>Ga0114999_10001284_pt1 | contig 35196 bp, 35 predicted proteins | sample ArcticOcean_MG_C_3_FD_89820 | JGI IMG/M metagenome (GOLD analysis project Ga0114999, IMG submission 89820) | Marine microbial communities from western Arctic Ocean - ArcticOcean_MG_CB8_126 | ecosystem: Environmental > Aquatic > Marine > Oceanic | place: Arctic Ocean: Canada Basin | collected...
CTGAGAGCGGGCATTACCTCTTCAGAGAGAAGGGTGAGGTAGCGAGTCGTCTGCTCCCGGGTGGTCAGTCCTCTGTTAGTCAGCATTAGGTTTTCCACGCCAAGGTTCCGCAAAAGCTTTAGCTGTTCTATCACCCTGGCAGGTGAACCCACCAGCAGTTCACTGGCTTCAGGATCAGGAGAGCGACCGTAGGCAGAACGAGGAAGGGGTGGCGGTGGAGAGGCAGAGACTTCTTGATCCTGGGGGTTCCAGGTCTTCCTCATGTCCAAGACGTACCTGTTGGCTCGCTCCATGGCGGGCAGAAACTCATCCCAGGCCTGCTCATCGTTTTCGGCCAGGTGGGCCTCACACCAGACCCAGCACTGTTGCATGGCGTCGTTCACCTGCTCTTCGTCGAAACCTTCAGCGATCATAGTGTCCCGAAAGAGCCGAACGGATTCGCCCACTTTGCTTATTTCACGGCCTCGAAATAACACTGGCCTGCTGCTGGACAACACGGCATTGGAAAGCCTTGGTCCCTTCGCCAAGATAGGTCCGCCTATACGTTCCGCCGACGGATTGAACCGGAACGCCTTACAGGAAGGCACGGCCAACGACCATATATCAACCATCGGTAGCGATCACGCCCCGGGGAATACTGCCCCAAAGGAGCTTGGATGGGATAATATATTCCGGGCGCCAAATGGCGACTCTATGCACTTTGGTGCAGCCTTGATCGAAACTATCATGCGTCAGACCACCAGAGCACAACAGGCTATAATCCTTACGAGGACTGGGAAGTATTGGGCAAGCCTTGGATGACTTTGCTCCGAAGCAACGGCCTGTTGAATAGTGGTAAATTGGAACAGGAGCCTGGATCAGGCAGTTTCATACGGGCGGGTAGCCCTCTTCCTCCGGTTGCAGGAAGAGTCGATTAATAAGATAAGTTTTCACACATACCGAAGTAAAATTAAAATTGAGGTTCATTATGTTCATACGCATGTATACAGGCGACGACAACAAAACCCGTCTCGATGAAATGGATATGGATAGCGGTCAGTATGCCTTCATGTCAGTTCAGGGGGCGTCAGAGCTGGAATTCAGAAATAATATTCAGGAGGACCTAGGAGTATGGCATAACGCGCCGCGTCGACAGTGGGTCATCATGTTGGCTGGTTCTTCGGTAACAATAACTGCTGGCGACGGCTCAACATGCACGTTGGTAGCGGGTGATGTGCTGCTTGCCGAAGATGTAACCGGACAGGGACATAAAACTGTGGTGAACGACGGCTGGCCCAGGGTGATGATACCTATAGACTAATGACCGGCGTTAACCATCGGAAGAAAAAAAGTCTTCATCCCAGACAAAGGCTTCTTTGTCGGATTTTCAACCAGATGATCCTGCTGAAATCCTCATGATTGCACGGTGTTATATTTCTCCAGGAATTTAGATAAGAGGCAATATTCTTTAGATGAAATTCAGTAACTTTTTATTTCCCGAAAACCGCTCGAAGTCCAGTGATTTCAGGGTCATTGACGAAGCCCTCGTCCCGGGCGACGGCGACCATGAACAGAATCCCATTGGTGTGTCGCAGGCTTCCGTCCAGAGATAGCTCATCGAGGAAGAGCGATGAATCAGGTATGGAAGGTATTTGACCGGAGCTAAGCAGAACTGAGATGGCAATGGGAAGGTCGTAGGCAGGCCCAGCTTTGGGTAAATCGGCGGGAGCAAGGTTGACCGTGACGCGGCGCGGACCCGCTCTCGGGACTCCTGAACGGCAGTGTCAGGCAGTCCGACTATATTGAAGGCTGGTAGCCCCTGGGATATATCTACCTCGACCTGGACAATATAACCGTCCAGACCGACTACGGCACATGTTGTGGATTTCGCCAGCAATGTTATGACCTGATGATGTAGGAATCGCTAGGCCGCTATGGTAGATGTCGGCAAGAACTGAGTCAACCGACGATTCCTAGTCAAGTCGGCAGAATCGCTTAAGTGCTGAACTTCGAAATCCCTCTGGAACACCTGCGACACTCCCGGACAAGTTGTAGTCAATCAGTACTGATTGCTATACTCGCGGGATACCAAGACTTACAACAGGAGATATGTTTATGCCGCGATTGACGCCGATCACCAAAAGAGAACAAGTAAGTGGAGATGCCTTGACCTCCTTCGACGCTATCATCGAATCCAGGGGCAGCATTAACGGTCCCCATTCCATGATGCTGTACGCGCCGAAGGTCGCCGAATGGTCTATCGGCCTAAGCGATTCTCTGCGCTTCGGCGGCAATCTTTCCGATCATGACACCGAGCTTGCGATCATTACAGCCGCCCGCCACTGGGATTGCGAATACGTATGGGCTGCCCATGCCGCTGCAGCCTTGCGGGCAGGCGCTCGGCCCGAGGCGGTGGGGATCGTCGCCAACGGAAGTGGTTTGGAAGGTCTGACTAAAGAAGAGGCTGTGATCGTTCGTTACGGACGAGAGTTGATGGACGGCCACCAGGTTTCCCAGGAGTCATTTGACGCGGCCATGCAGCAATTTGGCGAGGCCAATACAATTGTCCTGGGTGCTCTGATGGGCTACTACTCTTTCATTGCCTGCACCCTGCTTGCCACCGACATGAAGCCTGCCGCAGGCACTCCTGTATTGCCGAAGCGGGCATAGACCAGTTCGCAAATGCGCGACTGAGAGCGGGTATTAGATAGAGTTACGCTGACCATCAAGGTGGCCAAAAACGCTATTGCTACGTCGTCTTATCGAACAGCCTATGGACTACTGTCCAAGGGCTGTTCGGCGGTCTGGTAAGTTTTGCGGGTAACGCTGTCAGAGGCTTTGGCCATGCCGCCAGCATTCCCCTCTATGACATGATTGTCGAGGATCAGTACTCGCTCAGCAATCGACCAAACCCGTAGAGCTTATCTTCTATGCCGTTGTCTCGTAGTGCCATCCACCACGTTACAGCGTTGCTTGCGAGAACCGGCTTGTTAAGCCAACGCTCGGCTTCTGCAGCGAGCTTTAGAAAATTGAGATTGGTTCCGGCCTGCACAATCGCTTGCACATCGTCCGTGTTAATTTCCAGCAGTGTTTTGCGGCATTCGTCTTCACCGACCTGCGCGATTGACAGAGGGCTTGGGCATTCCAGGTCATTGTGGGCTACGACATCGAATCCCGCTTCCTCGAAGTAACGGATAACGTCGGCACTAGCGCTGGACTTGTATGGCGTCAGCACGCCGATTCGCCTGACCTGCAAGGTGTTCAGAGCTCGTTGGCAGGCTTCGGCGTTGTTTGCTATACCCAAGCCTCCGCTGTACTCGCTCATACGCTCTTTCCACTGGCGATTGCCCTCAACTCCCCCGCGAAAGGTTGGGCCACTTATGCCCATAATCAAGTAGTCCGGATGGGAAGTAAGCAGTCTCTCTACCGCTGGTTGAGTCTCGGTGGCAGGCGTTCTAGGTTGTCGGCCTGAGGCCTCGACTTCCCCTGGCGCCTCGTCGATCCAAATTCGACAGCCGTGCGCAGTTACACCGGGCACCGCCATAGAGTAAAAATCTGGCTCCACTATGGTATTGGAACTGGGCAACAGAACTCCGAACTTCTTTCGCCAACCTAGTACATCAGGCATATTGCCTCCCAAAGTTGATAATTAACACAAACTAATCTATCGGCTGGTCTAGTTTAGCAAGCCGTTATAGACCGCCACATTCTATTGTCGAGCTTTAGAGGCGTGAAATTGTGGCTTAGTGGAATCGCCGGAGTCATTCACGTTGCAGCCTGGGATATATCTGCATTGTCTGTCCCGCCGCTAAGAACATGCCGTGGGACAATTTTGGAGCGACCTCCCGCAAGAAAGCGAAAGCCCGAGACTTAAAGAGCCCCGGGCTTTTCCAAGCTTAATTCGCAAGCATAGAATTAATTGTCGTCAGCTGTAACCAAAGAGCTAAGCTTCTCATTGAGGATGGCTCGCATCTGTTTTACTAGAGTCAGATCGGGATATTTCCCATCCTCATCAGCCCTGTCGAAAATCTTCTCACCATCTAAGAACACCTGCAGGATCCCAGATACTCCTGGTGTGATCTTAATGGCTACATCCTTGCCACCTTCAGCAAAAAACTCGTTGGCCATCCAGGCCGCTGTAGCATGATACTGTCAAGGTACGCAGTAGATGATCTCCATTTCTACTTTTCCTTCTCCAGCCATATGCCCCCCTATGTAAATTAATAAAAGATCGATATTAAGAAGTCAGTTTACACGAATCACAAATCTCATGTTTTAACCAGTAGACTTTTGTGACGCCGAGTCAGCCTTAATAGACGGCATACATTGTTCAGTGCGTCAAAGAACCTCACCATGACATCCCAAAAGTTAGGTGTGCTTCTTCAGGCGTGGTCCTGAGATCGGCTACAGGCGCCCCATAGATCATCAACGTCACTACCGCCCTCTCTGAACTTTGGCGCGCCGGCTGATAATATTGGTATCGGAAGCATTCCTAGTTCGTAAGAGGAGAATCGATTTGGTATCCGAGATATTGAGCAACGACGAGATTATTAAGATGGCCAGGCGCAACGTCTCTCAGGGTGCCTGGGACTACATGGTGGGCGCGTCAGAATCCGAGACGGCCATGCGGCGCAATCGGCAGGCCTTTGACGAGGTGGCGTTTCGTCCCCGGGTGCTGATCGATGTATCGCACGTTGATCCTTCCACGACCTTTCTTGGTCAAAAGATGAGGATACCAGTGATGCTCGCCCCAATTGGCCACATGCAGTCGTTCACTCCCGGTGGCGCAGCAATCCCCACGGTAGCGGCTACGGAATTCGGAACCATTCACGTCATCAGTTCCACGACAGAACCCAGCATAGAGGATATCGCGGCGGCGGCGGACGGCCCCAAGGTATTTCAGCTTTACGTCCAAGGCGACTGGGAATGGACTAAAGAGATCGTAGGCAGGGCGATGGATGCCGGTCACGTGGCTCTTTGCCTCACAGTCGACACTGCGCGCTACAGCCGCAGGGAGAGGCCTATGCTGAGGGGCTGGGTTCCTCCTTCAAGAGGCAGGTCCGTCGACCCTTATTGGCGAGCGTCCGTCACATGGGAAATTATGGCTCGAATAAAGGGGCTATCACGAGGACTCCCCTTTATGGTCAAGGGCATAGCGACGCCTGAAGACGCGGTGATGGCTGTGGAACACGGTGTCGATGTCATATGGGTATCAAATCACGGCGGTCGGCAATTGGATCACGGCATTGGCACAATGGACATGCTTATGGAGATACTGGAGGCCGTGGACGGTCGTGCGGAGGTCGTTCTTGACGGCGGAGTCCAGCGCGGAAGCGACGTTGTGAAAGCCGTCGCTCTGGGGGCTAAGGCTGTCGCCATTGGGCGACTCCAGGCGTGGGGGCTTGGAACTGCAGGAACCGCTGGCGTTGTGCGCGTGCTGGAGATATTGGAAGAGGAGATGCTGGTGGCAATGGGTCTGGTAGGCGTCACGTCCATTGACCAGCTAAGCCCGGCCTACCTACGTCCGGCCAAGGCCGTCACCCATCCGCACGAGATGAGTTCGTGGGTGAATATGCCAATCGACCGAATAACCTAATCTCGCTGAATTCTATTAGAGCCAGTTTGGTCCCATGGAGGCACTATGTCGGTCATGATTTTAGAAGAGTGGTGGAACACGCAGTCGGTGTCGTGGCCAGTTGACTGAGGTCATACGGTTGCGTGTATAGATAAGCTCTGGCGTGAGGCTCTTCAGGCATTAATGCAATGAATGCCAATACACTGGATTTACAATAAAAATAGTGGAATACGATTAAACTCCTGTTGAAAGGTGGAGCCAGTTTGATTAATCACAAGGTCGATGCTAGGTTCAGGTGTGATGCGTCCCGCTGTAAACTTAAAGAGGGGTCCACTCGCTTGCCCGACTGTCACGGCCAGATGTGGGATCTTCCGTATCAGTCCAATTGATGGGTAGCTACAGTGGGGCTTCACCGCTACTTTATATGCTCTCATGAGAAATCTGTCAACCGAATATTATTATTTTTGATTAATTCACCAGGAATTTATTGGGTTCTGTCCTGCTCTTTTCCTCGCATTTATTTTAGTCGGATACAACTTTAGCTTGGCGCTATTTAGCACCCCGATTCTTGAAGTGTTCCTTGAGGCCAACTAACTTGTTTTTCGCCTCTGTCAGGGCAGAACCATCAAATGGGTCCGGGTTATAGGCCGCTCTCCTTGCTGACACCTGTATCCACTTCAAGTCTTCCTTTTCAGCATCGCTTCCGTTAGTCAGGAGCAGGTTGTATTCACCTACCGTTTGCGAAGGTTCGCGTGCCGGGACACCTTGCTTTCTTAGCATTTTCTCTGCTTTAAAGTAGACTTTTAGCATATCTTGGCGGGCGTCACCAGGAAGTCCTGAGTAAGCCATACACGCCCTGCCTGATCGAAGCATTGGTGTGTATCGCTAAGCGGCGAAAGCCATCATCGAAATACTTAGGACGGCGATCACTGGCCCGAGGATCTTGATCAGTCGCTCCACTAAACCTTCGTCAAGCAGATCGCCTAGCATTCCCGGCGTGGAGCGCACAGAGCTGTAGATGTCTTCTGAAATGTCCGCGCTGAATATGGCTCCTATGGGCGATGAGTCGAAGAAGGTGCCACCCTCTCCATATTTGGTAGTTGAGGGTCACGGGGCACTGTCGAAGGGAACCCATCCTGAATCGCTAAAGAAGACCTCGGCCCATGCATGTCGGTCGCTCTCGCGAACCATGTAGGTGCCTGACAAGGGGTCGAATTGGCCTGGAAGGTAACCGGTAACCAGTCGCGCAGCGATGCCAGCACCTCGCGCTAAGAGCACCGTTGCGGTGGCGAGGTCCATGCCTGTTCCCTTGCCTTGTGATTCTATGAATGCGGTAGGCGTTAACGTGAGAATCCCGTGGTCGATGGCCTGCAGGTCGTATTCATAATTTCTGTATGCGATCTATGTCCGTGTATACGCCTTCAGTTATCTGACTCGCCACAGACTGGATGCTCTCAGAATCTGCGGGCAACCGACGGTAACGCTGCTCAATTCGGTTGGCAGGATCAGAGTTGCGAAGGTTACGCATACTGAAGTCTGGCAGCGCGGATATTACTCTGTATGTTTTGCCAGCAGCAACCGTGCGGGACCCGTCCTCAGCCAGAGGAATGGATGCCAGCAAAGGTGAGTAGCCGCTGAGGAATTCCTTATAGCCGAGATCCTGCTTAATGAAGAAGTTCTGGTTGTATAGAGGCCCCGATCGCAGATTCTTCGGCTGGGGCGCGGCGTAGATCGCTGTCGATACTTTCGAGCGTCGTGTTGCCCAGGCAGTGCGATCCTCGCGCCAGTCGCCGTTTGCGAATGTGTCGTATGTCTTATCACGCCAGTAGGTCAGCACTGGACTGCGGACCTGAATAACTAGTGGATCAATGACCGGACCAAGCATCTGTCCTTCAGAGCCTGCTTCGGTGTCTAGTTTGGTCGTTTCCGGAAGGTCCGGGTTGACCGGTCCGAGCAGCGTTCTTCCAGTGGATATGATGCCACGGGTCCCCTGCAACGTAGCCTCTGGACCCGGTGATCAGGTCGCCCACTCGCGCTCGCAGCATATGGTTGGAGTTCGTCCCCGAATTGTCCAGAAGCTCTAGTCCGGTAACGGGGTGGACCTCGGGCAGAACGAGAATTTCAGTAGGATTGTTTGTAGACTTGCGCCTGCGAAACATGCCGAAGGGCAAGCTGGTCTCCACCTTGAAGCTGGACAGGCGGTACAGCCCTCGCTTCAGGAAGGTGCATTGAGTCGTTACTGTGTGAGTGCCGTGACGGCCCAGCCACGCGAGAAATATTCCCCGCTTTTCAGACTCGATTCCTAATTTTTCGAAATCGTAGGCTGCGGCAACAAAGACTGCCGGCAGAATAGCACGGTTTTCCAGGTGGATTTCGAGGTCACAAAGATCGCCCGCCATGGGGCCTTCATATTTGCCTTTGCCCTGCCAACCTGTGAGCCTTCGATGAAAGCCTATGTTTCCGATAGCAAGCCACGGCAAGATCATGGAAATGATGATGATGCCCCAGAGCACAGCGTCGAACAGCAATAACCAGCCGACACGGGTAAACCCGGTAAGGGCGAAGAGCATTACTGCGACGACTATCAGACCTATGCCTTGAGGTCGTACCGAGATATGCATGGAGTTCTCCTAAACTGGCACTGTTACGGTGTCTAGGATTTCATGGATGATGTCGACGCTACTCATGTCAGAGCCTGGGTGGATGGCTATCCGATGAGGCAGAACCATAGGTACGGTCTTCTTGACGTCCTCAGGAATGAGGAAATCTCTGCCTTCGAAGGCTGCCCAGCCTTGAGATGCACTTTGTAAGAGCACAGTTCCCCTGGGGCTAACCCCTCTTGAAACCTGTGGGTGCTCTCGCGTGGCCTGGGATATGTTCACCATGTATTCTTTGACCGGTAGAGCGACCTTCACCTCCTTCACGGTGGCCTGCAATGCGATGACATCCTGTGTCTATAGCACTGGGGAGACACCTTGTAATGAGGTATCTGATCTCGAAAGTATCTCGATTTCCTGTGCAGGAGATGGCAGACCGAGGCTCATACGAATCAGGAACCGGTCTAGCTGTGAGTCGGGTAGTGGGAATATTCCATGGCTCTCCACCATGTTCTGAGTGGCGATGATTATAAAAGGCCGATGCAGCAGGTAGGGCTCGCCATCGGCGCTGACCTGGAATTCGGCCATAGCCTCTAGGAGCGCGGCCTGAGTCCTTGGGCCGGTTCGGTTGATCTCGTCTGCAATGAGAATATTCGAGAAGACCGGCCCTGGCTTGAACTCAAACAGGTTTTGCTGCATGTTAAATACAGACGTGCCTGTAATGTCACTGGGCAAGAGGTCGGGCGTGCACTGCACACGGGAGAACCTACCCTGGATGGACTGCGCCAGCGTCTTGGCCATGAGTGTCTTGCCAACGCCTGGTGTGTCTTCTAGAAGTATGTGTCCCTGGACGACCAGGCCCAGCAATACGTAACGAATTGATTCTTCGGAGATGACGACAGCACTAAAAATATTGCCGATCAGGCCTTGCACCAACTGCTGAAAGTGCTGCGGATCCAAAACGTCCGTCTGAGTGTCGTCCCCCGTGCTCATCACCTGCGTCGATGTGGACATCTGTCTGTCCTCACTGGAGATAATATTTGGACAGGCTAGCTGCCCCGAACTGTTCCAATAAGATCGGATAAACCCCATCCGAACTCCTGGAATTAGTAAGTCGTAATCAATGTAATCTGGACGTCCTAGTAAATCCACGTAGGCGATACGTGACTTGGTAGGCGATAACACCCACTGTGGAAATATGGGGCTACGTTGGGTCGTTTAGCGGCGGAGGGGGTTTTCGTGTTGCGGCAGGTAGCGAGGCAGATTATGTCCCAGGCTGCTCCGGTACCGGACACCACACGCCCAATCCGCCAGGGCCAACCATCGATGGGCGGCTCTCCTGGGCGATTGAGAGCGTGTACACCTGCGACGACCTGGTTTCGGGCAACCTGGAGCGCACGGCCCTTGCTCCCAGTCGTCCAGCGAATATGAGGCTTCGGCTGTCATGGGACCATGGCGAGTGGGACTGTCCATACTGGTCAAAGAACATGAATATGTTCAGTTGCTCCCTAGTGGGTTGGAAGTCGGTGAGGTAGTAGCTTTCTCTGGTATTCACGTTGAGAATGGCCCACCTAATGGAGCCGTTTCCCTCTTCTGACGGCGTGACGTAGGCCACGAAAGCGCCGTCTGGAGACCAGAAAAAGGACAGCAAGCGATCACTAAGTATCTGCTCTTCTGTCTCTTTCTCAGTGTCTACCATCCACAAGCTGTTGTAGAAACCAGAGGCCCTGTCGAGGTCTTTGGCCAGGCCAATATGGCGACCCGCCGGGTGCCAACTGAAGGTTGCCGAGCCAGCCACCTCCGATATCATTCTTGCGCCGTATCCGTCGGTCTCCGCCACGAGAAGCCCCTGCTCGTGTTCGCTTAGCTCCCCGCAAAAGGCCATGCTGTTGATAAGGGGGCTCCATGATGGGCTCATGTACTGGGCCGACACTACCGGAATCTGCGCTGGCTCCAGGTCGTCTGACCTGATCAGGTAATGCAATTGGCCGGAGTGCACCAAAATGTACTTAGAGTCTGGTGACCAGGATGCGAATAGCGGTCCACCGCTTATTATTTGCTTGGGTTCGTTTCCCGTGATGACGCCGCGAACGAATATCGTAAGGCCATTCTTAGGCATCTGGGCGACAAAGGCGAGGTTCTCGCTATCAGGAGACCACATGGCGTAGTGCGGCGTTTCCTGAGCGATGGCATCCGTTCCCGGCATATTGGCGTAGATCTCGCTCAGAGACTCGTCTGCGTGATCTGCGAGGCAGATTCTGAGACCACCGTGGCCGTTCTCGCCCGCGCCGTACCTGGATACGGCAACGAATTCGCCGCTCGGTGACCAGGTCGGCCAGGTAAACCTCATGCCGGCTGGCGTTATAGACCTTGGGCGACCGTTTGATGATGAGGTCAGCTGTACCCTGCCGTCGGGATCTACGAAAGCTATTAGTGTCATGCCATGAACCAGCTGGGCCTGCGATTGGCCACAATCTGCTCAATTACGTCTTCATCGTAAGGCAGGTCTATATCATGTCTGTGAAGTGGAGTGAGTGGTTCGCAGTCTATGGGCAGTCGCTCAGCAAGCTCGTTGTAGGCAATTTCAGCCAGCGCTGGGAGGGAAGCCACGTCCTCGGCGTTGTAACGAATCAACGTCTCTCTGGCTCCATGGTCGCCTTTCCTCCATTGACGCCAAAGAGTTATGGCGTCGTACCCGGTAAGAGCGGTCAGGCTGGTTGGCCTACCCACTTTCAGGCGAGACTCGATTGACTTAAGGCCACCGCTGTAGCCAGCCCGCTTTAGGGCGAATCGTAGATCTATGTGGGCCATGTCCTGGAACATACGGCCGAAGTAGTGCTCGACGTAGGGTAGGTCGAAAGACGTCCCGTTGAAGGTAACTACCAGGTCGTATTTCTCCATTGCTTCTCTGAGGTCATCCAGGTTTTCGTCATAAACGAAGGCGGAGTAGCCCTCAGAGTCCAGAATTCCTACCATGGTGATGTGGCTGCTGTCTGGCGAAAGACCAGTAGTCTCTATATCCAGAAAGGCCGCATTCGTTCGGAAGTCAGCGTACACGCGCCACATATCCCTGGAGGATAGACAGGAGTTGAAATATCGGGCGTTCTTCTCTTCCAACCTCTCCTGAGATTCCGATATCAGCGACTTCAGATAGTCCCGCTGCCCATCTATGCGGGAAGTTATGGAATCGGCAGCGATGAAGTCGTCCCAAGTCTGAACGCCCGATTGCCAAAGCTCCATCTCGGTGACTTTGCCGACTCTGGGCAGATGAATGAAGGTGTTAGTAAGCAATTAGTGGCATTCGACCCCGCAGGTGTATTTCAATCAATACTACGATTCGAGTGTAAGCAAACCTATTCCTCGTGTCTAGCAATAGAACAGGTAATTAGAGCCCTGCGCGAAAGTTTTAGTACTCGAAAAAAGGGGCGGAGCCGATACGACCCTGCCCTTTTTCACGAAAAGATCCTTATTTAGGAAACGTTAACACACACCGGCTTTACACCATTGATGACGTAACCGAACTTGTTCCAGCGGGTTTCCATGGGCTGAAGGTTACCCTGCTCATCTTCAGCTCGCGCCACGATGGTGTAGTGTCCCTCGGAGGCTGGCGTCCAGCTGTAATTCCACTGCTGCCACGCGAACTCGTAGCGAGGACCCACCAGCTTGGCATCTTCCCAGGTATCGCCACCGTCACTGCTTACCTGCACGCGGTTGATGTGCCCGGAGCCTGACCATGCCAATCCGGAAACATTATGACTCTGCTGTACGAGGGCTCCACCGTCCTGAGGCCAGCTAATAAGCGACTTTACCTGTATATCCTCGACAGGGGTCTCCGTGCCGTCATCTTCCTCAATAAAGTAGCGCTCACCCTGGAAGAAGCTACGGTGTTTCACGGTAATCAACGATATGCGCTTCAACCACTTCACAGAGGCCATACCATACCAGCCCGGGACTACCAACCGAAGGGGGTATCCATGCTCAAGAGAAAGTGGTTCGCCGTTCATTTCATATGCCAAGAGAACGTTGGGGTTGTTGGCCATATCCAGAGTTAGGCTTCTGAGATACTGCTCTTTAGCAACGCCAGGTACGGGTTCACCGCCGTCCATACCCTCAAATAAGACCTCAATTGACCCGGACTTGATTCCGACTTTGGCGAGAATCTCGTAAAGCGGTACACCACCCCAGATGGCAGTGCTAATTGCGCCATTCTGGAAGGGATTGCCAGGTACTCTGGGCTGCAGGTCGCTGCGATTGTTGCCTGCACACTCCATGGTGATGGGAAGGGTCTGTTTGGGATATTGCCTGAAATCATCAAGAGAGAGTTCTAGTTGATTAGAAACGTTGCCATCAATGACAAGTTTCCAAGAGGCTGTCTCTTCAGGGGTTGGAAAAGAATAATGATTACGAACGTAAAAAAGAGGATTCGGCGTCAGCCAGCTTTGCAGGGTGCCTTGGGGCGTCTCGCCAATGAGGGGGTCTTCTTCGATTGGAACCAGTCCAATCTCGTCTGGCTGGGTACACAATGGCTCTTTTTCAGCCGTCGCGATCCCAGCCTGGGTACATGTACACTGTAGCATCATGCCCTCCAATACTAGGTATTTTGGACAAAGAGTCCTTGCGCATAATGTACCCCAGAGTCGCCTAATTTTCAAGGTACGACGCCATGAACGCCAATATGGGCATCGCATCCCCATATTAGTAACAGTCCCATGACACAAGAAAGCGCTGGCATTATACTTGTGCCGACTTTCTGGCTATTACTGTCGAGCCGCTAACAGATATCAATAAAACAGGAGGACCACATGCCTGCAGACATTCCGTCAGAGGAAGAGGTACTGACCTATTTCGATAAATTGAGCAACTGGGGACGTTGGGGCGAAGAAGATGAGCTAGGCACACTTAATTTCCTATCGGAAGAGAAGACCAAACGAGCAGTGGGACTGGTGCAGGAAGGGAAGACCATATCTCTGGCTCGCACCATATCGTGGGAGGCCGCTCCAGACGTCTCATCCATGCCGATTCACTACATGGTCGAGAGCGGAGAGGGCTGGGCCAGCGGAGATAAGGTATCGGCCAGGGCAAATCAGGCATCAACGGATTTCTTTGGACTGGTGTTCCATGGCCAGACTATTACCCACATCGACAGCCTTGCCCATTTCTTCTGGGAGGGAAAAATGTACAACGGCCGCCCGTCACACCTGGTGTCCACCAGCTTGGGAGCGACAGTAGAGTCGGTTGAGCTAGCTAAAGACGGCATCATGAGCCGAGGCATCCTGGTCGATGTGCCGATGATTCGCGGCATTGACTGGGTGGAGAGAGGCGAAGGCGTGATGCCTCAAGACATCTTGGCCGCAGAAGAGCGATGTGGTTTCAAGATCCAGGAGGGCGACGTATTGTTCATTCGGACGGGCAACCTGCGTCGGCGCAACGAAGAGGGGCCGGTCAACCCAAGAGAGATGGGTTCGCCAGCCTGCCAGGCCGCCTGCCTTCCGCTGTTCCACGAGCGTAGCGTTGCCGTGATGGGCAGCGACACCGGCAACGACGTCATGCCCAGCCAATACCCAAGCATGTCCAACCCCATCCATCAGGTAGGCATTACGGCCATGGGATTGTGGATTCTGGACAATCCTAATTTGGAGGAGCTGGCTGAGGCTTGCAAGGAAAGAAACCGTTGGGAATTCTTCGTAACCATAAATCCGCTGCGCCTCTATAACACTACTGGCTCTCCCGTTAATCCTGTGGCCATTTTCTAACGCCAGCATTAGTAGAGAGGATCCAGGTCTTAGAAATCTCAACCCAATTCACCTACGTATAAAATAATGGGCTTCGGATATGATGTTGGTGTGGAACCCAGGAGTCTGCAAAAGGTATCCCCATCCGAAGTCCAAAGGAAACTAGGGTTAGGGCACAGGGCAGATAAAAGTACGCGTAAGTAGCAAGGCTAAAAACTGGTGTTGAAGTAAAGAATGAGATTCAAAAATCGTCCCACGCTGGTTGCCGTTGTTGTCGTAGCTGCATTGGTATAGCCGCTTGCAGCAGTGACCCATCTGCCGCAGTTGCGCCCGCTCAAACGATAGAGGTGCCTCCAACGACCGTTGCCGCCGGATCAACAACAGTGCCCCCGACTTCGATATCAGTACCAGTGCCGTTAGTCACCACACCCACAAAATCACCCGATCCTACCAGCACATCAGTACCGCCAACAAAGGCTCCTGCGCAGACGCCTACGACTTCAGTGCTAACTGCCGCAACCGCGGTACCGTCGGCCACCGGGGTACCATAAATTTCAACACCGGAGCCTGAACCTGAGATTGAAGCAGTAGCTTCAGACATAGAAAAGTTCGTTCTTGAAAACCTGACCAGGCGAATGAAGTCTGTCGCAGCGGCACGCTAAATATGGGAGATGCGTATACTCACCTTCAAGGAAGCCGGGGAATTTGCTTAATTCTGTGAAATACACCCAGGCATGACGGCAACAATTACGGTAACTGAAAACAACTAATAGTCCGTGAAGTCCTGTATGGGCGCGAATAGATAAGGAATTTCGAGCATTCAGGATGCCGTGACACTGTTTTTCTGGCTATGTTACGTTCGTGCCACCTTACACATTGACGATTCTAATGCGCTGTTTTGGAAGGGCGGGGCTCTCCCAATGTCCATCCACGAGGTACAGTCAGCAGTGCACTTTGGATAGGTTAGACCCTTTTATGCTGGAGGAATTATGGTAGCAGTCCACCCTAGGGACTCCAGAAAAGAAGAACTAGTAGAGCTATGTGAAAAACTTGTCCAGGATCGGCGACTGATCATCGTCAGCAACCGCGGTCCTGTCGAGCACCAGTTAGCGGCCAACGGTCAGTTACACGGACGTAGCGGCACAGGCGGCGTGGTAACGGCCTTAAATACACTGACCCAGAACATAGACTTCACGTGGATAGCCAGCGCCATGGGCGAGGGCGATCGCGCAATCACCGAGTCCTCTGAAGGCGCTAGCATCAAGTCCCCGATTCCTCTCGCAGCATGGATTACGAGCAACGCCTGCAGCCCCTTTGCCTTGAAAACACAATCGTCAGAGTAGATAGGCTGGAGCCTAGCAAGAACGTGGTGCGAGGCTTCAGCGCCTATCATCTTCTACTGGAGCGCCACCCTGAGCTACACGAGAAGGTTACCTTCCTGGCATTCTTAGCGCCGTCCCGCGAGAGGGTACGCCAGTACCAGCGCTATGCCGAAGAGGTGGAGCAGCACGTTCAGAACGTCAACAAGACTTACGGTACGGATACATGGACGCCAATCCATACCTTCTATGAAAACAACTACACCCAGGCGATGGCTGGCCTCCGGCTGTACGACGTATTGCTGGTAAACCCGGTGATTGATGGCATGAACCTGGTGGCCAAAGAAGGGCCTGTCGTCAACACAAAAGAGGGAATGATGGTTCTGTCCGAGTCTGTCGGCGCGCATGACCAGTTGGGAGATAGTGCCCTATCTGTCTCTCCCACTGACATCGAAGGAACGATGCAGGCCATAAACAGCGCCATAGCAATGTCACCCGACGAGCGAAACAAGCGCTCGACCGACATGATCGAAGTGGTGGAGACAGAGGACGTGACGTATTGGCTCAGGCTTCAGATTGTGGACCTGCTGAACCTGAACTAATCCGTGATTCGATCAAGCAACTTTAGAAACTTGGCAACCTCTGGGACGCCTTCCAAGGTGTAGTCCGAATTCTCCAGAACAGTAAATGGAATGCCGTCCTGAATTACCGCCACCCCAATTCCCACTAATGCCTTTGTGTTGTTAAGGTTACGTAAGGCCTTCAGAGCGTCTACGTCCGTCGTATCGTCCCCCAAGAATATCAGCGTCTCAAGATCGTGCTCTCTGACAATCTTATCGATGGCGGAACCCTTGTTCACAGAGTTGCTGCCACGAATCTCCAAGACCATGTTCCCGGACAGTATCTCCATGCTCTGTATTTCCGGTACGGTTGCGACAGCCTGGTTCAAGAGGAGTCGGGCCTGTCCCTTGTCGGACGCCATGCGGTAGTGGATGGCCAGACTAAATTCTTTTGTCTCCCACACGATGCCCTGGTCATCGCCCAGCGGTTTGAGTCGCTCCACCATGGCCTCTGGGCTTATCGCAAGCTCCCTATCCTGAGGCAAAAGAGTGAGGGCTTCCTTATATAAGAACTCTATGCCGTGCTGTCCCACGTAAAGGATGTCGTCCATACCGACTCGGCTCTGGATGTCCCGGGCGGGTCGTCCAGATAGTATGGCAACGGTGTCCAGCTTGGAGGTTAGGTTCCGCAACGGAACGGGTATATCGGGGTGCATCTGGGCTGCGTCCGGCACGAGCACCAGTTCTGCCATGGTGCCATCGAAATCTAGCACCAGGCCTAGCTTACCTGCCTTGATACTGCCGGACCAGGCATCTGCGTTGGCCAGCATATTGGGCGGCTGTTTGCTCATCGGATTTGACCTCGAAGGTTAACATGGCCGTCGGTTAGCGCCATTCTGAAAGCAGTGTATCGACTGCGCGACGAGTTAGCCCTGCGGTCAAACGGACCTTGTAGCCATTATGCTCAAGAGCCTTCGCACGATGAACGGCTGCCTCGCCAACTTCCTTGAGGTCAACGCCAGTCAAGCTCTTGCCGATTAGGACCGACTCGGCAGCAACTGCTCGCCAGGGAATCGGCGCTACGCCTCCAAGGGTCACTCGCACCGAGGTAATGGTGCCGCCTGAAACTTCCATGGCTATCGCGACGCTAGACGAGGCGAAGTCCATGCCCTGTCGTTCCTTGGCCTTCAGGAAAATGCTTTTGGTGTTGCCAGTCGTCGCGGGAATGGTCACCGAGGTAACTATTTCACCGGGAACCAGTACATTTTCGGCGGTGATATCGACGTCTGGGCCAGTGAAGAAATCTTCCACGGCCAGGTTTCGTGAATCGCTAGCAGACGTCAGTGTTATCGAGGCGTTCAGCGATATTAGCGCCACCGCCATGTCAGAGGGATGGACGATTACGCAGTCAGAGCCGCCAAGAATCGCATGGAACTTGTTCTCGCCTACCTGCGCATAGCAGGTGCTTCCGCCTTTCTTGCGGCAGTCGAAGTTGATGCTGCGGTAGTACCAGCATCGTGGCCGTTGGCAGAGGTTTCCGCCCAGGGTGCCTACGTTACGTATTTGCGGCGTCGCCACGGACTCGGCGGCCTGTAACAGCGCCGTATAGTCTCTGACAATGTCCGGATGAGACGCAATGTCAGAGAGGGTCGTACCAGCGCCAATCTCAAAGCCAGAAGAGGTGAAACTTATACCCTGCATTGCTTCCAGTTCGATGAGATTGATTAGCTTGTCGGGTCTCTCCACACCCTCTTTGATCTCATCCAACAGGTCAGTGCCGCCAGATATCAGAAACGCTGACGCATCCTCAGGCTGCACTAGCTGAGAGGCCTCCTGAATGCTGGAGGGATTTATAAACTGAAGTGGCTTCACTATTATTCACCCCTCTCTTTGCGATCCAGAGCGTCAAGAATCTTGTCTGGGGTTGCGGGTAGGTCGTGTATGCGTACACCGATAGCGTCGTATATAGCATTAATGATCGCTGGGGCCACGCCAATGTTGGGCGGCTCACCCAGGGCCTTCATACCGAAGGGCCCCACGGGGTCGTATACGTCTGCAAAGATGACATCGATATTGGGGAACTCCTGAATAGTCGCCCCCTTATGTTCCAGGAAGCTGCCATTCAGCGTGGCGCCGCTGCCGGGATCGGTGATCATCTGCTCGATCAGAGCAAAGCCCAACATCTGCGAGACCCCGCCTTCGACCTGGTTTATGGCCAACTGCGGATTGATAATGTTCCCAGAGTCGTGGGCCGCGACGTAATGGATGACGTTCACGTTTCCAGTAACCGTATCCACTTCAACTTCTGCGAAGTGCGCTCCAAAGGAGTTAACTATGTAGTCGGTGCTGCCGGGCGTGAGAGATGCTTCCGTTCGTATTTGCCCAGTCTTGGCGGCTACCTCAGCCAACGTCATCGAGGCTCCTCCGGTCTTGGGGCCTATGACGCCGTCTACTATCTGAAGATCGTCAGCGGACACGCCAAGCTGGTCAGATGCCGCTGCCAGGATTTTGGACTTGAGCTCTCTAGTGGCGTTCAGCGCGGCCTGTCCCGTAGAGAAGGTTGCTGTAGAACCAGAGGTAATAGGTGCGTCCGGAGTTACCCCTGAATCGCCGAACAGGACGCGGATTTTTTCGTACGCCACGCCGAGTTCCTGCGCGACCATCTGCGGAATTGCTGTGGAGTTACCCTCTCCCACATCCATGGTGCCCGCCGTGACCTGCAACGTGCCGTCCTCGTTCAGCGTCATCCACGCGTTGGTGGCCGTCCCCGGGCCTCCTCTATAGATGAACATACCCATGCCAACACCGCGACGCATAGTACCCGTCTGGTCGGCGTTTCGCTCGTGCCGGGTAGCCCAACCGATTGCTTCCGAGCCCAGATCCAGACACTGCCGTAGGCCATTAGATGAAAAGGGGATGCCACCTTCGATTGGCTGGGTATCGATGATATCGTCTGCCGGCGTGATGCGCTCGCCCGGCTGGCCCTCTAAACCCACGTGATTCATCTTACGGAACTCCAGGGAATCCATGCCGAGAGCATCTGCCACCTTCTCCATTGTGGACTCCAGCGCGAATTGTCCCTGAGGCGCACCCAAGGCCCGGTACGACCCCGCCGATGGCTGGTTGGTATAAGTCAGGTAGCCGTCGTACTGCACGTTGGCGCATCGATAAAGGTAGATCGCGCCCTGCCCTGCTCGCCGGATAACCCTGGGACCCGACGAAAGGTATGCGCCGGTATCCATGAGCGTCGTGGCATGGATGGCCGTGACTGTTCCGTCGTTCTTGACACCTACGCGTATGGTCGTCTCCGTGGAGTGGCGTTTGCGACCAGCCACGAACTCCTCTTCCCTTGTGAGCTCTATCTTGACGGGACGCCCAGCGTTTTGGGCCAGCGCCGCCACAATGGCAGCCAGCCTGGTCTCGTCCTTGTTTCCGTAGCCTGCTCCCATGGTAGCTCCGATGACTCGGACGTTATCGGGCTCTACTTGCAGCGCTGATGCCAGGCTCATCTTATCCGGGTGAACACCTCGACTGGTCTTCCAGACCGTAAGCTTATCGCCCTCCCAAGATGCGATGGCCGCCCTGGGTTCGAGGGCTGCGCTGGCGTGGGCAGGTGTTGTAAAAGACTCTTCAACGATGATGTCCGCCTCGGCGAAGCCTTCCTCTATGCTGCCTTGGCTCAGGACCATTGGCTCTCCACCAATCAAGTTTCCCTCTGGGTGAATGGCCGGAGCATACGACTTGATCGCCTCTCGGGGGTCTGTCACAAAGGGTAAAACTTCGTATTCGACCTTGAGTGCAGCGAGAGCCTCTTCTGCAGCGTGTTCACTATCTGCAGCAACAGCCGCCACCTCGTCGCCTATATACCGGACCGTGGTGCCCAAAATGGGAAGGTCAGGTGCGACACGTCCAGAAGGAGAGTTGAACGGCGTCAGGACAGCGTGGACATCGGGCAGTACCTCAGCCGCTGAGGTGTCGATAGAGAGGATGCGTGCATGGGAGTGAGGGCTGCGTAGTATCTTGCCGTGCAGCATATCAGGCACCTGAATATCGCTGGTGAACTTGGACGAGCCACTCAGCTTTTCCGGTAGGTCATACCTGCGAACGGACTTGCCAACGATACTGTATGTCATTGGACTAAGCCTCCGCTTGCAGACGCGCTGCTTCTTTTACGGAATCGATAATGCGTCCGTATGCGTTGCACCGGCAGAGGTTGCCAGACAGGCCGCTGCGAATTTCAGTCTCGCTGGGATCGGGGTTGGAATTCAGCAGTGCTTTGGCGCTCAGAAGGAATCCCGGCGTACAGAAGCCGCACTGCCCTCCGTCCTTATCCAGAAATGCCTGTTGGATAGGATTGAGGTGAGAGGCGTCGCCTAACGACTCAACCGTGGTGACCTCCCTGCTGCCGACCTGCATCGCCAGCATTTGGCAGGAGCAGACTGGTTTGCCGTCCACCAGCACGGTGCATGCGCCGCACTCGCCACGGTCGCAACCACGCTTGGCACCGGTCAGGCCCAGCTCATCACGCAGAACGTGAAGCAGCGTCCATCTATGGTCTATCTCAATATCATGGGAAGTGCTGTTTACATTAAGGGTTACATTCGAATTAAAACCGGACAAGTTTGGACCTCACTGAGCTGTAATACCGCCGTCAATAACGAGCTCTGAGCCCGTCATAAAGGACGACTCGTCGGAAGCGAGAAAGAGAACGCCGTAGGCCACATCGTCAACAGTGCCCACCTTGCCCAGGGGGATGCGAGAGACTGAATTCGCCAGTCCCTCGGGCGTGCCGATGTTTCCAGCAATCATCTCGGTGTCGATAGGTCCGGGATGAACAGAGTTCACTCTTATGCCGTCCGGGGCTAGCTGAATGGCAGAGTTCTTGGTGAAGAGGCGAACACCGCCTTTGGAGGTTGGATATGCGCTTCCCCTGCGACTGCCCACCAGGCCCGCCGTCGATGACAGGTTAATGATGGACCCGCCGCCAGCATCCCGCATGGCCTGAATGGAAAGCTTTGTTCCGAGGAAAACGCCCTTCGTGTTGACCTCCATAATGCGGTCCCATTCATCTTCGCTGGTTTCCTCTATAGGTGTGTTGCTATATATGCCAGCGTTGTTGATCAAAATATTTAGCTTGCCAAAAGTTTCTATGGCTTTGGCTATAGCGTTCTTCCAGTCGTCCGAGCTAGTTACGTTTAGCTTGACGAAAAGGGCCCTGCCACCTGACTCATTAATTTGCGATTCGACCTGTCGGCCTTCAGCCTCTAGCAGATCGCCTATGACTACTGCCGCGCCCTCTTTGGCAAAAAGGATGGCCTCAGCAGCGCCCTGACCACGGGCTCCGCCACTGATCAAAGCTACTTTGCCTTCTAGTCTCATCATTCCTCCTATCATGCACGGGGCACGTAGATTCGGTGCCGTCGTGATTCTAGCACTTATCGCGGAGCAAACAAAAGTACGGTTATGCAAAAAAACCTAATGCAAATTATTGGAAAAGTATGAATGGGCTTGACTCGAACAGTCGATCTGTTCTAATATGTTCTAAACGGCAGACTTGAAACGCGAGGTTGAAGTCATGACCCAGGTTCTAAAGAATAACATCACTGCACAGATGGCCATGCCAGGAATGCCTAAGCCGGTAAATAATACTGTTGCGACCTGCTGTGAATTGACTCCAGGTCAGGTGGTAGTTTATGTCGGCAAGATCATGGGCGGGCCTGGATTCGGCACCCGCGGCATCGTCAAGCAGGCGCTACAGCGCAAGGCCGTCATAGACATGGGCAAGCATGGCACCTGGAACGTGCCCTACTTCTTCCTCACGCTTCCGCAACCAGAAATTCAACAGGCCCTCGCCGCCTAAATTAGCATTGTGGTTCGACTGGAAGGTCCGGGCAATCTTCGGTCTGATGTGTGCGAACTTTTTCGCATGATTCCGAACACGATTCACACTTAATTTTAATCGAACACTTCAGAATTCGTCTGTAATCTCTTTCCCAAAATCAGTTAAGGGGCCGCTGCATTGAAAAAAATCCCAACCAGTTCAATTAACGTTAAAATCGTTGGCGTAGGCGGTGCCGGTGGAAATGCACTTCTTCGTATGCTGAAGGGCGGGCTGACCAATGCTGAGGTCATTGCTCTTAATACTGACGTTCAAGCCCTGAAGAAACTGAAGGAAATACGCTCATTTGCCATAGGGCCCAATGCGACCAAAGGCCTCGGCTCAGGCGGCCATCCTGATATTGGTAGAAAGGCCATACGGGAAAGCATCGAACAGATAGGGATCATGCTCAAGGGCTCTGACATGGTCTTCATCGCGGCTGGCATGGGCGGCGGAACGGGGACTGGGGCTTCTGCCACGGTTGCCGACATCGCACGCAAGCAGGGCGCCCTCACTGTGGGAGTCGTCACCCTGCCCTTTTCCTTCGAGGGTCCAAGGCGAAGGGCCATAGCAGAACAGGGCCTCTATAACTTGCAGCAGAAGGTCGACACGTTAATTACCATCGAAAACGACAGGCTATTGCCTTCACTCACACGTAACTCGTCCCTTGAAAGTGCGCTCACGGCAGCGGACGAGGTATTGCGCCAGGGCGTGCAAGGCATTACCGACATCATTACTGTACCGGGCATGATCAATGTCGATTTCGCTGACGTTAAAGCAATCATGAGCAATGGCGGCCCCGCATTCATGGCGGTCGGCGAGGGCAAAGGCAAGTGGGCATCCGCTGAGGCAGCAGAGATGGCCATATGTAACCCTCTCTTTGACGCTCCTGTGAAGGGCGCGTCAGGAGTTCTATTCAACGTTACGGGTGGCAATGACCTAACCTTGGCGCAGGTACATGAAGTGGCAGATGTCATCCGCAGAACCGCCAAACCTGATGCGAACGTCATTTTTGGCGTAGTGCAGGACAAGAAAATGAAGAAGCGCGTAAGAATAACGCTTGTGGCCACCGGCGTAGAGTCGCCAGTCACAAGCGAGGAGCCTGCTGCTGTAGATCGATCGTCAGAAAAAGTGGCCCCTGCCATTAATGATGGCGTGCAGAAGCTATTGGACTCAGTAGTAACTAATGGCCACACGCTGGTTGGAGTAGGCGAAACTCGTAAGCTGATCTAGCCGAAGAAGCCGTTCTCGATGTGCTCCGCGATTACGCCGGCTACCAGTTCAGGCCTCTGGATAGGCACGTCGTGAACGCTATCTTCCATCCAAACGGTCTTGCTGTTCGGGATAAGTTTCGACGCCTCTGCTATAGAGTCTTCCCTGCGATTGCGCCTGTCGGCTACGGAATCGTTGTCCTTTTGCCGCGCTGGCATTATTAGCACTGGACAGCTCACCTGCTTGTACAATTCGGGGGGACTGTGATCCCATAGCGCCTCTATAATATGAATGTGATTAGCCCGGCTGAGTCTGGACGTAATGGTGCCGTCATCTTGCTGCCTGAAGTTCGAGCGCAATATCTCGATGTGCTGAGGAGTTAACATTTCCGGGGGTCGCCAGGTTTTTGCGCGCTCCTCCAACTTCTCGAAGGTCATGCTTTCCCACACCGGGGGCGCCATGTCTATCTTGGCCTGTTCCAGCGTGTTACCAGGGCGGCCTGCAATGTTGATCGTCCCGCCGTCCACAAAACCCAGACCCTTCACCTCGTCTTGATGAGCCACAGCATATTCCAGGGCAACGTCGCCGCCCCAGGAATGGCCAAAGACTAGCGGCTGCTGAAAGTCCAGGAATCCGATGAACGCATGCAGGTCGCTGACAACCGTAGGGAAATCATAGCCGTCGCCGGGCGTGTCACTTTCGCCGTGACCTCGTTGGTCCAGGGCTACGACCCGATTGTTGTTCACCAGGATTGGCGCAACCATGTCCCAAATGTGTGATGTGGAGGCCAGGCCGTGAAGCAGGACGACAGGTTGTCCCGTTCCACCCCAGTTGCGGTAGTGAAAGCTCAGGCCGTTTAGCGTGACCGTTTGGTCGCGCGGGGACTCCGACATAGTTATCTCCAGGAAACGTATGCTGCAAATAGTTTGATGGGGCCGTGAGTGTCAGTAGCTGGTCATTCCTCTTCGGGGCCCTGCCGTTGGCTCTTGAGGAACTCTTCTAATTCTTCGACCATCGCATCGGGGTCTGGAATTTCGTCTGAAGGCGGACTGGAGTGCGCAGCGTCGTGCCTCTGCTCGAGGCGTGTCACGTAGGACGACACGTCCGGCTGCTTCGCGATGACCTTGTTCACCTCTTCCAGGTAGGCATCGCCAGCTAAGCGCAACTCTTCCAGATCGACTTCGACATCGATGAGACTGCGTAGCCTGGTTAGGAGGGCGCTGCTGACGCGAGGGTCCGGCGTCGTGTTCACATAGTGCGGGCAGTGTCCCCATATGCTGGCGTAGGGAATGTCGAGCTTTGAACAGGCGTCCATGAAGGCCGTATGAATGCCTGTTGGACCCTGGTATCCAGAGTTTCTAATGCCAAGCCATTCAGCCTTCTGCGTAAGCTCCGGGGAACTGGCGCGGCCGGTAATGCGTGGTTCGCGGGTGTGGGGAACGGCGTCCAATAGCGCCCCTAAAGAGACGATCAGCTTCACGCCATACTGCTGGGCAATGCCCGTCAATATATCCGAATAGGCCCGCCATTTGAGGTTGGGTTCTGTTCCAACAAACAGGATGAACCGGCGACTCTCTTCTTCCGGTGCGTAATAATAGAGGTCGTTTCGCGGCCAACGGATGATGCGTTCGCCTTGCCGGTTGGTCCGAGTCTGGGGCCGAACGTCCGTGAAGTCGTAGAACTCCTCGGGATCGATCTCGGCGAACTTCTTTGCTGGTAATTTGCGTACCAGGTAGCGAACGGCGCGTGTCGCCGCCTCAGCAGCATCAGGCCAGCCAGCGAAAGCTACAATCATGGTTGGGAAGTTCTGCTCAGGGGTCTCGTGTACTATCAGGCCATCCATATTCATCCCCTTGAGGTGGTTATGATAAATCTTAACATCTACCCGCGTTTATGCCAAGTCTGCTTGGCTTGGCACTGCGACGGATAACATTCAATTTTGCTTCAAAGGGTCGTGATATACTGCCCGTGCATTCCCCTTGCAATCAAAGATCGCTGTTTTCAAGACCGCCCAACTTAGGAGCATTGTTTTGGCAGATAAAATTATTGGCGTAGCTATTCCAGCACCTGATCCGCAGTCGGTACTCTCCTCGATTCGCAGAGCCGAGGAGATGGGCGTGAATGCGGCTTGGATGACCTCCGGTGGAGATGTCGGCGATGCGCTTACTGTCTTTGCGGCCGCAGCGGCTCAAACAGAATCAATACTGCTGGGCACTTCCATTATGCGCTCGTGGACCAGACATCCTATTGTCGCCGCGCGTCAGGCCCAGACCATTGCAGGAATCGCTCCAGGCCGCATTAGATTGGGCATAGGTCCAAGCCATAAAGGCAGTATGACGCAGACCTTTGGTGTGGACTTTACAGAGCCTCTGGGTCACCTGAAAGAGTACATTCAGATTCTCACAGGGCTTTCTCATGAGGGTAAGATCGATTTCGACGGCAGGCACTACTCAGCACACTTCGCCATGTCTGCCCCTACCAACGTCCCCGTTATGGCATCGGCATTGCGCACGGCGTCCTTTGAGGCTTGCGGCGAATTAGCGGACGGGGCCATCAGTTGGGTCTGTCCGCTGTCCTACGTCCGGGATGTGGCACTGCCTGCCCTAAAGGCTGGCGCAGAGAGAGCCGGCAGGCCAACACCGCCTCTTATCGTGCACGCCCCCGTCTGTGTAACAGAAGATTTGGAGGCTGCTCGCAACGGCGTAAGAGAGCAGCTTGGCTATTTCCCGACTACGCCTTTCTACGCCCGCATGTTTGAACGCGCAGGTTTCGCCGAGTCGGACCAGACGGGATGGACGGATGAGATGCTGGACTCGGTCCTAATAGCAGGCAGCGAGGAACAGGTTGCCGAGAAGCTGAACGAGATTTTCGCATGGGGCGGCTCAGAGGTACTGACCAGTGTTATCACCGTAGGCGATTCTGAGGCCTCCCGCGAGCGAACCATGAAGCTCATCGCGGAGGTATCGGCGTCTTGACCGGCCATAGCATGGAGGAAAAAGTCTTTGAGTGAAAGTGTAAGATTTGATGGTCTTGAATTCGCCTCTGTGGAGGTCACCGAGCGCACGACGTGGATCTTTGCGGAGCTTACGGACAAGAATGGCCTGAAAGCGACGGTCGAAATCACCAGCGGCCCCGAGACGGCAATGGCCGTGAAATTGCTGCCGGAAATGCTTCAAGCTCTCGCAGAAGAACCCATATTCAAAGACGAGGACGTGCAATCGCGACTTGGCCTATCTGACGGCGAACTGCAGCAAGACAAGGCAAAAGCAACTGCCATCAGCGGGTTGCGTAGCGCGGTCACGGACGTACTGGCGCAGAAGCACGGCCAGTCGATCACCGAGTTCCTCTGTGGCAACGTGCAGGACAGCGTGCCTCTATATGGCAATATTAATCGGCATTTACTGACGCGGGAGCGCACACCGGACGCGTTCGCCAAGGCAGCTTTGATGGCTGTCGAAACCGGATTCACTACAATAAAGTGCGCGCCGTTTGACGAGGTTAGTCCGCCTTCGACTACAGATGCCATACTAGGCATTGCGAACGTTGGCATACGCCGTGTAGCCGCCATTCGGGCCGCCATCGGACCTGACGTTGCGATACTGGTTGACTGCCATAGCCGTTTTGAACTTCATACAGCTCCCCTGGTTGCGGAGGAGCTAGCCAAGTCCGGCATAGGTTGGTTTGAAGAGCCTGTGGAGCCCACTGACGACATGGACGTTCTGATTCAAATCGCCGGTATTGTCAGCATGACAGTCGCTGGCGGTGAGGGTGGCTACGGCCAACAGTGTTTCGATGAGCTCATCAAGTCGGGTGCCGTCAAAGTCATAATGCCGGACATTAAATACTGCGGCGGTGTGGCCGAGGCCCGGCGTGCAGGCATCTCTGCATTGGCTCTGGGAGGGCAGGTCTCGCCCCACAGTCCTTCGGGGCCGATATCCCTTCTGCAAAGCGGTCACGTAAGCGCTGCCTTGCCAGGTTCAATGCCTCTGGAGCACGCAGTGTACGAAGCGACTTGGCGGTCAGAGGTGTTATCCCCGTCTGAAGTTGTCAAAGACGGCCGACTAACAATCCCATCAGGTCCAGGGCTGGGAGCCACGCTGAACCAGTCGCTGATCAACCAACGTGGCAAACGCTGGAAACCGTAGCTCTGGTTAACCTGTCTAGGTTAGCAGGTCTATCGCCAAGGCCATCATTATCTTCGTGCCACTGAGCAGGCTGGCAATGCCCACGGACTCATCTGTGCCATGAACGTGGCTTAGCATGGGATCGTCGTCCGGATGTGATCCAGAGAAGCCATAGGTAACCGTGCCAAGCGGACGTGTGAAGCGCGAGTCAGTGAAGCCTGTGCTGATGGCAGGGACCCACTGGATGTCATTTCGTCCCAGAGCCTTGGCGGTGGCCTCTTGTATACCCCGCGAAAGGTCCGTATCAAATTCTGACGAGTTTGGCACAGCCATATAGTCAATCTCATAGCTGACTCCAGTTATGTCCTTCAGAATCTCATCAAGCTCTCCCCTTAGATAATCCTCGCTCTGGTGCGGCAACGTGCGCACGTCGCAGGTAAGCTTGATGGTTTCCGGAACGCTGTTGGATTTTATTCCGCCCTGAATGATGGTTGGTGTGACGGTCATTCGGGACAGCGCTCGCATTATTGAAGCGAACCTGGGGTTGTCAGGCTCTAGCTCAGCAATGATCTCATCAACGTTGGCCGCCGATGGTTTATGCTCAATGGCGAAGTTAGACAGGTAATCGAATAGGCTGGTGGAGGTATCGCGCTGGGGTTCGTAGCTCTCCATGCTGCCAAGCACCTGGCTTAGGCGGTACATGGCGTTGGTGCCCTGCCACGGCGTCGAAGCGTGGGCGCTGGTGCCCTTAATCTCGATTTCGACCTGCAGGCGACCTTTCTCTCCGACTCCCAATATATAGGTTAATCCGCTGGGTGAATCAATCGGCGTTCCCCCGCCCTCGTTCACGGCGAAGGGTGCCTTGAGCTTTTCGGGATGGTGCTCGGCCAACCAGCCGAAACCGTATCCGCCTCCGTGTTCCTCATCCGCTCCAGAGACGAATCCAAGTGTGTCCTTGAGCTGAATCCCGTTTCTCTTCAGCAGGCGCATGGCGTATAGCTGCGCCGTGAGGAGGCCTTTGCAGTCAGATGCGCCGCGGCCGTAAATCCTGCCATTGGCTATCGTCGCGCTAAATGGCGGATAGGTCCACTTATTTTCCTCTTCTACCGGGACAACATCGGTGTGTGACATGAAGAGCAGGCCCGTGTCGCCGGAGGTGCCAGGTATGCTTGAAATAATGTTACCGCGATTTGGGGAAGCCTCCAGAATTTCGGACTCGATGCTATCTACTGCTAACCAGTCTCGGATGTATTCACAAACCGGCGTTTCGTTGCCGGTGGGCATAAACCCGGTGTTGACTGAGGGGATTCTCACCAATGCCTGCTCGAGAGCCACGATCTCGTCGCGCTGAGCATCCACCTGTTCAAATAACTCATCTAGTGTTGGCATCGAAAGCTCCTCTTAGAATAAAGCGTTTGAATGGCTGCCTAGGGTTTATCGAAAAGATAGGTGGCCATAAGTAGCGCTGCGATAGTTTTGGCGTCTTGAATCTCGCCGAGCCTGATTAGCTTGTCGATATTGGCAAGGGGCGTTCGGATGATTTCGATGGACTCGTCGTCGTCCGCGCTGAGCTTGCCGGGCACCAGGTCCTTGGCCAAGTAGGCGTAGAGAAACTCGGTGCTGAATCCGGGTGCAGACCAGAAACCACCCATGGTACGCAGATTTCTACTGGCGTAACCAACCTCTTCCTGTAGCTCACGCTGCGCGCTATCGTCAGGTGACTCACCCTCCTCAACGCCGCCAGCAGGAGCCTCCAGAATGAACTGCTCCGTGGGGTAGCGGTACTGGCGCACCAGCAGCACGTTGTCGTCTTCATCAATCGGTATGATGACTACCGCCGCGGAATGCTCCACGACTTCGCGTACAGACTGGCGTCCGCTGGGGAGCAGGACCGTGTCAGATCTTATGTTAATGATCTTGCCCTGATATATAGACTGCGACTTAATAAGCTTTTCAGGGTCCATGCTCATCTCCGCTTCAATAGATTCTTATGTTGGTTGGCTTTAGTTAAAGGTTTTCCAGGCCCAGGCGTCGAGTCAGGGCAGCGTAGAAAGTGCTGGGTGCATGAGCTCTAAGAAACCGCGTCGTGTATGGGCTGCGCTTGATCGTAACTACGTCGTCTGGTTGTAACTCCATATCTGCAAACCCGTCCACGCTCAAGACAGACTCGTGCGAATGGCCCGCGTGCAACTCTATGACCGAATAGTCCGGGAGGATAACGCCGTTACTGAGTCCTGTGTGTGCCGCGACCGGTTGAATCAGCATGGCCCGGGTTTCCGGGTACATTATGGGGCCGCCCGCCGAGAGCGCGTAGCCTGTGCTGCCCGTAGCCGTGGAAACGATGACAGCGTCCGCCCTGTAGCTGGTGAGAGCCACGCCATCGATGGTGGTCTCAATGTCGAGAAGTCCGCTGACGCCCGCTCGCCCAACGACAACCTCGTTTAGTGCGTGCAAAGTAAGCCGAGGCTCAGAATCCGAAGGCCCTAAGACCGTCGTCTCCAGCATCATTCGTTCTTCTACTCTGAGGCCGTCGTTCAAGTAGTCGGGGAGTTTTTCAATCACATCCTCGACACGAATCTCGGCCATAAATCCTACTCGGCCCATGTTGATGCCGACCATAGGGATGCCATAAGCGGCAATGACCCGCACAATTCGAAGTATGGTTCCGTCGCCGCCTGCAACCACAATCACGGACGTATCCGACAGAACATCGCTCTTGTTTTCCAGTTCGCTGGCCGCGCATTTCCAGTAGTCCTTCGGCAAATCAATGGACTTCTCAATCGTCTCAAGCATTTCAGCAGTTCCTGGCGATTGGGAATTATAAACAAGCCCTATCATGGAGCCACGTGCCGTTGCAAGAGATGATAAACGAACTGATGATAAGGGGCAGAGGCCATTTTAGAGACTATTCGATTGTGAGATATTGGCATAGTCATAAGGATTATTTATACACTTTCCCGGACCCAGAGGCAGTCTAGCATCGGGTCTATGGAGTGTCAACGAACTAGGAAATCAGTACGTCGGCTGCGGCTCTGGCCAGGTTGAGAAGTGGCGTTGGGTATATGCCGAAAAATAGCGTTGCCGCAAACGAGACGCCTACCGCCAGACGCATCGGAAATCCAAATCCGATCTTGGTATCGGACTCTGGCGCAGACAGGTACATGGCTTTGACCACTCGCAAGTAATAGTAGGCAGATACCACGCTGTTGATTACGCCTATGACCACAAGCCATGCCAGTCCGCTGTCTATGGCCGCGCCGAACAGGTAAATCTTGGCCCAGAATCCAACGCTAGGTGGTATGCCAGTCAGCGACAGCATAGACAGAGTCAGGACGGCGGCCAGCAGCGGAGCGCGCCTACCAAGTCCTGCGAAGGCATCAATATGGTCGCTCTTGGTGTGATGGGTGATGGCTATGATTGCGGAAAAGGCTGCCAAGTTGGTTGCCGCGAAGCCTCCAAGGTAGAAGAGCATTCCGGATGGCCCAAGGGTAGCGTCGCCTGACCTTGCCGAAACTGCTGCTAGACCCATCAGTATGTAGCCAGCGTGGGCCACAGTGCTATAGCCCATCATTCGCTTTATGTTGTCCTGCTTGATCGCTACCAGGTTGCCCAGCGTCATGGAGAGCGCGCTGAGGATGGCGAATATGGCTCCCCAGTCCAGGCTCAGGACATCTAGTGGGAACGCTACATAGAAGACGCGAAGTATAACTGCGAACCCGGCGGTCTTGGATGCTACGGAAAGAAATGCCGTAATTGGGGTAGGTGAACCTTCATAGACATCTGGGGCCCACATCTGGAAAGGCACGCTGGCAATCTTGAAGCCGAAGCCAGCGATGATCAAGACGATGCCAAACAGCATAGCGTTGCTGCCGAAGGGTGTGCCCGCTGCCAGACCCATTTGCGAAAGGTGTTCCGCTATTTCAGGTAGCGACGTGGTTCCTGTGAAGCCGTATACGATAACCATTCCGTATAGCAGCACCGCAGAACTGATCGCACTCAGGATCAGGAACTTAAGTCCAGCCTCAGTGGATTTGACGTCCCGATTGAACGCCGCCAGAGCCGCGATAGGCAGGGCCGTCAACTCTAGCGAGATGTAGATCGTTATGAGGTCCGTCGTAGATGCCAGCAGCATCATGCCGGTGGCTGAGAACAGAATAAGGGCATAGTACTCGGCCTGGAATCTCTCGAACTTCTTTACGTAATCGGTAGACGCCAGAATGACCACAGCTACTGCCGCCAGCAGCACGAACTTTAAGAACAGGCTGAACTTATCCACGACCAGCGTATCGAACAGCCCTGGCATCTGGTCCGGGCCGGTGCTGGCGAAGCCCATCCACAGCGATATGCTGAAGGTTAGAGGCACGATCAGCCCTATGGCAGCTATGGCCGGGATGACGCCCTTCCGTTTGACCACCAGGTCTACGAGAATTATCAGCGCGCCAAGAGCAGCTAGGCTTAGCTCAGGTGATAGCAGGTAAAGGTCGTGAATACTCATTTAGCTAGTTCAACCTCGCCTGCGCCACGCGTTCCAGGGAGTTAGCGATAGGCTCGATGCCGCTGGCGAAAACGTCAGATATTATGGACGGGTAGACGCCCACGACTATGATGGCAATGATAAGCACGGCGATGGGAACGAACTGCATGCCTGTCGCGTCAGTAATGTCCTCGAACCTCTCCTTGATAGGCCCGAACATCACCCTCTGAATCGTCCATAATATGTAGCCAGCCGCGAAGACGACGCCAGTGGCGCCGATTACAGTAGCCAGTGTCCAGACCTTGATAGTTCCAAGGAATACCAGGATCTCCGCGGCGAAACCACTAGTGCCAGGAAGACCAAGAGAGGCCAAACCAGCGACCATCAGTGCGAGCGTAATAAAGGGCATGCGCTTGGCCAGTCCGCCCAGGTCGGGAATGTAACGTGTGTGGGCCTTGTCATAAATGAAGCCCACCAACAGGAAAAGCAGTCCAGTGATGGTGCCGTGGGTAAACATTTGCATGGCAGCGCCCGTCAGGCCCAACGGCGACACGGTTCCAGCTACACCTGCCACAGAGGCTAGCCCCAAAACCACGAAGCCCATGTGACTTACGCTGCTGTAAGCGATGAGTCGTTTCAGGTCCGTCTGCCTGAAGACTACCACCGCGCCGTAGACGATGTTAATTACGCCAGCCGTCGCCAGTAGCCACGCAACGCTGGTGACAACTTCCGGGAACATGCTAATGGACACACGTATCATTCCGTACGCGCCCATCTTCAGCAGTACGCCAGCAAGCATAACGCTTCCAGCGGTCGGTGCGTCTGTGTGCGCGTCGGGCAGCCATGTGTGGAACGGCCATAGCGGCAACTTCACTGCAAAGGCGACAAACAGAAGGGCGAACACTACACCTGCTGGAAGCAAGAGGTTCGCACCCGCAATGGCGGCAGGCAACTCAGTCATGTCGAAGGTGCCGGTGGAGAAGAAAAGCACAAGGATACCCACCAGCATTAGCGCGCTGCCAAACAGGGTGAATATTAGGAATTTCATCGCTGAGAATTCACGCTTGCTTCTGGGCTCACTTCCCCATATAGATATGAGGAAGAACATGGGCAGAAGCTCAAGCTCCCAGAAGAGGAAGAAGAGCAGGAAGTCTAGAGATATGAATACGCCCATGACGCCGGTTTGCAGCGCCAGAAGCCACATGAAGTATTCGCGAACTCGAAGACCAATTCGCCATGACGCAAGCACCGCGACAAATCCGAGAAGGCCGGTGAGCAGCACCAAAGGCACGCTTAAACCGTCCACTCCCATGAAGTATTGCACAGCGAAATCTCCGCCGCCACTTCCAGGAATCCAGTCGCGAATTCTGTCGATCATCTGTACCCCACCCTTGGCGGAGTCGTATTTTGCAAAGATGACGACCGTTAATATCAGGTCTGCTGAGACGATAAGGGCGGCGAAGGTTCGGATCAGCTTATCGCCCCTGAGTAGTAGGGCGATCACGATTGCCCCTGCCAGAGGCAGGAAAACCGTTAATGTTAACAATCCGGAAAATTCCAAGCTAAATCCTTATTACCTGATGAACAGGAACACCCCGAATGTTAATAGAATACCGATTGAGATGGCCATGCCATAGGTCTGCAGTTGGCCGGTCTGGGTCTGACGAATGGCCGAACCCGTGTTGGCTCCGAACCATCCGATTAGTCGCACCGTACCGTCCACGATGGACCGGTCGAACCAGTCAGTGACGTAAGCGATGCTGCCGTAAAAGACTTTGCGAACGAGGATGTCCTCGTAGAGTTCGTCGAAGTAGTACTTCCGCGAAAGCAGAATATACAGTGGTTTGAATGCGCGCCCCACAGCCTCTGCCGATATCACCTTGGTCTGGTACATCAGGTAGGCAAGAAGAATTCCTGACAGTGCTACCGCGCTGGAAAATGCAGCCAGCGGTTTGTTAAACGCCGCTGTCCCATGCGCTCCTTCGTGGAACGCAGGACCCGATTGCATAAACTCTGACATCCAGTGCATGGGCACTATGCCCAGGTCGGTCAAGGGATTGGCTACGAAACCAATTACGACTGCGGGCACTGCCAGAACCAGTAACGGCCATGCCATGACAGCAGGCGACTCTCCGAGATGAAGGCCGCCGCCATGAGCCTGAGCTTCAGGATCTGCCTCTGACCCACCTCTGAAATCACCGTGGAATGTCATGAACAGCGCACGGAACATGTAGAAGGCTGTCATGAAGACCGCAATAAGGGCCAGCCAGAAAACCAGGGTTCCGATGAAACTACCGGCACCAAAAGCGTGAGCGAGGATCTCGTCCTTGCTCCAGAAACCGGAGAAGGGGAACATACCGGAGAGACTCAGGCTGCCTATCATGAAAGTGGCGTAGGTTATGGGCATGAACTTGCGAAGGCCGCCCATATATCTCATGTCGAAAGTGCCGGTGGCATGGTTGACGCTGCCTGATCCCAAGAAAAGCAGTGCCTTGAAGAATGCGTGCGTAAACAGGTGGAATATGGCCGCGCCGTATGCACCAACGCCCAGGGCCAGCATCATGTAGCCCAACTGGCTTACCGTCGAGTATGCCAGCACGCGCTTAATGTCATTGGAAACCAGTCCCATAGATGCGGCAAAGATGGCAGTGATGCCGCCGATTATAGCGACCACTCCCATGGCGACTGGGGCCATTTCAAAAAGCGGGAAGAACCTTGCCACCAGGAAGACTCCGGCGGCTACCATCGTCGCGGCGTGGATCAGTGCGCTGACCGGCGTGGGACCCTCCATGGCATCTGGAAGCCATGTATGCAGCGGGAACTGGGCCGACTTGCCCATGGCCCCTGCGAAGATGCCCAGGGCAACCCACTGCGCCATGGTAACCGAGATTAACCCGGCATCAACGGCGTGGTAGATATCTGTGATAACAAAGGGATTTAGGCCGTTAGACGTGAATATCTCTGAGTTGAAGAACAGGAACAGAATCGCCAGCAGCAGTCCCAGGTCCGCGAAGCGTGTGATGATAAAGGCCTTCTTGGCAGCAGCAGCTGCCGATGGTCTCTCGAACCAGAACCCGATTAACAGGTACGAACCCAGGCCGACCAGCTCCCAGAACACGAAGATCTGCAAAAGGTTGTTGGCCAGAACCAGGCCTATCATGGCCATGGTGAACAGGGATAGGCTGGCGTAGTAACGTGTGAAGCCGCCGTCGCCTTTCATGTAGCCGATGGAGTAGATGTGCACCATCAGGCTGACGCTGGTAACGACCATCAGCATCACCGAGGTCAGCGGGTCCATCAGAATGCCGACCTTGAACTCGAACTCGCCAGCAGTGAGCCAGCTATACAGACCGAATTCCAGGTGGCCATGGCCGCTGATCGTGCTGGACAGCGCCCATAGGGAAAGTACGAAGGACGCGCCGACGGCCAATATAGCGACAACGCCTGCCAGCTTCGACGCTGCGCCAAGCATCGGCCTGATCACGACTGCGATCAAGATAAACGACGCCAACGGCAGGATTAGTATTAGCCAGGCTGCGAGTTCAGGCATCCCTTACAATTTCCTCAATATTTCGTCGGCCACATGTTCGCGGCCTTTAGGAACCAGGACTCGGAACGGCACTCGCTCGCCCCAGCTCAGGATATCGCCCTCGGGAATGATTTTTGTGGGCAAACCATCGCCCTCTAAGACGTCTTTCCACATCTCAGCAATCATAAGGTTAGGGGCTTTTCTGTAATCAACCCAC
>Ga0114999_10001285_pt1 | contig 35174 bp, 28 predicted proteins | sample ArcticOcean_MG_C_3_FD_89820 | JGI IMG/M metagenome (GOLD analysis project Ga0114999, IMG submission 89820) | Marine microbial communities from western Arctic Ocean - ArcticOcean_MG_CB8_126 | ecosystem: Environmental > Aquatic > Marine > Oceanic | place: Arctic Ocean: Canada Basin | collected...
ATCTTCGCCGCGGTCGACACCCCGGACCCGCGGGCCGCGAGCGCCCTGTGCCAGGCCCTGGGCGGCACGGTTGGCGGCATCAAGCTGGGCCTCGAATTCTTCGTCGCCAACGGCCCCGACGCCGTGCGTGCGGCCCGGACCGAAGATCAGCGCCTGTTCCTCGATCTCAAGTTCCACGACATTCCCAACACCGTCGCCGGCGCGGTCCAGGCCGTTTGCGCGCTGGAGCCGGAACTGATCACTATTCATGCCGGCGGCGGACCCGCGATGATCGAGGCCGCGCGGCGGGCGGCGGAGGAGGCCGGCGGAGCAAATCGCCCGCGCGTGATCGCCGTGACCGTGCTGACCAGCCTGGGAGACGAAGATCTCCAGAAGGTCGGCCAACGCCCTCCGGCAGCCGACCAGGTCCTGCGCCTCGCCCGTCTGGCGCACGACAGCGGGGCGGACGGCGCGGTCTGCTCGCCCCTGGAAGCTGCCGTTCTGCGCGCCGAACTGGGCCGGGATTTCCTGCTGGTCGTGCCCGGCGTGCGCCCGCCCGGCAGCGCGGCCGACGACCAGAAGCGGGTGATGACCCCGAAGGACGCCATCGCGGCCGGTGCCGATATCCTCGTCATCGGACGGCCGATCACCCGCGCGCCCGATCCCGCCGCGGCGGCCTGGGACATTGCCAAGGGGATGGCGGAAGCCTAAATCTCCGCCTATGCGCATCCAGGCCAAGATATGCGGGCTCAACGCGGCCGATGGCGTCGCCGCCGCCGAGGCGGGAGGCACGGCCATGGTCGGCCTCGTTTTCTATGACCGCTCGCCGCGCTATGTAGCGCCGGCGGAGGGCGCGCGGCTGACCGCCTCCTTGGCCCCCGGCATCAAACGTGTCGGACTCTTCGTCGATGTCGACGACCGCGCCATCGCCGAGACCCTTTCCCATGTCCGCCTGGACCTGCTGCAATTTCATGGCGCCGAGACGCCGGAGCGCGTCGGGCAGGCCAAAGCGCTGTTCGGCCTGCCCGTGATGAAGGCCGTGAAGGTGGCCGAAAAGGCCGACCTGAAGGCAGCACGGCCCTTTATCGGCCAAGCCGATTGGATCCTGTTCGACGCCAAGGCGCCGAAATCCATGCCCGACGCCCTGCCCGGTGGCAACGCCCTGTCCTTCGACTGGCGCCTCCTGGACGGGCTCGATCTGCCCTGCCCCTGGATGCTGTCGGGCGGCCTCGATCCGGAGAACCTGGCCGAGGCGGTGCGCATCAGCGGCGCGCGGGCGGTCGATGTCTCGTCGGGGGTCGAGGCGCGGCCGGGACGCAAGGATCCGGAGAAGATTCGCGCCTTTCTCAAGACCGCGGGGCGGATTTAGACGCGGCGCCGGGGACCCGCAGGATAGGGGCCGAATGGGAAGGTCTTTGACCTCCGCCGCGCCGCCTGATTTATTCCCAACGCACGTGCACCATTACGGCCAGGACGACGAAACGGCATGACCCAGGTCAATACATTTCGCGGCGGACCGGACGAACGGGGCCATTTCGGCCTGTTCGGCGGGCGCTATGTCGCCGAAACCCTGATGCCGCTGATCCTGGAACTGGAAACGGCCTATAACACCGCCAAGGCCGATCCGGCCTTCAGATCGGAATACGACTATTACCTCAAGCATTATGTCGGCCGGCCGAGCCCGCTGTTCTTTGCCGAGCGCCTGACCGCGCATCTCGGCGGCGCCAAGATCTACTTCAAGCGCGACGAGCTGAACCACACCGGCTCCCACAAGATCAACAATTGCCTGGGCCAGATCCTGGTCGCCCGGCGCATGGGCAAGAAACGCATCATCGCGGAAACCGGCGCGGGCCAGCACGGCGTGGCAGCCGCCACGGTCTGCGCCCTGTTCGGCCTGCCCTGCGTCGTCTACATGGGCTCGAAGGATATCGAGCGCCAGGCGCCGAACGTGTTCCGCATGAAGTTGCTGGGGGCCGAGGTCGTGGCCGTCGAAAGCGGCTCCAAATCCCTCAAGGATGCGATGAACGAGGCCTTGCGCGACTGGGTTGCCACGGTCGAGGAGACCTTCTACATCATCGGCACGGCGGCGGGGCCCCACCCCTATCCGGCGATGGTGCGCGATTTCCAATCGATCATCGGGCGCGAGACGCGCGAGCAGATCATGGAGGCGGAGGGCCGCCTGCCCGACACCCTGGTCGCCTGCATCGGCGGCGGATCGAACGCCCTGGGCCTGTTCCACCCCTTCCTCGACGACACCGATGTGGCTATCCACGGGGTCGAGGCCGCGGGGCTGGGCCTGGACACCGACAAGCATGCCGCCTCCTTGACCGGCGGCCGCCCCGGCGTGCTGCACGGCAACCGGACCTATCTGCTGCAGACCGAGGACGGCCAGATCCAGGAGGCCCATTCGATCTCGGCCGGGCTCGACTATCCGGGCATCGGGCCGGAGCATTCCTGGCTGCACGATATCGGCCGGGTGAAATACGTCTCCGCGACCGACAAGGCCGCGCTCGAGGCCTTCCAGCTCTGCTCCCGCCTCGAAGGCATCATCCCGGCGCTCGAGCCAGCCCATGCCCTGGCCCATGTCATCGAGATCGCGCCGGGTCTGCCCAAGGACCATATTCTGGTGATGAACATGTGCGGGCGGGGCGACAAGGACATCTTTACCGTCGCCGAACATCTCAAGATCGCGTTGTGAGCGGCCCGGGTCGTATCGAGCGGCGTTTCGCCGCCCTGAAGGCCGAGGGGCGCGGCGCCCTGGTCACCTTCGTCACGGCGGGCTATCCGGATCACGAAACCTCGCGCCTCCTGCTGGCGGGCCTGCCGGGCGCGGGCGCGGATATCGTCGAACTGGGCATGCCCTTTTCCGACCCGATGGCGGACGGCCCCTCGATCCAGAAAGCCAGCCTGCGGGCGCTCGCCGCCGGGGCCAGCCTGAAGCGGACCCTGGAATTGGCCCGCGCGTTCCGCGATAGCGACGCCGACACGCCCCTGGTTCTGATGGGCTATTTCAACCCGATTTACAGCTATGGCGCCGAGGGTTTCGTGCGCAACGCCGCGGCGGCCGGGGTCGACGGCATGATCGTCGTCGATCTGCCGCCCGAGGAAGACGACGAACTGCGCCCGGCGGCAGAGGCCGCGGGCCTCTCCTTCGTGCGCCTGGCGACACCGACCAGCGATGCGGGCCGCCTGCCCACGATCCTGCGGTCGGCTTCCGGCTTCATCTACTACGTCTCGATCCTGGGCATCACCGGCACGCGTTCGGCAGGCGAGGACACGGTGCGCGACGCGGTCGCGCGCCTGCGCGCCGGGACCGACTTGCCTCTCGTCGTCGGCTTCGGCATCAAGACGCCGGAACAGGCGGGCGCGATTTCGCGCATCGCGGACGGCGCGGTGATCGGCTCCGCCATTGTCGACCGGATCACTGTGGGCCTCGATGCCAACGGACGGCCCAACGCCTCGATGGTCCCGGATGTCCTCGGCTTCGTGAGCGAACTGGCGGATGGCGTAAGAGGCCGAGGGTAAAACGATATGAGCTGGCTGACCAATTTCGTCCGACCGAAGCTGCGAGCCCTGGGCATCAAGCCCGACGTCCCGGACAATCTTTGGATCAAATGCCCCGATTGCGAGCAGATGCTGTTCCACCGCGAACTCGCGGCCAATCTGCATGTATGCCACTATTGCGACCACCATCTGCGCCTGCCCGCCGCCGATCGACTGGCCATGCTGTTCGACGACGGCACATTCCAGACCATCGAACTGCCGGAAACGATCGCCGATCCGCTGCGCTTTCGGGACCGCCGCCGCTATAGCGAGCGACTGCGCGACGCGCGCCACGGGGACGACCGACGCGATGCCGTTCTGGTCGGCCATGGCACGATGGGCGGCCATCCGGCGGTCGTGGCGGCCTTCGATTTCGGCTTCATGGGCGGGTCGATGGGCGTGGCCGCGGGCGAGGGGTTGCTCGCCGCCGCCAATCTGGCCGTGCTGCAGGACTCGCCCTTGATCGTCGTGCCCGCCTCGGGCGGCGCGCGCATGCAGGAGGGCATCCTGTCCCTGATGCAGCTGCCGCGCACGGTGATCGGCGTGCAGCAGGTGCGCGAGGCAGGCCTGCCCTATATCGTCGTCCTGGCCGATCCGACCACTGGCGGGGTCACCGCCTCCTTCGCGATGCTGGGCGATATTGCCCTGGCCGAGCCCGGCGCGATCGTTGGCTTCGCCGGGACCCGGGTGATTCAGGAAACCATCCGGGAAAAGCTGCCCACCGGCTTCCAGCGGGCCGAATACCTGCACGAACACGGCATGGTCGACATGGTGGTCCACCGCCGCGCCCTGCGCGACCGCCTGATCAGCCTGATCGGCCTGCTCCGCCACCCCCGTCCGAAGGCCGAGTTCGTGCCCCTGGAGCGCCGCGGCGAAGCCGCCGACGAGACATCCGACAAAGCCCCACAGGACAAGGCCGACGCCCGGGCCGCGCCCGCCGCCGATCCCAAGGGAAGCCCCGCCAAGGGGGCGTGACCCAAACGCTTCCCAGCGACGCCATATTGGAGCGGCTGCTTGCCTTCCATCCCAAGCTGATCGACCTGTCGCTCGACCGGGTGATGCGACTGATGGCGCGGCTCGACCATCCGGAAGAGCGCCTTCCCCCGGTGATCCATATCGCCGGCACCAACGGCAAGGGATCGACCCTGGCCTATCTCGAGGCGATGGGCCGGGCCGCAGGCCATCGCGTGCACACGTACACCTCGCCCCATCTGGTGCGCTTTCACGAACGCATCCGCCTCGACGGCGCGGCCATCGCCGAGCCGGCGCTAGCCGTCCTGCTGGCGGAATGCGAAGAGGCTAATGGCGGTGCGCCGATCACCTTTTTCGAAATCACCACGGCGGCCGCATTCCTGGTTTTTTCGCGGATTCCCGCAGATCTCCTTCTGATGGAAACCGGTCTCGGCGGCCGCTTGGACGCGACCAATCTCGTCGCGCAGCCGGCGCTCTGCGCGATCACTCCGATCGGCATGGACCATGTCCAGTATCTGGGCGAAACCCTGGTCGCCATCGCCGGCGAGAAGGCGGGTATCCTCAAACCAGGTGTACGTGGGGTGATCGCCGCCCAGAAACCCGAAGCGGCATCGGTCATCGCGGCGCGCGCCGAGGCGATCGGCGCGCCCCTGGATTGCGAGGGCGAGGCCTGGTCCTGGCGTGATTCTGGCGACGGCTTCGCCTACCAAGAGGCCGGGCGGGAAACCGCCCTGCCGCAGCCCTCCCTGGCCGGACGCCACCAGCTTGGCAACGCCGCCCTGGCCACGGCCTGCGCCCTGCGCCTGCCCGCCGGATTGGCCATCCCGGAGCCGGCGATCCGGCGCGGCATCGCCGAAGCGCGCTGGCCCGCGCGCCTGCAACGCCTGGAATCCGGACCGCTGGTCGCGTTGCTGCCCACGGGCTGGCAGCTCTGGCTCGACGGTGGCCATAACGCCGATGCCGGGCAGGTTCTGGCCGAGGAACTCCAGCGCGGGATGGACCGTCCCCTGCACCTGATTGTCGGCATGCTCGACACCAAGGATGCCGGCGGGTTCCTGCGCCCATTCGCCGGGCTGGCCCGGTCCTGCCACTGCGTCACGATCCCCGAAACCGCCGCCGCGCTATCCGCCGACAGCCTGGCCGAGACGGCCAGGCGCGCGGGCCTTGAGGCCGTCACGGCGGAATCGGCCGAGGCGGCGCTCGCGAATCTGGCCCGGCCCGGCGCGGCACCGGGCAAAGTGTTGATCTGCGGCTCGCTCTATCTGGCCGGGCATATCCTCGCGATCCAAGGATAGGCCAACCCAAAACGAAAGCCCCGCCAGTTGGCGGGGCTTTCCATTTCGTCGAAGGGCGGCGCCGTCACACGACCGATTTGACCCATTCGTAAAGCTTGCTCTTGGGCAGGCTGCCGACCTTCTGAGAGGCGACCTGGCCATCCTTGAAGATCATCAGAGTCGGAATGCCGCGGACGCCGTATTTCTGGGGCGTCGAGGGATTCTCGTCGATATTGAGTTTGGCGACGATGACCTGGTCGCCCATTTCGGCGGCCAGCTCTTCTAGCGCCGGGGCGATCTGCTTGCACGGGCCGCACCATTCGGCCCAGAAATCGACCAGCACGGCTTTGCCCGAATTCAACACATCCGTGTCGAAACTGTCGTCGCTTACCTTGGTCGTGGCCATCCTGCGAAAACCCTTTCTCTGTGTGGACGGCCATCTACCGGGCCGAAATTCTGTCCGCCGAGGCCCATGTCGGGCCCGGATGGCGATAGGCCGAATCTAGGAAGCGAAGGGGGGTCGGTCAAGGCATCCACGGGTCGAGCAAGCGGTCCGGCAAAGCCATGAGGCGCGGCCCGTCGGTCCAAAGCAAGGCGCAGCGCAGGGTCCGCTCAGGATAGATGCGTTGCAACAAGGCCCGATAGGACGCCATCTGGCGAAGATAGAGGGGTGCCACGCCCTCCACCGTGGGCGGCGGCGGGCGGTTCGTCTTGTAATCAACGATCAGCACCGCGTCATCGGTCACCGCCATCCGATCGACCTGGCCGGAAATCACGGAGTCGCCGACCTTGCCGGCCAGGGCCGCCTCGGCGCGCGAGCCCGGGGCGAAGAGGGCCGCGAATTCGGGCGCGTCGAGCACGGCCAGCACCTCGCGCGCAAGAGCAGCCTGGGTTTCCAGATCGAGATCGAGGACCCGCCGAGCCAGATAGGCCGCGCAGGCAGCGGCGCGGCGCGGGGGGTCCAGTTCCGGCAGATGTTGGAGCAGGGCATGGACGACGAGGCCGCGCCGGAACCGCGCCTCGTCGCCCCCGACCAGCGGCGAGAAGACGGGGGGATCTTCTTCGCTGGGCCGCGAGGGTGCCAGGGGACGCGGCGGAGTCGGCTCGGGCGGCGGCGGGCGGGTCGCCCAATCGGGCAGGGGCGGCGCCGCGAGACGGGCGAGGCCGGCGCGATCGTCGGTCTTGGCCGCGCTGCGCTGCTTACGGGCGAGGCGCAGCCCGTGCCCGGCCCAGCCATCGGCCGAATCCTGCGCGAGGTCGATATGGACCGCCTCGGCATGTTCATTCAGGCCCGCGCGGATCAGCTCGAACCAGCAATCGGCCGGGGGCTCCGTCTTGCCGTGCGACCCGCAGACATACAGCCGGTCCTCGGCCCGGGTCATCGCGACATAGAGCAGGCGGCGGTATTCCCGGTCGCGCGCGGCGCGCGACTCGGTCCGCGCGGCGCGGCAGACGGTTTCCTCGGCGGCGCGCTTGGGCGGCCAGAGGACGACATTGCCCGGCCAGAGCAGGGCATCGTCCAGGACCGGCTTGGTCGTCGTATCGGGCAGGATGACGACCGGAGCCTGCAATCCCTTGGCGCCGTGGACCGTCATGATGCGGACCGCGTCGCCGCCTTGCCCCAGCTCGCGCTTGACCTCGGTCTCCCCGGCGACGAGCCAATGCAGGAAACCCTCCAGGCTGGGGGACTCGCCCTGTTCATGCTCCAGCGCCAGGGCGAGGAACTCGTCCACCGGCTCGGCCGCGTCCGGCCCGAGGCGATGCAGCAGGGCGCGCCGCCCGCCCCGGGCGAGAAGCCCGGCGTAGAGTTCGTAAGGCCGCTCGAAATCGACGACCGAGAGCAGGGCTTCCAGACGGTCGCGCGCGGCGGCTACGGCCGGGTCGGCGACGGCGGCCGCACGGAGGGCGGCCCAGAGGGTGCCGGGCCGGCCATGGGCCAGACGGAACAGGGTTTCCTCGTCCAAGCCGATGAAGGGACTCTTGAGCACGGTGGCGAGAGTCAGGTCGTCCTCGGGCAGCAGCAGGAAGCGCCCCAGGGCGACGAGGTCGAGCACGGCGAGCTGGTTGGTCAGGATCATCCGATCGACCCCGGCCACGGCCACCTCGCGGTCCTTGAGGGCGCGCACGAGCTCCTCGACGAATGCGGTGCGGCGGCGCACCAGGACCATGACATCGCCCGGCGCCATGGCCCGGTCGCGCGAATCCAGCCAGCCTTCCTCGCCCGGCTTCTCGGCCTTGATCCAATCGGCGATGCGGTCGGCGATGACCCGGGCCAGGCGCGCGGCAGGCGCGTCCCCCGGGCGCAGTGCGGTGGGCAGGGACCAGGGCGCCTGCTCCTCCGCCTCGCACGGGCCAATCAAGGGCCAGACCTCGACCATCCCCGCCTGGCCGGTGCGATGGGCGGTGTGGCGCACCTCCTGGCCCGGCTCGGCCACACCGTCGCGCGCCGGCTCCAGCGCGAAGACCAGATCGACGGCATCGAGCACGGCATCGGTCGAGCGGAAGGAGCGGTCGAGCGCGACCGTCTCGAAACCCGCCCCCGCCTCGGCCACCCGCTGAGCGAAATAGCGCCGCATCGCGACGAAACCCTCGGGATCGGCGCCCTGGAAGGAGAAGATCGACTGCTTGGCGTCGCCCACCGCGAAGACCGTGCGCACCCGTTCGCGCGCGCCCTCGCCGGCGAAGAATTCCGCGCTCAGGATACGCACGACTTCCCATTGGGCCGGATTGGTGTCCTGGGCCTCGTCGACCAGGATATGGTCGATGCCGCCATCGAGCTTGTAGAGCACCCAGGGCGCTGCGCCGGGCGAGCGCAGCAGGCCGAGAGCCCCCTGGATCAGATCGTCATAGTCGAGCCGCGCGCGCGCACCCTTGCGCCGGTCATAGGCGTCGAACAGAGCGTCGGCGAAGACCAGCAAGGCGCCGGTGGCCGCCACGACCCGCACAGCCCGGCAGCGCTCTTCCACGGCGATCAGGCGCTCGGCCTCCCGCAGCAGCACATCCTCGGTCCCGGGTTGCGCCTCCTTCACCGCCTTGGTGGAGAGGGTCTTCCGAGCCTCGCCCTTCTGGGTCAGATAAGCTGCGGCATAGGCGGCCATCGCGCCGGGCCGGTCATCGGCCGGGAGGGCGAGAAAAGCCGCTATCTTGTCTGCGCGCTCGGCATCCGACTTGCCGCCTTCGGCCAGGGCTTCCGCCGCCGCGACCAGACCGGCGCGGTCGAAGGCGGCATCGCGGCAGGCTTCGGCCAGGATGGCCTCTTCCGTCGCACCGGGCGGCAGGCCAAGCGCATCGCTCAGGGCCGCCCGGGCGCCGTCCAGCCCGCCATGGTCGCGGATCAGGGCGCGCAGGCGCGCCCGCTCGCGCACGATCACCGAAAGAAGGTCGTCGAAGGCCTGTTCCTGAAGTTCTCTCGCGATCACCGCCAGAGCCGCCCCCAGCCCATCCTCGGCGCGCCGGGCACAGGTCAGTAGTTCGGCCACGATTCCGGTCAACAATTCGCGCGATTCGCGCTCCGCCAGGACCTCGAAATGGGGCGGCACCCCCGCCTCCAAGGGGAAGCGCGCCAGGAGGGATTGGCAGAAGGCGTGGATGGTCTGGATCCGGATGCCGCCCGGCGCCTCCAGTACCCGGGCGAACAGGCGGCGGGCGGCATCGATCCGGGCATTGTCGGGGGTCTCGCCGGTCAGCTCGGCCAGCGCGTTGCCGACCTCCGCTTCCGGCTCCGTTGCCCAATCGGCCAGAACGTCGTTGAGGCGCACGGCCATCTCGGCGGCTGCCGCGCGGGTGAAGGTCAGGCAGAGAATCGCCTCGGGCTTGGTGCCAGCCAGCATCAGGCGCAGCACCCGGTCGGTCAGAACCTTGGTCTTGCCGGTCCCTGCCGAGGCCCCGACCCAGGCCGAATGGGCCGGATCGGCCGCGATCATCTGAGCGGCGGTCATTCCTCGCTCCCGCCACCCGCCGACCATTCGGCGATGCGCGCCAGATGGGCGTAGTCGTCGAAGCGCGGCGCGCGCGCAGGATCCGGCACCGCGTGATAGGGCGTGTCCGGGTCGTCGAAGGCCGCGATCAGGTCCCGGAGCCCGTCGAAGGCCACCGTCGCCAGTTCGCCCGCATCGCCGCGAATCTCGCGAATTTCGCCCGCAGGATCGCCGCCGGTGAGCCGCCAATAGGCCAGGGCCGCGGGTTCGCCGGCCGCCACGCCCTCGAAGCCGCCGAAGCAGGCGATCGCCGCTTCGAGGGGAAGCTGCGGCTCCAACCCCGCTTCGACCTGGGGCGCAGTCGGGGCCTGGCCGGTCTTGTAGTCGATCACGGCGAGGCCACCATCGGCCAGACGGTCGATCCGGTCGGCGCGCGCCGTCAGCCGGAAAGGCCCGCCGGGCGACTCGAAATCGAGCCAGCCCTCCGCTTCGACCGCGGCCACCGTGCGACCCGGTTCCAGCGCCGCCTGCTGGGCCAGGAACCAACCCGCGATCCGCTCGAAGCGCGGCCACCAGAAGGCGCGCACGCCAGGGCGGTCGAGCGTCGCGCCGAAAGCCTGTTCCCCCATTTGCAACAACCGGGCATGCGCCGCTTCAGGCGAGGCATCGGCGAGCTCGCCCAGATAGGCCGCCAGCGCCGCATGGAGAATGCCGCCTCGCTCGGCCGCACCGGGGTCGGCGTCGAGCGGGTCCAGGGCCTTCAGCCCCAGCACATAGCGCGCGTAAATCCCGTAGGGATTGCGCATCAATGTGCCGATCGCCGTCACCGACAGGCGGCGCGGGCGCGCCGAAAATGGCGGGCGCGGCTCCGGGCGCAGGCGGGGTTCGGGCCGGTCCGGGCGGTCCAGCCTGTCCTGCCAGGCCTGCCACGGCCCGCCGTCCCAGGCTTCGCCGACCGCCGGATCGGCATCGAAGAGGCCTGCCGCGCGCATCGTGGTTTCCAGGCGCAGCAGCCAGCGCGAGGCGACGGTCGGCGCGCCGGCGGCCTGTTCCGCCCGAGTCATCACGACGTCGCGCGCGCCCAGGGCCTGGGCGAAATCATGGGCGGAGAGGCCGATGCGCCGCTCGGGCAAGGGCAGGCCGAAATTGCTCCGCATCGGACGGCTCAGCCAGGGATCGGGCGGCTGATCGGCCGGCCAGACCCCTTCGTTAAGCGAGCCCAGGATCAACCGGTCGGCATGGAGCAGGCGGGCCTCCAACGGCCCCCAGATGAACAGACGTGGATGGCGGCCCCAGCGCGGCCGCACCACCGGTCCGGCGATCAAGGCCTCGAACAGGGACGGATAATCGGCCCCGGCCACCGGCGGCAGGCCGCCGGCGGAGCTGTGCAGTTCAGCCATCAGGGCGGCGGCGGCTTCGCCGTCCTCGCCGCGCCAGAGCCGCGCCGCGCTGCTCTTCTCGTCGCTTTCGGCCAGGGCCTCGGCGAAGGCGAGATGGGCCGCGATCAGATCGGCCAGACCGGCCCGCCGCTCGGCAAGCAGCGGCGCAAAACCCTCCACGCGCCGGGTCAGATCATCGACAAGGGCAAGCGCATCGGCCCGTTCCGCCGCCTTCTCTACCTCGTCGAGGCTTTCGATCGCGCGCCGCAGGCCCGAGAGCCCCGGACCGGGGCGCGGGCCGCGCAGGGCCGCGCGCTCCAAGGCACGCACCCGCGCCCGCAGGCGAGCAGGCGCTTGCCCGGCCGCCGCCAGCGGATGCTTGAGCAGGGCCAGCAGGGGGATGGGAGCGAAGCCCTCGGCCGCGGCATGGGCGCAGAGCCGCAGGAAAGCGCCGACCGGAGTCGCGCTCAGGGGCTGGCCAGCGGAATCGTCGATCTCGACCCCCCAGCGCCGCAATTCGGCGGCGACGCGCCGGGCCAGAGGCCGATCCGGCGTGATCAGGGCAGCGGTGCGCCCCGGTTCCTCGAGCACCTCGCGCAACAGCAGGGCGATCACCGCCGCCTCCTCGCGCGGGGTCGGGCAGGTGATGCGGCGCAGGCCCGCAACCGAGGCGGGGGTGACCGATTTTTGCTCTTCGGAGGCGAGGCGACGCCAGGCATCGGTCCGTTCCGCCGGTCGCGTGGCCTCGGCCAGGAATCGTGCCCGGGCGCGGGCCGCGCGGTCGATCTCCACCCCGGGCCATAGGCCGACCCGGTTGCGGTCCAGGCCGATCCGCGCCAGCAGACGGGCCAAGCCATGCTGGGGATGGGTCGGCCCTTCCGCGCTCAGCAGACGCCAGCTTTCGTCGTCGGTATCCTGATCGAGACCGGGCAGCACAACGCGGCCGCGCGGCAGACCGGCCACGGCCGCGAGCAGATCGGCGGTCGCGGGAATGCTGCCGGTCGAGCCGGCCGCGATCACCTGGCCGGGCGGCGGCGCGGCGGCCCAGCGTTCGGCCTGGGCGGCCAGGAGCCGGTTGCGCCGATCTGCCGGTTCGATCGCGCCCTCCTCGGCGAGGCGCTCGGGCCAGCGGCTAGTGACGAGGCGCAGGAAATCGAGGGTGATCTGCCAATGCTCGGCATAGTCGGCGGGGACCAACCGGTCGAGATCGGCGAAATCCAACCCCTCGGTCTGGACCTGATCGACCAGGCGCGCCAGTTCGGCGGCGAGGCGAATGGCGTGGTCCGTGTCGAGCCGACTGCCCGCCTGCTCGACGATCAGTTCGGCCAGCAGCAAGCGGCGGCGCAATTCGGGAATCGCGGGCGGAACCGCCAAGGCCTCGGCATCCGGCGCCGCCTCGGCCAGGGCGAGGGACAGCTCGTCCTCATCCACATCGCCGATCGGCGTCAGGCGCGGCAGCAGCATCGCCTCGCCCGCGCCCAGACGCAGGAAAGCCTCGGCCAGGGACCGGACGGCGCGCCGGGTCGGCAGCAGGATGCGGTAGCCGGAGAGGGCCAGGGGGTCGCTCCCCGCTTCCTCCAACACTCCCCTAGCCAGAGCGTCGAGAAAGGGCACGCCCGGCGGGATGGTGTAGACGCCCGGCCGGGGCGCCGGGATAGGTTTAGACTCAGGCATCGAGGCCGCCGTCCTGGGCGATCTCAGCCTCAACCGCCTCCAGGGCCTGGGGGGTGCTGACATGGTACCAGCGGTCGCCATGGAGCAGGCCGAACAGGCGGCCCGCCGCCCGGGCCCTGTCGTAGACCAGGTTGAGTGAGAAGGCCCCCTCGGGCGCATCCGCGAACAGGCGGGGATGAAGAATCTGGAGACCCATGAAGACGAGCGCGCCAGCCGTGCCCGCCGCCCGGCGCAGGCGTCCGTCTTCGGCCATCAGGAAATCGCCGGGGCCGTCATAGCCGAAGGCCACGTCGCGCGGGCAGAGCAGCAGCAGCCCGTCCATCGCATCATCGTCCCAGGCTGCCGCAAGGCTGGCGAAGGCCCCGGGCGCAGGGTCGCGCCAGGCAGTGTCGCTGTTGGCGACGAAGAAGGGGTCCGGCCGCAGCAGGGGCAGGGCCTGGACCACGCCGCCGCCGGTGTCGAGCAGCGTGTCCTCCGGTGAGACATGGATCGCGGGCAGGCCCCGCCGGGTCTCCAGATGACGCAGCAGGACCGGGGCCAGGTGATGGGCATTGACCACCGCCCCCGCCACGCCCGCCGCGGCCAGACGGTCGAGGATGCGGTCGATCATGGGCCGGCCGGCGACCGCGACCAAGGGCTTGGGCAAGGTGTCGGTGATCGGGCGCATCCGCTGGCCCCGCCCGGCCGCGAGCACCATGGCCCGGCGCACCGTCACGCCGCGCGTCCTTGGTCCGGGATCCTGCGCAAGGCCGGCGGCAGATTGCGCCCAAACCAGGCGTCGAGATCGGCCAGGGCCGGATGGCGGAGATCGCCTTCGAGCAGACGCCAGACCCGGGGGATATGGCGCAGGTAGTGGGGCTTGCCGTCGCGCCGGCAGAGGCGGGTGAAGATGCCGAGAATCTTGGCGTTGCGCTGCGCACCGAGCACGGCATAGGCGGCGCGCAGACCCGCCGGGTCGAGGGCGGGGAAGGCCGCGAGGTAGCGCGCCGTCATCGCCTCGGCCAGACCGGGGGCGAGGTCGCGCCTTGCGTCTTCCAGCAGGGAGACGAGGTCATAGGCGATCGACCCGATCACCGCATCCTGGAAATCGAGCAAGCCGCAAGCCGCAATGCCCGCCCGCCCCGGCAGAACCATCAGATTATCGACGTGGTAGTCGCGCAGAATGAGGGTATCGGGCACCGAACGGGCGACCGGAAAGGCATTCCGCCAGAGCCCAAGATAATCGTCTCGGGCGGCATCGGCCAAGGCCCGCCCGGTCACCGCCGGGATATACCAATCGACCAGCAGCGCCGCCTCGGCCAGCAGGCGTTCGTCGTCATAGGACGGCAGTTCGGCCGCGTTCGCGTCGGGCCGGCGGTGCAGGGCGATCAGCAGATCCGTGGCGAGGCTATAGAGGGCGGCCTCATCCGCCCCGGCGGCCAGTTCCCGGGTATAGGTCGCGTCGCCCAGATCCTCGAGCAGCAAGAATCCCTCGGTGCTGTCTTCCGCGAGGATGCACGGCGCACTGAATTCCATGGCCGAGAGGTGCCGCGCGACGGCGAGGAAGGGCCGTACGTCTTCGCGCGGCGGCGGCGCGTCCATCACCATGGCGGTCGCCGGCTCGCGGCCCGCGCTCCGCTTCAGGCGGGTATAGCGGCGGAAGGAAGCGTCGCCGGGCAAAGGATGGCGTGCGGCATCGGCCCAGCCCGCCGCGGCCAGAAAGGCATCGAGCGCGGCGGCCCGTTCCGTTACGAGGTCGCTCCGGCCAGACGCGCCATCCGGTCCCGCCAGGCCGGGCCGCCCGAAATTACGACCGTCCGCGCATCGCCGCCAGGGCCATAGGAGATCGCGATGCAGAGACGCCCGGGATCGAGCGCATCCGGCGCCCTGCCCGGCCATTCGACCAGCAGGATGCCCTCGGTCAAAGCCTCGTCGAGACCGAGTTCGGCCGCTTCCGAGGGGTCGCCGAGGCGGTAGAGATCGGTATGCCAGACCGCGCCACCCGGCAGATCGTAGACCTGGACCAGGGTGAAGGTCGGGCTCGGCACCTCGCCCAGCGGGGCTTCCGCCGCGGCGGCCCGGGCCCGGATGAAGGCGCGCGCGAAACTGGTCTTGCCGGTCCCGAGATCACCGTCGAGGGCGATGGTATCGCCCGGCCGGGCCAGATCCGCGAGACGGCGCGCAAGCGCGGCCATACCCGCCTCGTCCTGCAGGTCGAGGACGATGGGCGGGTGCGGTTCTGAGGATGCGGAAGAAGTCATCGCGCGGGCATTATCGACCATCGCCGCCCATCATCGGGCGGCGGCGGGGCCTGTCAAGCGAGGGCCGGAATCGCGGTCGCGAGGCTGCCAAACGCGGCCGCCCGGCGGGAAAATCTCCGCCGGGCGCCTCGAACGCCACAACCGGACGCAACACGCCTAATCAAGCAAACCCCACGGCGACCTGGCCTCTAGTAGCGGTAGTAGTCGGGCTTATGCGGCCCTTCCGCCTTGACGCCGATATAGGTCGCCTGCTCGGACGAGAGCTGCGTAAGAGTCACGCCCAGTTTGTCAAGATGAAGTTTCGCCACCTTCTCGTCGAGATGCTTGGGCAGGACATAGACCTCGCGCCCGTAGCAATCCGGGTTCTGCCAAAGTTCCAGCTGCGCGATCACCTGGTTGGTAAAGGACGCACTCATCACGAAGCTGGGATGGCCCGTCCCGCAGCCGAGATTCACCAACCGGCCCTTGGCCAGAAGGATGACCCGCTTGCCGCCGGGAAACTCGATCTCGTCGACCTGCGGCTTGATCTCGCGCCATTTCATGTTGGCCAGGGCGGAGACCTGAATCTCGCTGTCGAAATGGCCGATATTGGAGATCACGGCGCGGTCCTTCATCGCCCGCATATGATCGACCGTGATGACATCGATATTGCCGGTCGCGGTCACGAAGATGTCGCCGCGCGGCGCGGCGGCCTCCATGGAGACGACCTCGAATCCCTCCATCGCCGCCTGCAGGGCGCAGATCGGATCGGCCTCGGTCACCAGCACGCGGCAACCCGCGTTGCGCAGGGATTCGGCCGAGCCCTTGCCGACATCGCCATAGCCGGCGACGACCGCAACCTTGCCCGCCATCATCAGGTCGGTGGCGCGCCGGATCGCATCGACTAGGCTTTCCCGGCAACCGTATTTGTTGTCGAATTTCGACTTGGTGACCGAATCGTTCACGTTGATCGCCGGAACCTTCAGGGTGCCGGCCTTCTGCATTTCGTAGAGGCGATGAACGCCGGTCGTGGTCTCCTCCGACAGGCCTACCACATCGTCGAGCAGCTCGCCGTATTTCTCATGCATCAGCACGGTCAGGTCGCCACCGTCGTCGAGGATCAGGTTGGGGCGCCAGCCGTCGGGACCGAAGACGGTCTTCTCGATGGCCCACCAGAATTCCTCCTCACTCATCCCCTTCCAGGCGAAAACCGGCACGCCGGTCGCCGCGATGGCAGCGGCGGCCTGGTCCTGGGTCGAGAAGATGTTGCAGGAACTCCAGCGCACCTCGGCGCCCAGCGCGGTCAGGGTTTCGATTAGGACCGCGGTCTGGATCGTCATATGCAGGCAGCCCGCGATGCGCGCGCCCTTGAGCGGCTTGGACGCACCGAATTCCTCGCGCGTCGCCATCAGGCCGGGCATTTCTGTCTCGGCTAGCTCGATTTCCCGGCGGCCCCAATCGGCCAGCGAGACATCCGCAACCTTGAAATCCTGTTCGTTCGGCATGTCGCTCTCCAAAAGCGGGCCGGCGTAATCGCGCCGCGGCCCTTTGGCGTCTCCCGTCGCGAGGCCGTATAGCAATACTCCGGTGCGCCAGCAACCGCAGCACCGGTCCTAACCCGACATGGTTAACGCCAGATTAAATTCACGCGGCTACGCCAGGGCGTTGAAATTGTCGAGCAGAACGGCAATCCGACCCGCATCCCATTGATCCATAATCATATGCGCGCGCCGGTTCGCGGCAAGTTGGTCCATCAGCCGCACCCGTTCCTTGACCCGGGGAATGCTGCCCGCGGCCATCGAGAGTTTGCGGATGCCGAGACCGAGCAGCAGGATCGTGCAGCGCGGATCGCCAGCCATTTCGCCGCACAGGCTGACCGGAATGCCGGCCTGTGGGCCGCCTCGGTGGCAAACTGGATCAGGCGCTGAACCGCCCGGTGGCGCGATTGGCCGTCATCCGCCTCCCTCGCCGAGCAGGGCCGAGGCCACATTGATGTATTTGCGCCCCGCTTCCTGCGCCGCCGCGACGGCCTCGGCCAGACCGCCTTCGCGCAGGCTGGCTAGCTTGATCAGCATCGGCAGATTCACGCCGGCGATCACCTCGACCTCGGGCCCCGCATCCATGACGGAAATGGCGAGATTCGAGGGTGTGCCGCCGAACATATCGGTGAGCAGGACGACGCCCTGCCCGTCATCGACGGCCGCGATGCGGTCGAGGATATCCCAGCGCCGCTTTTCCATATCGTCGTCAGGACCGATGCAGACGGCGGCGACGCGCTGCTGCGGGCCGACGACATGTTCCAACGCCGCGATGAATTCGTCGGCGAGGCGGCCATGGGTGAGCAAAACCATTCCAATCATTGCATCCCACCCGTGCGCTGTGCGCCGCTTGCAGGACCCGAGCTCGGTCGGGCCGGCGTCTCAATCGGCCGTCGGCCGACCCAGATCGCGATGGCGCAAATGCACCTTGCGCCCCATGCCACTCAGCCATGCAGAGAGACGCTCGGCAACGTAAACGGAGCGATGACGCCCGCCCGTGCAGCCCAAGGCCACCGTCAGATAGGTCTTACCCTCGTCCTCGAAGCGCGGCAGCAGATCTCCAAGCATCGTGCGGAGAGTGTCGAAAAAGCGCTCGAATCCCGGGTCCTCTTCGATATGGGCGCCGACTTCGGGGTCGCAGCCGGTCAGGTCCTTGAGCGCCGGGTCGTAATACGGATTGCGCAGAAAGCGCACATCGAAAACCAGATCCGCTTCGCGCGGCAGGCCATAGCCATAGGAGAAGGAGACGACGAACAGGCTGAGAACGTCGCATAGCGGCTGGGCGAAGCGGTCGGCGAGGAGCGCGCGCAAGGCACCGAGGGGGATACCCGAGGTGTCGATCACCATATCGGCGCGACGCTGCAGCCCCGCGCTGATGACCCGTTCGCGCGCGATGCCGTCGGCCACCGGCCGGTCCTGCGCCAGGGGATGGCGGCGCCGGCTGGCGGCGAAGCGCCGCTGGAGAACGTCGTCGTCACAGTCGAGATAAACCAGATGAATTTCGAACCGGTCGAGGGCGCGCAGGGTTTCGAGTTGATCGAGGAAGGCGCCGACATTGAAATCGCGGGTGCGGACGTCGATGCCGACGGCAAGGCCGCGCCCCTCGATCGATTCAACAGCGAGGAGGCCTGCGATCAAGGAGATCGGCAGATTGTCGACCGCCTCGTAGCCGATATCCTCGAGCGCCTTGAGCGCCGAACTCTTGCCCGCGCCCGACACCCCTGTCACGAACACGATCCGGCTGCGCCCGGCTGGCCGGTCGGCGGCGGCTTCTGCGTCAGACATCGGCTGCGTCTCACCCTCCATCACGACCCATTAACTAGGTGCGCAACCCGGGCGGCGGCAAGGGCCAGCTTCGCCGGCGTCGAGGCGTCGAACGGCGCCAGGCGGAGGAGCGGCAGGGATATGCCGAGATAAGTCCTGACGACAGGTTCGGGCAAGCGCGGCACATCCGCCCGTGGAATTAGGTCTACGACGAGGTCGAGCGCCGCCACTTCGACCGCGGAAACCTCGACGATGCCCAGGCCACACACTTCCAACCGTCCGGCGATCGTTGCCGGGGCGGAGACGAAGAGACGGCCGGCCCAGCAGCGCAGATCGCACCGGTCATCCGCGATCATGCGCGCCCCGCGATCGAGCAGGCGCAGGGCGAGATCGGGCTTGCCGGCCCCCGAGGGGCCGCAAAACAGGATGCCGTATCCATCCAGGACGATGGCGGTGCCGTGAATCTGCTGGCTTTCCGAGTTGTCTGTCGATTGGAGGTCCGGCGGCATCGCTGTAAACATGGCAAGATCCGGCTGCTCAGCCGGCGGGCAGGCGGACAATGAAACGCGCGCCGCCCTCGGCCCGGTTCTCCGCCCGGATCGTCCCGCCATGGGCATTGACGATCTGGCGCGAGATGCTGAGGCCGAGGCCAGAATGGGTGCCGAATTTCTCGCCGCTCGGCCGCTCCGAATAGAAGCGGTCGAAAATCTCCTCGTAGCGGTTTTCCGGAATGCCGGGCCCGGTATCCTCGACCTCGACGACAACAACCCCGCCCTCGCGGGTCGCGGAGACGCGGATGATGCCGCCGGGCGGGCTGAAGGAAACGGCGTTGACGATCAGGTTGCGGAAGACCTGGCCCATGCGCTCCTCCAGGCCGCGCACCCGCAGCTTGGCGCCGGGGGCGAGATCGAGGATCAGGCGCGGGTCGTCCTTGCCGCCGGTTTCGTTGTGGATATCGACCAGGGTCGAGAGCAGGCGGTCGATCTGGACCGGCACCGTCTCCTCCCGGCTCAATTCGGCATCGAGGCGCGAGGCGCCAGAAATATCGGTGATCAGCCGGTCCAGGCGGGCGACATCGTCCTGGATGATGGCCATCAGGCGGCGCTGCTGGTCGGGATCCTTCACCCGGGCCACGGTTTCGACCGCGCTGCGCAGGCTGGAGAGAGGATTTTTGATCTCATGGGCGACATCGGCCGCGAATCGCTCGATCGCGTCCATCCGAGTCCACAGGGCGTCGGTCATCTCGCGCAGGGCCGAGGCCAGGTCGCCGATCTCGTCCCGGCGCCCGGAGAAATCAGGAATGCGGTGCAGACGGCCATGGCCCCGGCGCACCAGATCGGCGGCTTCGGCGAGGCGCCGCACCGGCCGGGTGATGGTGCCCGCCAGATAGAGCGAAAGCATCACCGTCACCGCCAGGGCCAAGGCGAAGATCTTGAGCACGTCGAAGCGGACGCCGCGAATCGTCGCATCGATCTCCTGGCTGTCCGCGGTCAGATAAAGCGCACCGATGACCTTCTTATAGCGCTGGACCGGCAGCGCGACGCCCAGGATCAGGGTGCCGTCCTGGCCACGGCGCAGGGCGCGCGTCGGTTCGCCCAGGAGGGCACGCTGGACTTCGGCATATTGCTGGGCGCGTTGTTCCGAAAACTCGCGGTAGCGTTCGAGATCGTCGTTGGTGCGGAACCATGTCGCCACCGTCTCGTAGATATCGACGATAGGCTCCGTCACCCCGTCGGGGGGGCTGGGTGGCGGCAGGTCCTCGACCTTCACCACCCCGCCGGATCCGATCAACATGCGGCTGTCAGCCATCAGCGCGCCGCCGGTGTGGAACAACCGCGCGCGCACCCGGGTCGGCTCGACCAGACGGCGCACCATCTGGCGCGTCCGTTCGACCAGGAATTCGGATTTGCCGGACAGACCGGTGGTCACCGCGCCCTCCGCCAGGGCGCCCGCGACGATCTCGCCATGGGTGCGCAAGGCGACGAATTCCGCGTCCACCAGGCCGGCCTTGTATTCGTCGAGATACAGAAGACCGGCCACCGGAATGGCAAGCGCCATCACGTTGATCGCCAGAACGCGGCGGGTCAGTGGCGAGATCAGGCGGCGGCGCAGTTTCTTGCGTCGGGCCGAATCAGCACCCTCGTCGGCGACCTCCGCCGAAGCTTCCAGCGTGCGCGGCTCCCTGGGTCCGGCGTCCATCCCTCCGCCGACGGCCTTCAGCCGTCCCTGTAGCGGTAGCCGATGCCGTACAGAGTCTCGATCTGGACGAAGTCATCGTCGATGTCCTTGAATTTCTTGCGCAACCGCTTGATATGGCTGTCGATCGTGCGGTCATCGACATAGACGTTCTCGCCATAGGCGGCGTCGATGAGTTGGTCGCGGCTTTTGACATGGCCGGGTCGCACGGCGAGAGCCTTGAGGATCAAAAATTCGGTAACCGTCAGATTCACCGTTTCGGTCCGCCAGGCGCAGTGATGACGCAAATCGTCGAGCACCAGATCGCCGCGCACCAGGGTGCCGTCGCCCTCGCGCCCGTCGCCCCCGGCTTCGCCCGCATCGGCGCGCCGCAGGACGGCGCGGATCCGTTCGACCAGGAGGCGCTGGGAGAAGGGCTTGGTGATGTAGTCGTCGGCGCCCATCTTGAGGCCGAGCATCTCGTCGATCTCGTCATCCTTCGAGGTCAGAAAGATCACCGGCAGATTCGAAGTGCGGCGCAGGCGGGACAGCAATTCCATCCCGTCCATGCGCGGCATCTTGATATCGAGCACCGCGATGTCGACCGGGCGCTGGGTGATATCGCGCAGGGCGTTCTCGCTGTCGGGATAGCTGCGCACGTCGTAACCTTCAGCTTCCAACGCCATGGCGACGGAAGCAAGAATGTTCTGATCGTCATCGACCAGCGCGATGGTGCGGCGCACGGCTTCGCCTCCTTCATGAGCGGGACTACAGTATGTATGCGTTGCGGTGATATTGACCATATCCCGGATGGAAGGCCCGGAATGTGGCGGTAATTCGACCTTCGAGGGGCGCTGTGACGACAAATGATCGGGTATTAGCCGCCCAGGAGGCGCCCGGCGCGACGGCGCGCGGTGTCATGCGGCAAGCCACCACGGCAAGCCTGGGCACCAACATGTCGGATGGCACGGATGAGTCTCTGGGTTGGCCCTATGCCTCGCTCGTCCTGGCCGCGACCGATCATGTCGGGCGCCCCTTGCTGCTCCTGTCCGATCTCGCGGCCCACACCAGGGCGCTCAAGGCGGATGATCGCGCGGCCCTGCTGTTCGACGCCACGGCCGGCCTGGAGGACCCGCTGACCGGCGCGCGCGCGACGTTGCGCGGCCGGCTATGCCGGTTTCGACGATTTCCGGCTCTACCGGATGACCCCGGAGCGAGCCCATTTGGTCGCCGGCTTCGGCCGCATATCCTGGATCGAGGCCTCGGCGCTGCTCTTCGACACGACAGGCCATGCCGCGTTGGCGGCGACCGAGGCGGGCATCGTCGAACACATGAACGCCGATCACGCCGATGCGCTGGAAGCCTATGCCACCGGCCTGCTGGGCCTGGGCGACGGCACCTGGCGCATGACGGGAATCGACCCCGAGGGTTGCGACCTGCGGCGCGACAGGCAGGTCGCGCGGCTCGGTTTCGAAGCGCCGGTCGACGGTCCTGGTGCGGCGCGGAACACCCTCGCCGCCCTGGCCAAGGCGGCACGACAGAGCGACGCACCAGGCGCGGCCTAGGATTGCGCCACATACGGTTGCCGGTCCAACCGGTGCTAGCTATGGTCCCCTCAACCGGCCGCATGCGCCGCAATTCCACGGACAGCCGACCCGGCGCTTCACCAGAGTGAGGAGAAGCGGCCGGGTCCGTCGATTTGGGAGGATTAAGTGTGGAGAATCTAGGCCCCGTATCGAGCGAGTACGGGCTCGGGAACCATGGCCTACGCAATGCGCGGAACGTTTACTGGAATCTCGAAGCCGCCGCGCTTTATGAGGAATCGATCCGGCGGGGCGAATGCGTGCTGGCCCAGGGTGGCCCACTTGTCGCACGAACCGGCCAGCACACCGGCCGCTCGCCCAACGACAAGTTCATCGTCAAGGACGCCGATAGCCGCGACGGCGTGTGGTGGGGCAAGGTCAACCGGCCGATCGACCCGGCGCGTTTCGAGAGCCTCCGGACGCGCATGCTGGCCTATCTCCAGAACCGCGACCTGTTCGTTCAGGACTGCTATGCCGGCGCCGATTCGGACTATTGCATGAAAGTCCGGGTGGTCACCGAATCGGCCTGGCACAACCTGTTCGCGCGCAACATGTTCATCCAGCCGCCGCAGGCGGAACTCGCCAGTTTCGAACCCGAATTCACCGTCATCCAGGCGCCGGGTTTCCACGGCGGAGGCGAAGCCGACGGCTTGAGCTCCGAGGTCTTCGTCCTGGTCAACTATGCCGAGCGGCTGGTGCTGATCGGCGGCACCTCCTATGCCGGCGAGATCAAGAAGAGCGTCTTCTCGATCCTTAACTATCTGCTGCCGGAGCGGGGCGTCCTGCCGATGCATTGCTCGGCCAATATCGGGCCGAGCGGCGATTGCGCCGTGTTCTTCGGCCTGTCCGGAACGGGCAAGACGACCCTTTCGGCCGATTCGAGCCGCACCCTGATCGGCGACGACGAGCATGGCTGGTCCGATAATGGCGTGTTCAATTTCGAAGGCGGCTGCTACGCTAAGGTCATCCGCCTTTCGGCCGAGGCCGAGCCCGAGATCTATGCGACGACCAAGCGTTTCGGCACAGTCCTCGAGAATGTCATGGTCGATCCGGCAACCCGCATGCTCGATCTCGACGACGCGACCTATACCGAGAACACCCGGGCCTCCTATCCGATCGACTTCATTCCCAACACCAGCGCGACCGGGATGGGCGGCAACCCCAAGAACGTGATCATGCTGACCGCCGATGCCTTCGGCGTCCTGCCGCCGATCAGCCGGATGACGCCCGAACAGGCGATGTATCACTTCCTGTCCGGCTATACCGCGCGAGTCGCGGGCACGGAAAAGGGGGTCAACGAACCCCAGGCGACCTTCTCAACCTGTTTCGGCGCCCCCTTCATGCCCCGCCATCCCGCCGTCTACGCCAAGCTGCTGGGCGAGAAAATCGCGAAAAGCGGCGCCAAATGCTGGTTGGTCAATACCGGTTGGACGGGCGGCGCTTACGGCGTGGGCAAGCGTATGAAGATCGCCCACACAAGGGCAATGGTCCGATCCGCCCTCGACGGCAGCCTGGCCGAGGTCGCCACATCGCCCGACCCGACCTTCGGTCTCCATGTGCCCGAAGCCTGCCCGGACGTGCCGGCAGAAGTTCTGAATCCCAAGAGCACTTGGGCCGACAAGGGCGCCTATGACGAGATGGCGCGCGAGGTCGCGCAGCGGTTCGAGGCGAATTTTGGCGAGTTTGAAAGCCATGTGGATGACGGCGTGAAAGCCGCCGCCATCCGCGTTGCGAGCTAGCCTCCAGGTTCGCCCGCCCGGCGCAGAAGGGCGAGCAGCGCGAGGAAGAGGACACAGATTCCGGCCAGGGCGACCACGAGACCGTGGGGCGTCCAGGCCGCGAGCGCGGCCCCAGTCAGGGCCGGCCCGGTCACGCTGCCGAATTCGAAGACCACGACGAAGGCGGCGTTGGCGGCCGCGATCTGGGACCCGGGAAAGCGCTCGCCCAGGGCGACCAGCCCCACGGTGTAGAAGCCGATCACCGTGCCTCCCCACAGGAAGAGCAGCGCCCAGAGCGCGAAGCCGGATGCCAGGGCCGGGGCCAGGAGCAGCGGGCCGATGATTCCCAATACGGCGAGGCCGGCCAGCAACTGCCGGCGCGGTATCCGGGCGCTGAGCCAGCCGATCGGCAACTGCAGGGCGGCGTTGCCGATCAGGAAGACCGAGACCATCGCCACCACCGCATCCTCGTCCAACCCGCTGCGCAGACCGTAGATCGGCAAGAGCGCGACGACAGACATGACGACGGCACCGCATGTCCAGGCGCAGGCCAGCAACAGCGGCGCATGTTTTGCCACCGTCAGCAGGCCGCCGCCGCCGCGCGCCGAAACCCTGGGCGCGAGGCCATGGGCCGTGGTCAACGGCAGAACCGAGGCGGCCAGCAGGCCCGCGGCGACCAGGAATGGCATCCAGCCGGTACTGCCCACAGCGACGATCAGCAGCGGACCGATGGCGAAGCCGACCGCGAACAGCATGGCGTAGATGCCGACCGTGGTGCCGCGGCCCTCGTCGGTCGATATCCGGTTGACCCAGATCTCGCTGGCGATCCATTGCACCGCGATCGCGGCGCCGAGCACGAAACGGATCGGGAACCAGGCATAGACGTTCGGAAACAGCGGCAGCAGGAGCAGCGCGGCGACCGCCACCGCAACGGCGGAATACAGCGCGCCCAAAGTGCCGAGGCGGGAGACCAACGCAGGGACCAGCGGCCCGACGAAGAGCACGGCGAGAGCCGAGGTCGCGGCGCTGAGGCCGATCAGCACGGCATCGACGCCCTGGCGTTCGAGGAGCAGCGTCAGAAGCGGCGAGGTCAGACCGAAACACAGGCCCGACACGCCGACGCAGGACATCACGGCGGCCAGACTGCGCCACCGCTCGGACGCCGTCAGGGCGGTTGCGGTCATTCCTTGGCGGGCGTGTCGGTTCTGGGCATGTCGGTTTCGGGCGGGCCGTTCTCGGCGCCGTCAGGCCGCGGCGAGGAGGCTGCGGGCGTGGGCCGGGGTCCCGCCGTCTCGACCCGCAATTCGCTGCCCGAACGGATATGGACATCGCGTTGCGGGAAGGGAATGACGACTCCCTCCTCGCGGAAGCGACGGTCGATTGCGAAGAGCACGCCGTTCTGGACGGTGATGAAGTCCAGGATATTGGCGAGATAGACGCGCAGTTCGAAATCCAGCGAGGAATCGCCAAAGCCCTTGAACAGGACCGAGGGCTTCGGCCAGTCCGACACTTTTTCGTTCTCGGCCGCGCATTCCATCAGGATGTCGTGGACCTTCTGGATATCGCTGCCGTAGGCCACGCCGACCCTGAGTTCGACCCGCCCGAGATTGTCCTTGTGCGTCCAGTTGATGAGCGAGTTCGAAAGAATCTCGGAATTCGGGATGATGACGGAGGAGCGCTGCCAGGTCGTGATCTCGGTCGCGCGCACGCTGATCCGCTTCACGAAGCCCTCGTTGGCCCCGATCACAACCCAGTCGCCCACCTTGATGGGGCGCTCGACCAACAGGATCAGTCCCGAGACGAAATTGTTGACGATGTTCTGCAGCCCGAAACCGATGCCGACGGAGAGCGCGCCGGCGACGATGGCGAGCGAGGAAAGATCGATGCCCGCCGTCGAAATCGCGGCGAGCACGGCGATCGTCACTCCGATATAACCGACGCCGGAGCGCAGCGCCGCCTGGGCGCCCACATCGAGCCGCGTGTTGGGCAGCACCCGTTCTTCCAGCTTGCGCTGAAGGAACCGCACGGCCCCGAGGAAGAGTACGAAAACGACAATGCCGAGCAAAATATCGGTCAGGGAGACATGCAGGCTGCCGATCGAGAACTCGGTGAAGATCGCGCTCAACCAGGCCCAGGCCTCGGCCCAGCCCTCGCCCCAGATGGGCAGCAGCAGACCGATGACCGCGACGATCAGAAGCGCATCGAAAGCCAGGTGGCTCCAGAACTGCAGAAGCTTGGCGTCGCGTTGCGAAAAGCCGAGCATGGTCGTCATCCGCCGCGGTGCGGAATCGGCATCGCCGAAGAGCAAACCGAAGCCGTCGCGAACCGCTCCATGCAGCAAATAGGCGACCGTGACCATGCCCGAGGTCGCGATCATCTGAAGCGCGAGAAACTCGGCCAAGGCGTAGTAGCGGAACAGGGCGCTAATCGGCACGGCGAGCGCCACCAGCGCCATAGCCAGGCGAACGAGTTGCCAATGGCCCGGCAAGCCGCACCGCACCGAAGGCGTCGCTTCGGACGCTTCCCCGGCCGCCGCCGCGCGCGGGATCCAACCATTGCGCCACAATCCGCTCGTGACGAGCGACAGCATGATCAGGCTGGCGAATGAGTCGCCGATCAAGACATGCAGCGCGTCGAATGAACCGGTCGAGACGCTATCTTCCTGGGCAAAACGGATGAAGAGGTTGATCGAGACGACGGCGGCCAGCAGGGTCAGATGCCGGCTGGCCATGGCGCAGGTCGCGTCGTTGAGCGGCGGGACGCGCCAGACCGGCATGCGGGGCGCCAGGGTCGCTCGGGTCAAAGCCGTGGCGAGGGAGAAGACGACGACGGCGAGGCAGGCGCCTTCGACCAGTTCACCGAACTGCCCTATCAAGACATCGAAGCCGATAAAAAACAGGTAGAGCGCCCCTGCGGTCATGGCGGGCACCAGACCCTGGCCGATCCCCTCGGCAAAGGCCGCCATCAGCCGGCGGGTATGGGGCGGCCGCTCTTCCACCGCGCTGCGGCCATAGGCGGCGAGAATGCGCCCGCGTCCCCAGACGCCCAGCAGGACGGCCGCCAGGACGAATACGATGAAGGCTATATAGGATCCGCCGCCGATCTCTTCCTCGACCTCGACCGACCGCGCCCATTCCAGCGGCGCGGCGGCGAGAGTTCGGGTGAATTCGGCGAACTGGGCCGCGCCCTCCGCCCAGAGGGTATAGGACAGAACCGAAGGTCCGCGGACGACCAGATTCTGTTCCATCCGCGTGCTGCGCGCCGCGCGCAAGCGCCTGGTCAGGTCGTCGGCCCGGGCATCGACCAGATCGATCTGCTTGGCCCGTGCTTCGATGGAGATCACGCGTTGGTTCAGTTCTGCGCGTCGGGCGACGATCTCCGGCGCCTCGGGCGAATCCCCTTCGCCCGGCGGCGGCCCCAGGGCTTCGAGGAGTTTCCTCGCCTGGACGATGTTTCTGGCGACGACCGCCTCGCGCCGGTCCGCCTCGTCCCAGATCTGATCCACCTCCTCGCGCAACGCGCTCAGGGTGTCGAATGTCGGCGTACGCTGGGTGAGTTCCTCTTCGACCGCGTCGAGGGACATATTCCAGGACGTGGACAGTCGGGCGAATTCCTCGTCCGACAGCAGGGCTCCGGATTCCTGCGCGACGGCCCCCGCCGCGGAAAAGAAGAAGGCGGCAGCCAGAAATGCGGCGCGAAGCAGGCGGCCCCTCAATGGGCCTCCGACCAGTTGCCCGCGATCCCGGCCTCGACATCGAGCGGAACCGAAAGCTGCGCCGCGCTTTCCATCACCTTGCGCACCGCGTCGACCGTCGCGTCGACCTCGGCACCCGGAACCTCGAACAGCAGTTCGTCATGGACCTGTAGTAGCATCCGCGCGTTCAGTTTGGCCTTGGCGAGCGAGCGCGGCACCCGGTTCATCGCCCGCTTGATGATATCGGCCGCGGCGCCCTGGAGCGGGGCATTGATCGCCTGGCGTTCGGCGAAGCCGCGACGCGCCGGGTTCTTGTCCTTGATCTGGGGCAGATGGATGCGCCGTCCGAAAATCGTCTCGACATAGCCATGGTCATGCGCGAAAGCGCGCATCGAATCCATATAATCCTTGATGCCGGGATAGCGCTCGAAATAGGCCGCGATATAGCGCCGCGCCTCGCCCTGTTCGAGGCCGAGCTGACGCGCCAGGCCGAAGGCGCTGATGCCGTAGATGATGCCGAAATTGATTGCCTTGGCGCGCCGCCGGGTTTCCGGTGCCATACCCTCGACCGGCTCGCCGAAGACCTGGCTGGCGGTCAGGGCGTGGATATCGATGCCGTCGCGGAAGGCATCCTTCAGGGCGGCAATATCCGCGACATGGGCCAGCAGGCGCAGTTCGATCTGGGAATAGTCGAGCGAGACCAGCTTGCACCCCGCATCGGCGACGAAGGCGCGTCGAATCTTCCGCCCTTCCTCGGTCCGCACAGGGATGTTCTGCAGGTTGGGATCGGTCGAGCTGAGCCGCCCAGTCTGGGCCACCGTCATCGCATAGGAGGTATGGACGCGCCCGGTATCCGGGTTGATCTGCTCGACCAGGGCGTCGGAATAGGTGCTCTTCAGCTTGGAGAGTCGGCGCCAGTCGAGCACCCGGGCCGGCAGGTCGTGGCCCTGGGCGGCGAGCGCCTCGAGCACATCCGCGCCGGTGCCGTAGGCCCCGGTCTTGCCCTTCTTGCCGCCTTCCAGGGACATCTCGTCGAACAGGATTTCGCCCAGCTGCTTGGGCGAACCGATGTTGAACTCGCGCGCCGCCAGGGTGTGGATCTCGCGCTCCAGTTCGGCGATGCGCTTGGCGAAATCGGCGCTCAGCGCCTTGAGCTCGACCACGTCGACCTTGATGCCCGCGCGTTCCATATCGACCAGGATCGGGATCAGCGGCCGTTCGATCGTCTCGTAGATCGTGGTCATGCGTTCCGCCGCCAGGCGCGGCTTGAGCAGGGCATGCAGCCGGTTGGTGACCTCGGCATCTTCGGCCGCGTAGTCCCGCGCCACCTCAAGCGGGACATAATCGAAGGTGATCTTGTTCTTGCCGCTGCCCGCGACATCCTTGAACTTGATCATCGAATGGCCAAAATGGAGCGCGGCTAATTCATCCAGCCCATGACCGTGCATCCCGCCTTCCAGCAGGTAGGACAGCACCATCGTGTCGTCGAGGGGCGCGATCCGGATATCGTAGGGCGGCCGCGCCAGGACCAGCATGTCGTATTTGATGTTATGGCCGATCTTGAGAACGGCCGGGTCCTCAAGCAGGTCCTTGAGCAAGGGCAATGCCTGGGCCAGGGGAATCTGTTCGGGCACCGCCTCGGCCCCGCCGCCGCCATCGCCGTCAAGATCGAGCCCCCCCTGGCCGCCCGCGGCCTTATGGGCGAGAGGGATATAGCAGGCGCGCCCCGGCTCGATCGCCATGGAAACGCCGACCAGTTCGGCGCGCATGGCGTCGAGGCTGGTGGTTTCGGTATCGACTGCGACCTGCCCGGCCGCCCGCGCCCGGGCGATCCAATCCTCCAGCACCGCGACGGTCTGGACCATCTCGTAATTGTTCTCGCTGGTCGGCGGGCCGCTATCGACCGGCGGCGCGGCGATCAGCCCGGCGGCGGCGAATTCCTGCTCAAACCGGGCGACGATGGTGCGGAATTCCTGGGCCTCGAGAAAGGCGAGGAGGGGTTCCGGATCGGCGTCGCGCAGGATGAAATCCTCGGGCTTCTCCTCGATTTCGACATCGCTCTTCAGGGTGACGAGAAACTTGGAGATGCGCGCCAGCTCGGCATATTCGATCAGGTTCTGCCGGCGCTTGGGCTGCTTGATCTCCTCGGCCCGGGCGAGCAGCGTTTCCAGATCGCCGTATTCCGCGATCAGCAGGGCCGCCGTCTTGATGCCGATTCCCGGCACGCCGGGCACGTTATCGGTCGAATCCCCGGCCAGGGCCTGCACGTCCACAACCTTCTCGGGCGGCACGCCGAACTTCTCCATCACCTCGTCGAGGCCGATCTGGCGGTTCTTCATCGGATCGAACATGCCGACGGCGCCACGCACGAGCTGCATCATATCCTTGTCGGAGGAAACGATGGTGACCGAAAAGCCGGCCTTCTCCGCCAGGAGGGCATAGGTCGCGATCAGGTCATCGGCCTCGTAGCCGGGCTTCTCGATGCTGGGCAGGCCGAAGGCGCGGGTGGCCTCGCGGATCAACGCGAATTGCGGGCGCAGTTCTTCGGGTGGCTCGTCGCGATTGGCCTTGTAGTCGGGATAGATTTCGTTGCGGAAGCTCTCGCGCCCGGCATCGAAGATCACCGCCATATAGTCCTCGGCGTCGTCCGAGCGGGCGCTCTGCATCAGATTGTGGATCATGTTGCAGAAGCCGTTGACGGCGTTCGTATGGACGCCGTCGGAGCGGATGAAGGCATGGACCGGAATGGCGTGGAAGGCCCGGAAGATATAGCCGGAGCCGTCCACCAGAATGAGGTGACGCTTGCCGGCTTCGGCGTCGGGCAGGATGACCTTGGGCTCGCTCATGGGTGCCGCGATTCGGGTGGCGCCGGACAGGTCCACCGAAGATGCAGCATGGCGCGCGGAGTGTCGAGACCGGGCCTAGTGGCCGGCCTGCGCCCCCGCACCGGCCTTCAGCACGAAGCGTCGATCGCAATAGGGGCATTCGACGAAGTCGTGCGCGCCCATGTTCAGAAAGACGCGCGGATGGCCCAAGGCGCCGCCGCCACCGTCGCAGGCGATCTCGCGCTTGTCGGTTTCGATGATCTCCGGTGGTTCGACCGTCACTGGCCCAATTCCTCGCTAAGTCTCTAGCTGTCCTGGCGGTCGCGTTGACCCTGCCCGGAGGCGGATGATACGGATTGCAGCGCCGCATTCAACGTTCGGATTTCCAACATCATGCAGGACGCCCTTCCCGGCGGCGCCGGACGCCCGGAGCCGCCCGATTTCGCCATTCGCGCCCGGGGCCTTTCCAAGACCTATCGGGGCCGTGCCGGTGAAGAGCCCAAGGCGGCGCTGAACGCCATCGATCTGGAAATTCCGCGCGGCGCGGTCTTCGGCTTGCTCGGCCCGAACGGCGCGGGGAAATCGACCTTCATCAATATCCTGGCCGGCCTGGTTATCAAGAGCGGCGGCACGGCGGAGGTCTGGGGCAGGGATATCGACCGCGAGCCGCGCGCGGCCCGCGCGGCCATCGGCGTCGTGCCCCAGGAATTGAACATCGATCCCTTTTTTACCCCGCGCGAATTGCTCGAGGTCCAGGCCGGGCTGTTCGGCGTGCCCAAGGCCGAAAGGCGGACCGACGAGATCCTCGCGGCGCTGGCCCTGTCCGACAAGGCGGATGCCTATGCGCGGAGCCTTTCGGGCGGCATGTGCCGGCGCCTACTGGTCGCCAAGGCCATGGTGCACAATCCGCCGGTCCTGGTGCTGGACGAGCCGACCGCCGGGGTCGATGTCGAGTTGCGCAAGCAGCTCTGGACCTATGTCCGTTCACTCAGCGCCCAGGGCACGACCGTCCTCTTGACCACCCATTACCTGGAAGAAGCGCAGGAGCTCTGCGACCGCATCGCGATCATCGATCACGGCGAGCTGGTGACGCATGACACGACGGAAGCGCTGCTCCGACGCCTCGACCGCAAGGAACTGGCGATCACCGTGGCCGAGGAACTGCCCGCCGTGCCGCCGCAGATCGCGGATTTCGCGGTCGAGCTGCAGCCGCCGCGCCGCCTGATCGTGCGCTACAAACCCAGCGCGGTGCGGATCGGCGATATCCTGGCGGCGGTGCGCGAGGCCGGCCTGACCATCGTCGATCTCTCGACCGAGGAAAGCGATCTCGAGGACATCTTCCTGGAGCTGACCGGCCGCCGCGCGCGAGAAAGCGCCGCCGCCCAGGCGGTGCGGGCCGCCGCGGGCGAGGCGAGCGCATAATAATGCGGCTGCCCGGCCTGGGCTTCGTCCTGCTCGCATTCGCCCTGACGCTCGCGGCCTGCGCCCCCCAGCGTCAAGCCCCCCTGGCCGAGCACGCGCCCGCGCGGCTGACCGATGACGGCTATATCGCCGCGGACGGCATGCGCATGCCACTGCGCCGCTGGCTGCCGGCAGACGAACTCCGGGCCGCGATCGTCGCCCTGCATGGCTTCAACGACTATTCCAAGGCCTTCGAGCGACCGGCCGCGCGCCTGCGCGCCGCGGGGATCGCGGTCTATGCCTATGACCAGCGCGGCTTCGGCGCCGCGCCGGGGCGTGGGCTATGGCCGGGCCAGGAGGTACTGGCCCGCGATCTGCGCGCGGTCGCCGATCTGGTCCGCGCGGCCCATCCCGGCATCCCGCTTTTCGTGATGGGGGAAAGCATGGGCGGGGCGGTGGTTCTGGCCACCCTGGTGCGAGAGGCGGGTTTGCGCCCCGCCGGCGCGATCCTGATCGCCCCCGCCGTCTGGGGCCGCGAGACCATGGGCGGGCTGAAACGCTCGGCTCTTTGGATCGCCGCCCATACCACGCCCTGGATGGAACTGACCGGGCGCGGATTGAATATCGTGCCCTCGGACAATATCGCGATGCTGCGCGCCCTGGGGCGCGACCCGATGGTCATCAAGCGGACGCGGGTCGATGCCATCTGGGGCCTGGTCGATCTGATGGACAAGGCCCTGGCGGCGACCCTCGAGATCGAGACTCCGACCCTCGTCCTCTATGGGCTCCGCGATCAGATCATTCCGCGCGCCTCGACCCTCGCCATGCTGGAGCGGATGCCCGAGGCCGGGCCGGAGCGCCGCCGCATCGCGGTCTACGAGGCCGGCTACCACATGCTGACCCGCGATCTCGAAGGCGGCGTCGTGATCGACGATATCCTGGCCTGGATCGAGAACCGCGTGCATGGCGACGGCGCCGCGCCCCTGCCCTCGGGCGCGGATAAGGAGCCGATCCGCCGCTTGCGGGACGCGCCGTAGAGAGCGATTCCGCCTAAAGCCAGACCGCCAGCATCGCCATGAGGCCGAGTCCCGCCAGCAGGAGAGCGAGCTTGAGGGCGCGCGCCCGATCGGCACGGAACTCCTTGGTGACAATCTCGATGGTCGCGATATAGATGAAGGTGCCGGCAGCGAGGGCGTCGAAGACCTCCCCGCCCCGGTCGTCGAGCAGCCAGCTGCCTACCACCCCGATCAGGATGCCGACGGGCGTCATCAGGGAAAACAAAATCAGGATGCGCCAGCCCCGCGCCCGGTCCAGACCGCCGCGGATCATGCTGACCGCCAGGGCGAATCTGGCCGAGCCCTTGTCTCCGATAATGGCGACGAAGATGACGGCGGAACTGATCAGGTGTTCCTCCGGGCCCAGGGCAGCGCCCGCCAGCACCGAATGAATCGACAAGGCGATGGCGACCAGATAGGGCGCGGCACCGCGACTCTCGGCCGAGAGCACATGGCCCGAGTGGGCATGGGCGAACTGGTCGATCAGGAGAATGACGGCGAAGCCCAGCCCCGCACCGAGGAACGCCATAGGATAGCTGGTCTCGGGGAACAGGGTGCCGGCCGCGTCGGGCAGCAAATGGATGAACCCGGCGCCCAGGAAGATGCCGCCGGCAAAGAACAGATCGGGCGTGCTCTTGGCCTAGGCCCGGATGGCGTCGGCCCTGCCGCCCAGCCCTACCAAGAAGATGATGAGCGCGGCGACGAATTTGATTTCGTCCGCGCTCATCACTTGGCCTCCGCGCGCGCCGCCCTAGCGGGCGACATGGCCGCCGTAGCGCGTGGTGAACCGCGACCAGGCCGTTTCGGCCGCCTTGGCCGCGCCCGCGATCAGGGCGCCCGAGTCCACGGTCCGCATCTCGCCACTCTCGACTAGGATCCGGCCGTCGACCATCACCGTGTCCACGTCCTTGCCATGGCCGTGATAGACTAGGGTGCGCAGCGCGTCGTTGATCGGGGTCAGCCCGAAGCGCGCCATATCGACGATCTGGATATCCGCCTGTTTGCCCGCCTCGAGCGAGCCCACCTTGTCGTCGATGCCCAGGGCCCGGGCCGAGCCCATGGTGGCCAGGGTCAGGGCGTCCGAGGCCTGCATCACCTCGGGATGGCCGGCGCGGATGCGCGCCGCCTGGATCGCCGCGCGGACCACGTCGTAATTATCGGAAAAATAGTTGTCGATGCCGAGGCCCAGCCCGACGCCTTTTTCCATGTAGTCGAGGGCCGGGGCGATGGTGCCCCGGAAGGAATTCATCAGCGGGCAATGGGCGACATGGGCGCCTGTATGGGCCAGCCGGTCCACCTGCTCCTCGCCCACATGATAGCAATGGGCGCAGACCACGTCGGAGGCGAGGAAGCCGTTGCGCTCGACATAATCGAAGGGGTGCATGCCGTGGGTCGCCTGGACCATATCGACCTCGGCCTGGCCCCAGCCGAGATGGATCGACAGGCGCAGGCTCAGGCGGTCCGCCGCCTCGCGCAGACCCTTGAGCAGGTCGGGCGAGGAGCTGATCGTCATATTCGCCGTCATCCAGGCCGAGATCCGGCCGTCCGCCCCACCATGCCATTGCTCGGCGAAACCCACCGCCTGGGCCAGTTGACTTGTCCGCAAGGCATCGTCGAAGACGTATTCGCCCTTGATCATGCGCTCGATATCGGTGTCGTGGATCATCACGCCTATCAGGGCGCGGCCGCCCATGCTCTCCACCACCGGGGCGAAGATATCGGCCTCCTCCTCCATCTCGGCCACCGTCGTCACCCCGCCGCGCAGCAGCTCGGCCAGGGTGAGGGAGCCGATGGCGCGGCGCTCGTCGCGGTTCATCACCAAGCCCATGGGGTAGTATTGGCCGGTCACGCAGCTGAAGCCGATATCCTCGGAGCGGCCGCGGAAAACCGTATAGCCCAGATGATTGTGCGCACTGACAAAGCCGGGCAGGACCACCTTGCCCTTGCCGTCGATCACCCTCTCCGCCGTCGGATGGCGGCCCAGGACATTCGCGCTCGGCCCGATATCGACGATCTTGCCCTCGGCCACGAAGACCGCGCCAGGATCGTGAATCGTGAAACCCTTGTCGACGGTCAGAACGATCGCGTCGCGGATCAGAATACTCATCGGCCTCTCCCCCGGGATATCGCCCGCCAGCCCGGGCGCGACCGCCATGTTAACCGCCCCGCGCCCCCCGCCCAACGACCGCGATGGGCGGGGCGAAAAGAGCATTCAATCGCGTTGCGGCGCGCCCCGGCTTGGCGTAGGGTCGCGGCCCTGCGCGCCCGTAGCTCAGCTGGATAGAGCGCTAGCCTCCGGAGCTAGAGGTCAGAGGTTCGAATCCTCTCGGGCGCGCCACTTTCAACAGCAGATAAAGCCTAAGCTTTCTGCGGCTTTCGAGCCTCGGAAGTCACCGAATTTATACCACACATCGGTGCGATTTCGCAGCATCAAGTTTGGGTGGGAATGGCATCCGATACTGAG
>Ga0114999_10001286_pt1 | contig 35159 bp, 27 predicted proteins | sample ArcticOcean_MG_C_3_FD_89820 | JGI IMG/M metagenome (GOLD analysis project Ga0114999, IMG submission 89820) | Marine microbial communities from western Arctic Ocean - ArcticOcean_MG_CB8_126 | ecosystem: Environmental > Aquatic > Marine > Oceanic | place: Arctic Ocean: Canada Basin | collected...
GATGATGACGGTCTGTTTCGCAGTGGAATCCACCACTGCGATCGAGACGTCAGATCCATCGATTTCTATTCCTGCGTGCAGGGCCACGACAGGGCTCCTCTCAAATCATCCTCGGGATGGGAATCAGGTCTGATTTGGCTGGTTTTGTTGACGGGCTCGCTGAAGTTCTTGGAGACGACGAATCGCTTCCTGTGGGTTTGACTCGACATCCACCCCGAGTGTCCCTTCAAGGGTCGTCGGCTTCACTCTTGAAGTGGGGGTTTGGGTAGATGTTCCGCCACGAAGTTTCGGCTTGGCCTGATTCGGAGGAACTATTTTCCCCCTCCTTTCTGACCTGGGATCACCAAAACCTCGACTATTGGTTCTGGGATTGGCCGCAGCCTTGGTCGTGGGAGTCCTCGGCGAAGCACCTCGTGGTGGAACGACTCCGGTAGGACGGTTGGGAGATGACTTGGAAGCTTCGGTTCCGCGTATCGGCTTGCCATCATTGCCGCGAATCGAGCCCCTCACATCTTGAGGGATCGCGTTCAACCGACCTGCAGCACCGGCTCCCGCCTGGCCACCTGTGAGCAGTTCCAGTTCTTCCGGGCTGAATCCCCGGAGTACCAGGGTCTCGCCTTCCTCATGGATCACCGGGTCGATGATCGACTCCTGACGAAGGGTGTAACTGCGTCCGTTGTGCTCGTAGATCACCTGTTTGGGTTGGTCCTGGATCTCGACCACCATGTAACTGTTTTCATCGATCCGGAACTCTTTCCCCTGCTCCAGGTATCGAACCCGTTGGTTCGAGACCTGGGAACGGCTCGAGGTTCTGGAGGTCGCCCTATTGATAGGAGATGCTCCACCACCACTCCTGGGGTTTCTACCGCGAACACGGCTCGTGTTGACGGTACGTCCGCCACGACTCGACGATTTGAGGACGTTGGTCTGTCCCTTCTCCTGGATCGATGCGAATCGCTGTCCCAAAGGAGAGTAGATGACTCCAACAATTTCCCATTCTCCGATCGGACCTGAATCGAGCATCGGTAGCGTCGATTCGACAGGCTGGATCTGAGCTACAGGAGCCTTTGGCGGAGTGCGGTAAAGTTCTCCGATGATCTCCCGGTACTGGTTGGGAACCGGGCGAGCCGCCTGCTCCTTCAACTCGAAGTCCTGCGGATTGACCAGGCGAACCTGGACCTCCTGTGGAGATTCGAGCAGCAGGTCGTACATCACAAACCCGAGAAGGGTCAGCGCTGATATGTTGAAGAGCAGAATTCCGCTCCGTAGTAGTTGGATGCTCACTTTTGGCATCGATTAATCCTCCACGAAGCCTTCATCGGCGCACTTCCTTCCAGGAAATTACAACCACGTGCTGTCCTTTCCTGGCACAAACCATTCTACCCGAGAGAGAGCGCTCCTCGCTCGTTCCTTCAATGGTTGTGGTGAAAAAATTGCTAGAATAAACAACATGATCCTCGAGGTCCTCCTGCATGAGTTCGAATACGGAGCCCTCCGAGCCACTGGTGTCTTCCCAGGCCTCATCGACCTGTTTCAACTGCTCGAAACTGGTGAAGTACTCGAATTGCTGGATTTCCTCATCCTCGACACCAAATTCGCTGAGCAGATCGTCGATGATCTCCCCGGTCACCTCGTCGATCTCCTGCTGGTAACTATTGCAATGATCTCGAATCTGCCATGCGATCTCCTTCGCCTCATCGAAGTCCTCGAAGGATCGAAGCATGGCGACCAACACCTCGGGCCTTGCGGTATTGATGTTGATCTTGCCCGATGAGTTTGCGGTCATGACATGCCGAAGCCCGATGGGAGTCGGAATCTGATCCACTCCCCCATCGAGAAGTTCGAACCCGGATGCCTCCAGATCGTCGAAGGATCCGGGGGTCAGCGCCTGGAGGTCCTCCATCATTGAGCCGGAATCTTCCCGGTCGGACTCATCATCTTCTTCTTCCAGTGTTGCCGGGTCGATGGGTCCATAGAACAATTCCCAGGTGACTTCTTCCAGCTGACGGATCGTATCCAGGCTACGGATTCTTCGTAGATTTTCATCGAGGACCCGCTGGTGAACCAACGAAACGATCGCCTCTGCGGTATCTCGTGGATCTGGAGTTTCGATGTAATCGAAGCCATTTTCAGTGTTGAAATCGATGACGGCCTCGATCAACCGTTCAAGAATCACCTGGGCTTCTTCGACTTCTTCTTGCTCTGGAGGCACGAACTCTTCCAACAGCCCCGTTTCTTGCAGCAGCCCATCAATTGCCGCGTTTCCGGCAGCCGCATCTGCGAGAGCATCGATTTCACTATCCTCATCCTCGGGCAAGGCAGCGAGCGTGAAGATGTGATTGAGATCGATGCAGGATTCTCCATCGACCACCATTCCGACGACCTGGACACCGTTGATGGAATCCTGAATCGGGCGTGCCCACAGGTCGTGGTGGGTATCGACCGGATCGTCTTCCGATCGACCGGAGCCAGCACCCCCGCCTCCCCCTGATCCTGGAATTGTAAGACCCCCGGGAAGTTGGGTATCCACCCCTTCCCCTCCAGTGTCCATTCCGTTCAGATCTTCCTCCTCTGGTTCGTCCAGATAGCCGAGATCTTCCATCAGATCAGAGGAGAGATTCAGCAGCACCTGGCGTCCAGAGGCCTGCAAGGCGTAGGAGAGAGCGGTTCGACCCTGTCGATTGCGCGAGATTCGCTCCTCGATCTTGGTGACGAAGATCAACTGGGTGATGACGACGGTCAGGACCAGCACCAGGATCAACACGACAAACAGCGCAATCCCCCCCTCGGGGGATCGTGGCTCATTCTCGTGGGCTCGCGGTGACTGATTCATCGGATCTCCGGCTCATCTGGCGGATCGACTCGGCTCGACGAAGAGTTCCCTCATCGGTGAGGACTCACTGCCTATTGATCGGCAGAACTCATGCCATTCTAAAGGCTCTAGATGGTTCCACTCAGATCTACTTCGATCCCGTAAACCATTTTAAAACCATAGTTTATGACCATGCTCCGAAAATCATGGGGAGCGATTCCCCGCACCCTACCCGTTTCCGGGCAACGAGTGTCCGGAATCACTACACCGGAGCCTGTTCGGCACCCGCCTCTGGCGCCAGATCTGGCTTCTTCGCCTTCAGGATAAAGGAGAGCACCACCGGCAACACGACCAGGGTCAGCAGAGTCGAGGCGGACAGGCCGCCGACAATCGCCTTGCCCAGGGTATTGAACTGCGGGCCGGTCAACATCTGGGTGCCGTAGGCCATCGGAATCAATCCCAGTACCGTCGTCAGAGCCGTGATCAAAATCGGCCGTAGTCGGTCACTGGCTCCCTTGCGGATCGCGATGATGGGATCCAGGCCCTCTTCGAGCCTTCGACGCACCTGATCGATCAGCACGATGCCATTATTGACGACGATGCCACAGAGCAAGATCAAGCCGACCGCTGCGGGTGTATCGAGAGCATCTCCCTGGAGCCACAGGGTCCAGATCACTCCTGGAACCGCCAGCAACACGGTGACCATCAATACCAACGGGGTCCGCAGAGACTCGAACAGGCAGGCGAGAACCAGGTAGACCAGGAACACCGAAAGGTACAGGCCCTCTCCGAAGGAACTTCGATTCCTCCAGCGTCCCGACCAACCCTCTCCCAGATCCCAGCTATACCCGACTGGCCAGGGATATTTCTCAAGTGCCATCTCCAGCCGCTGCTGGATCTGGTCGGTGCTGCTCGGATCGTATTGCGCCGACACGGTCAAGTTGGCCAGTCGCTGATCACGGCGGCGTCGATTGGGAGCCTCGACCTGCTCCACCACTCCGATCTCCTCGATGGAAAGTTCCAGAGTATCGGTGAGAGGGAATCTCATGAAGTTCAACTCCTCGACGGTATCGGTCTCTTCCTCGTCGAGCCCGAGAGTGATGTCGAGGTCACCCGATTGGGTTCGTAGCTGGCTGAGGCGATTTCCAGAAAAAGCTGAACTGATGCTTCGAGCCACGGTATCTCCCGAAACCTGCAAGCGACCAAGGAGGTCTTCATCCGGTTCCAGTCGCAGTTCATCGACCTCTTCATCCCCAACAACTTCCGCTTCGGTGATCCCCTCGACCCCCATCAAGTAGGTCGCTACCTTGATTCCCAGTTCATCGAGAAAGGAGCTGGAGTCCCCAGCGAGACGAATTCGGAAGGATCCTGCGGAAGATCGCGAGCCGCCGCCGTGGCCACGACCACCCCAACCCCATCCTTCGTCGGTGCGAATCTTGAAGCCGGGCACTTTGGGAAGTACCTCATCGATCCGGCCTCTCAACTGCGCGATGTATTCCTCCGTCGCCAACTCTGGCGGTGGATAGATCCTCGTCAGGGCGTAGCCGTCCTTGTACCAGGAATAGATGTCACCTTCCCCGATGACTTCCCGATGACTGGCCAGGAAGTTCTCGATGTCAGTGACCGTCTTTTCCATCTCCCTGTAGTCGAGGCCCTCGACCGGTCGGTATGAGATGTTGGCATAATTGGATTTCCAGTCCGCATCGGACAAGTCCATCCTGAATCCGTTCTCGAATGGAATCACGACACTCAGGGTTGCAGCGACTGCGACGGTCAAGGTCACGGATCGATGGGTAATCGCCGACTTCAGTAGGCTCTCGTAGCCCTTCCTGAACTTCATGAACCAGGAGGAAAGCCCTGGATCACCGCCGCTATAGATTCTTGCGGCCACCATCGGCACGAGGGTCAAGGAAACGAACAAACTCGCCCCGATGGTCAGCGAGATCACCAGTCCGACGCTGGCCAGAGCATCGGAGAATCCGTTGCGCTCCGAGATGAAGACTGGCAAGAACACCACCATCGTCGTCAGAGTGGCTGCAAACACCGGAGTTGCGACTTCCAGCGTACCGATGGTGGCTGCTGTCATCGGGTCATCACCGAGACCTGCACGTCGGACGATCGACTCCACCACCACGACTGCAGTATCGACCAGCATGCCGACACCGAGCATCAGAGCCATGATGGTGATGATGTTCAATTCCTGGTCAAGGAAGTGAAGTACCGACAGTGCCGCGAGCACCGAGATCGGAATCGCCATCCCCACCAGCAAGGTGGCCGAGAATCGACGCAAGAAGATCAGCAAGATCATCAAGGCCATGCCGCCGCCGATGAATCCAGCGTCTCGAAGACGCGCCAGCGAACTGACGATCATCTGGCCTTGATCCTGCCAGACCAGCAGGTTGATCCCGGCCAGTTGAGGATCCAGGGAGATCCTTGCCACCTCTTCCCTGACCTTCTTACAAACCTCTACAGTATTGGCGCCAGCCTCCTGGGAGATCTCGAGGGAGACCGCATAGGAGCCATTGAGATGACGCCCCCAGCGCAGTTCGCCCTCTTTTTTCTCGATGGTCGCCACCTGACCCAGACGCAACCCGTTGCGATTGATCGGCAACTGGTGCAGCGCTTCGACATCGGAAAGTGCATTGATCAGACGGAGCCGACGAGTCTTACCATCGCTCCAAACTTTTCCGATGGTCGCATCGACGTTGGAGTTTCGGATCTCCTGGGCGACTCGACCGAGGGTCAGGCCATGTCGTGCCAGCGCTCCCTTGGTGAAGGAGATTCGGATCTCCTTGGGAGTCACACCATCGAGCGCCACCTGCCCGACACCATCGAGTCGCTCGAGGGGCCGCTGAATCCGACTGACCAGTAGATCGTAATTTTCAGACAGGTTGATACCCACCGCACTGATGCGAGCCTCCATGATGGCATCCGCATCCGCACCCCAACCTCCGGTGCTCAAGCGGATCCGGTCCAGATCCTCCACCGGGAGCTGGTCCATCGCCCTTGCCAGTCGCTCTCGTATCTCGACCTTGACCTGATCGAGATCCTCTCCGTAATCAAAGCGAAGGGTCACCCGACCATTTCCCTCCCGCGATTCGCTATTGAATCCGCGCACTCTACGGAGGGTCGCCAGAGCTTCCTCAAGTGGTCTCACCACCTCGTTTTCGACCTGTATCGGAGACGCATTAGGATAGGGAATGTTGATATTGATGCTCGTCCTGCCGATGTCCTGTGTGGCGCTGAGCGGGATCCTGTCGATGGACAGGATCCCGCCTAGCACCAGCAGGATGTGCACGGTCAAGGTAGTGATGGGCCGATTGAGGCAGAAGCGTACAAATGGCTTCATGAAACATCTCCGGATCGGTTCGATCTCTGCAGTAATCGGTAGCCGGTTGGAATCACCGCCAGTGTCATGACAGTCGCCAAGGCCAGGCCCCAGACAACGGTAATGGCGAGCGGCTTACGGAGTTCCGCCCCCGGACCGAGACCCAGTGCCAAAGGCAGTAATCCGAGAATCGTGGTGGCACTGGTGATGAGGATCGGGCGTAACCGTTCGCTTCCTGCTGTCCTCGCTGCCATCGACGGATCGTGGCCCTGCTGACTCAACTGCTGGATCCGGGCGACGAAGATGATTCCGTTGTTGACCACGATCCCGCACAGCAAGATCACCCCGATCATCGAAAGAACTCCGAGAGGAATCCCGGTGAAGAACATCGCAATGATCGCTCCGCAGATTCCTAGAGGTACCGTGAGGATGACGATGAAGGGAAGAAGTAACGATTCAAAGGTGCTGGCGAGCACCAGGTAAACCACAAACACCGCCAGCGCCAGCGCCTCTGCAAGGCTGGTGAGGGACTCCTTCATCTCCTGATTTTGACCCGACATCCGAGCGGACGAGGTGGGCGGCAGATAATTGCCGTGGATCACGGACTCCGCTCTCTCGGTCGCGGTTCCCAGATCGATGCCATCGGTTCTCGCTGTGACCAGAACAGATCGCTCTCCACCGACTCGGCGAATCTCCACCGGTCCCAGCGCTTGCTCCAATCGACCGAGGGAAGCGACCCTGAGGGGTGCGACAATCCCATCTCCAGCAAGGGTCACAGAGTCCATCTCGACATCGGATAGAGTCTTGTCCAGAGCGCCGCTCATTCGCACCCGGATATCGATCGGCTTCTCGGCAAATCGATACTGTGTGGCGACTTCTCCGATTCCCTTGGCCCTGAGGCCGTTGGCAATCTGCTCCAGGGAGAGGCCAAATGCAGAGATCTTCACGGGATCGAGTCGAACGTGAACTTCTGGCACCTGATCGGCAACTTGTGCCTGTACATCGAGCAGTCCGGGAACCAGTTCCAGACGATCCTCGATGGCCAGGGCAGAGGATCTCAGCAGATCCAGATCTTCATCAAAGACCTCGATCTCGATGGGATCCCTGAAGGTGAACAGTGAAGGTCTCCCCAGTGTATAAGGGCAATCGGGCACCTTGTTGAACTCACCGATGATGCGAGCGATCACCTGGTCTTCATCGACACGCGTCGCCTCGGGATTCAGCGAAACTGAGACCCTGGCCACATGTTCTCTACGTTCTCCCGCTTGCACTTCACCCAGCACAGGAGCGTCTCCCACGATGGAGGTGGTCATGCCAATCGGCAATCCCTCCTCGCGAAGCCTGTCGATAGCATGCTCCAGTGCGGCCACCTTGCGATCGGTCTCCTCCAGAGGAGTTCCTTCCGCCAGTTCAACATCGAAGTGAAACTGTCCCTGGAACAGGTCCGGCACCAGTTCCGACCCCAGTTCGGTGGCCCGAGGAAGAATTGCAAAGCACAGCCCAAGTGCGAGAACCGGCGGCACCCAGGCAACCTCAAGGACCCGATCGAGCATCCTCGCGTAGCTGTTCTGGGCCGCTTTCATCCCTGCAGCAAACACGCTGGAGATGGGGCTCAAACACCGATCGATCCACTCGAACACCTTTGACATCTTGCCGCTACTCGAGCCGTTGGCGATGATGGTCGGAATGACTGTGATGGCCACGAACAAGCTCGCCAGCAGTGAATAGGTCACCGTCAGCGCCTGATCGCGAAAGATCTCTCCACCGATGCCCTGAACAAAGATCAACGGCAAGAAGACCGCGATGGTCGTGAGGGTCGAGGCGATGATCCCCCCCATCACCTGACCTGTTCCCTGGGTCACGGCAGTACGCATCTCCACGCCATCGTCTCGCAGGCGCTGGATCGACTCCAGCACCACCACGCTGTTGTCGACCAGCATTCCGATTCCCAGCGCCAGACCTCCCAGCGACAGCACATTGATGCTGACGCCAGTCAATTCCATCAGCAGGAAAGTGACCGCCACTGAGATCGGAATGGAGAGTGCGATGGTCAGAGTGCTGATCATGTTTCGCAGGAACAAGAAAAGTACCAGCGCCGCCAACATCGCTCCCACCATGGCGGTGGATTCGACACTGGCGATCGAATCCTCGATGAAGCGAGCTTGGTCCGCGAGGATTTCCATCTCGCAGCCTGAGAGGCTTCGATCCTTCACGATCGTTTCCAGCCGTGCCCGAACTCCCTTGGCGACGGAAACGGCGTTGGCATCGCCCTCCTTGTAGAGGTCGATCTGAACCGCAGGCTTCCCGTTGACGCGCACCAAGATCTCTTCATCTTTCGGAACAATTTCCGCAGTGCCGATATCCCGGACCCGCAGGGTGCCGGATTCACCGTGACGCACGATCACATCTTCGATGTCCTCAAGGGACTGGAATTCATTCACCGTTCGCAGCCTGTAGGCGGTCTGCTGATCACGGATCTCTCCGCCAGATCGATTGACGTTTTCCTGCGCCAGGCGCTGGGCCACGTGCTGAACCGAGATTCCGAGTACATCGAGTCGCTTCGAATCGAGATCGACCAGTACCTCGTCCTCGGCACCCCCGATAACTCTCGCTGCTGCCACTCCATCGAGGGTTTCCAGCGAACGCTTGACCCTCAATTCTGCCAGCTTCCGAAGATCTGCAACAGGACGCGATCCGGTCAGTGCCAATCGCATCATCGGATCGAGAGAAGGGTCGAAGCGGAACACCAGCGGTGCACGCGAATCGTCGGGGAGATTGACAAGATCGAGCTTCTCCCGCACATCGAGGCTGGCTCGCTGCATGTCAGTATCCCAGCTGAACTCCAGCACCACCTCGGAGACGCCTGCACGAGATTCGCTGATGTATCTGCGCAAGCCCTGTACGACTCCGACCACATCTTCGATCGGCTCGGTGACCAGTTGCTCCACCTCATGAGGAGAAGCATCGGGCAGTTCAGTTTGAACCGTCAGGGTCGGGTAGGTGATATCTGGAAGCAGCTCGATGGGGAGACGCCCGAGCGAAAGGACTCCGAAGGTAAACGCAGCGATGGTGATCATTCCCACCGTCACCGGTCTTCGGATGATTCCCTGTAGCCAGTTCTCCATCGATCCTCCTCAGCTACGGTAGATCAACCTCCCGAGCTGTTGGTTCCGCTTGCATCACTGGTCGGCTTGGTTTGCGTCTCGACCTGTGGTGATCCTGAAGGATCGGCCGGAGTTGCACCGGTGGGGAGCACTGCCTCGAGCGGCCGTGATCCCTTTCCCGGGCGCCGTCCGGGTGCCTTACCCGCACCCCTTGAACCGCGCTCACCTGCGGAGCGCTGCAAATCTCTTCTCGGTTCCTTCTGAAGTGGTTCCCGAGTGGCGGTACCATCATCCTGTCTCTCGACGGTGAGTGAGTCGACCTGTACAGGAATCTCCCTGTAGACACTGACCCGATCTCGATCCTCAAGTTCACTGAGTCCCTGGACCACGACCCGATCTCCCAGGCCCAGTCCTTCCTCGCAAACGATGATCGTCTCATTCTCGTATCCGGTCACCACATCGATCTCCTGAACCGTTTCGCCATCTTCGAGGAGGCGGAAAACGCGAGATCGACCATCCCCTTTCAATACCGCCTTGCTCGGTATCACGATGCGATTCTTCATGGTCCTGGTGATGATGTCGATGTGGGCAAAGGCACCGGGTCTCAATGTCACGGCTGCTTCAGGAAAGGTGGTCAGCACCTCTACTGTCAAGCTCTGGCGATCTACCACTGGACTGATTCGCTCCACGGTACCTTCTGACAGCACCGGACCATCGCTCTCGGTACGCAACACACATCGCTGCCCCAAGGCGACATCTCCCACTTCACTCTCTGGCAGATACATCCGTACACGAAGTGGCTCGAAGTCAGCAAATGCGAACAGTTCGTCGCCGACTCGAACATATTGCCCCGGTTCGATCCGACGGCGGATGATGATGCCGTCGAACAAAGCCTCAGGTTGCGAGTGTCCCAGGTCGATCAGTGAACGAGCGTGGTTCGCTTCAGCTTTCTGCAGGGTAAATCGTGAATCTTCCAGTTCCTGAGTGGCGACACCTCGAATTTCAGACAGTCCCTGCAATCGTTCGAGAGTCGCACTGGCCTGTTCCATCTCGATTCGAGCGAGTTGTTCAGAGATCCTCAGTTCCTCCTGATCGATGGTACAGAGGACAAAACCCTCACCGACCTGCTGACCCTCGACCACGTGAACGACGTCGACACTTCCTTCGACCCTCGAGAGTAAGGAGACCTGACGCTCTGGTTCGAGGATTCCACTGCCACGAACTCGCTCTCGAATCACCGCCAGCATCGAGGAGGTCACCTCGACCGGCACCACTTCCTGGCGCTGGCTGGATCCCTGGCCTCCGTACTGATAGCCACCGGAGCCGCGTCCTCCCGAAGATCCAGGTCGCTCCATCTGCCCGGATCCGGGAGCAGCACTCCCGCCCGGGAAAGCGCCGTGAGAGAACCAACCGATGGCCAGCAGGGCGATCGAAATGATCAATTGCGGCATCCTGAGTTTCATGAGCGGCTTCCTTCACATTCCGGGCATGGGCAAGTGTCTCTCAGTCGATCCAACGACCAGATACCGGTGCGATGGCCGTCAGAAAAAATCAGATTCAACCCGTACCTACCGGTTCGTTCAAATCCGGTGCAGTGGAGATCCGCCGGAAGATCGTCCGGGTTGAGAATCGGTTTCCTCGACCACTCGTCGACACAGGCTGCGCACTCACAACTTTCCCGCAGCGGTCGATGAGGGAAAAGGCTCTCATGCCCGTCACCCCAAACGATCAGCAGAGTCGCTGGCTTCAACAGTTCGACGACTTCCGCTTGGGTCCTGGTAGATTGATTCATGAGGTCCCTTCAGGATCTGCAAACGACCGCCATTGTACATCTGGAGAGATTTCCCCTCACTCGATTCTGGGGCAGTCTGGATCAAATTGAGTGTTCACGGGAGAAGGCATGAACCCCCTCCGAAATTGGGTCGATCCCGGAGGGGGCCGATTTGGAAGGCAAATTCGGCTGCTCTTTCCCTCCGTGGGGCAGGAAAGAGAAAAGGTGGGCCGGAGAGAGGTACGCCGCGTCAACTTAGGGGAAAAACCACTCCACGGGTTCGACAACTCCCCAACTCTCTCCGGCCGTCGAACCGCTGCCAAACATACTTTGCACACTGTAAAATGTAAAGTACATTTTTCCCTACTTTCATAACTCCCCCTTGGTGTGGAGATTACAACTAAACAGAATCACAGGAGCAGGTCTTGCCTGGAACGAAACAGTGCTGGAAACTCATTCCGGAGGCTCGATGAACAACAACCACCCCGAGGTCTTCCAAGACTGGCTACTTCATCTGCAACAACAGATCTGTTCCACCCTTGAACAGCTGGAGCCGGATGCCCGCTTTCAGACCACTTCCTGGCAGCGACCTGAGGGAGGTGGAGGAGAGAGCCGACTACTTCGAGACGGGGAATTGTTCGAGCAAGCAGGAGTCAATATCTCGATCATCGAAGGGAATTCACTTCCTGCCAGCGCCAGTGCCGCTAGACCACAACTCGAAGGGCGGAGCTTCCGCGCGATGGGACTCTCACTGGTTCTCCATCCACGCAATCCATTCATTCCCACCACTCACATGAATGTCCGATTGTTCCACGCCGAAGCCGCAGGCCAGGAACCGATCTGGTGGTTCGGCGGCGGCTACGACCTGACCCCCTACTACCCGTTCCTCGAGGATGCACAGCATTGGCATCGCAATGCCAGGACCGCACTGGAGAGGCATGGCGCCGACTATTACCCGCGCTTCAAGGAATGGTGCGATCGCTACTTCTTCCTTCCGCATCGAGATGAAACTCGCGGAGTCGGAGGCATCTTCTTTGACGACCTCGATGAAGGTGGCTTCACCGAGGCGATGTCCATCACCCAATCGGTGGGAGATTCCTTCCTCGACGGATACCTGCCCATCATCGAACGGCGTCGACAACATCCCTACGGCGATCGAGAACGTCAGTTCCAGTTGTACCGGCGCGGCCGTTACGTCGAGTTCAACCTGTTGTTCGATCGGGGAACTCTGTTCGGAATCCAGAGTGGCGGTCGGACCGAGGCGATCTTGATGTCGCTGCCCCCGGTGGTTCGCTGGCAAAGCGGCTGGAGCCCCGAAAAAGGCACCGAGGAGGAAAAGTTGTCTGATTTCCTCCAGCCCAGGGATTGGCTGGAATCCCAGTAATCTTCCCTAAGTTTCAATAATAGAGTAGTTTAAGACTGAATCCTCCGGAGTCCCGAGATCAGCAATTGCCATTTCGGCAATTCAGCACTTGCCAATCTGGCAACTGGGGATATTCTCGTCAGTGAGGCATTTGAAATGTCATCGAGACTCCGATCGAAACGTAGATCGAGTTTCAGTTCGTCGTACGGAGAGGTAGACCCTTGAACCAGGAATACGAAGAAGAAGAAGAATTCGATGAGGAAGAAAGTGATGTCGGTGGCTGGCTCACCGATACACCGTACTGGCTCATCTCCATCGCCCTTCATGCCATCGTCTTGTTCATCCTCGGCAGTGTCGTCGTCCTCGAGATTGTCGAGGAGGAAGAACAGCGCAGAACGGTGGTCAAGAAGGAGATCAAGCCTCCCAAGTACGATCCCACGAAGAAGCGAGACATCGAGCGCAAGCCAGAGATCCTTGAGAAGCAAAAGAAGGATCCGGTGAAGATCCTCAAACCCGACAAGATCAGCCGAACTCCCAAGGGAACCAGCAAGAACAACAAGACCAACAAGAACATCAAGAACCAGCTCAATGATGCCTTCGGAATGACCGGCGCAGGAGCCGGTGCCTATGGAGATCGTTTCGGCAAGGGTTCCCTTTCTCGTGAGGGTGGATCCGAAGCGACCGAGAGCGCCGTGCTCGCAGCACTCAAGTGGCTCGAACGGCATCAACACCCCGACGGCCACTGGTCCTCGAATGGTTTCCTCCGCCCCGATGGTTGCGAGAAGGAAGATGGAGATGGATTCGAGGGCTACGATGTGGGCTGCACCGCCATGGCGATGCTCGCCTACCTGGGATTTGGCCACACACATTAGAGTGGCGAATTCCCTGAGTTCGTGGTGGTGATGCGCAAGGCGATGGACTGGATGCTCAAACAGCAGATCAAGGATGCCGATCCCAAACTCAATGGCTTGTACGGGTTGCCTCTCGAGGATTCCGACGAGTGGATCTACAACCACGCCATCGCGACGATGGCGATGAGCGAGTTACTGCTCCTCTCCCACGACAAGATCAAGTTGGCCAAGCCGGTCGAGAACTCGACCAAGTGGTGCCTGCGGGCACAGAATCCCGGATACGGCTGGAAGTACGGATACCAGGCAGGCCGTAACGATACGTCGGTCACCGGCTGGATGGTGCTGGCACTGAAGACCTCCAAGGTGTGCGCCCTGTCACGCTACATCAAGATCAAGTCCAAGGACTTCCAGCCCGCCTTCGACGGCGCACTCAAGTGGTTCGAATCCTGCACCTCTGAGCGCAGTGGAATCTGCGGATACGAGACTCCAGGTGACGAAGGTTCCCGTCTTCAAGGTCGGTACCCCGAACCCTATCCCTACTCCAAGGATCTCTCGTGCATGACTGCCGTTTCGGTGCTATGTCGCATCTTCGCCGGCGAAAAAACCAGCTCCGATGCGATCAAGTCCGGTGCCGCAGTATTGATGGAAGAGATTCCTCGCTGGCGTCCGCAAGAGGGCAAGCGTAAGTCGAAGATCAACCTCTACTACTGGTATTACGCGACCTATGCGATGTTCCAGATCGGCGGCAGCAAGTGGCGCGAATGGAACGAAGCGATGATCGAAGCACTGGTTCGCAACCAGCGAGTCGGTGGTTGCGAGGATGGTTCCTGGGACCCTGTCGGAGAATGGGGTATCGCAGGTGGCCGCGTCTACAACACCGCCATCGGAGCGATGACCCTCGAAGTTTACTACCGCTTCGCCAGGGCCGGAAACTGATGGGCGTGGTCCAGATGAACGATTCGACATCGGTGTTCGAGGTGCGACTCAATGGCGAGTCGCACCCCGTACATCCGGGAACCACGGTAGCCGCACTCATCGAGGAACTCGCCATCGAATCGACGGCGGTTGCAGTCGAACGCAATCGCAAGATCGTTCCTCGCTCACTTCATCCATCGACTGTCATCGAAGTCGGAGATGAACTGGAAGTGGTCACCATCGTCGGAGGAGGTTGATCGTTGAATATTGAACCGACCTGTATCACCGAAACGAAGCCCACACCCCTCGAACTGGGGGGCAAAACCTTTCGCTCACGGCTGATGGTGGGAACTGGCAAGTATGCCGATCACCAGACGATGAATGCCGCTCTGGAAGCCTCCGGTTGCGAGATAGTCACGGTGGCGATTCGACGAGTCGACCTCTCCAATTCCGACAACCTACTCTCCCACCTCGACCGGGAACGTTATTTCCTGCTTCCCAACACCGCCGGGTGCTTCAATGCCGAGGACGCCATCCGGGTTTGCCACCTGTCTCGTGAACTGGGTCTGGGAGACTGGGTCAAGCTGGAAGTGCTGGGCGACCACAAAACACTGCTGCCCGATCCGATCGGAACCCTCGAAGCTTGCCAATCCCTCGTCTCTGAAGGCTTCAAGGTGATGGTCTACACCAGCGATGATCCAGTGCTGGCTCTTCGATTGCAGGATGCTGGAGCGACCTCGGTGATGCCTGCGGGGTCTCCCATCGGTAGCGGCCAGGGAATCCTCAATCGAAACAATCTCTCCATCATCCTCGAGCAACTCGAGGTTCCTGTGATCATCGATGCAGGTGTTGGAACGGCCAGTGACGTCACCATCGCGATGGAACTGGGAGCCGAAGGGGTGCTACTCAACACCGGCATCGCCGGAGCCAGGGATCCAGTGGCGATGGCCCATGCGATGCGAAACGCTCTCGATGCCGGCTGGTTCGCTGCTCGTGCCGGACGGATTCAGAAGCGTAGATATGCCCAGGCATCCAGTCCCACAGAGGGCGTGCTGGGAGAGTGATGTTCCAGACTGCGGTGGGAAACGGAAGCGAAGACCCACCGGTCGGGTCTGATCTGATCGACTCCGCCACTGCAGAGCCTACCGCCTTTGAACCAGAGAACTGGCTCATCTTGCTGATCGCCTACGCGCTGATCACCATCTCGCTGGTCACTCTGCGAAAGATAACATCTCACTTCTTTGGCAAACCTGCGCCGCCAACGGTCGACCCCCTTTACAGGATCGAAGACTTGCTGATCATCTTCGGCTTGATGCTCTTCTCCACCGTCGGGGCCGCCATCTTGATGCGGAGCCTGTTTGAAAACACGGCGGTGGAGATCGCCGGATCCGCCACCATCAGCATCTTGATGATGGCGCTGACGATCAAGGTGTACCAAAAGCGATGTCTCGAGCAGAAGCGACCGGATGAATCCTTCTTCGGAACCGGTTGCGGCACGAGAAAGTCGATCGGGATCGCATTGCTGACTCTGCTGTGCTACCTGCCGGCTCACCTCGGAGTTTCAGCACTCTGGGATTCACTCTTGCGCATGCTCGATTTCGACAATGACTTGCAGCAAGGAATAGTGCTGTTTCAGGAAGCGATTCAGCAACAGAACTGGGGATTTCTATCGGTGATGGCAGTGACGGCGATGGTGATTGCTCCCTGCACCGAGGAAGTTCTATTTCGAGGATTACTCTTTCGATACCTTCGTGATCGGAATGGTTTCATTCCTGCAGCTCTGATTTCATCGATGCTATTTGGCCTGATGCATGATTCCAACTCGGGCCCGGTGGCAGTGCTCGGCTTCCTGCTCGCCTGGCTCTATCAACGAAGTGGCAGCCTGTGGCTGAGCATCCTCCTTCATGCCATGTTCAACTCGCTGATGATCAGCGCCATGTTCTTGTCCGAATTCTTCGAGTGGAGCAACTGAGATGGCCAAGATTGGAACTCTGATTCGCACCCTTCGGGAGGAGAAGGGAATTGCTGCCAAGGATCTGGCCGAACAGATCGGGCTCTCGGCATCGCAGATGAGCCGGCTCGAAAGTGGCCAGCGTCGCGTCAATAGCGAGGTCCTGGCGCGGATCGCAAGAGCGTTACAGGTGACGCCATCCGAATTCTTTGAGGAGGGAGAAGTGGCTCCCGTTCGGCCACTTTCCAGTTCTTCGGCGACCCCCCTGCGGGTGGCGATCGGAAAGATCATCCGTTCTGCGCGCCGCCAGAAGCACTGGACCGTCGAGGATCTGGCACGAAAGACCTTCACCTCCCGCGCCTTTTCCCTGTCGGTTGAGGAAGGGCGAAGAAGTGGCATCGAAAACGATTTCATCAAGAAAGCGTGCCGCTTGCTCGGCTTCACTCCCATCGACCTGCTGGCCGCTGCCGAAGAGAAACTGGACGTCACTGAACCGGAACCGCTTCATGTCGTAACACCCACCTCCAGCGAAGGGAACGGAACTCCTCTACTGGTGGCAGAGATGAGCGCATACCCGGAAGAATTGGATGAAGAGGGTCAGCCTGCGGGAGTAGTCGAGCAGTGGCTACAGCTGCCGGGAATCGATCCGGATCGGTCCTTCGCGGTTCGGGTCGACGGAGATGCCATGACCGGGCCCGGAGAAAACTGCTTTCGTAGAGGCGATGTGATCGTGTTGGGACTGGATGAAATGGTCACCAGCGGCTCCTTTGCACTGGTGAGAACATTGTGGAAAAATCAGCAAGAGCCACATGAAACCTCCAAGACGCTGTTCTGTCGCTATTTCGATGACGACGAGGAAGCGATCCGATTACAGTTCTTGCGCTCCGAGAATCCTCCATACATACTTCCCACATCAGAGGTGGAACGCGCCTGGAAGGTGCTCTTACATCTCCGAAATCCTGCTGGCCCTGGTTTCCATCCCTGAACCTGCCCACACAAGCCAGTAGCACCAAAGAGTTTACGACAGATACGGTTTTTTCAGGTGCACCGGGAACAGAACCGCTCCCTGAGCCGTTAATTCAGCAGACACACCTCCTCACGGGTCGGAGGGAATTCGTTCCCTCCGGCTCTATTTCAATTCCAGAGGGTGGAGTCGTTCTTGTCAGATCTTGTCAGATCTTGTCAGATCTTGTCAGTTCAGCCTAGCCAAGCCGCTCCCCCACACAGAACCCGTTGTATGACCGGTGAACCATGACCGGTGAGTACTGAGGAATCGTTCGAGGCATCGTTCGAGGCATCGTCCAACACATCCGTGCTCATGTGCGGATGTTGGTCGTGCGGATGTGGAATTAGAATCGGCGGAGGCACGGTGATAGGAACCGAACCTCCGCCGAAGAAGAGAGGGCAAGTTGTTCAGCGGATGTCGTGAATCCGCAGATCGGGCTGCAGAGCTTGCAGGGTTTGCAGCACTTCCTTGTAGCGCTGCTGACCTCCGACTCGCAGGTAACGCTCGAAGCTCTGAATCGCTGCCTTGCGATTCTTGTGCATTAACTGCACCCGGCCGATCCAGTAGTAAGGTTCGGAAAAGGTCGGATCTGCTTCGAGGGCATCCTTGAAGCAGACGAGAGCCTTATCGCTTCGTTCCATCTGCATGTAGAGATTACCCAGTTTCATCAAGGGTCCCGAATATTCTCTACCGTTTTCAGTGCCATTGATGACTGCCAGGTAGGACTTTTCAGCAGCGGAGTAGCTGCCGAGGCCCTCCAAGATCTGAGCTCCCAGGTAGCTGTAACGCAGATTATCGGGGTCCAGTTTCTTGGCGCGTGCCAGTGCCTTCAGCGCATTCTTGTGGTCAGTTTTTTCCCAGTACAGTTTCGCCAGTTTCTCCTGGTATCTCGCTTCCTTGGGAAAGTCCTTCGCCAACTCGGTGTATTTCTCCAGCTTCACATCGATGATGGTGGATCGATTTTCCTCGTCCTCGATGACCACTTGCTGGGAGATGGGGCGAATCGTCTGGGTCGTACAACCAGAGATCAGGAAAAACAGGGGCAAGGTGATGAGGGCCCCGAAGATGCGTTGGTTCATGTTTTCAAATCCTCTCGACGAAGCGGCTCCCGTTGAGGGTGACCTATCTCCGTGAGGAATTGATCGGATCTGCGGCGGGGACTCTTGAGGGAATTGTAGGATTTCACCCGTACGACCGCTGTCAGCACCCCATCCGGGAGTACCCGGTCGGGGCTTCTGCTCTCCTGGTGCTTCTCCACGCCCCCGTAGCCCCTTCATCGTGACCACCCTTTCCCCTCTCTTCAGTCGGAGCCCACGCGGGTGTTGGGCCATCTCAGGGAAACCATTACCGACCCGTTTGTGCCGTGCCCTCCCCAGCACCGATCAGAATCGATCAAAGGGGGGTGCATAGTTGACCTTTCCTTGCCAGCCATCGAGACCACCCTCGCTCAACTCGAGCACCTGAAAAGCTTCGCTCGCCACTGGCCATGAAGTTGACGCTGCTGGGCGGGCCGCCAGCCAAAACGGCTGTAGTACTCTGGATCTCCCAGCACAAAAGCGGCACCCACCCCCTGGTACCGGCAAAGGAGTGTGGCCACAGTACGACTCCGAGGAAGCGACTCACCCGTCTCAGAATGCGATGCGCTTGCGGAAGCGACTTTCATCGACGGTGATCTTGACGATCCGGCTGCCCACCTCGATCTGATCGAGCAGGTCGAGCCCTTCGACCACCTGACCAAATACCGTGTAGCGGCCATCGAGATGGGGAGTCGGGAGGTGAGTGATAAAGATCTGGGAACCTCCGGTGTCATCCCCTGCCTTCGGCATGCCGACGGTACCGCGCCGGTAGGTCCTCGGGTGGATCTCGTCGATCAGGTGCCAGCCCTCGTCCCCCCATCCGTCTCCGCGAGGACCACCACCTTGGGCGACAAAGGAAGGAACGACCCTGTGGAAGATCCGACCATCATAGGCGTGGCGTCGGATTCCATCGATGAAGGCGCTGACATGGCGCGGAGCCGCTGCCAGATCCAGTTCGATCACCATCGTTCCCGACTCCAGCTGGAGAAAGACCCGCGGAGGACCTTCTCCGGTCAGCTGGCGGGAAGTGATCATCTCGGCGGGAGAACGCCCGCCAAGGGGAGGAGTCGGTATCTTCAGCACCCTCGCTCCCGCACTCCTGACCGTGCGAAACGGATCCTTGAGTGCCTGACGAGCCAGCAACTCGCCGACATCGGTCTCGGCGAGTTGACCGAGCAGTTGCACTCGCAACTCCCAGCTCTCGACATCGAGCGATCTCGCCCACAGGCTCTTCAGTTGCTGCTGCCAGTCTTCGATCTCGCTGCTCGCGGCCAACTGCGCCGCGGGCATCTTCACCGACACATCCACATCTCTGAGGGCCCGCAGGATCATCCCCTCGATCGCTGGATCCTCGATCGATTCGAGAGCCGAGACCGCTGCCGCACGAACTCGCCGATCGGGATCGTTCAGGAACTTCTCCAGCGAAGGGAGGCCCACTGCTCCGAGGCTAGCGACGGCGGTCGCCGAAGCACTTCGGATCCATACAGATTCATCCCGACTGAAATCCGCCAGAATCTCTGCGCATCGAATCGGAGTCAGCAGCCCGAGCAGCGCTGCAGAAGCGAGTGCCCCGATCGCTGCGGATCGAACCGATTCCGATCGCTCAGGATCGAGCGATCCGATGATGAAGGGCAGCTCCAATGCAGTCGCTCCGATGCCAAGACTCTCCACCACCACCGGAGCTACCAGAGGATGCTGCTCCTGGATCAAGTGCCTCAACAATAGATCTCTGACCTGATCACTTCGATCCCACTCCAGTTCACGCAGCTTGCCGAGGGTACGCAACGCCTCGACCCGGGCGGTCCAGGGACTGGCCCGATCGAGCAGCAGTGCATCGAGGCCATCCACGCACAGGGGGTCGAGCGGCTGTCGACAACCCCACGCCGCATAGGTCCGCACCAGTCCCGATGGATGAGTCAGCGCCTTGCGAAGAGGTGCCGATGTCTCGGCATGATCGATCTTCATCAGGGCATAGGCGTAGGGCCAGCGCTCCGATGGGCTCTCCTGCTCCAGTCGCATTGTCAGCAGCGGGATCCCGGCCACCGCTTCGGTCCCATGGCGCCACAACGCCAGCGCCGCCTCCTGGCTGAGTACGTCATCCGTCTCGACTTCGAGGATCTCGATCAATCTCGCCACGGCAACCGGGGCACGACTCGCCCGATCATCTTCGGCAAAGACGATCCTGCCGAGAGCAGTGATGGCCGACTTGCGAACAGTGGCCGGCCACGGCAAGTCACTCCATTGCAGCAATGAGTCGAGCGCCTGAGGGTCACCCAACTGGCCCAGCGAAAATGCGATGGAAGAGAGCACTCGCGGATCTTGTTCGCTGCTTCCCGCCGCGATCAATGCCGCAGCGCCCTCCTTGAACCTCGATTTTCCCGCCACGTCCGCTGCTTTCTGGCGAACTACAGGCGATTTCTTTCTCAGCATCCTCTCCAGGAACACCCGTTCGAGACTGCGCTCATCCTCTGCCTTGTCGAGTAGCTCGATCGACAGCGTCTCGACTCTACCCCTGGCAGACTCTGCAGCCGTAGAGGTCTCCGAGCGATCCCCAGGCCCCTGACAAGAACCCAGTAGCCAGGGTAAGAACAGCAGGACGGTGAAGGACATCGAATCACATTTCATCTGGCTCATTCCTTCTTGTTGGTCTCGCCGTGACCCCGGAGCAGTTCCTCGATCTCTTCCTTCGAGTAGACCACTCCAGTTCCTGATCCTGGACAGTCATCTACCACCTCCTTCCACTCGTCGATCGACGAGAGGTTTTGGTGCCAGAAGGGGAAGGTCTTGCACTGTGGCGGGCGGACGGGATAGATGGTGCAGCCATTGTCCCAGAAGATGCACTCTCGGTTCGGCTTCTCGATCAGACTGAGCTGGCGACCGACGGTCCTGACATACTTCTTCTCGAACGCTGCAGGGGTGATCTCGAGAAACTCTGCCATCTCGCGGATGTCATCGCTTCGAACCCATACATATCCTTCCACCCTGCAGCATTTGCCACATTGGGTGCACTGGAAGGGCAATCCTGCATCCCACCACTTGCCATCCATGACACGACCTTTCTGCGAGAAACCGTAACCCGGAAGCGGAGAGGAGGGAATAGTGCCGCTTCTTCCTGGCAGTGCCCGTGTTCCTGGCAGTGCCCGTGGCGGTGCTGACGCAGTCTGGTTACGATCCGTCCGGAGGAAAACGATGCCCCTGATATCCGCGAAGCCGATGTATCGAATCGCCATCCTGTTGCTGCTCTGCTCGACTGTTACCATCGTGCCTGGCTGTGTCGATCGATCCTTGACGATCCGCACCGATCCCGTCGGTGCTCGAGTCTTCATCGATGGCGTCGACGTCGGAGAATCGCCGGTCACCCTGCCCTTCTCTCATTACGGAACGAGAGCGGTGCTGGTCCGGATGGAAGAAGATGATCAACGAGGGGAAAGATCTCTCGCTCCCCAGCATCGTCTGGTCCACCTCTCTCCCCCCTGGTATCAAAGGTTTCCCATCGACATCGTCTCCGATCTCCTGTGGCCAGGGACCATCGAGATCTCTTTCGAGGAGCAATTCGTACTGGAGGCACAGGATCTCGACGCACTTTCGGAGCAATTCCGCGCCACTGCCCGTGAACACGGTGTCACCGGCCCCCTGGATCCACCGAACGATGATCAGAGATGAGCCTGTCGTGAGCACGGTAGTGGTGACTGACCTTTCCTTTCAGCCGCCAGATCGACAACCGGATCAACTCGAGGGGTTGAGGGTACTGGTACTGGGTCTCGGAAGGCATGGGGGCGGTGCCGAACTGGTTCAATTCCTCGCCCGTCGAGGGGCCGAGGTTTCCATCTCGGATCCTGCTTCTCCGGATCAACTTCGTAAATCGCTCGATCGGATCGAATCGAAGGTGACCGGATCGTTACACATCGGTGAACCCCATCACCCAGACCATCTCGATCGGTGCGACTGGGTGGTGGTGAATCCTGCCATTGCCCCTGGAACACCGATCCTCGAACAGATCGCCAGCAGAGACATCTTGCCCGTCACCGAGTTGGGATTGGCACTCTCCTGGTTGCCCACCAAGCACCTGGCTCTGGTGACCGGAACTCACGGCAAGAGCACCACCTGTCAGCTCGCCAGCCAGATGCTGAAGGAGTCGGGTTTGACAGCGGTGGCCGGCGGAAATCTCGGCGGAAGTTTGCTCTCGCACCTCGACGACGAAGGCCTGGAACAGCGACGACTGGTGGTCGAGGTCTCTTCCTTCCAGGCCCAAAGACTCGCTCTCCGGGGAGACGCTGCGTCAGTGGTGATGATCACCAATCTGACCGATGATCACCTCGACTGGCATGGCAGCCGCCAGGCCTACCACCAGGCCAAGCTGAGTCTGCTCGACCACGCGAGTGGGCCAGGTTCGCTGGCGATTCTTCCCGACGATGGCCCCCTCCAACGAGAAGGTGTGAACAAAGCGAGGATGGAGATTCGCTGTCGCGCCGATGGCACCGAGCAGCACTCTCGTTGCGTCGGGGATCAGCTGGAGATCAGGACTCGAGACGAGAAGACCCTGACCATTCCGTATCGTCCCTCTGCGGCGCTGGATGGTCCAACCGGGCTCGACAATGCGCTTCATTCCGCCACCCTTGCGGCGGCACTAGGGGCCACCGAGGACGGAATCGCCACTGCGATCCGCCAGTACCGTGGACTGCCTCACAGGTACCAGCATGTCGACGAGCGCCGGCAGATTCAATTCATCGACGATTCCAAGGCGACCACTCCGGTAGCCGTGGCTTCGGCCCTCGGACGCAGCCAGTCCTCGGTCCACTGGCTCTGTGGTGGTGTACCGAAGGGCGACCCCATCGATGCCAGCCCACTACGGTCGCCGTTGCAACAGCGTCAGTGCCATGTCTATTGCTTCGGCGCTCATGCCTCACTGTGGCAGCAGGCCCTCTCCTCACTGGGCAGCACTCCGATCGAGGTTCATGAGAAGCTCGAAGATGCCGTATCCAGCGTGGCCAGCCGTGCCCGACCAGGGGAAACGGTGCTTTTCAGTCCTGGGGGCACCTCCTTTGATCACTTTTCTTGTGCGGAAGATCGAGGATTGCACTTCCAGAAGTTGATCCAGCAGTATTTTTAACAGCGCAGCCAGTGGATGCTCCCGGCCGCCTGAACTGGGTCATATTTTTCTAAAATCTCTGGATCCCAGATACTGCGATGTCACGATGGTCCGAGATCACTGCAATAGTGCCAACCGGTGCCGGAGGATTCTTGGCGAAAACACGAACTCAATTCATGTGCCTCGAATGTGGCACCTCCCATGAACGTCACATGGGCCGCTGCCCCGATTGCGGGACCTTCAACTCGTTGAAAGAACACCGACTCTCCCCGCAACCGAGCCCGCCACGAACCGTACTGCAAAACTCACCACCGGTGGCGGTTCCCATCGAACAGGTCGATGCCAACGAAGGGGATCGAATCGTCACCGGTCTCTCCGAGGTGGATCGAGTTCTCGGAGGTGGATTGGTGCCCGGCTGTGGATTGTTGATCTCTGGCGAGCCGGGGATCGGAAAATCGACCTTGCTGCTGCAGATTGCTCAGACCGTCTCGCGCCAGGGAAAGAGATTTCTCTACGTGACCGGTGAGGAATCCGCAGCACAGGTGCGGCTTCGCTCCGATCGAATCGGAACGGCAGGATCGGAGTTGTGGCTCCACTCCGGTTGTGATCTCGGCTCCATCGAGGAGTTGATCGCTCAGCATCAACCGATGGTGGTGGGAATCGACAGCATCCAGACCATCTGCTGGGACCAGATTCCCGCCGGTGCGGGTGGAGTGACACAGGTACGAGAAGTGGCCTCCCGGCTGCTGGCTCTCGCTCGCAATGTCGGATTCCCCATCTTGATGGTCGGACATGTCACCAAGGACGGCACCGTTGCCGGGCCGCGAACCCTCGAACACATGGTCGATGCAGTGCTTCAATTCGAGGGCGAGCGTGGTCACAGCCTGCGCATCCTTCGCGCCCTGAAGAACCGCTTCGGCTCGACCGAAGAGGTCGGGATCTTCGAGATGTGTGCCGAGGGATTGAACGAAGTCGACAACCCGTCGGGGCTCCTCCTCTCCAACCGTCACGGTTCTTCTCCCGGTTCAGCGACCGCTGCGATTCTCGAGGGAACCAGACCACTACTGGTGGAGATCCAGGCGCTGGTCACCCCGGCGGCACACGGCGCACCGGCTCGAAAACCATCGGGTATCGATGCCGGACGATTGTCGATGCTCGCCGCAGTGCTCGAGAAACGTCTCGGAATTCCCCTCGGAGATTGCGACATACACGCAAATGTCGTCGGTGGGGTGAAACTGAAGGGAACTGCTGCAGATCTGGCACTGGCCGCCGCCATCCTGTCATCCTTCCATGATCGCTCGTTGCCCAAAGATGTGATCTTTGCCGGCGAAGTGGGTCTACTCGGGGAAGTTCGCCCGGTTCCTGGAACTCGTCAACGACTGGAGGAAGCGAGTCGCCTCGGCTTTCATTCGGCATGCGTGGCCCCCGGAAGCCTCGACAGTTCAGGTCCTGAAGGAATGCGAATTCATGAGATCGCAGAACTTCAGATGCTGGCGGCAAGGTTCCTCCAATGAACTCTCCACCGATCCTCCCCAGGAGATTTGATCTCCTGGATTCCCAGGGTCGGATCAGTTGGGCGACCATCTGGCTCCTTTCCCTACTAATGATCTACCTTGGCGCTTTCTGGCCGATCTATCCGGTCCAGGACAACTCCGAGATCGAATCACTTCTCCAGCCAAAAATCGTCGATGCAGCTGACCAGCATCTGTCGCAGCTCCAGTCGAAAGAAGAGAAGCAGCGTCTCTCCTTCGATGTTCAGGCATTGCTCTACATCCACCAACTTCGAGGAACCCGTGCCATCGCAGTGCAACACTTCTCGTCACAGGAGTGGGGTAGAACGCTGATGCTGATCTCGAAGTACACCACCGATCTGGCCAAGGGGGAGGTGGTACTGGGACTGATGCTACTGGCGGCACTCTATTCCAGAATCAAGGGACTCTCAGGTGAGATCGCAGTGAGGGCCAACACGGGACTGGTCGGGATGCTACTGGCGGCTACCTTGACCTGGGTGAGTAAGATCGGTGCCGGTCGCGCCAGGCCCAATGGACTGTTCTATCGTGGAGATCTCGACTGGATCCCCTTCTCGCTGGAAAATCTTCATCATAGTTTTCCATCGGGTCACGCCACTGCAGCAGGTGCGCTGATGATGGTATTCATCTTCAACTTCCCTCGATACTGGTTCCTGTGGCTCGGGGGAGCGCTGTGGATCTGTGCCACTCGAGTGCTGACTCTCAACCACTGGCCGACAGATACCTGGATGGGATTGCTGATCGGCGCCTTCAGCGTTGCACTGATCAGTTCGATCACACAGTTGCGGAGAGAAGTTCCCGCTCAAGAACCTGCGCGATACCAGAGTTCCAGGGAAACCACCCTACCGGTCGAGTAGTTGAGGGTGCCCACATCTCCGTTGCTCCACACCTTCAGGCAACCCGAGCCTTGCGGTTCAATTCCATCTCTCGCGCGCGCCTCACTTGAAAGAAGCAGCCAGGCGGATCCGGGTGTCTGGAGCCACTGCGAATATCCCTGCGGAAATTGATCGCTCAGCGACGGCACCGTTTTCTGCCCCTGTTTCGGGTTGCGATCGAGAGCGAACACCAGAGATGGCTCGTTGTAGCCATGGACCACCAACGGCGCCTCCGGGGCGTCGCTCGCTGCGATGACATTGACGATCTGTGGAGCCAGTTGCAATCGGCTCTGGACCTCGCCGAGACCGACGAAGATCCACTGAAAACCGATCCAGGTCGTGATCAACGGCAACCCTGGACCTCGCCAGCCCCAAAAACGCATCCCTGGTTTCATCTTCAGCACCAGCATCGCCGCACAGAGGAGAGTTGCAGTGACGAAGATCATCACCGAAGCACTCGCTCCATGGTGGTTCATCGCCACGGCGGAGGCGATCGACAGCAATAGAAGCATCAGGAACGAGAGCCACCGACCGGCCTTTCCAGCGATCCCATCGAACAGTGTGGTCTCCACCTCCCCCCGCTCCATCCGGGAAGAGACCAGCACCACCATCACGGCGATTCCTGGAAACGCCGCAAGGATGTAATGGGGTAACTTGGTCGCCACCACCGTCATCAATAGAAGTACAGGAAGCACCAGAGCGGCCAGTAGGACTCCCCTTCCTGGCGGGCCAAATAGTTGCCGCCGGTGGTGGACCACGATGGGAAACAGCAGTGCCGAGAGCGGTACTGCGCCCAACAGGATCACCGGCAAGTAGAAGGGCAACCCGAGGATCCAACCGATCCAGCCACTCGCGCCATGGCTCTCGATGGCCGAGGTACTCCGTTCGATCAGGTGATGCTGGATGCCGATCTCTGCCAGTTGCCCCCCGGTGGCATCGTTGGCGGGGATCGCCCAGCCGAGGAAAATCACCACCGAGATCAGCGATGCGATGGCGACCGTACGCCACCACCTTCGCCCGAGTTCCAGGCTTTGCCTGCCGGCGATCGATGCCCAGGTCGAGGCCAGCAAGAAGATGAGCGGTCCCACCGGTCCCTTGGCCAACCACGCCCACGAGAGAGCCAGCGTCAGCAGGGGAAGGTGCTTTCGATGCGCACCATGAATCGCCTGATCGACGAGAACCGCCAACGACACGGAGATCCCCGCCATCATCGTGGCATCGGCAGTGGCAGCGGTTCCAATCACCAACGGCAGCGGCATCCACGCCCCCACTACGGCCGCATTCACACCCACTTCACGACCACCGAGATTCCTACCGATGTGAAAAGTCGCCAGTGCAGTGATGAGAGATGCCAGGATCGATGGAATTCGAACGGCCAGATCGGTCGCACCCAGCCAACCGATGGATGGCATCATCAACCAGTACACCAGGGGAGGTTTGTCAGGGCGAAGTTGGCCGTCGAATCTGGGAACCAGAAGATCTCCAGTCCGGAGCATCTCTACCGCCGCCCGACCAAAGCGAGGCTCGTCCCGATCCCACAACAGGGTCGAGGACGCGAGCTGGATTCCGCTGACACACAACACGATCAGCAATACAGAGATGGGGAAGCCTTTCGACTTCATACCCTGCCCATCCCAACTGAGATCGTCATCGCTGGAGAGCTTCTCGAACAATATCCCAGTCGATCCGCGGTGCCTGAATAAATACAGGTGGGGCTCCCGAAAGTCGCTCCCGGATCGAGTCTGCCCTGCTCCCCGGATCCGGGTGGGACGAGAGCCACGCCGGCACCGATGATTGCAAATCTTCTCCACTCAACTTGTCAAAGAAGGTCGCCATCGCGAGGCCATTCCAGCCCGCCGCTTGAACCATCTTGAGCCCTACTTGATCGGCATCGGTTTCATGATCCCTGCTGTATCCCTGCCGGATCAGATACTCCAATCCTCCCCCCAGAGCCGCAGTCCCGGACAAATCTCCTAAGCCCGCCTGGACCAAAGCGGCCAACGAAAGCGACTGGACCAACTGGCGTAGTCCGTGGCGCCCAGTGGCATGGGCAAGTTCATGTGCGATCACTCCCGCCACCTCATCGGCGCTGTCAGCGGCCAGCAATAGACCGGTGAAGACCGTGACATATCCACCAGGCAAACAGTAAGCATTGACCAGTTCGCTCTCCACCACCACCAGTTCAGGATCGAGTCCTTCGATATCCAGATGAGGGCTGAGGGAATCGAGGATCCGAGTCATTGCTGAATTGACCACCTCATCGGTACAGACGATTTGATCGCCAAGCATCGATTGGTGTGCGGCTTTCCCGAGACTCTGGTCGAAGGAGATGGGAACCAAGGGGATCAACAGTCCGACCGCCAGCACGATACCAAAATACAAAAGGATGGCGATGCTCGAGAGGATCGCCAGAGAGACCAACAAGATCTTGCCCGGTCCCCACCGTCGCTTTCGCAGAGTCCTGGCCATTTCTTCCAGTTGATCGGAGAGTTCCAGAGGCGCGCAAGAGTTCACCTCGGCAAACACAGCGGAATCCCTCATCGAAAAGGCGAGATCTCCCTGCGCAGATCGAACGCTGATACAACTGCCAAGGATTTCAGCTCGAGCAGAATGAAGATCGATGGTCCCATGTTGACCGTCCGCACCACTCAACAGCGCCCGGCTCTCCTGGATCCTGAGGTTTGCAGCGCCACTGACGCCGAACTCACCCCCATGGGCAGTGACGGAAAAACCGGGAGATTCGCCGGCCATCGCCTAGTGATCCCGCCCAGGGCTGGCTCTCAATACAGCTTCTGCCCCGAATCCTGCGGGCGCATCTATGCGAGTCACTTCCACCGCCGCCACCTTGAACTCGGGAGTTTCCGTGATGGGGTCAACATCGGGATTGGTGATGTCGTTGGTCATCGTCTCCTCAGGAAAGGCAAAGCTCATGAACATGGTCCCGCGAGGAGACGTCTTGGTGATGGCCACTCGAGTCGTCACCTCACCCCGCCGCGAGCGGATTTTTGCCCAGTCCCCATCTTCGAAACCCAACTTCTCTGCGTCCGCTGGATGGATCTCGAGCCATTCTTTGGGGACCAGAATTCTGAAACCTGCTGAACGGCCCGTCATAGTGTTGGTGTGGTAGGTCGGCAATCGTCGTCCCGTGGTCAGATAGAACGGGTATTCATCATCGGGATTCTCTGAGGGAGGCACGTAGTCGAGCAACTGTAACTTGCCCTTGCCATTGACGAACTCATCCTCGTGAAGTACTGGAGTTCCCGGGTGGTCCAGATGAGGGACTGGCCATATCAGATCTCCACTTTCAATCCGATCGTAGTTGAGCCCCGAATATATCGGAGACAGGGAAGCCAGTTCGTCAAACACCTCTTCACTGCTGGCATATTCGAAATCGACTTCGGTATCCATCCTCTTGGCCACTTCGGCGATGATCCACCAGTCCGGCTTTGCTTCTCCCGGCGGAACGGCTGCCTTCCTCAGGCGTTGCACTCTTCGATCCGAGTTGGTGAAGAAACCATCCACTTCGGTGAACGCCGCTGCGGGGAAGACCACATCTGCTTTCTTCGCCGTGTCGGTGAGAAACATGTCCTGAACTATCAGGAAATCCAGTGCCTCGAGGGCTCTGGTCGTGTGCTTGACATCCGGATCGGTGACCAGGGTGTTTTCTCCACAGATCCACATCGATTTTACGCGACCATCTACAGCATGATCGAGGGCAGCAATCTTGGTGATCCCATTTTTGGGATCCATCGGAACACCATAGGCCTTCTCGAACTTTAGCTGGGAGACCGGATCATCTACGGCCTGAAATCCAGGATAATTGTTGGGCAATGCGCCGCAGTCTCCAGCACCCTGGATATTGTTCTGTCCGCGCAATGGATTGATCCCGGCACTTCGTTTACCCAGGTTGCCGGTGATCAGTGCCAGATTACAAAGGCTCTGTACATTGGAGACACCGCAGATGTGCTCGGTAATTCCCAGAGTGTAATAGATCCCCGCGCGCTCTGCGGATCCGAATGCAATGGCACATTCCCGAATCAACTCTGCAGAAACCCCGGTCACTCCCTCGGCATATTCGGGCGTGAAGGGTAGCAGGTGCTCCTTCAACTCTTCGAAGCCTTCAGTACGCTTCTCGATGTAATCCAGGTCTGCTAACCCTTCTTGGATGATCACGTTGGCCATCGTATTGAAGAGAGCGACATCGGAACCGAGATGCAGCGGCAAGTGCCCCGTGGCTAACTCTGCCAGGGGTATCTTTCGTGGATCGACCACGTAGAGCTTCGCCCCCTTACGAACCGCCTTCTTCACACGCACCGCGATGATCGGATGGCACTCCGTCATATTGGTGCCCACACACAACATCATCGGGCAATCCTCGATCTCGGGAATCGAGTTCGACATTGCTCCGCGTCCAATTGAGGCCGCCAGACCGGCGACCGTTGGACTGTGTCAGCCACGCGAACAATTATCGACCTGATTGGAGTTCATCACTGCTCGGGTAAACTTCTGCAGCATGTAAGCCCCTTCGCCAGGAGCCCTGCCGCTGGCAATGGCGTAAAAGGCTTTGGGGCCATGATCCGCACGGATGCTCTTCAAACGTTCCGCAGTGTACTCAAGGGCTTCGTCCCAGTTCACTGCTGTCAACTCGCCTTGCTTACGAATCAGCGGTTTCGTCAATCGGTCATCGGAGTTGACGAAATCAAAACCAAACTGCCCCTTCACGCACAATGCACCTGCGTTAACCGGGCCATCGAGGACGGGCGTGACTCCAATCATCTTTCCATCTCTGGAATGAAGATTGATGGAGCAGCCAGTACCGCAATAGGGACACACGCTGCGAGTGACCTCGACCTCTCCAGGGATCGATCCCTGATTGACCATCTTCTTGTCGGCAAGAGCCCCTGTCGGACAGGTGTAGATACACTGCCCGCAAAGGGTGCATTCACTACCCATCAAGAGACCATCGAAAGCGGTGGCGATGCCTTTGTTCCACCCTCGTCCAGTCATGGTGATGGCATGATCCGCTTCCACTTCATCGCAGATTCGCACACACCGATAACAGGAGATACAGCGGTCGTAATCGCGCAATAGGAAGGGATTGGAATCGTCCTTCGAAGCGTTGCTCGTCGCTCCCAGAAAGCGATTGCGGCCAACCTTAAACTCGGTCGCAAGATCATGGAGCTCACAACTCCCAAGATCCCTGCACCTCGGACATTCATCGTCAGGATTTTCGGAAAGAACCATCTCGACCAGGGTGCTCTGCATCCTCCGCAGCTTTTCGCTCCCTGTGCGAACCACCATGCCTTTTTCTGCATGGAGTGTGCAGGAAGAGGCTGGCATCCGACGGCCTTCCACCTCGACAACACACAACCTGCATGAGCCATAAGGATCGAGTCGTTCATCCCAGCAAAGTGTCGGAACGAAGGTTCCTTGGCGTCGAGCGACCTCGAGCACCGTCTCGCCCTTCTCGAAAGACACTTCTTGGCCATCGAGATTCATCATCGAATCACTCACATGAATCTCCTTTACGCGGATTAGCCGGATTCGAAGTCTTCTGGCCATCGATGTAATTTTGAATCACATCCGGCCAGTACTTCTTCAGGGTCCTGGTGATGAAGGGTGCTGCCATCCCAAGTCCACAGGCACTGGTCTCTTCCAGTACCTCTTCAAGATCAGCCAACTCTTGGAGTGGATTGGCGCGAATCACCGGATTACCCGATGAATGCTCGATCAGCTCATCGAGCAGTTCGGTCACTCTCACGGTACCGATGCGACAGGGAAAACACTTTCCACACGATTCCTGGGCAAGAAAGTACATGCTCTCGCGAGCCGCCTGGACCATGCATCGTGTCTCATCGTGCACGATGATTCCGCCCGCTCCGAGCATCGCTCCCAAAGCGGTCAGCGATGCTGGATCGAGGGCCACGTCGAGATCGGCGGCTCCAACGAATCCGCCACTGATTCCGGCCATCGTCACACCCTGGATCGCTTTTCCATCGGGCGTACCCCCCGCATGAGTTTCCAGCAGTTCTCGTAGTGAGGTGCCGATGGGAACCTCGTAATTTCCGGGGCGAGATACATCTCCTGAAACGCTGAAGACACGGGTTCCAGCATGATCCCCCAACCCGAGGCCGTTGAACCACGCTCCACCTTTTTCAAGGATCGCCGGTACTGCACAGAAGGTTTCGACGTTGTTGACCACCGTCGGAAGATCAAACAGGCCATGAGTGGTGGGATAAGGTGGCTTTTCCCTGGGGAAAGGGTGTTTCCCCTCCAGTGAGTTCAACAGCGAGGTCTCTTCACCACAGATGTAGGCTCCGGCTCCACGTCGAATCACAATCCGAAATGGCCTGCCGGTTCCACAGGCATCGTCTCCGAGCAAGCCCGCCGCGGTCGCTTCATCGATGGCGATCTGAAGTGATTCGAGGATCTCCGGGTATTCCCAACGGAGGTAGACGATGCCGATCTCGGCACCGGTCACCAGACCTGCGCAGGTCATCCCCTCGAGCATTGCGTGGGGACTGTGCGCCATCAGGAGGCGGTCCTTGAAGCAACCCACCTCACTCTCATCTGCATTGCATACGATGTACTTCGGTCCACGGCTCTCGTTACGAACCGCCTCCCACTTGATTCCGGTGGGGAATCCTGCACCGCCTCTACCGGTAAGTCCGCTCTCCTTCAACTGCGAGATCACCTCTTGAGGATTGGAGGCCGCCCGCTTGGGGCTCTCCCAGGCTCCATGAGAAAGTGCGCCCTCAAGGGAATCGATTCCATCTCGGATATCTCTGAAGAGGCACTCTTCCACGCCTGTCTCCGGCGGAAGAGGCATCGTCGCTGCAGTCATGCTGTCGAGGGAACCGGCCCGGGCATGGTGGAAAAACTTCTCCCCGATCAGGATCGGAACTGGCATATCACATCGCCCCGGACAGGAGATCTTCTCGATCTGCCCCGAATGAGCGACTCCCAGATCGGCATCGACCACCTCCTTGGAGATGGCATCCAGATCATGAAGACAGCAAGTTGAGTTCTCACAGATACGGATATCGGGAAGCGGTTTCGGCTCCAGTTGGAAGAAGTGGTAGAAGGTCACGGTTCCATAAAGCTCGCTGATGGGGATCTTGAATCGCTCGGCCACCTGGCGAAGGTCGGGTTCTGGCAAATAACCGTGATGATCCTGGACCGCATGGAGCACCTCGAGAAACGGAGCGGGCTGGTCCATCAGGCGATCGAGGATTCCCTCGGTGACCGGATCCTTCACCTCGATTCCCGTCTTCATCAGGCTCCTCTTTCAGGATAGTGGCTCATGGTGACTCCGAACCAGGAGCCGCAACCATCACCAAGGTATCTGGAACCGACAACTTCAACAAGGCGAGGATCCCTCAGAGTTGCCGTTTGGCAACGACTGGAGGACCATCTGGGCGGTAGCCCGGTTGGTCGCACAGGGGACTTCAGCGATCTCGCAAGCCCGAACCAGAGCATCGATGTCCGATCCATGGGCATGACTGGAGAGCCCGTCGCGCAGAAAGATCACCGCTTCCAATTGACCACGAGCGGCCATGGCACCGATCTCCAGGTCTCCCCCCAGAGGTCCGGAACAGACCAACTTCCGCACCGGCAACTGACACCTCGTCGAAAGCCTCGAACCCGTGGTCCTGGTGGAGACGATCTTGTAGTTCAACAGTGTCTCCCGGTATTGACCGACCAACTTCTCCAGCGGGTCCTTTTTCTGATCGTGTGCGACCAGCGCAATCCAACCCCCATCGGGCCCGAGTGGATCGGGCACCCGAGATGCGATCAACTCCGAGAGGGCTCGGTCAAATGAACTCCGCTTCTCCAGGCTCCCACCACAAAACCGATCGATCGTTTGGTAGGAGAGCACCTTCAAGGAGACCTGAGAAACTGCCTGAACTGTTGCTGTACGAGTTCGATTCCCCACCAGTCCCAGTTCTCCGAAGAGATCTCCGACCGTGAGGGTGTGCGATTCGGCTCCTTCGACATCGAGAACAGCGGCGATTCCACTGTCGATCCTGGCCATCCAGTGCGGGGCTTCTCCGGCAGACATGAGGATCTCCCCCGCCTGTTGATTTCGACCCTCACCGTACTCTTCGAACCACTTCAATAACAGATCAGCATCTTCATCATCGGATGATTGATCTTCGCCGGAAGCGGACTTCATCTGAACCATCCCATTCTGCCTATTGCCTCATCCTGAACTTCCCTGAGGCTATCCCCCTGCGAAGAAAACAACACAAGTTTAAGCAAAAAAAGCGACCCCACTATTGATGAAAAAGCGGCCACGCTGTGTCATCAGCGTGGCCGCAATCGAACGATACCGTCGAGTCGATGTCAGCGAATCGACAGGCCGTCGATATCCTCACTCGTAGAGATTCCCAACGCACTCATGTCGAATAGTAACTCGGCAATCCCTGAGGTTGACCCACCGAAACTACCGGTGAAGCGCGAGACATCCTCGTCGGCACCGGTCGCTCCCGAAGCGGTGTAGGTTCCCTGGGTCGAGAAGAGCACGGTTCCATCGAAATCGAGACTGATGGCATTGAGATCTTCACCACCGCTGTTGGAGAATCCGACATCGCTTCCATCGAAGAAAGTAGTCCAGGAACCACCGCTGGCAGAGCCTAGGGATGTGGGGGTGAAGAGCATCACATCTTCATCGCGGCTGGTCGGCCCACCGCCACGAGCCGTGCCCAGCGTCGACATCAACAAGGTGCCATCATCGAGATAACAAACCCCATCGATATCCTCGCCGTTGGTCGTGAGTGCACAGTCCGAGCCGTCGAGATAGAAGGACCAGGAGCCCGCGCTGCTGGAGCCGGTGGTGGTCGGTGTGAATAGCACCAGGTCGCTATCTTCCACCGTGGTTCCGGAAGGCCCACCTGTGAGTCCCGGCACTGAAAATGAACCGGAGTTGAAGGAAACCAGCACACTGCCATCCGCAAGGACACTGAGAGCATTGATGTCGGTCCCGCCGATCCCAACATCGCTGCCGTCCAGATACCAGTCCCAGGAATCGGTCGCCGGATCGTAGGTCACGATGTCTTCATCCCGGACATTTCCCAGCCCAGGGACCGTGGTGGTCGACAGGAACGAGATGTAGTAGAGGGAGGTGGATGGAGGCGGTGGCGGTGGCGGCGGCGGATCGGTCACGACGATACATGATCCACAAGTTGCCGTGTCAGAACCTCCCGGGCCGGTCGCCGTCAACGTCACGGTGTAGCTGCCGGCACTGGTGTAGGTGTGCGACGGATTCTGTGCCGTCGAACTGCCGCCATCGCCGAAGTTCCACGAGTAACCGGTGATGTCGCCGATCGACGAATTGCTGAAGGAGACGGTCACCGGAATTTCACCACCGGATGAATTGGGGACGAAGCCAGCCACCGGCGCTGGTGGAGGCGGTGGCGGTGGATCGGTCACGACGATGCACGAGCTACAGACCGCCGTGTCGGAGCCCCCCGGACCGGTCGCCGTCAA
>Ga0114999_10001293_pt1 | contig 35060 bp, 32 predicted proteins | sample ArcticOcean_MG_C_3_FD_89820 | JGI IMG/M metagenome (GOLD analysis project Ga0114999, IMG submission 89820) | Marine microbial communities from western Arctic Ocean - ArcticOcean_MG_CB8_126 | ecosystem: Environmental > Aquatic > Marine > Oceanic | place: Arctic Ocean: Canada Basin | collected...
CATCGACGCATTTCACCGGGCCGCGGGGTTTCCTCTGAAGGACTTGCCCGAGCCGCAGCCCGGCGAGCCGAGCCTGCGCCGGCCCAGCCGCGCTCGCCTCGAAGGTGCCTGGGTACCCATGGTTGCGCCGGATGCCTTGGATCCCGAGGATGCCGACCTCTACACGAAAGATCGCAACGGGAACGTTATTCGCGCTTTGAGCCTCGTTCCCGACGAGGTGCGTGGGCTCATCGACCAGTCGCAGAACTTCTACATTGAGGACCTTGCCGACCACACGGCCGGCCGAAGCATCACCCGTCCGCAGATCGAGTTGATCGCGGCCCGCATCTCCGCTCTGAACGAGTGCTATTACTGAACTGCGGCGCATGCAATGCTGCTCCGGGCGAGCGGTGAAGCGTCGGGCACATCCGTAGATCTTCATTCGGTGAGGCAAGGGCGCGAGGCAACTGAGAGCGACATTGCCCACAGCGGCGTACTGCTTCAGTTCAGCGAGGCTGCGGTAACCGGCAGCGATGACGAACTCGCAGTGGCGCGTGATCGCGTACTCGACGAACTCGGACCGTCCGAACTCGTCGACGCGGCCGCCGTCATCGGGAACTTCGAAAGGAACGTCAGGATCGCCGACTCGACAGGCATCCCGCTCGACGATTCCCTGGAAAAGCGCTCCCTCGATTTCCGCGAAGAGATCGGAATCGAGGCCTTCGCGAAGTAGCAAGGTCGCGGGGCTCGGTCGTCCTCGATTCGTGTAGCGTCCTGCGACGGGATTCGTGATCCGGGCCATGCCCCGCTCGGGTTTCCACCCTGTCCGGACCGAAGACCTCAGCAAGCGGAGCAAGCGGCATGCCTAGAGACAGCGGCGACATACCTCCCCGAGCCGGGCGTAGGGAGTGGATAGGGCTGGCGGTGCTCGCGCTCGCTGTCCTAGTTTATGTGATGGATCTCACCGTGCTGTATCTCGCAGTGCCCCGGCTGAGCGCCGATTTGGAACCAACAAGCGCTGAGTTGCTCTGGATCATCGACGTCTACGGATTCGTTGTAGCCGGTTCGCTGATCATGATGGGCACGATCGGCGACCGGATTGGGCGGCGGCGGCTTTTTCTCATCGGTGTCGGCGGCTTCGCGGCTGTGTCCGTGCTTGCAGCGTTCTCGGTCAACACCGGGATGCTGATCGCCACCAGGGCGCTGATGGGGCTGGCGGGCGCCACTCTCGCTCCGTCGACGCTGTCGCTCATCTTCGTGATGTTCAAGGATTCGAAGCAGCGGTCTCTAGCAATTGGAGTGTGGCTTGCAGCATTCTCTGCCGGGAGTGCGGTAGGGCCGGTCCTTGGCGGCATAACCATCGAGCACTTTTGGTGGGGATCGGTGTTTCTTCTTGCGGTTCCGATTATGGCTCTGTTGCTGGTGATCGGACCGCTTGTGCTCCCGGAGTACCGGGACCTCAAGGGCGGCCGCCCGGATCTACCAAGCGCGGCGCTGTCCCTGGCGGCCGTTCTGGCCGGCATATTCGCTCTCAAGGAAGCTGCGCAGGACGGCTTCGGGCTGCTCGCGGGGACCGCTCTCGCCGTCGGAGCTGTGCTCGGAGTTGTCTTCGTCCGGCGGCAGCGCTCGTTGGAAAACCCGCTTATAGATCTGAAGCTGTTGTCCGTGCCGGGTTTCGGGGTCGCTTTGGCAACAAATGCGACGTCCATCTTCGTCTCTGTGGGGTATTTCGTGTTCGTCGCCCAATACCTACAACTCGTTCTCGGTTTGTCTCCCTCCGAAGCGGGACTGTGGTCGGTGCCATCGGCGGCGGGCTTCATTGCGGGCTCGATCCTCTCGCCTCGATTCGTCCACCGGATCCGACCCGGCCTTCTGATCTCGATGTGTATGGGGCTTGCTGCCGTGGGGATGGGATTGCTCATGCGGGTTGGCATTTGGGGCGACCTTCCGGTCGCCGTTACGGCTTCGGTTCTGGTCTCGCTCGCAATCGCTCCCGTGTTCAATCTGACGACTCAAATGATTGTCGGCGGTGCGCCTCCCGAGAAAGCAGGAACGGCCTCGGGCATCGCTGAGACGGCAACCGAACTCGGCGGTTCACTCGGGTTGGCGATACTTGGAAGTATCGGAACGGCCGTGTACCGGTCTCGGATAACGAGCGATGTGCCGGCCGACACCCCGACCGATGTCGTGGACAGCCTGCTGGACACGCTGGGCGGCGCAGTAGGGGTACTCGACCGGCTTCCGGCCGACGTCGGCGCCGTGCTGCTCGATGTTGCCCGGGACGCCTTCGTCCAGGGCCTGCGGCTCGTAGCCTTGGTGGCGGGCGTGATTGCGGTTGCCGTTGGGCTCTGGGCGGGCTTCATGCTGCGAGGTATGCCGCCTGTGCGCCAGACCGGCGGACTGGTGACCGAGGGGGCCGCCGAAGGGTCAGATGATGTCTGAGTTTTGGCCAGCAGATTTCACCTTGAGTTGACCGCGGCCATGGCGGCGCTGCCAATCTCTTGCGAGAGTAGATCGGCCAAGCCGCGGCCACTGTCGTCGATCGGGAGAACTCCCAGCATCAGCTCAACCTCGAGCCGCTGTATGGCCTCCGCTGTCCCTCGCACGATCACGACGTCGTGGTGATCGATCCGCTGGTCGGGATCGGGCAGAGACACCGGCTCCCGCCTGAGCCTCTCGAGCCGGTCTCTTACCGGACCGGGCAGCCACTGTTCGAGCGCAGAGTTCGACGGCGCCGGATGGATTTCGAGTACCGACGCACCGAACCTGCGGCCGAAGTCGGTCTCGCGCAGCGTGGATCCAGCCAAGGGTGAGCCGACCCGAACACGCAGCCGATATAACTCCCCGCCGAGAGAGTATGCGTCGGCCAACTGCTCCATCTCTTGGCTGAGATTGACGGCGGGGGCGCGAACTCGGGCCGGTAGCAGCCTCCTCCCAATCAACACCATGTAGACGATGGTTATGACGACGAGGGGTAGTCCGATCCAGGCGAACTCGAAGTATCCGAAAGGACGGAGGTTGGCTGCGTCAAGCGCTTCCGTTATGACGATATTGGGCGCTGTCCCGGTGAGCGTGAGCAGACCGCCGACACTGGACGCGAAGGCCAGCGGGATCAGGAACGCCGATGGAGTGCTGCGTACCCCGAATGCCGCCATCACCACGGCCGGAATCAGCGCCGCCACCGTTGCCGTGTTCGACACGACACCGGAGAGTGCGGCGGCCCCAATCATGGCAAGCACGAGAAGTCGTAGCGGACTGCCCCGCGAGGCTCCCATGAGCTTGCTTCCGACCCAAGCCGTTACGCCCGTGCGTGTCAGTCCGTCGCCGACGATGAATAAGGCTGCGATCAGGATGACGGTGGAGTTGGAAAAGCCCGAGAGGGCTTGTTCGACGTCAATGATGTCGGCCAGGTAGAGGGCCAGCAGAGAACCGAGGGCGACTATGTCGAGGGGAAATCGGCCCCAGATGAACATCACGATCGTGATACCGAGTATCACGAAGGTCACGGTCATGTCGCTCACGGGCTCTCCCCGGCAGGCTAGTGGAACCCACATTCTGGCCTACCGACAGCCGATCCGGTTGCTCCCGTGCCTGCGCCTCTGCGACGTGGTCCCTCGAACCCGGCGCATCGTGCTGGCGAGCGTTGATCCCGCAAGTCATACTTGCTCGACGAGTGTTGAGAGATGCAAGGAGACCGCATGGACACGCATCCAGCGACAGTGGCTGAAGCACTCCTGCTGCGACTTGGGCGGGCAGGCGTGCCCTACCTCTTCGCCAACTCCGGGACCGACGCGGCGCCGCTCATAGAGGCGTACGCCCACCTCGCGGCGACGGGATCAGGTCCCGTGCCCGAACCCGTCGTTGTGGCACACGAGATGGCCGCAGTCAGCCTTGCTCACGGATACGCGATGAGCACTGGGCGACCGGCAGCAGTGTTCGTTCATGTAACCGTTGGAACTGCGAACGCCGCGACGGGGATCATGAACGCGTCGCGCCAGAACGTGCCGATGATCGTGCTGGCCGGCCGCACCCCGGTTCGCGATGACGGGACGCCGGGATCGCGCGACATGTACATCCACTGGGCGCAGGAAAGCTTCGATCAGGCGGCCATGGTCCGCGAGTACACGAGATGGGACTACGAGCTGCGCGACGCCCGTCAGGTCGACGCCGTCGTCGATCGTGCGTTGGCAATGGCGACAGCCGAGCCGTCCGGTCCGGCGTACCTATCGCTCCCTCGCGAGCTACTGGCCGGTCCTTCGGCCGACCAGCAAAGCGGTGTGGAGCCGGGGCGCCTCGATGCGGCGGCCTCGGCGGTGGCCGATCCCGATCGCGTCGCTCGCGTCGCCGATCTTGTCGTCGAGGCGACGGCCCCGCTGGTGATTACCAACTCGGCCGGAAGTGACCCAGCGGCCGTCGATGCGCTTGTTGCGTTCGCCGAGGCCTCGGGCGCCGGAGTCGTCGAAACGTACCGTGAGAGACTGTCGTTTCCGGCGTCGCATCCGCGACATCTTGGCTTTGATGTGTCGCCGCATGTAGCGGGCGCCGACCCGATAGTCGTCGTCGACGCCGATGTTCCCTGGCTGCCGCCTACCAAACCTTCGCCCGCGGCAAAGGTGGTCAAGATCGGCCTGGATCCGCTGCAGCGCACCTATCCGATGTGGAACTTTCCGGTCGACATTGCGCTGCCGGGCGCGACGAGGTTGACACTTGCTGCCCTCGCCAAAGCAGTCGGCACTCGTGTCGACCGCGACGCATGGGAGCAAAGAAACCGCGTCATCGCAGCCTTCCACGAGGATCAACTGGCGGAAGCACGCAGACGCGCCGATTCTGCGGCCAGTAGGTCCCCGATCGACGCCGCGTACCTGTCTCGCAGCATCGGCCAAGCAATCGGGCCCGATGCGGTTGTGGTTAACGAGTACGACGTACATTCGGATCAGCTAGTTCTCGACCGCCCCGGCAGCTTCTATTCCAGCCCGTCGGTCTCCGGTCTGGGCTGGGGTTTCGGAGCTGCCCTCGGCGCCGCCCTCGGTGCTCCGGACCGCACCGTGGTGTGCACGCTCGGAGACGGGGCCTATATCTTTAGCAATCCTGTCGCTTGCCACATGGCTGCCGGGACTCTTGGCTTGGCCTTGCTGGTGGTGATCTTCAATAACGGGCGTTGGAATGCTGTGCAGGAGTCCGCCAGGCGTCTTGCGCCCGACGGTTGGGCGGTTCGCACGAACAACTTTCCGCTTACCGATTTGGCGCCGGTGCCTCGGTATGCCGAGATTGCCGCCGCCTGCGGCGCCTACTCCGAGGAAGTCGATGATCCGGCCGAGCTGCCAGCCGCTCTCGACCGGGCCCTCGGTTGTGTGCGCGACGAGCGGCGTCTGGCGCTTCTCGATGTACGAACGGCCTGAACTGCTCCCACGGAGGTAGATCCAGGCGTGATCGCAGATCTTCGTTTCCGTTCCCTTCGATAGCTCTGGCCGGATCTTCGACTGAACGTGGAGGCAGGGACAGGTTCCGGGGCGAAGGCGACACCGGCTGTTATGTCGCCCGGGGTACAGCGGGAATCATTGCGGTCGCACTTCACAAGTGAATTTCGGAGGCAACCTTGGCCTCGGCTCGATTGGCGGCGAAGACACCTACCAGGATGAGGCTTCCACCGATCACCATGCCCGCCTCGAGCTGCTCGTCGAGCAGGAGAACTCCGCCGATCGTTGCCACGAAGGGCGGCACGTAGCCGGACAAGGCGACGAGGTTCGCTCGTGCGTGTTGGAGAGCCCAAAAGAAAGCAGCATATGGGATGACCGAGCCGAAGACCGCCAGGAAGAGGATCAGCAGCCACACTTCCCGGTTGAGTTCACCGATCGATCCCGGCGTAAACGGCATCACGATTGCCAGTATCAGGGCTCCGATAACCATCTGTGCCACGGTGAGAGAGAAGACGTCGTAGTGATCGGCATCGCGTTTTGCGTAGATAGAGGACCACGCGATCAGGATCACGGAGCCGAGCGCAAGTCCGGTCGCAAGCAGCGGCCGCCCCTGCTCGCCGAGACCGCTGTCCCCGCTGAGCACCATGAACGCAACGCCGCCGACGGCGATGGCCATACCCCAGAACAAAGAACCTGTCATCCGCTCGTTGTCGAGGAGCACGTGAGCCAGCGCCGCCGTCGCCAGCGGTACCAACGTTATGAAGAGTGAGACGAAGCCAGCGGACGCATTCTCGTACGCAAGGGTCAACAGCAGGTAGGGCGCGGCAAGATGGGCGACGCCCTGTACCACACCCTGGCGCAAGATGACGCGGTTGAGATGAATCGTGCGCCGCGTCGCGCCGGCCCAGATGAGAATTGCCAGCCCCGAGACGAAGGCGCGCCACGCGGCGACCGTGTATGGACCGGCTCCGGCCTCGAATGCAAGGCGGGTACCAACGCCCTCCGAGCCCCAGCCGGCGCCCGCCAAGATAATGGCAAGCCACACCTTTCGGCGCGACACGCTCGACTCCTCGGAAGACTGCACCGGTGCAGCGTACCGACGGCGGCGGATCGCTGAACGGCGCGAGGCTGCGGCTAGCCGGAGATGATCGACGCAGCGACTTCCCGAGCGTCGTTGAACCCGGCCCGCTTCAGGAGCAAGCCGCGCATCGTCATGACGGGGCCGGCTCGGTCGATGCCGAAGGCGCCCGCGAGCCGATCGCCGCGGCGATACAGGGCGAACACGCCCGGATTGTCTGCGGGGTCATCGATTATTACGAGCTCGTCGGCGTCTGCGGTGCCGACAAGCTGCAAGCGATGCCCGTACTGGTCAGACCAGAAGTATGGGACGCCCGAGTACCCAACCGACTCACCGGTGGCGATACTTTTGGCGACCGCGGCAGCCTGCTCGACGGTGTTCGTCCAGTGCTCCACCCGCATTCGACGCTCGACGAGCGGGTTGTACCAGTCCGCCAGATCACCAAGGGCGTAGACATCGGGCAACGATGTTTTCATGTACTGGTCGCACACCACGGCTCCGTCCAACTCGATACCGGAGCCTTCGAGCCATTCGATATTGGGGATCACGCCGATGCCGACAACCGCGGTGTCGCACGAGACCTCGTCACCATCGCTGAGTTTGACGCTCAGCCCACCGGCAACATCCGGCTCGAGCGCGGCGACGCCGACCCCGGCTCGCAGATCCGCTCCGTAATGGGAGTGAAGGCCTGCGCAGCGGGCCCCTATCTCCGTCCCGACTGCGAGTGCCAGTGGCTGTGTGGCGGCTTCGATAATCGTGACTTCGAGACCGCGAGCTCGTCCGCTGCTTGCTACCTCGCTTCCGATGAAGCCGGCGCCGATTACCACGAGGTGCTCTGCGTCAGCGAATGCGCTGCTGATAGCGGCGGCGTCTTCGATGGTCCGCATCTGGTGCACCGCGTCCAATGCTTCGGAGCCTGGCAGCTTCCGCGGCCTTGCCCCGGTTGCAATTACGGCGGTGCCATAGGGGATCTCGTCTCCGCTTGCCAGTGTGATCGTGCGTGTGTCGGGGTCGAGAGCCGTCGCCGGGGATCCGAGGCGGAGGTCGATAGCTTCTTCGCTGAAGAACTCTGCCGATCGAAAATGGGTGTCCTCCGCCTCTTTCTCTCCGCGCAGTACCTCTTTGGAGAGCGGAGGCCGGTCATAAGGCAGGTGCTCCTCGTCACCGACAAGCGTGATGGCGCCCTCGAATCCGGCTCGTCGCAGGCCGGAGACCGTTCGCATGCCTCCGAGCGATGCGCCGATGACAACGACCGCGTCTGTCTCAGCGGTCACGTGGCTGTCGGGACGGAGGCATCATCCAGCTGAAGCCGGTTCGGGCGTCGGTGATTGTTCGCGTGCGTGCGAGAGATGGCGCCGACGCAACGACAGCATGTGCTTCAGAGGCCACGAAACCACCGGGAATGAACGGGTCAACCGGTTACAGCCAACTCGACGGTGCCGTCCGCAATCTCGTAAAGCCAGCGTCTGTACTCCACGGTGCCGAGGTCGGCGGCTTTGACGTGCATCTCCGCACTGAGCTCGATGGGCAGCTCCTCGGGACGCTGCGACTCCACGATCGGCCTGTCCTGGTCGAGGATCGTGTGTTGGAACGCATCAAAGCCGGCGTCGTCGTCGAGCCCGAAGTTGCGCGCCATCATCGTGAAGCAACGCGTCACCGTGCGCGACGTCGGCGCAACGGCTACGAACAGCACGTAGTCCTCAACCGGCCCGGCGGAGCTGTTGAGCTTCATGGCGTTCGGCATGAACACGCGATAGCGTTTCCAGGCTTCGTATGTTTCGCCTCCGCCCACCACTGACGCGTTCTTCGGATTGTCGGTGAACTCTATGAAGGGCCCGGCAGTGATGAGGATCTCACTGCCGCTGCGTTCGACCTCGTAGTCGGCGATCACGGCGTTGTCTCGGTCGCCGAGAATCCCGTGGTGAACGTGGGCAAAGTGGGAGAAGTCGAAGTAATTCTCGAGGCGACGTGCAGCCGAGCAGTTCCACTCGTACGCGTCCCACCGCATTGTCTTGTACTCCGGATCATGCATTTCGGGGAACTCCGGCGGTGGAAAGACGGGCGGCTCGTCGGCCAGGCAGGTCCACACCAATCCCGAAGCTTCCACTGCGGGGTACACGGGCAGTTCCGCGACGAGTTTGCCGCTCAGTTCTGGGCGGGCGGGAATGTCGACGACGGTACCCGTCTTGTCGTAGGCCCAACCGTGATAGGCGCAGCGCAGGAACGAGCCGTCGATGCGGCCCAGTGACAGGGCCGACCCGCGGTGCCGGCAGATGTCGTCGAACACGTAGGGCTGTCCGTCGAGGCGGGCGATAGCAAGCCGCGTGCCGAAAAGGGTGACCTGGACCGGGCTGTCGGTCAGATCCTCGGAGAAGGCGACCGGCTGCCAGAAGTTGCGGAGGTGCTCGTAGAGACGGCCCTCACCGGCCATGTCCAATTGAGTAGCGCCCTGTTTCATCGAGTCTTCATCCTCCTGTGGATGTTGCCTGCATTGCCGATCACGGTGGCTCAGTCACTCACCGTGATCGCTTCTACCGGGCATGTGATCACGGCGTTGCGAGCATCGGTGGCCGTGTCACCTGAGACGGTCGATTCGAGCACGATCACGGCGGAATTGTCGTCGGCGATCCGAAACACCTTCGGCGCCACCGACGCGCACATACCCGAAACGATGCACGTCGCGTGGTCTACCTCGACCGCAGCGTCGTCTTGTGACATTCAGGACCTCCATGTGCTCGAGCGCCCGACCGCAACCGAATATAGCTCATATCAATGTGCGGTACCGGGGCGGGCAGGCACGCCGCAGCTCGCAGACTCGGCCCGAGCGATCGCGTATCCTCAGCCGATCGACAAAGAGGAGCCGTATGCCGATGGCCCATATCCACTTCATGTACGACCTGGTCGAGGGCGATCTGCAGGAGGCGAAACGTAACCTCGCCGCAGACGTCACGGCGAGCATCGCTCGCAACGTCGTGCACCATCACCAGGGATCTCCTGAAGACCTGGTCACGGTGATGTTCCACGATATAGGGGCCGATGACTGGGCGACGGGTGGAACCCTGTTCAGCGATAGGACTGGCTAACGGCTAAACGCTAGTGGGCTCGATGATGCCGTTGGCTATCTCGAGTAACCATCTCCGGTATTCCAAGGTGCCCAGATCTGCGCCCTTTACGTGGAGCTCGCCGGAGAGATCAGCGGGGAGTTCTTCGGGTCGCTGTGACTCCACGATGGATTTGTCCTGGTCGGTGATGGTCTGGGCAAATGCTCTGAAGTCGGCGTCCTTGCCCGGATAGTTCCGACCGACGTACGTGAAACATCGTGTGCGTTTTCGTCCAACGGGCGCGATCGCCACCCACAGCACGTAGTCCTCGGTTACGCCGGCATCGCTGTTGAGCTTCATAGCGTTCGGCATGAACACCTGATATTGCTTCATGATGCCGACTCTGTCGGTAGTAGCCGACTCCGGGTTGTTCTTGACGTTGTCAGTGAACTCAACAAATGGGCCGGCGATGAACCGCAGCTCACCCCCCACCCGATCCACGTCGTAGTCGTGGATGCGTGGCTCTTCGCTATCGCCCAGCACTCCGTCGTGGACCCAGGCGAAGTGCGAGAAGTCGAAGTAGTTCTCCAACCGGCGTGGAAGTGAACAGTCCCATTCGTACACATCGAGGTGGAGAAATTGGTAGTTGGGGTCGTCGAGCTCGGCAATCTCCGGCGGCGGGAATTTCGGGTCTCCGAGCGTCGTGTAGATCAAACCCGAGACCTCGTGTGTCGGGTACGAGGGAACCTGCACGTTGGCGAAAGCGGCCGACAATTCCTCTTTCGCGGGAACTCTGGTCACGCGGCCTTCGGCGTTGTACGTCCAGCCGTGATAGGCACACCGCAGCTCGTTTCCTTCAACCACCTTGCCGAGCGAAAGGGCCGACCCTCGGTGTCTGCACAGGTCCTCGAAGACCCTCGCCTTGCCCGCCAGCCTCACGACGACGAGGTTCTCACCGAATAGCGTGAACCCCATCGGGGAGTCCGTGAGTTCGTCCGAGTACGCCACGGGGAACCAGAAGTTGTCCCGCATCTGGTTGTACAGGCGCTCCTCGGCCGCAACATCGAGAAAGTCACTCGTGGCGTGAGAAGTGGTCATGAGTCCTCCTCAACTCGTTGGAGCAGTGGAGACCTCAACCCCCGGCTTCCTCTCCGTGCCACACCGAGGTGACGGCCGTGACGATGTTCTGGTACCCGGTGCAGCGGCACAGGTTGCCGGACAGAAGTTCGATGACCTGATCGTGCTCCTGGTAGTCCTTGGCGTCGACACTCTCGAGCGTCATCAGAAACCCTGTCGTGCAAAAACCACACTGCATGGCATGGTTTTCGTGGAACGCCTGCTGCATTGGCGACAGTTGTCCGTCGGTGGCGAGATCCTCAACCGTGCGGATCGTGCTGCCGTCGACCTGGGCGGCCAACGTAGAGCAAGAGCGGATGGCGTCGCCGTTGACCATGATCGTGCAGGCACCGCAGAATCCGTGTTCACAGCCCACATGTGTTCCGGTGAGGCCCACCACGTCGCGAATGAAATCGGACAATAGGAGCCGGGCGGGCACCGTATGCGACACGCGCTCGCCGTTGATAGTTACTGCCACGTCGACATGGCTCGATCCGATGCCGCTAGCCGTCATGAGTTCCTCCGTCCGTCTTGTGCTGAATCCAGTGCGGCTCTCGCTGCTCTCACGACCACGGAGGCCAGAGCTTCCTGTCGGTAGATTGCCGTAGCGTGTCCGTCGTCCAACGCGCCGTCAGCGTCCTGGAAAGCGGCGTCGTACAAGGCGTCGGAGGCTCCGTTGCCGTCGAAGCCGACGATGGCGCTCTCCGCAGTCGCGAGTCGCTCAGGCTTCCCGCCGACCCCGAAGCTCACCAACGTCGCCGAAGTTACGGTGCCTTCATCGACCGCCACGACCGCCGCCAGCCCGACGATGGCAAAGTCTCCGGCGCGGCGTGAGATCTCATCCACGACGGTGACGGTGCCGGCCGGTGGAGCAGGAAAGTAGGCCTCGGTGAGAATATCTTCGGGCTCTAAGTCGACCCAGAAGGGCCCCCGGTAGAAGTCGCCTGCGGCGATCAAGCGAGATCCGCCGGCGTTGTGAATAGCCAGCTCCGCGCCGAGAGCGACGGCGAGCGCCGGGAGCTCGGCAGCCGGATCGGCATGAGCCAGGCTGCCGCACACCGTGCCCTTGTTCCTGATCTGGAGGTGCCCGACGTACCGCAGCGCCTGGCGGAGTGCGGAAACCGCGGCGGACGCGTCCGGTGACCTTTCTACCGTGCTCTGGGTGACCGCGGCACCGATGCGAACCCCGCCGGAGTCGACCGTGAGAGCACCGAACTCAGGCATACCCTGAATGTCGACGAGCAGTGACGGTGATGACAATCGGAAGTTCATTGCAGGAATCAAGCTCTGGCCGCCTGCGAGCACCTTGCTCGAGTCGGACGCTGCTAGTGCGCCGACCGCCTCATCCAAGGAGTTGGGGCGGTAGTAATCGAAGAGAGCCGGCTTCATGAGCGACCCCCGTTCGCTGCTGATCGGATCGCGTCCCGTACGGCGGATGGCGTTACCGGTGTTGCCGTCAGGTCGACGCCCAGATCGGCCAGCGCAGCGGACACTGCGCCCGTCACGACCGCGGGGGGTCCGATCGTGCCCCCTTCGCCGCATCCTTTGACTCCGAGCGGCTGGTCGGGAGCCGGCGACTCGAAGTGGTTGATGGTCATGTGGGGTATCTCCGCACAGGTTGGTGCCAGGTACTCCATGAAGGAAGCGAATCGAGGCTGCGCCGTGTCGGGGTCGTACTGGAAATGCTCGTACATGGCACCTGCAATTCCCTGAGCTACTCCGCCGTGGATCTGCCCTTCGACAATCGCCGGGTTGAGCACCGTGCCGCAGTCGTGGATGACCACGTAATCCTCGATCTTGAGCTCGCCGGTGCTCACCCTCACGCTGACAACCCCGGCGTGCGAGCCGTTGGCCCAGGCGGCAGCGGCATTCAGCATTCCGGCGTCGTCGGGGAAATGTTGCAAGTCTGGCGGCTCGAAATATCCCGAGGTTTCTAGTCCCGGTTCCATGCCGGCGGGCAGATCAACAGTGCGGGCCCAGGCCGCAGTAGCGACCTCAGCCCAGCCGACGGTTGGCGTCGAGCTGCCGGCAACGTGGAACTGGCCGTCCTCGAGGACGACATCGACATCGGCCGCCTCGAGCATATGGGCGGCAATGTCTCGCGCCTTTACGAGGAGGCGGTCGGCAGCCATGAGGATCGATCCACTCATGACGATGGCCGACCTGCTGCCCCAGGCCCCCAGGCCATACCCTGTTCGTTCGGTGTCGCCCATGATGACCGTCACGTTCTCGGGGTCGACCCCCAGCGCTTCGGCCGCGAGCTGGGCAGCCACGGTTTCGGTGCCTTGCCCGAGGGCGGTGGTCCCGAGGCTCACCCGCGCCGAACCGTCGGGATCGATGCGAAGGACCGCAGAGTCGTATCCCGCCCAATGCCCGGTCGTGAGGTGATAGGTAGGCGTCGTGGGCTCCGAGTAGTTGGAGTATCCGACTCCGATGCGGACGTCGGGATCGTCGGCGTATTTTGCTCGCGCCCGCTCGGCAGCCGGCTCGATGAGCTCGAGCGCCCGTTCGTAAGACTTGGCGTGGGATCCCGAGTCGATGCGCCCCCCGCCGTACATCAGGTAAGGCATTTGATCCTCGCGCAGAATCATGCGCCGTCTGAGGGCGATCCTGTCCGTTCCGGTGAGCGAGGCGACGCGGTCGATGACCCGCTCCATGACAAGGTTTCCCTCGGGACTCCCGAAGCCGCGATACGCCCCGGATGGCGTCTTGTTGGTGACGACACAGGTGTAGCTGACTTCCATGTTTGCGAAGTCGTAGCCCCCGGTGATCGTTCCACCGGACACAAAGGTTGGCGCAGTGCCGGGCATGAATATCTCGCCCGAACCGAGGTCGCTGATCACGTGGCAGCGCACGCCGCGGATGGTGCCGTCGTCGTCGTAGGCCACCGAAACGTCGTGACGCTGGTCGCGGGCGTGAACGGCCGATATGAGGTTCTCGAAGCGATCTTCGAGCCAGCGCACCGGGCGCTCGAGCTTCCATGCGAGCCACGCCACGATCACGTCCTCGGGGTATACGTGCGTCTTGGTGCCGAACCCACCGCCGATAGCCGGGGTGATGACCCGGACCCTCGGCTCAGGGATGTGAAGCATCTTGGCCAGCGTCGTCCTGACGATGTGCGGGCTTTGGGTCGACGACCAGACCGTGAGGTGGCCGTCTCTGACGTCGGCGACAACGCCGCGTCCTTCGAGCGGCAGTCCTGTTTGGCGCTGGCTGGTGTAGGTCTCGGTAAACGTGTGGTCGGCCTCTTCGAAGGCGCGGCGTACAGCGGGGGTCTCCGAGGGCAGGCTGGTAAGCCTGTTGTCCTCCCAGTCGTCGTACAGGCGAGGCGCATCCTCGGCCAGTGCCTGGTCGATGTCCGCGACGGTCGGCAGCGGTTCGTATTCGGTGGAATTCGAGAGCATGGTGACGGCGTCTTCGGCCACGTACCTATCGCTTGCCACGACGGCCGCATACGGCGAGCCGACGTAGCGAACCCGGTCTTCGGCCAGGGGACGCTGGTTTACCGGCTGGTTATACAGGATGTAGTGGGGGTACGTTTCCACGTCTGCGAGATCGGCAGCGGTTATGACTGTATGAACGCCGTCGAGGGCCCGAGCTTCTTCGGTGTCGATCGACGTGATCAAGGCGTGCGGCTCGCGGCTGCGAGCGAACGCAACTTCGAGCATTCGGGGAAGGCGTAGGTCGGCGATGTACTGCTGCTTGCCGAGCAGCGGGGCCCGATCTTCCCTTCGCGGCAGCGACCTCCCGAGATGGCTGGCGCGGTGGCGGATCATCGGGCTGATCTGTGGGGGGCTCTCAGTGGTCAGAATCTTCGCCCTTCCTGAATCTCGATTTCATTGCTGTCGTCGATATTTGCGTCGAGCCGGATCGTAGCAAACGGGTCCCCCCCTCCGCTGGCCTGCACCACCCCGGCGACCATCACGCAGGCCACGTTTTGAGCTAAGCCACTCCGCTCGCGCTAGAGCAGTGGTTCACATGGTCTTGCGTGAGCGCATTTCGTCGACGACCACTACGCCCCGGTTGATCTCGAAACGACCGTCGGCGTCGCGGGTGTTGTGGAGGAAGTGGGGTTGCGCGGGGCTATAGCCCGGGGAATCTTCGGCGCGCCCGCAGAAGTAACACGCCACTATGGAATCCCTGACTATCTCTTCGAGCTTTCGGCTGAAGAGGAACTGGACATCACCAGGGCCGCCATCGAGGCGACACGCGGCCGCCGGGTTGAGGTGTGGCCGGCCCCCGACGGGAACTTCGTAGACCGCCCTCTGACCATCGACGCGGTGTCGCTTGCCTATGAACTCGACACACGCTGGCATTTTCATCTGTCGGCTCCCGCAACGGATCCGGCTGCTTACGTCTCCTGTTACGGAGAGCGTCCTGCGGTTTGGATGCAACGGGAGGGGCTGCTCGACGAGCGCGCGGCGCTCGCTCACGGGGTGTGGCTCGACGACGAAGAAGTGGCACATATCGGCGAGGCGGGTGCCGGTGTCGCGCATTGCCCGACTTCGAATTGTTACCTCGCCGATGGAGCCATACGGCTCCGTGACCTGCGATCAGCCGGCGCTGTGGTGTCACTGGGGACGGACGGTTCGGCCTGTGACCATCGTCAGGACATGTTCGAACAAATGAAACAGTCGGTCTTTGTGCAGCGTCTTCATCATCTTGACCCGACCGCCTCCAACGCCGAGGAGGCGCTCGAACTGGCTACCAGGGAGGGAGCTCGTTTTCTCGGCATCGACGCCGGTGTCCTTGCGCCCGGAAAACTGGCTGATATCGCAGTGGTCGACGTCGACCAGGTTCATCTCCAGCCAATGCATCGAATTGTTTCGACGCTCGTTTACGCCGCCCGCGGTTCGGATGTCGTGATGACGATCGTCGGCGGCGGAGTCATCTACGAGAACGGAGCGTCGACAAGAGTTGACGACGGCGAGGTCATTGCCGAGGCGCAGGCTCGATCTGCTGAGTTGATCGAAAGAGCTGGGCTGCATGGCCTGCTCACGCCCTGGCGTTCGGCTGGATCTGAGGGGTGATAGGCCGTTTCGACACCTCGTAGAAGGTGCCAACGACGACGGGGCGCAAGGCCGCTTGAGGCTCTTGCTACCTCTCGCCGCGGTGATAGGGAATGGCCAACGACAGCGGCGACCGCGACCGGTCGCGGTTCAGCACGAGGGCAATGATCGTTAGTACGAAGGGGAGTGCGAGCAGCAGTTGGTATGGCAGGTCGATGTCGGTTGCCTGGAGCGACAACTGCGTGGCATCGATGAGCCCAAAAAAGAGTGCGCCGATGAAGATCCAAGAGGACCGCCACCCTCCGAAGATGACGAGGGCGAGAGCGATCCAACCTCTGCCCGCCGCTACTTGAGGGAAAAAGAGCCCGGTCGAGGCCAAGGAGAGAAAGGCGCCGGCTAGGCCCGCCATGATTCCCCCGAAGACGACCGCAGCGTATTGTCGCGGCACGACGTTTATGCCCCGCATATCGACTGCCTCCGGGTTGTGCCCGATGCTGCGAAGCTCCAGCCCGTACCTCGTTTTGTTGAGGAAAAGCCAGAGCACCGGCACCATCAGAACGGCAAAGTAGGTGAGCCAGTGTTGGGTGAAGAGAATCTCCCCAACCCACGGAATGCTCGATAGGAGCGGAATCTCGACGAACTGGAAGGTCTTGACGTTGGGGATATCGAGGCTCGAGCCTCCCTGGAACGAACTGCGGAACCAGAAGAACGCCAGACCAATCCCGAGGATGTTGAGCGCGAGCCCGGCCACAACCTGATTGATCTTCACGGTCGCTGCCATAAAGGCCATTATCAGCGCCATTGCGGCCCCGCCTGCGGCGGCAGCCAGCACTCCGAGCCATAGGTTTTCCGTTTCGAAGGCAACCAGGAACCCGGTGAATGCACCGAGGGTCATCGTTCCCTCGATGCTCAGGTTGAGGATGCCGCTGCTTTCTGCGACCAACTCGCCGAGGGCAGCGAGCAGCAATGGCGTTGCAATCCTCACTGTGCTCACGAGCGCTCCGAGAATGAACCCCTCTGTCCAGATGTCACTCATCGCGTTTTCCCGTTACGACTCGATACCGGACGGCCACCGCAGCGACAAGCACCGTGATCAACGTCACCCCTTGGATGACGCGTACCAGCGCCGCCGGTATGCCGGTGACGACCTGAACGTTGGTGGCCCCGTTGATGAGTCCCCCAAACGCGATGGCTGTGACGACGACCGCAAGCGGATTCAGCCTGGCTACGAGCGCAATGATGATGCCGATAAAGCCGAGATCGACGGCGATATCGAGCTGAAGCTGGTGGTGGATGCCCGTCAACTCGCCCGCCCCCGCGATCCCGGCGATTGCCCCGCTCAGGGCCATGACGATCACGATCAGGCGTCCCACGTTGGTGCCCTTGTACTCGGCCGCCGTGAGATTGATGCCGAGGCCCCTTATGTCGAAGCCGAGTGACGTTCTCGACAGAACGAGATAAACGACTACCGCAATGGCGACGGCGATCAAGAATCCCCAGTGGAGGCGGCTGTCGGAAAAGATCCGGGGCAGGAATGTGTTGTCTGCCATGCGCTCGGTCTGGAAGTAGAAGGTGTCGGGCGACCGCCACGGACCGCCCAGCAGGTAGGAGAGAATGAACAGAATGACGAAGTTGAGCATCACGGTGGTCAGGATCTCGTTCGTCCCGTAACGAGCCTTGAGCACGCTGGCGATGCTGGCCCAGGCGGCCCCGGCGAGGGCTGCGGTCAGAAAGATCCCGACGAAGAGCAGCGGCACGGGTCGGATGCCGCCGAAGGTATCGGCGAACCACCATGCGCCCATGGCACCGGCGAAGAATTGCCCCTCTCCGCCGATGTTCCATATCCCGGCCCTGAAGGCAAACGCGGCCGCCAGGCCCGTGAGTATCAACGGGGTCGCTGATACGAGAGTCTCGAGCGCCGAGTCCTTGTTTCCGAAAGCACCGTCGTACAGCGCACGAAACGACTCGCCTACGCCTGCCCCCGATACCGTCACCAGCACCGCTGTTATGGCCAAAGAGGCGATGACACCGAGGATCACGGCGGCTAGCTCTCGTAGCGGACTTGTATACAGCCGCTTCTGAAGCCGCCACCCGCCTGGCTGCATCAACGACGAACGCGGCGAACGGGCGGGCTCGGGTGGACCGTCGGGTGGGCGCGTCGGAGCGCTCATGAATCTGCATTTCCGTCTCCGCCGGTTGGCCCTGCCGGTTCGGGTCCCGGCCCCGCCTCCTCGGCGTCGCTGGTCTCACCTATCGGTGGGCTGATCTCCTTGGGCGGCGTAGGTATCGGGTCGGTTTCTGCATCTGCGCCGCTGATCCCTGCCATCAGAAGGCCGATCTCCTCAGGCGTGGTCGACCTGGGGTCGACGATTCCTGCAATGGCTCCATCGGAGATGACCGCGATCCGATCGGAGAGGTTCAAAACTTCATCGAGGTCCTCCGATATCAGTAACACAGCGGACCCCCGGTCCCGCTCTTCGATAAGTCTGAGGCGCACGTACTCGCTAGCGGCGACGTCGAGCCCTCGAGTGGGTTGATGGACTACGAGCAGCCGGTGGTCGCGCGACAGTTCCCTTGCCATGATGATCTTCTGCAAGTTGCCACCCGAGAGCGTGCGCGTCACGTGATTGGTCGAGGGTGCCTTGATTTCGTATTCACGAACGGAAGCCTCGGCGAACTCGTCGATCGGGCGCTTCTTGAGGAGCCCTCGCGCCGAGAAAGGCGTTTTGCGATGGCGCCCCAGAATGAGGTTCTCCTTCACTTTGAAGTCCATCATCAAACCCTGCTTGATGCGGTCTCCCGGCACGCTGGCAACGCCCATGGACGCAAGTTCTTGGGCCGTCAACTCGGAGATGTCGACTCCTCCGAGACGCACGCTTCCCGAGCTGGGCGTCCGCACGCCGACCAAGGTGTCGAACAGTGCGTTTTGCCCGTTGCCAGAGACGCCGGCGATTCCGACGATCTCTCCGGCCCGAACGGTTATCGAGAGGGATTTGAGCGAACTCCGGTCCGAATCTCCGGCGACATCGATGCCTTCGACTTCGAGGACTGGGTCGGCCGGTGTCCCCCCTTCGTTGTCAACCGTAAAGGCCACCTCACGGCCGACCATCATCTTGGCCAGCTCCTCTCTCGTGGTATTGGCCGTGTCAACAGTGCCTACAACCTTGCCGCGGCGCAGCACCGTGACGCGGTCGGAGATGGCCATCACCTCGTTGAGTTTGTGGGTGATCATCACGACAGTCAGGTCGTCCTCACGCATCTGGCGAAGGATGCGGAACAACTGCTCGACGCCGAGTGGGGTGAGAACCGCCGTCGGCTCATCGAGGATGAGTACATCAACACCGAAGTACATCGTTTTGAAGATCTCAACCCATTGCTGCTCTCCGACCGATAGCTTGCCTACTTCGGCATCGGGATCGATCTCGACTCCGTACGTCGAGAACAGCTCTTGGAGGCGCCGCCTCGACTCGCCGAGGTCGAGCCACTGCTTGGCATGCGTGCCAATAATCACGTTTTCGATCACCGACATCGGTGGTACCAGCTCGAAGTGCTGGTGCACCATTCCAATGCCGGCTCGGATGGCGTCCTTTGGCGACGACAGCTTGACGGGTTCCCCTTGGAGGTAGATCGCCCCTGCGTCGGGGTGGTAGACGCCGTAGAGCATGTCCGCGAGGGTGGTCTTGCCCGCACCGTTTTCCCCGAGGAGGCAATGGATTTCGCCTGTGAGGACCTGGAACGAGACCGCGTCGTTGGCGACGACTCCGGGAAACAACTTCGTAACTCCCCGGATGTCGAGGAGCACCTTGTTCTCGTCAAGCGGGCCGGCCGGGGCCGCCTCAGTCACAGACCGCTCCTGCTCCCGTCGGTGGGGCCCCCTGCATTACAGGGGGCCCCAGTTGCCGCTGTTGAGCTCGTCGCTATTCGATTGGCCCGGGGTTCAGCGCAATGAGAAGATCGCCGCTCAGGATCGCAGCCCTCGCCTCGTCGACAGCGGCCTTGACGTCTTCCGGGAGGGCATCGTTGATGTTGCCGAGATCGGATCCGCCGTCCCTCATGAGGAACATGATTCGCTGCATCGGGGCGTCATACGGCTTGCCCTCGGTGGCATGGAGCCACCATTCTTCGACGAGCCTGTTGAACGCCGGATCCCAGATTGCGAGCGGGCTGGTGAGTACCACCTCAGGTGAAATCCCCAGCTGGTCCGAGAAATGTCCGAAGGCAAAGACTCGGTCGGATTCTTCGGCCGCCGTGAACGGTCCGAACCGCTCCGCGTAGATCATGTCGGAGCCGCTGGCGATCTGTGCCGCAGCGGCGTCCTTGGCCTTGGCCGGGTCGAACCAGCTATCGATGTAGGTCACCTCGGCGGTGACGTCGGGGTTGACCGACTTGGCGCCCTCGATAAACGCGTTCAACGGTGCGTTGACGTTGGGGAACGGGAACGCCGCCACGCCGCTGATCTGGTTCGTCTCGGTCATCATCCCTGCCATGATGCCGGCGAGGTACGCCGGTTCGTGGATGAAGACGTCGATCCAGTATGCGTTGCCGCCGACGGGCTGGTTGCCCGATCCGGAGAACACGAACACGATGTCGGGGAATTCGGGTGCAACCGCGGCGATCGAATCCCAATAGGTGCTGTGCGCGATGATCATTTCGTACAGCCCCGTCTGAGCGAGATCGCGAATGACCCGCTCGCCGTCGGCGAACGAGATCTCCTCGATGACCTCCAGGCTGAACGCGAGCCCGTGCGGCTTGGCGTCTGTAGCCCGGCTGACCGAATCGATCAGGGTCGAGTAATAAGGCTCCTCTTTGACCCCAACCAGAACCATCGCCACGTCGAGTTGGGTGGGATTCCCGGCTGGCGCCACCGCAGGAGCTGCTGTGGGAGCTGCTGTGGCCGCGGGAGCAGCCGTCGCTATCGGCGCCACCGTCGCCGGAGCTGCGTCGTCATCGCCGCACGCGGCTGCGACCAACGCAAAGGCTGCGATCACTGCAAACGGTGCCCAAATTCGTTTCTTCATAGGTTCAAGAACCCTTTCCTCGGTTCGTTATGTTCGCTGTGACGGGACCTGAGTCCCTCGAAGACAAGCCAGAGTCCGGCTTGATGCCCTTGAGTCCGTTCCGATTGAGATAGCCCGAGAGTGTATCGCAATGCTGCTTGTAGCGCTTTGGGCTGAGCATATCGGGTCTACGTGCGTGACAAAACCGGCTTCCCTTTTACGCGGTAGGACGGCCACCAGCGCTCCACCTCAAGGTCGTCCGCGATGGTGTTGGCAGCGTTGTACCCGGGACCAAAGTGGATCGATCCTCCGGGGTGAACCGCTGATCCGCAGAGGTACAAGCCCTCGATAGGCGTGCGATACCCGCTCGCTTCCGGGAACGGGCGATTGATTCCCCACTGATCGTTGGTATACGCACCCTGACGACAGCCGCCGCCAACCATGTTGATGATGCGGTTTTGGATGTCGTCCGGCGTATAAGCATAGGTGGCGATCATCTTGTCCGCCGTCAGATTGGGAGCGTATTCCGCCCAGCGACTCCGCATCTTCTCGAGCACGTCGTCCTTAATGTCGTCGTACTTCTGCGTGCCGCCTTCGAGTTGGTCGGCGGGAGGGCCGAATTGCCAGAAGAGCAGCGTGTGTTTGCCGTCCGGCGCGTATGAAGGGTCGATTGTGGTGTGACAACAAGCGTCGCCACCCATTGCCGTGGGCAGATGCCCCTGCTCTATCTGTTCCCAATGTTTGTCCAGTTCAGCCAGCGTGTTTACGCCGAAGAATGTTGCCAAGGCTTTGTTGGAGTCCTCTGAGTACTTCTCCGAGTAATCCGGCGCCACTTCGGACGCAGCATGGAACCCGAAGAGCGCCGTGTGGACTTCGATCTCCCAGTCCTTGCAGCGTTGGGCGACCTCCGGAGTGAGGTGCTCCTCTCCGACCATTCCCAGAAACGTTGCAGGCGGATCGACGGCCGACGCGACGAACTTTTCGGCTTTGAACGTTCGACCATCCGATGTCGTGACGCCGACGGCCCTGCCGCCCTCGATCTGGATCTTCTCTACGTGCGCATTTGTGAGGATGACCCCACCGTTGGCATGGAAGAACGCTGCGAGCGAGTGCGCGATCTGACGGGTACCGCCGCGGATGATGCTCAGCCGCGGCGACGCCGCATACCTCAGAAAGAAGTCGCCGGTGCCTTGGGCGAAGTCGGGCATGCCGCGAACACAGGCGTTCATGGCTATCCAGGTCTTGAGGCGGTCGCTCTCGTACAGAGTGTCGAGCACCTCCCGGCCGGTCATGTCGCAGAACTTCTGGTACTGCTCCCGGTCGGCGTCCGGCAGGCCGGCCCCGCGTTCGCTGGTGGGCTTGGGAGGCGCGTAGAACTCCTCCTCGACCTTGGTCAGATAGCGGTGGTACACGTCCTCCATCGTGTCGAGGTCCGAAGTCGGGATGTGATCCTTGAACTGGTTGTAGGTACGTTCCGGATCGTCCGTATAGGTGAGAAGCTCGGCACCGTCCTCGAAAAGATAGGAGCGCTCTACCTCGCCGCGCATCATCTTGAGGCCGTACTTGTGAAGCTCGAAGTCCTGGTGTGGCGGCCCATACGACCAAATGAAGTTGGCATGGAGATTGTGGTAGAAGCCGGGCTTCGTGACCTCCTCCGTGATGGTCGCCCCGCCGTATGCCATTCGGCGCTCAAGGACGAGCATGTTGAGGCCCTGCTTGGCCATGTAGCCACCGAGGGTCAGCCCGTTATAGCCGCCACCGATGATGATCCCGTCAAATGTGCCGTCTGTCACTCAGTCCTCCATGCTCTGATAGACGTCTGCCAATATTGGTGTGGTCGATATCCACCTGTCAATCTGGTTGCCGTTGCCGTTGCCGTTGCCGTTGCCGTTGCCGCGTCGATGCGGTTAGTGGTAACCCGATCCTCCATTGACCCAGATGTTCTGGCCGGTGACGAAATCTGACCACGGGCTGAGCAGGTAGAGCAATGTCCCGGCCATGTCCGCCGGTACCTGGGTGCGCTTGAAGGCGCGCCTGGCCTTGATGCCGTCGTCGATCCACGGTTCCTGGGAGGCGTATTCCTCGTTGTGCGGTATGTAATCGGGGGTGAGCGTGTTGACCGCGATGCCATCGGCTCCGAGTTCTGTTGCCATCGACCTGGTCAAACCCCAGATGGCCGCCTTGGACGCCACGTAATGCAGGAAGCCAGGCGTGCCGTCGTTGACCGTCATCGAGGCGATGTTCACGATCTTGCCGCTTCCTTGCGCCTTCATCGTGGGGAGGACTGCCCGCGAACAGAGCCACGGGCCCTTGACGTTCACCGCGAAGCAAAGGTCCCATTCCTCCGGGGTCAGGTCCTCCATCGGGGCGTGCGTTGCCGCCATGTAGAACGCGGCATTGTTGACCAGCGCGTCGATGCGCCCGAAGGCATCGACGGTTGCCTTGGCCATGGCCTCGGTCGAGGCGGCGTCCGAGACGTCCACCGTGATCGCGGTTGCCTCGGCACCCATCCCCTCCACCTCTGAAACCGCATCCGATGCGTCGACCATGTCGGCGATCGCGAGCTTGGCTCCCTCCTCGGCCAGGGCCCGGCAGTACGCCCGACCGATGCCCCCGGCGCCTCCGGTCACGATGACCACGCTGCCGTCGAGTTTTCCCATGTGTTCTCTCTCTCTCTCTCTCTCGTTGGGTCTGGAATGTCGGGGCGCCGGCCGGTTGCGAGCCGGCCCTGTTGTTTCAGCTGCTCAGGAACTCGTCGGCCAGCTCGAACAGCCATGATCTATAGGCAAGCGTCACATCGTCGGCGACCTTGATGTACAACTCGGCGCTCAAGGCGTCGGGCAGATGCTCCGGCCATTGGGATTCGACGATGGGCTGATCCTGATCGAGCACCATCAACTCGAAGTCGACCAGGAACTTGAGTTCTTCTTCCGTCTTGGCGAAGTCGGAGCCCAGATGCCAGAAATTGCGGCAAGTCGCCGGTCCCGTCGGAGCCGAGACCATATAGAGCCCGTATCGCTTTCCGTTGGGGAAAATGCGCAGAAGGTAGATGGTGCCCGGCAGCGACAGGTAATAACGGTTGTGTACCGTGATGACGTCGTCGTCGATTCCAACTAGAGCCTTCATCGTTTCGTCGTTCGGCTCCTGAACGTACCGGTCGAACCGCAGCATCTGGCCCTCGCGCCAAACCTTGTGATCGTCGACCTCGGCCTTGTCCCTCGTGCCCAGGATGTTCTCGTGAACGAACGGGAAGTGGGAGAAGTCGACGAAGTTTTCCAACCGCCGCGGCGAGCTGGTTTCCCAGTCGTAGACGATCGGGGATTGCCACAACATCGTCGGGTCGTCCCAGTCGGCAAGGCCGGGAGGGTCACCCCAGGGAGCGTTGGACAGGGAAACCCAGATAAGCCCGGCGCTCTCGCGGCATTGATACTTCTCCAGCCCGACATTGACGATGCCGTTCATCTCGGGCCGGGACGGGATATTGGCCAGATTCCCATCCATGTCGTATGACCAGCCGTGGTACGGGCAATTGATACAGCCGTCCTCGATCCATCCGAGAGAGGGTGCGGCGCCCTTGTGGCGGCAGACGTCCATGAAGGCGCGGGCCTCACCTTTGTGGCGCAGGATCATTATCCGTTCGTCGAGGAGACGCCCCGACACCATCTTGTCCTCAGCGACATCTGCCGAGTATGCGACCGGATGCCAGAAGTGCCTCATCCCTCGATACCACTTTGACTGGCTCTCAGGGGTGAACGGGTCGGCAAGGTCTTGCATCGACATCGCTGAGACTCCTCTACCGCGGCAACCGCGATGCTCTAGACGAAGTGGGCGCCACCATTGACGAGCAGACTCTGGCCGGTGACGAAGTCGGAGGCGGCAGAACAGAAGTAAAGAATCGTCCCGACCATGTCGTCAGGTACCTGGGTGCGCTTGAGTGCCCGACCGGCCACCACGAATTGGTCGCTGGTCGAGTCGCTGGGGCGCAGTTCCGGGTTCGGGATCAGATCCGGCGATACGGTGTTGACGGTGATGCCCTCCGGTCCAAGTTCGTTGGCAAGCGACCGGGTCAAGCCCAGTAATGCCGACTTGCTTGCCACATAGTGGGGGAACCCGAGCGTGCCCTTGTAGACGGTGTTGGAAGCGATGTTGATGATCTTGCCCGAGCCCTGAGCGGACATAGCCGGGTAGACCGCCTTGATGCACAGCCAAACGCCGCGGACATTGACTTCGAAGGTGCGGTCCCACTCATCGACGGTCAGATCGGTGAAGGCGCCGCGTGTGGTTTCGGAGAACATGGCGGCGTTGTTGATGAGCACGTCCACACGGCCAAATCGATCCATGGCGGCGGCAACCATGGCGTCGGTGGACGCCTCATCGCTGACGTCCGTGATGACGGATATTGCCTCACCGCCGCCGGCAGTGATCTCTTCTACGACAGGGCCACCGTCGAGCATGTCGGCCAGAACAACGCTGCCGCCGCTGGCGACGACTCCGAGGGCATACGCCTTGCCGAGACCTCTGGCACCACCGGTGATGATCACGACCTTGCCGTCCAATGTTCCGCCCATGAACCGCCCTTTCCGATGACTACGCCGACGTTCGACTGTACTAGCCGAATATTGGTGGTGACAATACTCGCGGCCGAGCATTGGCCCCCACGGTCCGCTGCCCAGGTTGATAACATCACTGCCGCGACATGCCCGAACAACAATCTGCGGCGAGCCAGGCCGATACCACCATGCCTTCGGCGGCGATTGCCGGTTGTGACTTGTTTCTCGACGGCGGGATCGTCATCACGATCGACGCCGACCGCAGGGTCATCGCGGACGGCGCCATCGCGATTCGTGCCGATCGCATCGTCGCTGTCGGCAGCAGGCGCGATCTAGCGGGTCTCAAAGAGGGGGCCTCGCGGATCGTTGACACCACCGGCAAGGTCATCATCCCGGGCCTCACGGATGGCCACACGCATCTCTTTCAGACACTCGGCCGCGGCCTTGGAGACGGATTGAGCTTGGTCCCGTGGTTGCGCGACTTTATGTTCCCGTACGCCCGCTCGATGACCCGCGACGTCGCCGTCGCCGGGGTGAGGCTGGGGGCCCTCCAGGCGGCACTCTCTGGTACGACAATGGTGGTCGACAATCACTACGCCCCAACCGACACCGAAACCACTCTGGCGGTAGCCGATGCCATCGATTCGGTGGGCATCCGCGGTGCCGTCGCCCGGGGGATCTTCGGTGAAACGAACCCCGGCGCCGACCTGATGGGGGTCGATCCCGAGCTCTTTCAGTGGACCGCAGAACAAGAGCTGGCGATCACCGCAGAATGCATCGCTGAGCTGAATGGCGGAGCGGGGAGGGTCTCCGTTTGGCCCGCCCCGGAGAACATCGTGTACGTCACCCCCGACCTGATTGCGGCATCGGCGCAGATGGCGGCTGATTCGGGCGTCCACTGGCATATGCATTGTTCGGAGGCGGCTGCCGAAGTCGAATTCTTCGAAACCCTCCATGCCGTGAGGCCGGTTGCGTGGCTCGAAAGCGAGGGCCTGCTTTCGGACAGGACGACCCTGGCTCACGCCATTTGGCTCGATGCCGACGAGGTCGATCTTATGGGATCGCGGGCCGCCACCGCAGTGCACAACCCGGTGTCCAACCAGTATCTGGCCTCGGGAGTGCTGAAGCTGCGGGGGCTTCAAGGCGCTGGAGCGAACGTCGCCCTCGGGAGCGACGGGATAGCCGTAGCCGGTCAGGATATGTTCGAGGCGATGAAGGCGGGCACCCTTATGCACCGCGTTGCCGATCTCGATTCGACGGCTACGACCGTCGAACAGTTCCTCGAGCTGGCCGCACTCGGAGGAGCTGCCATGACCGGGCTCGATGGTGGGGCGGTCGTCGCGGATGGGCTCGCAGATATCGTGGTTCTCAACGTCGATACGGTGCGACACGCCCCATGGAATCGGCCGGTGGCCTCTATCGTCCACTCCGGTCGCTCCGACGACGTCGAGATGGTGGTGGTCGGTGGTGAGATCATCGTCGAAGAGGGCGCTTCTACCCGGATCGACCAGGAAGAAGTTATTGCCAAGGCTCAAGAGGCGACGGCAGAACTGTTTGGGCAGGCGAACCTGGAGCGCCTCACACGAGACTGGCAGACGGCGGACGAAACCTAAAAGCTCGGCACGTGCCGGGAGGAGTTGACACATGGACACACCAGCGGTTCGACATAACTACACGAGCGGTTCAACAGGCGAGCGCCTGCATTACCTCGATTTCGGCGGATCGGGCACTCCGTTGATTGCCATGCACGGAGTGATCGGTAACGGCTGGAACTGGTACGCCCTTGCCGCCGGCATCGGCTCCGGCCATCGTGTCCTCGGTCTCGACTACGCGGGATACGGCGAGAGCCAGTGGTCGGGAACCCACGACTACAACTCGACCCGCTTTGCGGCTGATCTCGGGGCGATGATCGATGAGCGGGGGGACGCTGTGGTCGACCTCATCGGGTCATCATGGGGTGCTCTCGTAGCCATTCAGTATGCAGCCGCGAACCCGGGGCGCGTCGGACGCCTGGTCGTCGTGGATGTCGAGCCGTCCTTCAGCCAGGGCGAAGACGAGCTTTACCCTCGACCGAGGACCTACGCCGATATGGACGAAGTGAGAGCCGACGTTGTCCAGGGATTTCCCAACGCCCCAGAGGCGATGGTCGAGCTAACGGCGCAGACAGGCTACGCACCGAGCGATGGTGGCGGTTTCACAATCAAGCACGATCCATTCTTTTTCGACCGCTGGCCGTTTCGGTCTGATGACCATTGGGAGCGGCTCGGTCAGCTCACTTGCCCGACGTTGTACGTCCATGCTGCCGACAGCTTTGTGAGCGGCGAGGTGATGCGCGAGATGGCGAGCAAGACGGCAAACGCCGAATTCGCCGAGGTGGCGCCGAGCACTCACGTCATTCCCATCGACAACCCGGACGGCCTCCTCGAAGTGGTTCGGCCTTTCCTCGATGCGTAGCGCCGCCTGAAGAGGCCGCGGCTCAGAACGAGGGCGGGGAGCTGATGATGAGGAACCGGGACCGCTCGGCTCCGACGACGGCGACGTTGTGCGCCAGCGTGGCCGGGAACGTGTACGCGTCGCTGACACCCAGTTCGACGCTGGGTGACCCGTCCACTTCGACCTTCAGGCGGCCGGCCAGGACGTAGACCATCTCTTCCCCGGCGTGCCCGATGTGGGAGGTCGACGCTCCGGGATCCGCCTCGACTTCGTTCGGCTCCATACGGTGTGAGGCGCCGTGGACGAGGAACCGGACCGAGGCGCCTTCGGTGAGTTGATAGCTGGCCTCGTCGCCTGCCCTGACGAGGCTGATGCTCATCTCGCCACGCGGCTCCAAGAGATCGTGGGCGTTGGTGTCGAGAGCCCTGGCCACCTCGTGCAGTGCGAGCAGGCTCGGCATCGCCTTGCCGTTCTCGAGCTGGCTCAAGAATGGCTGCGAGAGCCCGCACATGTCGGCTAGCTGCTGAAGGGTCAGTCCTCGAGATTTCCGGAGCTGCTTGAGCGACGTTCCGAGTGAAGCGGCGACCTCATCGCCGTCGATGGCGCTGTGCCGGCCTTCGCCGGCGGCCTTTTGTGTCATCACTCGATGGTAACCACGAGGACCCGACGGAGCGGTTGGATCGGGGGCCCCGGCATCATCAGGTCCCTTTGTAGTTGAGTATCTGGGTCAACTCGACTTCGATCTCAACGAGATCGGCCTGCTGCGCCATCACTCGGTGGATGTCCTTGTATGCCCTCGGGTCCTCGTCGACGAGAGCCTCGGCTCGCTGGTCGAGCCACGTCTTGCCTTCCATCAGGGCGGCCAGCCCTTCAGCGTCGAACCTCTTCTTGGCCTTGGTGCGCGACATGGCACGCCCGGCACCGTGGGCCGAGGACTCGTAGGCCGCAGGATTACCAAGACCCTTCACGATGTAGCTATTCGTGCCCATCGAGCCTGGGATCACGCCGTAGTCGCCGCGGCGAGCACGGATTGCGCCCTTGCGCGTTATCCAGAGGCTCCGGCCCTGGTGATGCTCCTTCGCGGTGTAGTTGTGATGACAATTGATCCGGCGGCGCTCCCGGCACACTGCACCACCCGCTGCTGCCTGCACTTCGATAAGCACCACGTCCATCATTTGCTCCCGGTTGGCGAGAGCGTATTCCTGAGCCCACATCAAGTCTCGGATGTACTCAGCGAACTCGGGAGTGCCCTCGACGACATAGGCAAGGTCGGGGTCGGGTAGGTCAATAAAGCGGCGCTTCATGTCGGCCCGAGCTGCTGCGATGTGGCGCTGCGCGAGAAGGTTGCCAACGCCCCGGCTGCCGGAGTGCAGGACTATCCACACCGAGTCGTCCACGTCGAGGCAGACCTCAACAAAGTGATTGCCCGAGCCGAGTGTTCCGAACTGGCGCGTCGCGCGTTGACCCAACTGGTTCTCGGCGACGGACTCGTTGTCGTGTTCGCGGTACCAAGCTTCGCCGGCTGGGGAGCTGCCGTGGCCACGCCCCACGCCTGCCGGAACCGTCTTTTCTATTCGTGAAAGGAGATCGTGAAGGTTGTCCGGAAGGTCTCCGGCCTTCAGGCTGGTCTCGACCGCGATCATGCCGCAGCCGATGTCGACGCCGACCGCGGCGGGCATGATTGCGCCTTCGGTGGGTATCACCGATCCGATGGTCGAGCCAAGACCCAGATGAGCGTCCGGCATAAGGGCGAGGTGACCCTTGACGAACGGCATCTGCGCGGTCCGCGCTGCCTGGGCCGTAGTTCGTTCGTCCAAATCGTCGGTCCACGAAAGCACGTTGGTCTCTTCTATTAGCTGGGGCACAGTGGCACCTCGTCTGGTTGTTTTCTACGGTGCGGCGAGCTGCTCACCGGCGGCCCGTCCACTATGGGAAGCGGCTGGGTACGACCGGGCTACAACAGCAACGCCACACGTGCGGTCAGGGGCGGTGGGCGAGCCCGATTCGGCTCATCAGATCGGAGGCTCTGCTGGTGGCTTCGGCTAGGACTTCGTCCTGATCCACCAGGATAGTGCGGCCGTTCTCGACCACGACCTCGCCGCCGATGATATTCATGGTTACGTCGCTGCTTCTGGCGGCGTACACGATGCCCGCCTCGGGACGGTGCAGAGGAGTGAGATGCGCTTTGTCGGTGCCGAGCACGATGACGTCGGCGAGGGCTCCAGGGCTGAGCCGCCCGGAGTCGATGCCAAGGGCAGCGGCTCCACCCCGAGTACCGATCTCGAGTGCCTCATTGGCGGTCGTGGCCTTTGGATCCATGTCGGCTAACCGGTGCATGAGCACCAGCATCTTCATGTTCTCAAAGAGGTCCTGCCGGTGGCCGATCGTGGAGCCGTCGGTGCCGAGACCGATCGTTGCTCCGGCATCGAGAAGCTGGCGCATCGGCATTACCCCGTAAGGCACGATCTGATTCGAGGTCGGGCAATGCGCAATTGCAGTGTGGGTTGCGCCGAGGGCGGCGATTTCTTCCTCATCGATCCAAGTGGCGTGCGAGAGCACCGCGTCAGGACCGAGTAGTCCTTCATCGCGAAGCCATATCGCAGGCCTCACGCCGTACGCCTCGCGATAGACGTCGGGATCGCTCTGAGGGGCGCTCAGATGTGTCGTCCAGCCCACATCGTGAGATCTAGCCAGCTGCACGCTGGCAGCAAGCAGATCCTGATCCGTGTAGACCGTGTTGATTGGGCCCGGCCAGATCTCGACCTTTGAGCCTGCGGGGCGCGCCTGGATGCAGGCTTCGGTTATCGCCAGCTCCTCGGCGGCTGGAATAGGGAAGGCGCTCGCCGGCAGACCCTGACGTTTGGCCAGCGGAGTATGTGAACCAGCGAGTCCCCGGGCGACGCTGCCTCGAAGGCCGACGTCTTCTACGGCGGCGGCAACCGCGAGGGTGGTCGGCTCGTCGGTACGGCCGTAGTGGTGGTCGAGGATGCTCGTGGTGCCGGCCAGGACAGCCTCGACGGCTCCGAGGTACACCGCGGCAATGGTCTCCTCCTGAGTTATCTGTGCCGCATATGGCCACATGAAAGTGCTGAGCCACTCCCATCCTGTCAGACCCTCTCCATGCGTCCGACCCAGGGCCTGAAACAAGTGATTGTGACAGTCGACGAGTCCCGGCATCACGATCTTGTCGCGGCAAGACACGACGCGGCCGGCCGCATAGTGCGAGGCCTCGGCAGCGGTGCCAACGGCGAGAATTCGATCGCGCGTAATGGCGACGAATCCGTCCTCGATGACCGGCTGGGCCGGGTCCAAGGTCACGACGGTGCCGCCCTCCAGCAGGAGGTCGCATGGCAGCGGCTCTCTAGACGGATTCATGGTCATCTCGCTTGATCCTTTCCATGCGTCGATGGAGACCTTCGTTCGATCCTGGCACGCAGGACCCCCGGTGTTCACCTTTGATAGCATGAGTACTTCGGTCGCTCGTACGGAGCGTTTTGCGATAGACACGGAGCTTTCACCGTGACCGCTGGAGTCGAAACCGGAACGGATACTCACCTGGACGTATCTGGCGAGGCGTTGCTCTACAACGCGCTGAGTCGGTACTGGCATCCGGTTGCTTACGCCTCGAGCCTCGCCAGTGGCGGCCCGATCCCGGCTTTTCTCCTCGGCGAGGCCCTTGCCATTGTGCGCCTTGGAGGCGAGGTCAAGGCTTTCCGCGATATCTGTGCCCACCGCGGTACCGCCATTTCACTTGGGTCGGTCGACGGCGATCAGATCCGGTGCGCCTACCACGGCTGGACGTATGGTCCCGATGGAATGTGCACCGAGATTCCGGCGCGGTTCGGTGCCAGCATTCCTCCACGGGCGCGATTGACGTCGTTTGACGCGGTGGAGGCGTCCGGGCTCATCTGGGTTTGTTTGTCGGGTGAGCCGAGATTGCCGGTTCCGGATTTCGCAGATTTCCACAACCCGTCGTTTCGTGTCATACCGGTTGAGTCCTACGACTGGAAGTCTTCCGCGTCGAGAAGGCTCGAAAACTATGTTGATTTTGCACACTTCGCCTGGGTTCACGACGGCATACTCGGAGACCGGGAGCATCCAGAGGTTCCCGATCACGACGTTCATCGGGTGGAGGGTGAGTTGCGATTCGGTGAAGCCGAGGCCTACGGAGAGGTCCCTGAAGACGGCGTTGAAGGGAGAAGTAGCAGTGCTTCGGGACTGCCACACAAAACGGGCACGATCCTCGCCGACAAGAAATACCGTGTGTTCTTGCCGTTCAGCGTATGGCTCCAGCAACGACTGCCGGGCGCCAAGCATTATCAACTGTTTACCGCAGTCGCACCGACCGGGCCGGCAACGTGCCGATCCTTCACCTTCATGGCCCGCGACTACGACTTGGACGAGAGCGAAGACCAAAAATTCGTGAGTTTCAACGACACGATCATCGGCCAGGACCAACCTCTGGTCGAGTCGCAGCGGCCGGAACAGCTGCCCGTCGACCTCAGCGCCGAAGTACAAATCCGCGGCGCCGACAAGGTTGCCGTCGAGTACCGGCGCTGGCTGCACGAGATCGCGTATGAGGTGCCCGATACCCGAGAGGAGACCGTGTGACCACGACCGACGACCACGCAGTCAGCGAAGAGCAGATTCGGTTCGATCTCCCCTCGGAACGCCGGCTCTATGAATCACTGTCCGACTACTGGCATCCGGTTGCCTACGCCTCGCAGTTGGGCGACGAGAAGCCAATCCCGGCGACCTTGCTCGGCGAAGCGCTCGTACTGGCTCGGCTGGGCGGTGAGGTGCGTGCGTTCCGCGATCTGTGCGCCCATCGCGGCACCGCGTTGTCCCTCGGCTGGGTCGAGGATGGGGCGCTCAGGTGCGCGTATCACGGCTGGAAATATGGATCCGACGGCATGTGTACCGAGATACCGGCCCGCTTCGGTGCGAGCATCCCGCCACGGGCCCGTCTCACGCCCTTCGTCGCCGCCGAAGCTGCAGGGCTGATATGGGTATGTCTGTCGGGTGAGCCGCGTTACCCACTGCCGGAGTTCCCCTACTTCGAAGATCCGGCCTATCGCATGGTCGAGGTCGACGTGTACGACTGGAACTGCTCTATGCAGCGCCGGATCGAAAACTACGTCGACTTTGCGCATTTCGCATGGGTTCATGACGGCGTGCTGGGCGATAAGAACGAGCCCGAAGTGCCTGAGCACGGTATCGGCCGGGTCGGCGGCGAGTTGCGATTCGACCATCCGCACATGTCGGAGCCCGCCGATTCTGCCAAGAATGCCTCCCTGGAAAACGACGGTTCGCCCGTAGAAGTAGAAATCGACTACCGGTTGTTCATGCCGAACACGATTCTGGTCGATCAGTCGATTCCCCAACTCTCGCAACGTTATCTTTTGTTCTTCTCGGTGTGCCCAACCGGGCCGAAGACGTCGCGGTGCTTCACCTTCATGGGCCGCGACTATGGGTTCGACGACCAGACCGACCAAGACATGCTCGACTTCAACGAGCTGGTCATCAGCCAGGATCTGCCGATCGTTCAGTCGCAGCGACCGGAGGAGCTTCCTATGGACCTTTCGGCAGAGGTGCAGATTCGAGGTGCCGACAAGGTCGCCGTTGAATACCGCCGCTGGCTCAAGGAGATCTCCGAGGGCGTTTTATAGCTCGCCGCCAGCTGCTCGAACCGTCGTTTGCCCACATCAATAATCGGCGGGTAGCCTCAGCCGCCCTTCCGGAGTCTTATGAAACCACCACCCATCAGCTTCTCCCGCCCGGCCACCCTTAATGGGGTGCTGGGAGTGCTCGGAGAACACGGAGACGACGCCAGGGTTCTCGCAGGAGGCCAGAGCCTCGTCCCTGCGCTCAACTTCCGGCTGGCTCACCCCGAGGTGCTGGTCGACATCGGTCGCGCCGAGGGGCTGAACCGGTTCGAAGTCACCGAAGATTTCGTGGCGATCGGGGCCGCCGTGACCCAACGGGCCGTCGAGAAGTCACCGGAGGTCGCTGCTGCCTGCCCCCTGCTCGTACAGGCTTTACGGCTAGTTGGCCATGTCCAGAATCGGAATCGGGGCACCGTTGTGGGCAGCCTCGCCCACGCCGATCCGGCGGCCGAACTGCCCGCCGTCGCACTGGTTCTCGATGCGTCTCTGGTTGTGCAGTCGAAGGCAGAAACCCGCATCGTTTCTGCCGGCGAGTTCTTCTTTGGTGCGTTTACGACCGCGCTCCGTCCAGGAGAATTGCTCGTCGAAGCCAGGTTTCCCGTGACGGGGCGGGCACGCACAACGGTGATGGAGATTTCGCCACGAAGCGGTGACTTTGCGATCGCCGGGGTCGCCGGACGGATGAATCTCGACGCCTCCGGGGCCGTCACCGACGCGGCGCTGGCCCTATTCGGGGTTGGCGGAGCCGCGATTCGGCTTGGGGAGGCTGAGGAACATCTCGCCGGCCGTCCGATCTCCGAAGCCGGCTTGAGCGCGGTGGCCGCTATGGCCTCATCAGCAGCAGGAACCGACTATGGCGACGTTCACGCCGGTGGCGAGTACCGGTCCCGCGTTTCGGGAGAACTCACCCGACGCGCGGTTGCGCAGATGGCGGCCGCATGACGTCCATCGAGCAGCCTGTTACCGAAGCCGATGTGTCGATGACGGTCAACGGCAAGCCCGCCGCGGGAACCGTGGACGTGCGCCTGCTGCTTGTCGACTTTCTGCGTGATCGGCTCCGGCTGACGGGTACCCATGTGGGTTGTGAGCACGGTGTATGCGGCGCCTGCACCGTACTTCTCGACGGTGAAGCTGTGCGCTCGTGCATCATGTTTGCTGTGCAGGCCGAGGGAAGCGAGATCGTCACCGTCGAGGGCATCACACCCGAGTCGGGTCTTAGCCCGCTGCAGCAGGCCTTCAAGAACAACCACGCCTTGCAATGCGGATTCTGTACGCCCGGGTTTCTGATAACGATCGAAGCCGCCGACCCCGCCGAATACCCGGACGATGCCGGCATTCGCGAAATGCTGTCCGGCAACCTGTGCCGGTGCACCGGATACGAGGGCATAGTCGATGCGGTGAAAGAAGCATGGGGCCGTCAGACGTGACCGGGCGTCCAACACTTATCGGGGTAAAGACACCGCGAGTAGAAGATGACCGGCTGCTCACAGGGAGAGCCAGCTACCTGGCAGACCTGTCTATTCCTGGAATGGTCGAAGCGGCGTTTCTGCGGAGCCCGTTTCCCCACGCGACCATCGCAGGCATCGATTCGTCTGCGGCGCTCGATCTCGACGGCGTCGAGGGCGTGTTCACTGCCGCCGATATGAGCGACGTGTCACCGGTTCCCGACTTCGACGTCCTTGCCCGTCCGGTCGAGCTCTTCGCGCTCGCTCGAGGCAAGGTCCGGTATGTCGGTGCTCCCATCGCCGTCGTCGTCGCAGCGGACCGTTACCGG
>Ga0114999_10001296_pt1 | contig 35011 bp, 36 predicted proteins | sample ArcticOcean_MG_C_3_FD_89820 | JGI IMG/M metagenome (GOLD analysis project Ga0114999, IMG submission 89820) | Marine microbial communities from western Arctic Ocean - ArcticOcean_MG_CB8_126 | ecosystem: Environmental > Aquatic > Marine > Oceanic | place: Arctic Ocean: Canada Basin | collected...
CGAGGCCAACGTCCGTCTGCCGGCACAGGTCGTCGGTGACATCGAGGCCCAGATCGTGGCCATCAACGTCGTGAAACGCCGACTGATCGAGTTCATGACCGAATATCGGTTGGACGACATCGGGGACATCGCCAACGCCATCTACAATGTCACGGAAGAAGCCGTCCTGAAGCAGCTTCGGAATATTCCCGAAGGAACGTATTCGGCGGAAGTTGAAGGCGACGGTTGGGAAGAAAGCATCCGTATCCGTGCCACGGTGACGGTCAAGGATGGCCGCATTCGCATCGACTACGCCGGAAGTTCCCCCCAGGTGCCCTACGGCATCAACGAAACCTACAACCACACCCACGCCTACACCGTCTATCCCTTCAAATGCATGTTGGCGCCCGGCCTTCCGAATAACGATGGCTTTATCCGGTTGTTCGACGTGGTGGCACCCGAAGGTTTGATCGTGAACGCCAAGTTTCCCGCCGCCGTTGGTGCCCGCCAGTTGATCGGTCACATGTTGCAGGGCGTCATCTTCGAAGCCATGGCAGAAGCTTTGCCTGACAAGGTCCAGGCGGACAGCGGCACGCCTTTAACCGTTTTGATCCTAAAGGGTGTCGACATGGAGTCTGGGGAATCGTTCCAGCAGATCACCTTTCTCAACGGTGGGATCGGGGCAACCAAGGGACGACACGGAGAGCCTTGCTCCAGTTTTCCGGCGAACATCTCCAATACACCGGTTGAAATTCTCGAGAATCTGGCGCCCGTCAGGTATCGGCAGAAGCGCATTCACGCCGGCTCCGGCGGCGACGGCGAGTACCGCGGGGGCGACGGTCAAATCATCCAGATCGAGTCGTGCTGGCACAAGTCCATGACCGTGGCGCTGTTGACTGAGCGGACGCGTAAGCCGCCCCGCGGCGTCCTTGGTGGCCAAGACGGCGCGTGCGGCTTTGTCCGCAAGAACGGTCAGCCGATCACGGAAACGAAGGGTGTCATAGACTTGGAGCCAGGTGACGTACTGGAAGTTGGCCTACCGGGAGGCGGCGGACTCGGTACGCCTAGCGCCCAGGCCGCGGAGTAGTCCGCAAATATAACTTGCTATTGGCGTACGGAGGAGGAGGCGGCGGCTTTCATTAAGGCTGACGCCGGAATGGCAAGGCCCATGCTTGCGGCTCCGACGTCATATTGTGCGACATGCACCGCCAGCACGTAATACTGCTCGTCCTGAAGAATCAGGATTGGTAATCCGGAATCGCCCTTGTTTGCATCGCATTCATGCGCGATGAGGCGTTCTTCAGCGATCGTTCCCAGGACCCGGCAGTCTTTGTCCCGCGACAGAACATGCGGCCGCCGCTCGCCATAACCTGCTTGCGTGGCCGATGTAATTTTCTCATCGAATTTTTTAGCACCCTTGGCGCTTAAGTCCAGCAACGTGAGATGGCCCACGGCCATGCCGATATCACGTTCAAATCGCATCCTTCCTGCTATCTCTCCCATCGCACGATGAGGGAGAGCAATACGTGGTCGGCCTGCCGATGAGTCGATCCGAAATTGCCGACTTTCTGGGCCTCACCACGGAAACGGTGAGCCGGACCATAACCGCACTCAAAATCCACAACCTGATCCGGCTGCTCGAAGGCAACACCGTCGCTATTCCAGACCGAGATGCCTTGCAGGCCGTAACTGAGAGCTACTGAGGGATGTCGCTACGCCCCTACAGGCCACCCGTCAGAAATTCCCCGACCACCTGATTGAAGAGCCCCGACTGCTCCAGGTGAAGGTTGTGGGCGGCGCCTGGAAGGACGGCGAGGCGCGCATTCGGGAGCGCCTCAAACAAGCGCATCGACCGTTGCGGCGGCGTTCCCCGATCACCATCGCCGCAAATCACCAGGGCGGGGGTCTCGATTTCGTGCAGCCGGTCGTCGGCACTCCATTTTTCCACTGCCTGAAGTGCATGGATGGCGCCCTCTACTGTGGCCCCCTGACCCGATTGGAGACAGAAATCGAAGGCCGGCGCCGCATCCCCATGAAGAAACCATGACTTCGCGAAACGAAAGGCCGTCTTCTCGATCCCGTCTTCCGGGAGCTTCTTGATGCTGTCCACGATGGTCTCGAATCGGCCGGGGATCTCGCCAATTGACGACGCGCCGTAGAACACGACACGTTCCAACCGGCCGGGATGATCGAGGGAGACCTGCTGGGCGATCGATCCGCCCAACGAATGCCCCACGAGAGAAAATTTCGACACCTGTAGTTCATCCATCAAGCCCATGAGAGCATCGACGAATCCATCGATCGTGTTTGGAGTCTCCATCTTTCCGCTCGACGCAAAACCGGGAAGGTCGGGCGCAATGACATCGAACCTCGAGCACAGGTATTGAATTTGAGGGAGCCAATAGCCTGATCCCCCGAGGAAGCCGTGCTGTAAGACCACGGTCGGTCCGTCGCCCGCGCGCCGGTAATTCTGCATCTAATAGATCCTTCCTTGTTCCTTGCCGTTAGCCCGCTGTCGAGGTCTGTCAGCCGAATGCCCCAAGCGGTATATCGGTCGTCCCGTCGATCAGACGCTGACCATCCGGACCTTCGCACCAGACTTCGTATGTGGCGGCCTGATCATTAGGACCTCGCTCTTCCGCCATCCGGACGGCCCGCATTGTCAATCGATCTCCCGGTCGGGCCGGGGCACGAAACCGGATATCCAGGACACCATCGGACAGCCATGATTCAGGATGATCGAGACCGCGCGTGATCTGTTCGGCCATGACAGCGAACAATAGAAATCCCTGACCAATGGTTCCGCCCAGAGGTGTTTCCTTAGCGAACTCGGGATCGACATGAATGGGATCGCTGGCGCCGGCCACCTCGGCATAGGCGTTTATCTGCTCTTGCGTCAGAGTCCAGGACAATGACGGCAGTTCATTGGGAACCTGCAATTCAGCCGTCATACCGGCCATACCACCGTCATCTCACCGCACGCCACGTCCACACCATCCAAATCCGACAGTCTGGATTCGAATACGACCCAGGGTCTGTCCTTGCGAACATATTTTTCCTTCAGGCTGATGCGGACCCGCAGCGCCGAACCGGCACGAATGGGGCGGGTACACTGCCAACGCTGGCGCGCATGGATTCCACCCACCGGAACGTTCCATTCGCGGAACATGACTCGCGGTACCGTCCACATGGCTGCCATCGTCGGCGGGGCATAGCCCTCTTCCAAACCATCCAGCGTAGCGGTATCCGTCGCAATGGAACGCCGGAATTGAGCGATTGATTCCGCCGTGACCGTGACCGTCGAATCGACAAGGACATCGCCAACGGCCATGCCGTCAAAGGTCAGATCGGGAGCTTCGGGATTCGACATCGTGAACGAAATTGTAGTCGGCTCGCTCGCACGCTGCCAGCGCAGGTTATGCCGCGAGCATCAATTTCGTTGAATTCATCGCCTTGAGTGTGGAGAAACCATGCCGGGATTGGCCAGTGTCAGTAGACCAATTCATCCGCGCCTGCCTCGTCCGTGATGATGATTTCGCCAGCGTCGGACAGACCCTTGGCATGCGATACGATCGCGGCCTGGGCATCGTCAACGTCCCGGAAGAGAACGGCTCCCAAGGCCTCCATGTCCTCGCGCATCATCTTGCCTTGGCGCTCGGACATGTTTGAGAAGAACAGATCGCGAATGGTCTCGGAAGTACCTTTGAGCGCAATCCCGACCTGATTTTTATCGACGCCCCGCAACAGCGTCTGGACTCCCGACGGGTCGAGCTTCTGGAGGTCATCGAACGTGAACATCAGTGCCTTGACCCGTTCCGCCGATTCTTCGTTGCGTTCCTCGAGCATCGACATAAAGCGCTGTTCGGTGTTGCGGTCGAAACTGTTGAAAACCTCGGCCATCATCTCATGGGTGTCAGCCTGTTGGGTGTTGGTCAGGGTCGCCATGAATTCGTCGCGCAAGGTGCTCTCGATTGCCGTCAGGACCTCTTTCTTGACGTGCTGCATGGAGAGCATCCGATCCGCGACTTCGCTGGACAATGTTTCCGGCAATTCTGCAAGAACACTGGCCGCCTGGTCCGAATGCAGCTTGCCCAGGACCACGGCGACGGTTTGCGGATATTCGTTCTTCAGGAAACTGGCAAGAACGGTGTCGCTGACGTTGCCCAGCTTATCCCACATCGTGCGCCCGGCAGGCCCACGAATATCCTCCATGATGTCATTGACCTTGTCGCTGGGAAGCGCCTTCGCCAGCAATCGCTCGGTGCTCGCATAGGTTCCCGAAAGCGAGCCCATTGGGCCGGTGCCGGATATCAACTGTGCAAATTCGACGAACAAAGCTTCGATCGTCTTGGCATTGACCGTGCCAAGATTGGCCATCGCCTGTGACAGCTCCTTGAGTTCTTCTTCGTCCAAGCTGCCGAACAGAATGCCCGCCCGATTTTCACCGATGGCGAGCGTCATTATGGCCGCTTTTCGCTGGCCCGTGAGACCGGACAGTTCGGTAGATACCACGACCTCCTCCTTGGTCCTTCTGGACCCTGTAGCCGGTCGTTAATACGTCCACTGCGCAGAGCACGGGGCGAGGCGTGCAGGAAAGCATTGCCTCCTGCAGAGCACGGTATCGACCCGTTCCTTCAACTCGGGCTTTGATCTACCGTCACCTGAACATTCGAGATACCAAAAAGATGCCGTTCGCGGCACCACCCGTGCGAAGCTATTGAGCTGACCGGCTATCGCAAGTATCGAAAGTATATTCGCTTGGTTAACAGAGTATGAACGAAGAATACCTATCTATTTCGATAGGGAGTCTGAAGACTCCATTTCTTACGATCAGGAGATATCTTCCGCGAATTTTCCAGACTTATTCACATTCGCCTTACTGACTGCAATCGAACTTTAGGTCTGTAGATAACGAATTTCTGATTCGCCTACTTGATGACTGCCAAGTTTTACAGTTAGCGGGGCCGAAATCTTTAGGGTCTAGGGTCAGGACTCATTGATTGATCTAGAAAATGACTGTTGCGGCGATGCAGCTCGCGCTGAAGATAAAGTGTGGCCGCAGCGGTCGAAGACGCCCATGCGGGACCAGCAAACGAACCGGTTATACAGCGTCTTGTGAGAACCGTGGAGCTCAGGAGCGTCCCGACATCGCAATTCGTTTCGGATGACATGCATTATACCGCTGACAACGCGTCGATCATCTACGCGCGGCACGCCATGCGGCCGTTGGAAATAGGATTTGATCCGTTCGAGTTGGGCCTGGCTGAGCCAGTAATGATCCGACTTGGGCGGGTCTTCTTGAAGCACAACTTCAGCAAAGATGGAATCTCGCGGCCGGGAATGACCGAGAAGCGGGACAAAGCTGTCGTTCGGTTCACTATCCGCTTGATTTCATCTGGTGTCGGCATAATTATACACCGTATAATTATTTGGAAATTAAGATTATGCCAGTCGGCCATGTTTTCATGGCGATGAGACTTGACGGATTTATAGCGCGTGAAGACTACGGCCTTGATTGGTTGATGAAGCAAAAGACCGATGGAGAAGACCACGGCCACGAGGCTTTCATGGAAACCATCGATGGTCTTGTAATGGGCAGCGGCTCCTTTCGGACGGCCTTGACATTTATCGCCTGGCCTTATGAGAAACCTGTAGTCGTCCTGAGTAAAACATTAAAACCCGATGACATCCCCAAAGAGCTACGCAATAAGGTCCGCATCAGCGATCAGACACCCCGGCAGGTCATGGCGTCGCTGTCAGAACAAGGCTGGCAGCGTGCTTATATTGACGGCGGCAAAGTCATCCAAAGTTTTCTGCGAGAAGGGCTGATTGCCGACATGACAGTGACGATTACTCCGATCCTCATTGGGGCCGGCAAACGGATGTTCGGGATGCTAGATGCTGATATCGACCTGCATCTGTTAGAGGCAAAGTCATTTCCATCTGGTCTGGTAACGACAAAATACAAAGTTTTGTAAAAGTGTTGAGACCAGCGACATTGGGGCGCCCTACCAAGTCCGCGAAGGCCGTCACCAAGGGACAAATCTATCAAGCGGCATTTCGTTTGATCGAAAACGGGGGTTTGGAAGCGCTGTCATTCCGCGCACTGGCCAAGCAACTTTGTGTCACGCCAATGGCAATCACCCATCATGCCGGAACTCGAAAACAGTTGCTCTCTGCCTTGATCGCTTTGGCATTTTCTGAAATTTGCGCACCCGCCGTAGGAGAGAGCCCGCGGGCAAGATTGCAATTTCGGCTGAATCGATATTGTGAATGCGCCGTTGCCAACGCGCACCTCATCCAAGCAATGCTTGCTGATACCTCGCTTGTTGGCGATGAACTGTCCAGATTTACCGATCAAATACAGCAAGAATTGGAAGCGTTCGTTGACGTGGAAACAGTCTTACCCGTTCTCAGTCTGATCGTTGATTATACGCACGGTTTTGTCAGTTCTGCCGCCACTGCCCCAGATGGGCACGGCCCCGGCCGAGATGAATACATTGCAAGTTTAGACTGGATTCTGGGGCGCTTATGACACGGCCAATTCCCGTGTAGGACGAGCAACTGACCACGGTTTGTTTGGGCTCATTCCGGTTATCCCGGTACTCCGAAATTTAATAGGTCCTGACCCTAGCCGTCCAATACGCGATAGCCCATGATCTGGCGCTCGGTGATCAGCGCCCGGCCTGCTGTGGTGCGATAGTGGTTGAGCGTATCGACTATAATCGACGGCCCAACGGGATGGTCCGCACTATAGGTCGCCCCGGCGAGAATACATTCCCCGAAGAGCGTATCCCCGGGACGGGCGAGGGAATGAATTTCCACGAAATTACCGCCATTGAAGATACCTCCTGGGGGAACTCCCAATCGCGCGGGATCGAGCCGGCCGATATCTGAAACCGCTTCGCGGCCCAAACTTTCGAGATTGGGGTCGAACGGCTTGGCGTCGGGCCAAGACTCCAGACCATGCAAGGGATACAAGGGCATCGCCACAACACCGCCGAATGGACCTTCCGCCGCTTTTTCCGGATGATAGTGCCAAGGGTTCACGTTCATCACGGCATCGGCCATCAGCCGCAGTCGGCTCAGGTCGACGGGGATGACCGATTCGATGACGTCCACTTGCTTCCCCGCCATTTCCCGAATTTGGCTAGGAACATCATCTCCAGCTTCCCGAATCGACGTGTCGACGCGCCACTCGTCCGGCAGGTCTTGCTCATCAACCTCGACCACATACTCCCCGTCAGGATCGAGCAAAACGATGGCGTCCCCTTTGGTCGTGTCAGCACGTTGGTCGGGGTTGTTAATGCGGAAGCCGACTCGCACGGCAACATAGGAGCCTGCCTCGACAACATCCTCGATGGAGCCGTGAACGACGAGATGTTCTTCGGCAAAGTCCATCCCGCAGAAATCCGTGTTCACACGCCACACCCAGCCCCGACGCTCGAAAGAAGTGCTCAAGAACTGGACGATAGACTGCGCTTTGATCGCCCCGTTGACATATACGTCTTTGAGTTGGCCGTATGTCCGGGCGTAATCCTGGTTGTAGTGAACCTTGTCCCAGTTCTGCTGGGCGGCGCACCACCGCGCCAGATGCTTGTAGCTAATCAAACCCTTGTCCAAAGGGGTCAGTTCCGTACCGGCTTCGAGTGTGACATCGATTCCTGGAATTTCGATCGCCATCGGCTTTTATCTCCCTAAATCTCCTGGGCCCGCCTTGAGCACCACCAGATGTCATCACTTATGTTAATCGAATCTTGCGGTCGCCCGTCCCATGCCGTCCATTCGGACCGTGACCTCATCGCCCCGATCGGGCCACTTCGTGCTGACGATGCTACCGGTCATGACAATCATGCCGCGACAAAGTGGCCTGCCCTGCGCCACGAGTGTGTTGGCGACAAAGGCGAGCGCCTCGAACGGATGTCCCATCACATCGGCGCCCTTGCCCATCTCTATTTCCTCGCCGTTGATCACCAGCGTGCCGGCAATTTCGCGGAAATCGAGGTCCCGCCATTCCTCAACCGGGCTTGAGAGGACGCACCCCCCATTCCAGGCACCGGAAGCAATCAGGGTGTGCGCATCGATCGCTTCATAGTCGGCGTTCTGGTCGTCGACGATTTCGATCGCGGCCATGCACGCGGCAACCGCATCCCCGACCGAGTTCCGGTCGTAGGGTCCTGCATCCAGATCGGCACTGAGCCGCACGGCGGTCTCGCATTCCACGCCCGGCCTTCCGAATTCGTTGAATTGGAGTGCCGCGGGAGATTCATGGATACTGTTTTCGAAAATTGGTCCGATGCAGGGTTGATCGAAACCCAGGAGTTGCTGCATCACGGGCGTCGTGAGCGCGATCTTGTAGCCAACTAATTCACCCCTGCTGCCGTCAGCAAACGACTCGGCCCACGCCATTTGCACATCGTAGGCGTCCGTTAGGTTCGTCGGACGACAGGATTGCGGCGGCGACAGCGGACCGCGCGTGTCAAAGACATCACGGTAATACCGGGCGGCAGCATTGATGTCCTCCGGCGACATGGCGCGTTTCCGTTTCTCTAGCCGGCCACGTTGGCAATATGGAACGACCGGATGCTTTCTCGCTCAGAGAGTTCCCTCATGAGCGTTACCAGCGGAGTCGAATCCATGGCGTAGTCAGTGCCGATAGGACCTGCGGCCTTCAAGGCGCTGTATTCCTTATCCGCGTAATAGGCTGCCAGCAACAGATCGTCGTCGCTGTCGAAGGGACCGCGTTCCGCGCGAATTCCCGGCAATGCCGGCGGCACCAATGAGCCGGGGCGTTCCGTCGCGGGTTCCTCGCCGCGCGTGATCTTGTCGTAGAGATTCGGCTCGATCGGACCCGCGATCTCGCCGTAGTAACCGAGGACATACTTCCTGACCTCGTCGGGCACCGTGTCGTAGCGCTCCTTGCCTTGCAATTGGCCCATCACATTCAGCACCGATTGAGTCATCACGTACTGCGCGAACGGGCTCACGATGATCGGATAGCCGAGATCGCGCCGGACGTGGCCCGCCTCTTCCATAACGTCGTCCAGCTTGTCGACAATCCCAAGCGGCTCGAGTTGCGATTTCAGGTTTGAGATCATGCCGCCCGGCACCTGGTGGTGATAGTGGAATTCGTCATATTCCATGGGCACGCCAACCGGCTTGTCCTCCTTGGCGGCGATATATTCAAGCTTTCCGGCAACTTCTTCGATCAACGCCAGATCGACGTCTACCGCATATCCGCGGCGGCGGGCATTGCGCACGAATTGTTCTGTCGGGGGGTGTGACGCGGCATTGGCCAGGGTCGAGGTGGCGGTATGTACCGTATCGACCCCATGGTCGATGGCCAGAACCGCGACGTAGGGAGATAGTCCCGAGAGGCAGTGGCTATGCAGCTGCAGGGGAATATCGCCACATACCTTTTTCAGGGCAGGCACCAACGTCGGCACGCGCTCCGGCCGCAGTAAGCCGCTGGGGTCCTTGATGAAGATCCCATCAACGCCAAGTTCCAGAAGCTGTTGGGCCTTGCTGACGTAGTACGCGTCGGTGTGGACGGGGGTCTCGGTATAGACGAGGCCCGCAACGGTGTGGATCCCGAGCCGTTTTGCAGCGCGAATCGGCACCTCTAGATTGCGGATGTCGTTCAGCGCGTCATAGGTGGTGTGATAGCGCATGCCGTTCGCGATCATGCGCTCGGCGGTCAGTTCCACCACGTCATCCGCGAACAGCTCAAAGGTGAACAGGCTTTGCCCGCGGTGGTGGAGGATGAGCGGCGTCTCGGTGATCCAACCCGACAGGATGCGCATGCGCTCCCAGGGATCCTCGTGGAGATAACGCACGCAAACATCGAACACAGCACCACCGACAAGATCGATGGCCTCAAAGCCTGCCCGATCCAGAAGTGGCGCCGTCTCACGCATCATCGCCGTGGTCATCCGTGTCGCCCACAGGCACTGATGCGCGTCACGTAATGTGACGTCGATCAGGTTTATCGCTCGCTTTCCCCCGATACCTGGCGACCCTGCAGCCGTCATTTCTCCACCTCTCGCGTTATGTTCCTTTTGTGCTAAAAAGCCGTTCCAACAGCATTATATCCATAGGGTCGCGACACGCCATTCGCCGCTGGGCCTCTATCCTCCTGAGCAACGAACGATGACACTGACGTACGCCGAGATTGCCGAGATCATTAAGCTCATCGACGCGAGTTCCTGCGAGGAAATCACGCTCGATCTGGATGAAATCAAGCTGTCCATGCGACGCCATGGGGCAGGCGCGCCCGCTCAAATTTCGATGGCCCCCGCCAGTTCGCGCCAGACCAGCGTTGCGGATACCGCACAACTCGTTGACACCGCGCCGGATGCGATGCCATCCAACGTGCCATCTAGCGCAGAAAATTCATCCGCGGAGGCACCATCAGCTGATGGCATCCTTGAAATTCGGTCGCCAATGGTCGGAACGTACTATCAGGCGCCGTCGCCCACCTCACCCCCATTCGTCGAAATTGGTAGTGTCGTGAATGCGGATGATCCTCTATGTCTGATCGAGGTTATGAAATTGTACACCACGATTTCGACCAAGGCGCCGGGCCGGGTCATCGAAATCTGCACTGAGAATGGCGCTATGGTGGGTGCCAACGAGATTCTATTCCGCATCGAACCTCTTTAGACTCCGCTTGGAGGCCTTCATGCAATTCGGGGCGCGGGCATGAATACTAAAGTCGCCTACATCGGCATCGGCGATATGGGTTACCCCATGGCCGGTCACCTTGCGGCAAACGGATACGACGTGTCGGTGTTCGACGTCGATCGATCACGGGTCGATGCATGGACCAAGAATTTTAAAGGTCACGGGCGAACGTCAGCCGCCGACGCTGCCGCGGGTGCCGAATTCGTGTTCTCATCTGTGAGCACCGAGAACCAGGTAATGACCTCGACTTCCGAGGAAGACGGTGCCTTTCATTCAATGGCGTCGGGAGGCGTCTATATCGATCACACGACAACGTCCGCCGTGCTGGCGCGCGACCGCGCCGCCGCCGCTTTGGAGGATGGCCTGATCTACCTTGATGCCCCCGTGGCAGGCTCACCGGCGGAAGCGGCCTGTGACGGCACGCTGATCATCATGGCCGGCGGCGACAAAAACTCTTTCGATCGCGTGCTGCCAGCCCTCAAGTGCTATGGCAAGGAAGTCGAATATCTAGGGCCGACCGGCGCCGGCCAATTGGCCAAGATGGTCAGTCAGATCGCCATCGCGGGCATCGTCGAAAGCCTGGCGGAGGCACTTCATTTCGCGCAGCGCTCAGGCCTCGACGGAAAGCAGGTTGTCGACTTGATGTCTCGGGGGCCGGCGACGTCCTGGTGGATGCTCAACCGGGCCGAACCGATGCTGGAGGATCGCCATGACGTCGGCGGTCCCGTCCGGAACATGCTGAAAGACTACGCGATGTGTCTCGACGAGGCGGAGCGCGTCGGCGCGCGCCTGCCCGTCGTGGAGCTGGTGCATAAATTTTGTGAGGAAATGACCGCCCAAGGCGACAGTGAGCGCGATTTTACCGGCCTGATTAAATTCCTGAACGATACCGCGTAAGGTTGAAATCCATCACCGTCATCCGGCCGGTTTCGGTTTGCTGCCGTTCATTCGGATGTTGCGGATGCTTTCGACGCCCTGCCGAATTTCATTGCGGACGTATTCTGCGCGGCGCGCGGGACCGCCAATGTTCTCGTTGGGAAATTTCTCAGCCCAGGCATCGATGCACACGGTCAAGCCACACAGCGTGCCCCCCAATATTTCGTGATTTGCGACGACAAGCTTTTCAACTTGCGGAAGCGCTCGGCGCTGATGTCCATCCACATATCACGCGCGCCAGCATCGAATACCTCGAAGCGATTGTTGATGACCCCCAATACGCGATCCACCGTCTGTGCCATGCGTCCGCACATCTGAACCAGCTCCCGGTCCTGGCGCATCTGGGGATGCTGCACGAGTTCCTGCAGCGCCGAACGGAATCCCTCAACGATCGGGAAAATCTGATCAAGGCACTGACGAAAGTAGGATACGGACATATAAGTATCGCCGTAATCCTGCAGAAACTGGGGAATATCCCAAATTTGTAAGTCCAACTTCTGAGCCAGGAGATTGAGCTGGGTGCGCGCCTTGGTGACATCCGGCTGGCGAAAGAGCCGGATAATGTCGGAGAATTCCTGGACCGTCTCGTCATCACCGTAGACCTGCACGATGAGGGGGCGGGTGAACGCCCCCATGTACTGATCCAATTCGAGCTGTTTTCCGACCGAAAGCCGCAGTTCAGCGTAATCGTTGACCGGAATTTCCTGCTCCCGGAGCATGATGCGCAGGCTGTAAATATCATAACTCGGCAACTCGCTTAGCTTGCCAAGGACAGTAAGATCCTCCTCGCCAAGTTCGCTGAAGACGTTGGTCAGTTGATCGACCCGAACCTGTCCCGACCCAATACCTTCGCCCTTGAACAGTTCGACGACGCTTTCGTAACGCGCGTTTTTGATCATTCGCGCGCGGCGAAGCCCCGGCGTATCTAACGGGATCATCGATAATGGAAGCGTGTGGAGTGAGTCCCGATCGAAGTCGTCGACGACCTCGGACTCGCCTTTCCGTGCTACCGCCAGACTACTCATACGCAGTCAATTCCCAGACCCTCAATTCTGGGACCTTCCCCTCAACAGGCATGATGACTTAATCGGAGGTTTCGGACAACGAGGGAACGCAGGAATTCTCAAATGAAAACTCTGCAGTCTTAGGTTATTTCAATACCTTACGTGCCACTTTTGATTGAATTTTACGTGGCGGCAACCCCCGCTAACAGAAGTCAAAGAACCTGATCAAATTTCATGATTCCGGACGAATATCATGTGTAGTAGATATTTATATAAACAATGTTTAATAAAATTATCTACGTAAACTATATCTACCCAACAAAACTTCGGATGCTAGGTATCACACTCCATTGATCGATAACGATCGCGCACAAAGGCACGGCGCTCATCCCCGAAGTATCGTGCGCTTTCCATCACCGTTTCAAAGACACGTTGTCCAACTTCCCGCAGTAGAGCGCGATCGTCTCCACTGTTGCCGGTCGGAATACAGAGGACGGCATCCTGGGTGAAAGTATTGATGTGCGGTCCTCTCGTGCCATTCTGGGCCCGCGCGGCAGCGTCGGAACTTTCGCCGCGGACGGCTTCGCGGAGCAACTTTCGCATCATGGTCACGCCCCGATCATGAACACCGAGATGTTCCAGCGCATGCACCGCAATCGGCCGCTGTCCCGTAAGCACCTCCCAATCACCCGGTTCTCGCTGCCGTTCCTCGTACGTCCGATTGCCGTCCTGTCCGAAGAGATCGATCGAATTCGGACCACATAATTCCTGCCGCCCCTGACCGTTCGGGTCGACCAGATCACTGAAATGCCGCCAGCCCAGCAACGCACATTGATTGTTGTCGATGGGAACACACCAGCGCGTATTACCGACGCGGGCAAAGTAGGTCGACATGTTGGTACGTGGGAAAATAGGACCAATCTGCAGGAAATTCGGCAACAGGGCGTGGTTGGTTCGCACCCAGATCCGCTCACCTACGCGGCGGGCGGTCACGAACAGCATGCCGCTGCCGCCTTCGGTCTCATGAAATTCAAGCTCGGGAAAACCGCCAAAATCCTCTGACAGCTGCAAATTCGTCATATTCACGTGAAGAAAGCATGCATGAATTGGATCCATGATGTTCTCTTGCACCTGCAGCCAGTTGCAGTCGTGCCATACCGAGTACGGCACCATGCGGTCGTCGGGCTCATCATAGGTATCGAAGACTGGAAATTCCGGCTCTTCTCCGGGCGGCCCCATATACACGAATACCAACCCCAGATGCTCTCGTGCGCGATATGCACCGTGCCGGAACGACTCTTTCAGCCGTGAGTCTGGTGGCTCGCCGGGAGTTTCGAGGATGGTGCCGTCGGGGGCAAACAGCCACCCGTGATAGCAGCACCGAAGCCCTCCGTCCGAAACGATGCCATATTCGAGAGACGTGCCGCGGTGGCTGCAATGACGATGCAGAATTCCGACCTCACCCGATTTGTCCCGAAAGGCCACCAGATCTTCATTGAGGATCCGGATGGCCTTCGGCAAATCGGTCAATTCCTCGCTCAGACAAACGGGCTGCCAATAACGGCGCATGAATTCGCCCATCGGCGAGCCAGGATCCGTGTGCGTCAATTCCGTATCCGCACGCGGTACATCGCGCAACAGATATCCTGAATAAGGCTCGGCCACGGTGCCGGTGTCGGCACTGGTGGGGTCGGAATCCTGAAGTGCCACCGCTCTCTCCTTCTTCGTCTCGGCTTATGCAGACGACATGATGTGACAGATTACGATGCTGACGCAGGCGCGCGAGTCAAGCCAGTCCAACCTTAACCGTTCCGGGCGCGGGTTGAGACAGCTTTAGGTCGATCTGGTCTGGAAGATTTTGCCGGGACGATCCTTCAGGGGAGAGGGGGGATTGGCAGAAGGCTGAAGTGAACCGCCCCGGCAAAGTTGGTGGAGGACTACTCGACTACGCGTACTTGTTTTGGCATGAAGAAGAGATAATCCTGCTTCTTGCCCACCCGCGCGTGACAGGTTGCACAATAGCTCACCTTGTTCGCACGAATTCCTTTGGTCATCCCGGTCAAGCTGCCATTGGCCTTATATTCGACATAGCACCAGTCTCCGGTCTCTGGATTCCAGCCCTTTGGCATTTTCTCCATGAGGGAAAAGGGACCGGTGATGATGTCGCCATCCTTGGTGACGATAAAACTGTCTTTGGCGATCTGAGCGCCGGCAGGCATCTCACCTGCGGTCTCGTATTGGCCGTAAGCCTTCGCAGCCGCATTGGCGTAGTTGTTGATGTAGTTGTTGCCGTGCTGGGAAGATCTGTAGGGAACGCGGTTGAACCGCTTCCAGTCCGCATACTCAAACGCCACCGGATCACCCGATTCAGCATAGTGATTTCGCATCGACATCTTGATCGCGCTGTAAATGGACTGAGCGCGTTCGCCTGAAAGGTCAGCCGGATCGGTAATCCGAAAATGGGCTTCTGGCGCGGTGGCCGACTGAGCAGCAGCCTCTGCAATTAACAGTGAGCCACCGGCATCCGTTTTTGCAGCCAACCAACCGACGGGCCCCGCAAACACGAAAACAGCAACCCATTGCGCGAGCCTTTGATGACCGGCCGTCAGTCGCATCGTTCCCCCAAATAAGCACTAACCATTTAGGGGTAATCTAGGTAGCCGGGTCAGAAGCGTCCAATCAACTCCCGTCAACAAACCGTGAGAAGCGAGCGATCGCTTGCGCCGTCTAACCACCGGACGATAAATTCAACCAGAGGTTGGTGGCTCTCCGAAGCCTAGTCGAGGCCGAGGTATTCCGCTTCCCGCTCGCGCCACCACTCGGTGTTGACGGCCACTTCCCGGTCCATCCACGAGGCCATGCGGTCCTCGTAGCGCTCGGTCTCACCATCTTCCTTCAAAACCTGGAGTACTTCCTTGGCGGCGAAGATCGCGGCCCGGTGTGTCTGGTTGGGATAAATCCCGATCCGATATCCCATCTCCGTGAACTCAGCTTTTGGAAGCACAGGGGTCTTGCCACCCTTGAACACGTTGACCAGAGCCGGTCCATTGATCTTAGAGGGGATGGATTCGAGTTGTTCCCGGTTCTGCGGCGCTTCCACGAATCCCACGTCGGCACCGGATTCGAGGTACAGGTTCATCCGATCGATTGCTGCGTCGAACCCTTCGACAGCGATCGCATCTGTCCGGGCGATAATGACGAAATCCTCGTCGCGCCGGGCATCGACGGCCGCTTTGATCTTTCCAGCCATCTCTTCCGGGGGCACGATTTCCTTGCCTTCGTAGTGACCACACTTCTTGGGCGCGAACTGGTCTTCGAGATGAATTCCTGCGACGCCGGTCTTCTCGAACTCCCGCACCGTACGCACGACGTTGATGGCGTTGCCGTAGCCTGAGTCCGCATCGGCGATAACGGGGATAGTCACGGCATCACAAACCAGGCCGACCCAGTGTGTGACTTCGAGCATCGTCATGAGCCCCATGTCGGGATAACCGTTGGCCCGTGAAAATCCCCCGCCTGTCAGGTAGAGGGCATCGAATCCCGCGATCTCGATGAGCCGGGCGGTCAGGGCGTCAAAAGCGCCGGGGACGACGAGGTATTTGTCCTCGGAAATGTGTTTGCGAAGCTGTTTACGCGTTTCCATATCGAATAGTCCTCCCTTTGCATTGGCAGGAATTTCGGGGGCGCGTGCCACTCTGTCAACTTGTGAGTTCCAATCGAACGACACGCAAACCGCACACGGGCGGGCGAAAGCGCTATAATTTGTCCGATTTCCGCGCGCGTGGGACCTGCGGTGGGATCCCCGGAGGCACATTGTTCGACACCACATTCAGAAGATCGCTGCTGCTGCTGTGCATCGGATCGAGCGCCATGTGCGTAACGATGGCTATCTGGTATCTGCAGACGCCGAATCTGATCGCGCCACAGTCCAAGGCCGCCGACTTGACGCCCGCGCTGACGATCGACTTGAACGAATACTGGAGCGCAAAATTCGCTTATGCCGTCGCCGTGACTGCGGCCGGGGGCATGCTGCAGGGCTTCACCGGGTTCGGGGCGACCCTCGTGATGGTCCCACTGCTTACCTTCGTTTACGGCCCCACGGAATCGGTTGCCGTCGGCATCGGCCTCTCCGCCCTCGGATCTTTGCTCCTTCTTCCGGAAGCCTCGCGCGATGCGGACTGGCGGGACGTGGGCCCAGCCTGCCTCATGGCTTTCATCTTCGTCCCCATCGGTGTCTTTCTCCTGCTCGCGACCGACCCCGGTATTACCCGCCGATTGATGGGCGGACTCGTCATTCTGGTCGCACTGATCATGATCCGGGGCTGGAACTACAAAGGACCCCGCAACATCCTGACCAGCGCGGCAGCCGGTTCGTTCAGCGGGTTCACGGCCGGTTTTTTCGGCATGGGCGCGCCGGGCGTGATCATCTATTACCTCGTGGACGGCATTCGAGCTGCCGTCCAGCGCGCCAATGTTCTGATCGTGCTGGGAGTGGCTTCGACCATCACCGTGGTCGGGGTCGTGATCGGTGGCGGCGCGGACTGGGGCTCGCTGATTTTTGGCATCGCGCTTGTTCTGCCATTTGCCATTCCGATGTGGATCGGCGCTCGCTTCTTCCGAACCACGTCAAATGAGGTTTACCGGCAGGTGTGCCTGTGGATGCTGATCATAATGGGGACCGTGGTCATTGCGCTCTAAACTCGCGCTCCCAGCCTTGGCGGCATTCACATCGTGATCGAATTTGCGCAATTCCTGACGCCGACCTTTGCCTTCGCCACCGCGGCGGCCTTGCTGGGTGGCCTCTTCATGGGTTTCACCGGCTTCGGCTCGACCCTGGTGATGGTTCCGTTGCTCTCGATCGTCTATGGCCCGCCGGAAGCGGTGGCCGTCGGTGTCGCCATATCGGCGGCAGGATTGGCCCAGGTGGTGCCGCAGGCATCCCGTAACGCAGTTTGGAAGGATGTCATTCCAACCTGCATCGCCGCTCTCATATTGATCCCCGTCGGCACGGCGTTCCTGTTGTTGACTGATCCGGCAGTGACCCGGCGCCTGATCGGTGCAGTGGTTCTACTGGTCGCCGTGATCATGCTGCGCGGCTGGTCCTACAACGGACCCCGCAATCGCATGGCCAGTTCCATATGCGGTGCCGTCGGTGGTTTCACGAATGGCTATTTCGGGATCGGCGCTCCCGCGGTAACTTTCTATTTCCTCTCGAAGGGGGTCAGCGCTGCAGTCGCCCGAGCCAATATCCTGCTGACTATCGGTGTGTTTTCGGTCGCGACGATCATCGCGATCGCCATCGGAGGCGGCATCGGTCCGGATACAGGCGTTCGCGCAATTGTGCTGTTCATCCCCTATTCCGCCGCACTTTGGGCGGGATCGCGCCTTTTCCAGAACGCTTCGGACGATCTCTATCGCCGAACCGCCCTTTGGCTTCTGATGGCCATGGGCGCCACAGTGATCATATTCTAACCACTGTGCGTCCCCTTCCCGCTTAGAGCAGATCGGGTTTAAATGGAGTCGTTATGTGATCCCATTTAGACGCGTGAATCTTCTCCAACATATTGATATGAGAGCAAATAACATTGTTAAGTTGGAAACGTTCCCGTTTCCAACTTAACAAAATTTGCCCTGGCCAGACCGTCGGGACGGCTTCTCGACCCGGAGAATCGGTGCTTCAAACAACATTCAGCCGCACGCTCCTGCTGTTGTGCATCGGATCCAGCATGGCGTGTCTCGCCCTCGGAATTTGGTATTGGCTGACATCACCGTTCGCGGTGCCCGAAATCGCAACACACGTGGCTGTCCCGCCAACCATCAGCGGCCTAAGAGATTTTCTGACCCGCGACATCGCGTTCGCCGCTACTGCCGCAGCACTCGGCGGGGCACTCATGGGGTTTACCGGATTCGGCGGCACGCTGGTCATGGTGCCGCTGGTGGCACTGGTGTGGGGCCCGACGGACGCGATCGCGATCTCCATGATCGTCGCCACATTCGCGACCGCCCAACTTCTACCGGTGATCACCCGGGAGGCGGATTGGCCCGATGTATGGCCCGGAATGATGGGCGCCGTGATCGGGGCGCCGCTGGGCGTATTGATGCTGCTGTCAACCGATCCGGCCCTGACGCGCCGCCTCATGGGACTCATCATCATTCTGGTTGCCGTCATCATGATGCGCGGCTGGCTTTACCGGGGGCCCCGTAACAAAGGGATCTGCGGCGCCTTCGGCAGTTTCGGTGGCTTTACGAGCGGCTACTTCGGAATGGGCGCACCTGCGGTGACCTTATACTACCTGTCCGGCCAGAAACAGCCTGCGGTCCAGCGGGCCAATATCCTCCTGGTCCTTTTAGTCCACATCATGGTTGTCGTAGTGGTCCTCGCGCTCGATGGGAGGATCGGGTTCAACACGCTGCTGCTGAGTGGTGCGTTGTACCTTCCGTACGCGGGGGCAACCTGGATCGGCGCACGCGTCTTCCGGCGCGCATCCCATGAAATTTATCGGCGCGTCTGCCTCTGGCTACTCATCGTCATGGGCATTACCGTCGCCGCGCTCTAGCGGTCAATCGTGCCTGGCACGGTGCCAGGCACGATTTGTCAGTGTCTGCTAGCTCGCGAGTTTCGTCGCGTTGAATTCGGGGCGGTCCTTTATTTTCTGCATCTCACTGTCGATGTAGGTCACGCGCTCGGCGCGCGGCATTTCATCGGCCGCCCGAAGGATATCCATGACCACACCAGTGACCTCCCGCCGCAGTTCTTCGTCGTCCCGGCCCGGTATTTCAGGAATCGGGATGATCGTATCGCTGCAGTAGGACGGCACCTCCTGACCATTTTGATTTGGGAGAACGGGTGTCTCTCCGTTCTGCACACGCTCGATACCGGCGCGAATGTTCTTGCGCAAGATGGCCACACCCCTGTCTGTGTGACCCAGGTTTTCGGTACCGTGCACGGCAACCAAACCCTGGCCCACCTGCGCCTCGTAGTCGCTGGGGACACGCTGACGATCTTCGTACGGCCGGTCGGCGGTTTGTCCCAAAAAGTCGACGGAATCCTTGCCGACAAGTTCGCGCCGACCTTGATTGTCCGGATCGACCGCCTTGCCAAAGTGCCGCCAAGCCGTGATTCTAGTCGTGGTGTTGTCGACCGGCACCGTCCACTTTGTGATCGCCGCGCGCTGGAAGTATTTCTCGTCTTCCGCGGTCTCGAAGAATGAGCCGACCTGGCTGAAGCTTGGAAAAAACGTTTCGTACACGCGCACCCAGACTTTGTCCTTCCAGCGAAACGTGCAGACGTTGCAGGTGTGGCGTCCGTTCGGGTGCTCGTACCAATCGATGACGGGCATTTCACCCCAGCTCTCTTCGAAATGTTCGGTCGAATGGTTCGCATGCAAAAACACCGTGTGATAGGGATCCGTGGTGTTCTCGGCAATCTGCAGCCAATTGGCCGGATACGAGATTGAGTACGGGACGAGTTCGTCGTCCGCGAGGTTAAAGGTGTCGTAGACGGGGAACTCCGGCATGACCTCCTGCCGACCCATGTAGACGAACAGCAGACCCTTGAATTCGACGATGGGATAAGCGCCGTGAAACACCTTGTCCTTGATCTTGCTGCCCGCAGGTTCACCCGGGGTGTCGAGGATGGTGCCGTCCACGGCATATTCCCAGCCGTGGTAGCAGCATCGTATGCCGCATTCCGTCACATTTCCGAATTCAAGCGACGTGTTGCGGTGGCTGCAATTCAAATGCAGACAGCCGTACTCACCCTGCCGCGTTTTGAACAACACCAGGTCTTCACCGAGCAGCCTGGTCTTGTGTGGCAAATCCTCCGGGACCTCTTCGGTCATGCCGATCGGCCACCAGAAACTCCGCAAGTAATCACCACAGGGCGTTCCCGGCTCGATATTGGTCAGCAGAGGATCGGGCGGCGGACGCGTGGCTTTCGCCGCACCACGAAAATTGCCGTTGGGTGTATTGGGCCGGACGTATTCTGCAACGCTCATCGGAAATCTCCTGTATCGCTGCTTCAGCGGGTCGGTGTTCGTGATGGCCGTGGCGCGACCGGCCGACACATCAGCTAATTCACAGTCACCGACAACTATGCCTCATGCCCGGAGACACGTTCAACCAAGTTCAGGCAGTCAACTATCCCTGATACTCTGACGCGGCACGATTTCAACAGCGATTTAGGCCCACCTGAATTCCGCGAGCCGGTCAACTCGTAGTCCATTGGGGGAGAATTCATGCCAAGCAAGGAACAGATGATCGCCACGCTCAACGACGTTTGGGCAGCGGTCGAAGCGCAGGATATCGATCGTATGCTCGGGCACATGGCGGAGGATGCCGAGCTCGAGGACCCAGTCGGCAGCGGACTGTGAAAGGGACATGCAGAGCTACGCGAGTTTTTTGGGGGTATGTCCGATGCGTTCGAAACGGTGAGTGTCCGCCAGGACAAGGTCTATCCGTGCGGCGACCAAGTCGCGATTCTCTGGACCATCAGCGGACGCATGACCAACGGTATGAACGTCACTTTTGACGGCATAGACATCTTCAAATTCAACGAAGACGGCAAGATCCAGGCCTTGTGGGGATATTGGAACCCATCAGACTTGGAATGAACACCCGCGCTGGCCGAGTTAGGTTGCGATGAAACGCGAATGACACGACAAGAGGGACCGCCACAATTTGCGCCCGTATTCCAGCCGCCAGGGAGAGCGCCATGAAACTTGAAGGAGTCCGGGTCCTCGATCTATCGCTTTTTCTTCCAGGACCGATGCTGACCCAGATGATGGCCGACCACGGGGCCGACGTCATCAAACTCGAACCACCCGGGGACGGCGAGCCCAACCGCGAAATCGACCTCAAGCGTGATGGAGTGTCCGTATTCTTCGCCAACACCCATCGCGGCAAGAGAAGCATTCAACTCGACCTCAAAACCGATGGGGGCCGTGAAGCCGCGCTCCGGCTGGCGGAGCAGTGTGACGTGATGGTGGAGTCCTCCCGGCCCGGCGTAGTTGATCGGCTGGGCGTGGGGTACGAACAGGTCAGCGAGCGGGCACCCCACATCGTCTATTGCTCGATCACGGCGTTCGGACAGACGGGATCCTACGTGCGCAGACCAGCCCACGATCTCGCGACCGAAGCACTCGCCGGCGTGCTCAGCGTCAATCTCGGGCCGGATGGCCGGCCCGCGATGCCAGCGATCGCAAATGCTGACATCCTGTCCTCCATGATGGATGCGCTGATGGCCAGCATTCCCAACAACATGGGTTCCGTTCTCGCGGAAAGGCGCGCGCCCATCGCCAAGCACGAGCGGCCTTGGGGGGGTAACGCCATGTACAGCATATATGAAACCAAGGACGGCAAATGGGTCGTGCTCGGCGCCGCGGAGATGCATTTCGCCGAGAACGTCCTGACTCGGCTCGGCCGCCCCGACCTGATCGAACTCTGCGAACCACCACCGGGTCCGAATCAGGATCCGGTCAGAGAATTCTTCAGCGAAACCTTCAAGACCCGAACTCAGGCAGATTGGAGCGCCTTCTTCGCCGATGTCGATGCGGCCTTCGCGCCGGTCCAAAACATGCGCGAGGCCGTCGACGACCCACAGGTGCGGTCCCGCGATATGATCATCGAAGACAGCCGCGGCTGGGAACACATCGGCCTGCCCATAAAGTTCCGCGACGAACCGGGCAGCCCGGACTTCGCTCTGCCCGAGGTCGGTCAGCACTCCGAAGAGATCCTGCGCGAGATGGATTACGATGACGCGGAAATCATCGCTCTCAAAGAGGCTGGCGTTTTCTGAGCCAATCGGGAGCAGTAGTCGTCTGGCCTCATCCAGCGAGGTGGTAGAATGGTTGGATGGGAGCAACATTATCACGGAGTATTGCTATGAAGGCGTTCGTTGTCGGCTCGTCTACGATTGCGGCAGCGTGCGTATCGGCCTTGTTCGCACTGACTGTGGGAATTTCATCCCAGGCCGCGGCACAGGAACTCATCGGGCAGGGATCATTCAAGGGCGGGAACCGTCAACGTCTCAAAAAACAGCGTCCGGGACGGTCGTGACCTTGGAACAAAATTTCTCCTTCGACGGAGCGCCGGACCCCAAGCTCGGGTTTGGCCGCAACGGCTATGACCCAAAAGCGAAATTCTCAGAGTTCAGATCCAATAAAGGTAAGCAGGTCTACGAAGTCCCCGCGTCCATCGATGCGAGCCAGTACACCGAAATTTGGATCTGGTACCAGCAATACAACGTGCCGCTCGGTGTCGCCGCGATAAAGAAATAGTGCTCGGCGGCGAGACCACCGCCCGGTCACCCCACCAACGACTCACATGCCGCGACGATGTGGCGGGCGCTCATGCCGTAACGGTCCCGGATTTTATCGGTCGGGCCGACAATGGCGTATTCATCGGGCATGCCGACGAAGCGCATGCGGGTGGGATGTTCTTCGGCGAGAAGCTCGGCGACCGCGCCGCCGAGGCCGCCGGTCAGGTGGTGCTCCTCCGCCGTGACAATACCGCCCGTCTCGGCGGCCGCAGCGAGCACCGCCTCACGGTCGAGCGGCTTGATGGTGTGCATGTTAATCACGCGGACGTCGACACCCTTTTCCGAAAGGGTCTCCGCGGCAGTTAGAGCCTCTGCCACCAAGCATCCACAAGCAATCACGGTCACGTCCCTGCCGTCGCGCATCACGTCGGCCTTACCAATCTTAAAAGTCGCGTCGATAGGGGTGACCGGAGTCTCGACGGCACGGCCGCCGAGGCGGATATAGACGGGGCCGTCGTGGTCCTGCGTTGCCAATGTGGCGTGCCAACCCTGGTGGGCGTCGGCGACAACGATGGCCGTCATGTTCGGCAGGCAGCGCATCAGGGCGATGTCCTCGATCGCGTGATGGGTTCCACCCGACACGCCCAATGAAATCCCACTGCAGGCCCCACCGATGACCACCCGCTGGTTGGCGTATGCCACGTCGTTGCGGAGCTGCTCCATCGAGCGCGCGGTGATGAAAGGGGCATAGCCGCACAGGTAGGGATGCATCCCGGTGGTCGCGAGACCGCTGGCAATACCCATGGCATTCTGTTCGGCAATACCAACATCGATCATCCGACCCGGATGCCGTTCCTGCAGAGTCCGCAAGCCAATCAAATCGAGGGTGTCGGAGCCAACCGCAACCACCCGGTCATCACGCTCCGCCAATTCCGTGACGGCAAGACCGAAGGACAGTCGGGATTGATTGGCGGCAAGGCTCACCCACTCAGGGGCGTCCGAATTTCCGTTCCCAGTGTCGTTCATGCCTGCCACTCCAATTCTGCGAGCGCCTTTTCGTACACCTCGTCCGTCACCACATTGTTGTGCCAGAGGTATGTGTCTTCGGCGAAGCTGGCGCCTTTACCTTTGACCGTATGCGCGATCACGAGTGACGGTTTGTCGGCTTCCAACGGTAGCGCGTCGAGAACATCGGCGATCTCACCCATCTCGTGACCGTCGATCTCCCGCACTGCCCAGCCAAAGGCACGCCACTTATCGGCCAACGGCTCGAGGCCCATCATCTCGTGGATATGACCGCTTTGCTGGACCTTGTTGTAATCGATGATCGCTGTGAGACTGGAGAGCGACAGGTGCACGGCGGCCATGGCTGCTTCCCAGTTCGAGCCCTCCTGCAGCTCCCCGTCACCGATCATCACAATGGTGCGAAAATTTTTCTTTTGCAGGCGTGCGCCAAGCGCCATACCGATGCCGATAGAGAGGCCGTGGCCAAGGCCCCCCGTGCTCATCTCCACCCCCTCGCACTTGATATCGGGGTGCATGCCGAGCAACGATTCGTAAGCGTAGAACTCATCAAGCCGGCTATCGTCGAAGAATCCTGCCTGCGCCAATACAGCGGCGAGAGCCGCATTGCCGTGGCCTTTTGACAGAACGAACCGGTCGCGGTCCGCCCACCCTGGCTCTTCGGGCCGCAAGCGAAGAAAATGAAAATACAAAGCGGCCAGCAAGTCCGCCGCAGAGAGAGCGCCCCCGACGTGGCCGATTCCCGCCGCATGCAGCGCGCGCCAAGAATTGCGCCGGATCTTGAGGGCTTCTTCGCGAAGCTGATCCAGCACGGCTTCTCTATTGCTCTTATCGGGCATCGTCGTTTCTTTCGTACAGGGAAGCGGACCGGAGGCGGATGATAGCGATGGGAACCGCCGTTACAAATGTCTAGCTCGCCAAGAGCTCGCGTAACCCAGCATCAATGAACGCGGTGTCTTCTGCGTTACCACCGGGCCGGCCGCCAACATGACCGTAGATGGAGGGCATGGGCCGGTACTCCGCGTTGGGCATGCGCTCCACTTCGTATGCGTTGTCCTCAGGCGGGAAGTAGAGATCGGTCTGGCACGGCATGACGATGACCTTGGCCGTGATCGCCGACAGCGCCTTGTCGAAGTCGCCGTTGTAGATGGCGTTGTCGCTGATATCTCCGTCCTGCCAGGTGTTGATCATCCAGATCTGATTGTTGGCATCGGCGCGGATCCAACCCGATTCCCAAGCGGATACGATGAAGTCCTCGATCGTGGGTGATCCCGATTTTTTGAACGTTTCCTGGCGCCACCATTCCTGGGAAAGCCCCCATGCGCTCCACACCCGGGCGGCGGCGCGCATGCCATGGAGGGGCGGTTTCTCATACCAGCCTTGCGCGTAATCCGGATCGGTCTGGACGGCGGTACGGACGGAATCCAGGAACACCCAGTTGTGCGGACGAGTCTTGGCGGAACCGCACCAGGGCAGAATACGCTCAACCTGATCCGGAAAGATGGCGCCCCAATGGAAGGCCTGCTGTGCCCCCATGGAAAATCCAGCGACAAGCGCGAGTTTCTCGACTCCGAATTCCTCCGACATCAGCCGCCGCTGAGCGTGAACATTGTCCCAGTAGTTGATGCGCGGAAATCTCGGGCCGTTGTACGGCGGCGGCATATTGGATGGCGAAGACGACACGCCGTTGCCAAACATGTCGGTACAGACAACGAAGTACTTGGACGGATCGAGCGCCATACCCTCCCCGATCAATGCTTCATATGATGCGTGCGTGCCACCGTAGTAACTGGGAATAAGCACGGCATTGTCCTTCGCCGCATTGAGGGTCCCGTGCGTTTTATAGGCGAGCTGACCCTTACGGAGCACCATGCCGCACTTCAGCTCAAAATCGCCCAGTTCGAATATTCCGTGTTCGTCAGACATGCTCGCCGTCCTTTCAAATCATGTACCTGCCGTCAATCACCTTGGGCCCGTTCCCGGCCCTGACCCGTCACGACGGCACGCCATCTTAGGTGGTCGAGTGCATAGAAATCGACCCGCCCGCCGCTGCGCATTCGAGAGCTACGGGTTCGGAAACCGCTTGTCGAAAATTCGATCTTCCGGCCCGTTTTTGGATCACGATCACTGTGATAGTGTCGCCGCATAATCGAGCTACGGCAAAACGAACAAGATAATTGTGGGAGGAGTGAACGAAATGGGTTCAATGAGAACACTGAAAGCGAGCGATGGTCACGAGCTAGGCGCCTACGAGGCGATTCCCGAGGGGACGCAACGCGGCAGCCTTGTGGTGATCCAGGAAATATTTGGCGTCAACAGTCACATGCAGCAGGTGTGCGACGGTTTTGCCGCTGAAGGCTATCTGGCGATCGCACCGGCCGTCTTCGATCGCGTCGAACCCGGCGTCGATCTCGGCTATACGCCCGAAGATATCGAGCGCGGCCGCAACCTGATGGGCCAGCTAAGTTGGCGCAACACCATATTGGATGTCGAAGCGGCGGCCGATGCCGTATCAGGCGATAAGCGGCCGGGAATCATCGGCTACTGTTATGGAGGTTCCGTGGCCTGGGTCGCGGCATGCCGTCTCGATCTTACGTGCGCCGTCAGCTACTACGGCGGCATGATCATCGATTTTGTCGACGAGACACCCAAATGCCCCACAATGCTTCATTTCGGGGAAAAGGACGCTGGTATTCCGATGTCGGACGTCAAGGAGATCGTCAAAAAGCACCCGGAAGTGACGACGCACACGTATGCTGAGGCAGAGCACGGATTCAACTGCGACGATCGCGGGTCCTATCATGACACGGATGCCAAACTCGCCCTTGAGCGCACGAACGCGTTCTTCTTCCAACAGTTCCTCTAGAAGGGCGACGCTGCGGCTGCCGTTTAAATTCATGACCAGATCGCTACGCCGATGATCGCGCGGGTCGAGGACCTCGAAGACGCAGGGCTTGCCCGATGGGTTGAGGGTGTGCCGCTGCCCCACTTCGAGTCGACGCCCTGGATCGAGCCGCCGGAGCTACGATCGCTGCGACTGGCCATCGTTACGACTGCAGGCCTGCATCGGCGCGATGATGCGGCTTTTGACGTTGGGGAGGGGAGCTATCGTGTCCTCCCGGGAGACATCTCGGCGCACGACCTGTTGATGAGCCACATCTCGGTCAACTTCGACCGTTCGGGCTTTCAGGAAGACGCAAATCTGGTCTTTCCCATCGACCACCTGCGCGCGATGGCCGCCGAGGGCAGCATCGGGTCCCTCGCCGATTTCCACTATTCCTTCATGGGTGCCAGCGACCCCGAGGAGATGGCCGTACCTGCCCGGCAAATCGCGGGCATGCTGAAGAATGACCAAGTGGACGCGGTGCTTCTGACACCGGTTTGACCGGCCTGCTCGCGCGCCGTCGGCGCGCTGAGCCACTTTCTGGAGTCGGAAGGCATTGCAACGACTCAGATCAGCCTAATTTACGAACACACGGCCGCGATCCGGCCGCCGCGTGCGCTATGGGTGCCGTTCGAACTCGGCCGGCCTCTGGGAGTTCCGAACGATCCTGTATTCCAGCGACGGGTCCTCACGGCAGCTCTCGAATTGCTGTCTGAGAAGTCGGGACCGATTCTCGCGGAATATCCCGAACCCGCCCCATCTGGAGCCACCTCAGGAGAAACATGGGTTTGTCCGGTGAATCTTGGATCACCAAAACCGGAGGCGGAACGGGGTGACATTATGTCACGGGTACTGGGTGAAATCTCCGATCTGTCGCCCTGGTTTGAACTGAGCCGAGAGCGGCGGGGCCGTTCCATATTTGGTGTCAGCCAGCTCAACATCCAGGAATGCGCCCACTTCCTCACCTCCTTACTGACGAACGAAAATCCGGACGGCGGCGCCAAGAATGTTTCGCTTGGAGAATCCCTGAAACGCACGTCCGAGGACTTGTTCACGTGGTACACCGAGGCTGCGGCCGCGCAACCAGGCGTGACAGCGCCATCAAGCCGGACACTTGAAGATTGGTACTGGGGCGAGACTGCTGCTGGCCGTCTGGTGCTTGATCTGGCCCAGCAGCAACGTGATCATCCCGACCCGCTGGTGCGCCGCATCGTTGAGCGAAATCTGGTCCCCTGGACACAAAATCATAGGCTGGAGTAAAATAAATAAACAATGTTCATTTTATAGAACATTGTTTATTTATCAATAAGATTAAAATCTAAGACTCATCCGCTTTATGTATGACCCGTTGTGGGAAGGGAATCTCGATTCCTTCCTCCCGGAACCGGCGGTCGATCTCGAAACGGCTTTCGCTGGCGATGCGCGGCCGCAAGATCACCTCACCGGTAAAACAGCGCAGTTCGAAGTCGAGGCTGCTCGCGCCGAAATCCATGAATAGGACGAAGGGTTGTGGATCAGTCAGCACCTGATCGTTCGCCCCGGCAACTTCGAGCAGGATGTCGCGGACGCGGCCAGTATCCGATCCGTAGGCCACGCCAATTGCGATATCGATTCGGCCCCGCCGATCCTTGTGGGTCCAGTTCGTCAACGGAGTCGACAGAATCTCCGCGTTCGGAATGATGACCGAAGCCCGCTGGAAGGTCTCGAGTTCAGTGCCACGGAAGTTGATCCGCTTCACGAACCCTTCCATGCCACCCACGACGACCCAATCTCCGACCTTGATAGGCCGCTCGGCCATCAAAATGACGCCAGAGACGAAGTTATTGACCACGTTCTGCAGCCCGAACCCGATCCCGACCGACAAGGCACCGGCAACCAGCGCGATGTTGGTGAGATCGACGCCAACCACCGCAATCGCGAGCGCCGCAGCCAGAATGGCCCCAATGTATCCAATACTCGCAGTCAGTGAATGCTGAACATTGACGCTGAGATTGGTTTGCGGCAAAACGCGCTCTAGCAGACGCCGCTGCACAAAACGCGTTGTGGCCATGGTCCCGACGAATACGGCCACGGCCAGGATAATGTCGAATGGCGAGATCGGGACATTGCCGATCTTGAATCCCTGGAGCACAGCCAAGGACCAGCGGCTTAATTCCTCTTTCGGGACGCCCCAGAAAGGCAGGACGATTAGCGCCCCGATCACGACCAGCACGGGATCCAACGCCCCCCGCACCCAGAATCTGAGCTTGCGCAAACTCTCGTTTTGCATACGCAGACGGCTGCGGAATAAAGTAGAACGGATCAGCGCACCCACGACTTCCCGCAATATCCCCCTGACGAGGAACAGCAGGGCGATAGCCACCAGTGTGATGACGATACGGTCGATCAAGAAACGGGCGAGCACGCCGTAGCCGATCAGCGCCGCGATAACGGCAACCGTTGCTCCCACCGCAAGAATTCCCCTGACATAAGGCCAGAAACGGCCCTTCGAGACATTCTCTGAAGCTTCCGTGTCCGCAACGTCTTCAGTTATCAGGCTTACCCAAAGCGTCCGTCTGGAGAGGGCTATCATCGCTGATGCTTGAAGAGTCACTGCAATCGTGAGTGCCACAGACAAGAGTTCTTGAGACACCACGAATTCCCTGGAAACGATACGAAAGAAGATGTCCCCGGCAAAAACCACCGCCATCAATTTGATGATACGGGTAATTTTGTGCGCGTTCTCAGGGGCTATTTCCATCGTGCGCCATTGCGGCAGTTCGAGTGCCAACACCGCGCGCGTGATCGCGATGATAAGAATCAGAAACAAGATGATCCCCAGGAACGCCTGGATCGCAAGTTCTACCGGAACGATGTGCAGAGCGCCGGGACGGGAGAGGAATGCGATGAGTCCAACGATGATGAGCGCCGGGATGACACCCCGCGCCAGGGCGTCTGCCACCGCGGCGACGACAGCCCGGGCATAGGACGGTTCTTCGATCGCCGGATCGCGGCCGAACCTTCGAAGTATCCACTTGCGTGCAAACCAGCCCGCCAGGAAGGCGGCCGCCAGGGCAAGAAGGTTCTGAACGTGCCACCAAACTCCACGGAATTCGGCGTCTGCTTCGGAAGAATCGCTATACCATGAGTCGAAGGCGCTCGCTTTGGCACGGAAGTTCCCCAATGCGTCCCGCGTCGCGCCCCATACAGACACCGGCGACAGCGGGAACGGCAGACGAATGAGAACGCTATCGAGCAGCGACTGCCGGGCCGCGGCAGCCAGATCAAATTCCAACGCCTTGACCCGCGCCAAAGCCAACTCTGCCTCGGCCAACGCGGTGCGATTATTGGAGAGTTGGGTTTCATAGGATCGACGCTTGTTGGCCGTTTCATCGGGTTCAGGCGCGGCGCCCACACCAGGTCCTGGACCCAACACCGAACAGCACCTATTCCAACTCCAGGAGCCGCTGTTGCGCTACGTCGCGCATTTGAGAAGCTTCGTCGCGAATCTGATCAAGTTGCTCGCGGTGGCACGATAATCCGAATTCGGACGGTGATCTCACGTCCACATAGGTCTCAGCACGGGCCAGTATATCGTTCCAACGCTGCACAGACTGGAAGTCCGGACCACCGGACGACTGCGCCAGCCCGAATAGCGGGAGCAGAAGCACGACGGCAATTGCCGCAACGACGATTGCCATCCGGTTTACGGGGCTCATGATGAATGACGCTGGTTTCATTTCATTATTGCCTGCCGTTTGGTACCGCCCACGATCGCGTTCAGGCGCTCAACTCTGTTGAACCGCCAAGAGGGATACATCTCCCATGGAACTTATCGGCATTTTGTGGTGCTTACACGAGAAACGACACTTGCTGCCGAATGGCAAGAACATGATGCGCCCTTGACCCTCCGCGAATCCGGGAGATAGCGTGGCTATTCTCCGGAAACGGAATTCTCTGGAAATGCCCAAACCACAATCGCCCCAATTTGCAGCGATACCATCGGTAGATCGCCTGCTGCACGAACCCGCCGTTAAAGCGCTGGCGGAGGCGTACGGGCACTCAGCGACCGCGGACGCTGTCCGTGAAGTGCTGGCCGAATTCCGGGCGCACTTGAATACCGATGACGGCTCCGCGCGGGCGGCTCCCGAACCGGAAATTCTGGTCCAGCACATCACCGACAAGTTGGAAGATTCCGCCGCGCCAAGTCTGAGACGTGTCTTCAACCTGACCGGTACCGTCCTTCATACCAACCTTGGGCGAGCACCGCTGCCTGTCGAGGTCCTGGAAGCGATAACCGACGCGGCCCTACACCCGACCAATCTCGAATACGACATCGGCAAAGGCCGGCGCGGCGATCGAGACAGCCACCTGGAAGCGCGCCTCTGCGCGTTGACGGGCGCAGAGGCCGCGACGGTCGTCAACAACAACGCCGCCGCCGTGCTACTGACTCTTAATTCCCTTGCGCTGCGCAAGGAAGTGGCGGTCTCGAGGGGTGAGTTGATCGAGATCGGCGGCTCGTTCCGCATGCCCGACATCATGGCGCGGGCCGGGTGCCGACTTCATGAAGTCGGTACCACAAACCGAACGCATCTTCACGACTACGCCAATGCGGTGGGCGACCGGATGGCGCTGATCATGAAAGTTCACACCAGCAACTACGTGGTTGAAGGATTCACGGCGGCCGTGCCCGAGTCCGATCTAGCGACGCTCGCCCACGATCATGCGCTACCGTTCGTGGTCGATCTCGGCAGCGGATCACTCGTGGACCTCAAGCGCTGGGGACTCCCACATGAGCCGACGCCCCGTGAAACTCTCGCGGCGGGCGCAGATTTGGTCACCTTTAGCGGCGACAAGTTGTTGGGCGGACCACAGGCCGGAATCATCGTCGGGCACGCGGACCTGATTGCGAAGATCAAGCGCAATCCCATGAAGCGCGCCATGCGCCTCGGCAAGCTCTCCATTGCCGCACTCGATGCCGTCTTGCGCCTTTACGACGACCCGGACCGACTAGCGGAAAAGCTGCCAGCATTACGGTGGCTTGCGCGCGCTGCAATCAAAATAGAGGCGGCGGCAACGCGTCTCTTACCGGCATTTACGGCGTGGGTCGGGGAGCGGGGAACCGTCTCCATCGTCTCCGTTCACAGCCAGATCGGAAGTGGCGCGCAACCGGCCGGCGCACTCCCCAGTGCGGCAATTGCCATCCATCCGAGCGGTGGAAAAAGAGGTCGGGGATCCAGGCTGAAGAAGTTGGGCGAGGCCTTGCGGGGGCTTCCCGTTCCCGTCATCGGACGGGTCGAAAATGACGCCTTCGTCCTCGATCTTCGTTGCCTGGACGACGAAGCCGGCTTGATCTCCCAACTCGCCGCAGCGACATCAGCGAACGGGAAACCGCAGCCGTGATCGTCGCCACGGCGGGACACATCGATCATGGCAAGACGCTTCTGGTGAAGGCGCTGACTGGTATCGACGCTGATCGCTTGCCGGAAGAGAAGCGGCGTGGCCTCACCATCGATCTCGGCTTTGCCTATCTCCCGCTTGAAGACGGCCCAACCATCGGGTTCGTCGACGTGCCGGGACACGAGCGATTCATCCGAAACATGCTTGCGGGAGTGTCGGGAATCGACCTGGCCCTGCTCATCGTCGCGGCAGACGACGGTCCCATGCCGCAGACCGAAGAGCATCTCGCCATCCTCGATCTTCTCGACATCCGGCGCGGTGCCGTTGCGATCACCAAGACCGACCGGGTCGACGAAGACAGGATCGCGGAGGTCATCGAAGACATCGAAGTCTTGCTGGCCGGGACATCTCTCGAAGATGCCCAAATGTTCCAAGTATCCGCGCTGAAGGGCACGGGGATAGCAGAACTAAGAGAATTCCTCGAGAGCACGACACGTGAGATTCCGTCGCGGACGACGGGGGGAGGATTTCGCCTGGCTATTGATCGCAACTTCAACCTCAAGGGGGCGGGGCTCGTGGTGACGGGCACGGTCTTTGCCGGTGAAACGCGACCGGGAGATCAACTCATGGTGTGTCCCGGCGGCCATGAGGTTCGGGTGCGCGGCATCCACGCTCAGAATCACGAATCGGACACTGGCGCGGCGGGTCAGCGCTGCGCCCTCAATTTGACGGGACGCGGGGTCGGCAGGGACAGCATTTCCCGAGGGGATTGGCTCGTTGCGCCAGCCTTACATTCGCCGACCCGCCGCTTCGACGCGCGTTTGAAAGTCCTGGCGACCGAAAACCGTCCCCTCAGGCACTGGACACCCGTGCACGTCCATGCCGGAGCCGTGGCCCTGACCGGCCGCGTTGCGCTGCTCGAAGACCGCACGATTCCGCCTGGTAAGGCGGCGCTCGTGCAGATCGTCGTCGACACGCCCACCAGCGTGACCTTCGGGGATCGCTTCGTGATCCGGGACCAGTCGGCGCGCCGCACGATTGGCGGCGGGCGGGTGATCGACCCGTTTGCACCGGGACGCGGCCGCCGGGCACCAGAGCGACTCGCGTTGTTGCGGGCGACAGATCACGAGGATCTGGGAACGGCGCTACAGGCCATGTGCGAGGCAGCGCCGGGCGGCATCGACCTGAGCCGGCTTGCGGTGGCACGAAACGTGACTCCACTCGAAATCACAACCACAGCCGCGAACGCCGGTCTCGTTGTCACGACGACGTCCAACACTGATATCGCGCTGACGCCCGGTCATTGGGACCAACTCCGCGCGTCGATCGTTGAAGAGATCACCAAACATCACGCCAACGCGTCTGACAGCCCCGGAATGGCGTTGCGGGAATTGAGAACGGCAACCGGCATGGGTGCAGGCATGCCTCTGTTTGCGGCCGCGGTCGCCGACCTCGTCACCTCGGGGAAGCTCATCCAAGAGAGTGGCGTCATTCGCCAGGCCGACCACCAGACAGCGCTGCCACCCCGGGACGCAGCCCTGTGGGGCAAGGTTTGTCCTCTGCTTGAAGCCGAGGAGGGACGGCCTCCTTCTGTTCCCGACCTTGCCGACAGTCTGGGAATGAACACACGCGACCTCGAGCGCTTCCTCGTCAAGTTGGGCCGACAGGGAATGACAGTTCAGGTCTCGCGCAACCGTTTTATGACGCCCGCGATGATTCGGCGATTGGCAGGTAAAGCGGAACAGCTAGCAGCTGAATCTGGTGGCCAAAAATTCACCGTCCGCATGTTTCGCGATGCCTCAGCACTAGGACGGAACTTGACGATTGAGGTGTTGGAATTCTTTGATAGGTCCGGTTTCACGCGTCGCGTGGGCGACGAGAGGATGATATTAAAGCCGGCGACCGAGGCATTCGGGCACCTCAGTGCCTAGGCCGTGAATGCCTGAGTTGATGTTGTGAGTATTTGCGGAAGGGAAACGTCTCCGGTGGGGCGGCCGGGCTTCAAACCCGTGCTGGGGCGCTCAGCGTTCTTGGTGGGTTCGACTCCCACTCTCTTCCGCCACTCCCCGCATCACACACCCTAATTCGTGCCTGGCACGAATGACGAATGAAGGCTCGTTATTCGGCGGCTGCTGATTCTCCGATAGCCGCGTTGACGCGGGGCATGACTTCTTCGGCAAACAACTGCATCGAGCGCTTGCTGAGGTCTGCATCCAGCCAGTCGTGACCGCAATAGACCAGCATGCCGAAGTCGCCGGTGGTCTCCCGAAATTTCAGGATCTGATCGACGACGCTGTTGACGGTACCGGCGATGACCAGCGAGTCGACCACCCACTCCAGCGTCACGTCCTCGTCGGGCATCGACTGGTCAGCCTTGAACGTACCGATGCGACCCGCGCTGACGAGCTTGCCCATGATCGTTTCGAAATAGTGGGCATACGGTCCGCCCATCGCCTTGCCGTAACGTTGTGCGGTGGCCTCGTCGTCGGCAACGAATATGCTCTTGCCGATCCGCCAGTCAGATACATCCGGCACGGCGCCCACATTCTTCCGGCCCTGCGCGTGCATCGGCCAGTGGGTGGCAACGATCTCGGCCTGGACGAAGCTCGATGACAACGGCAGCCAGCCGCGTTCCGCGGTCTTCACCAACCCCTTCGAATGGGGTGCGATCGTTGTGACCACGATCGGCGGGTGCGGTTGTTGGTAAGGCTTGACGAAAATCCCCTGTCCCACCTCCGGGACGAGCGTTTGTTCGGTGGTGATATTCCAGTATTCGCCTGTCAAGTTATAAGGCGGCTCACCCGACCAGATGGCAAGAATCTGATCGATCGCCTCGACGAACATGGCGCCACGATCGCGATCCAG
>Ga0114999_10001297_pt1 | contig 35000 bp, 29 predicted proteins | sample ArcticOcean_MG_C_3_FD_89820 | JGI IMG/M metagenome (GOLD analysis project Ga0114999, IMG submission 89820) | Marine microbial communities from western Arctic Ocean - ArcticOcean_MG_CB8_126 | ecosystem: Environmental > Aquatic > Marine > Oceanic | place: Arctic Ocean: Canada Basin | collected...
ATATATTTTTTATGAGTATGTCACCTTCATTCAATTTTCCGAAATTCACCTTTTCCAGTTGAAAACTATCGGGGCCGGGTACCCCCTCCGGATATTGCTTCAAGTGAAATTCACGACTTTCTATTAAGGCCATAATAAAGTGTTTAGAGAGAAAGTAAGACGAGAGGAATCATCGGGTATTTATAACTAACAGGTTGCACTTTTTTTATTCAGCTGAAAGACAATGGCAGCTATGATACCTAAGAGCAAGATGGCGAGCCATTGATATATGGGCAAGAAGAGAAAGATATGCGCCCCCTGAACGTCAGGATGAATAAAAACGGAATCGATAAGAAACACCAGGCTTGCCAAAATAATTAATCCTGTACCGCCATTTACTACGTAATGGGATAGTTTATAATCTCGAAAGAGGTGAATGAATATCATCAGTGCGAGATAAGGCACAATTGACCAGAAAGAAAAGGCAACGAGATAGACATAGTCCGTAAGCGTTTGGTTAGCATAGTTTTCTCCCCAAGGGTGAGCAGCATAGATCATTATAGCAACGGTAACAATCATTGCCAAAACTAATCCATAGAGCCCGAATTTTGCCGAATTCTGCGACTTTTCTCTATTATTCATAATGATTGACTCCTACACTTGCAATAAAGTGGTGATTAGATATGAAAAAGGCGTTTTAGGCATGCCAGGGACATTAGATCCCACCGGAGATGTCATTCAAAAAAGTGGAAGAAAGCAATATTTAGGTTGAATTTATCTTATCCCATTATCAATAATACGCGTTCACTCTGGTGATAGAGAACAAAGAATTAATACGAGAAAGTTTTTTATCCACCCTTTTCACCCGGTAATTTTTAATTGTAATAGTAAATTATGAAAAAATTCATCCTCCTGTTAATATTTTGCTTCAGTGTTTTTGGCCCATTGTCGGCATTGACGCCCCTACCCAATCCGGTGAAAGATTTATACAAAGACTCCTATTGGCATGAAATGTATATTGGAGATCTAAGCTATATTATAGATAGAAGCCCAAAGATAACGCTCGAAGAAAGAGAAATAATTACAGAAATACAAGCGCTTCTACCGGATAATATCGATTCGGCGGTCAGCTTACTGGAGACCGCGATAACAGCAGAATCGAGCGCGGCTATGACCCTCATTCTCGGTAATCTTTATTTTCAAAGAGATGAGTTTAAACGAGCAAAACGTCTTTTTGTCGAGGTGGGAGAAAGACATCCTTACTACCTACTCAATCAAAAAACCTTGGCTTTTCTCAGTGTAAGAATGGAAGATTTCGATGAAGCCGTCAAGTACCTCAAGCGAAGTATCTCTTTAGGCAATACAGAGGGACGCACCTTCGGACTTCTCGGTTATTGTTTACAACTGGATGAAGATTATATCGCGGCAGAACTAGCATTAACAAGAGCGATACTAATTGAACCTGAGGAAAAAAATTGGAAAGGGTACCTTGCTCAGAACTACCTCTATCAGGGAAGATACAAGGAGAGTAATGCTGTTTTTCAAGAGTTGCTGTCTATAGACCCTGAAAACCCAGAATTCTGGTTATTGCAGGCAAATGGTTACATCGGCCTTGGGGATATTGACAAGGCCGCTGCTAATTTCGAAATCTTAAAACGCATGAACAAAGCACCTGCGGATAGCTTACTGCTGCTTGGTGATATTTACATTAACAGGCAAATGCTCGATCTCGCATTTGATGCTTATATGACTTCAGTTATTAAAGACCCCGAACAGCAACTCGATTCTCCCATAAGAGCTGTAAGCTCCTTGATTAATTATGGAGCTTACGACGAAGCAGCCGATTTGATAATTAAAATAAAAAGGCTCTACCGCGGGCGCAGTACTGAGGATGAAGATTTAACGTTGCTGACGATGCAATCCCAGATTGCTATCGCCCGTAATGAAGGCGAAAAAGCAAAGGCAACGCTTGAAGAAATAATTAAACGAGACCCAACCCAGGGACGTGCATTGCTAATCTTAGCTAACTTTTACGGCCGGGAAGGTAATAGCGAACGGGCATTGGAATTATTCGACTTAGCCAAGGAATTGGATGATATTAAAGCTGAAGCTCTGGTTATGCACGCACAACTATTAGCCAGAGGTAAACAATACATAGAATCAGCCGAGCTGTTGCGCGAAGCGCAAGAAATAGAATTTAAGGAGAATGTCGCAGATTTCCTAGAAAAGGTTGAGCATATAATCCTCGTTATCGAAGCCACTAATTCTTAGTTGATTGTTTAAAGGGGTGTGCTGATTCCCCATTTAGGATACATTACGTCGACAGTCGCTAAATAGTATTGGGTATTCAGCTTTCTGCTAAGCCTGTCCATTTCGTCTTGACCGTGCATCCTCTCATCGAGATAAAGAATGGATTATGGCAAAAAAACAGGAAGAACAATCTGAATCAAAACCAACAGGGGTAAATCTGCAGCCTAAACAATGGGCTATGTTTCTACATTTTTCCATTCTCGCAGGTTTCATCGTACCCTTCGCCGGTCTTATTCTTCCAATAATTCTCTGGCAAATCAAAAAGGATGAGATTCCTGAGATAGACGTACATGGTAAGATCGTCGTTAATTGGCTGATCTCAGCTATAATTTACAGTGCGGTATGTCTTCTACTAACTTTCTTATTAATCGGAATTCCTCTGCTTTTTATTCTCGCTGGACTCTGTATTGTCTTTCCCGTCATCGGGGGTATCAAAGCAAACAACGGGGAAGTCTGGAATTATCCCTTAACGATTCAGATTCTTAAGTAATTCCATTCAATTTTCGATTATGGGATTACCATCCCTTGCCCCGCTCATGTAGGGATCCGTAGATTTGTCTTCCGCCTTGCGAAAAGTTATTCCAAGGACGAGTCCTCTTCCTTCATCCATTGCTGGTGTTCATTCCAGGACCCACCGTATGAATGTTTTGCGATCACTTTCTGAACATGGTGATGATCGCGGTTGCTCTGTTCAAGCAGATCGTCGAGTGACTTTTTACGTATTTTAAGCCAGAACATGACAATAATCGCAGCGAGCAGTAGATATAGGATAACACCAATCGGATTCATTGTGTTTATTAATGAATACTTTGGGTCAAAAGGTCAAACAATTGTAGATTTACGATTGCGGATTTCGGATTGAAAAGATAGCCACATATAGCACCAAAGAGGCATAACAGAACTATTTAAAAAGTATCGTTACAAAAGAGCTTTAGCCGACACCCTACCAATACAGAGGAATATCGATAACCTTTTTTTTCAACTGGATTGCTTAGTCGCGTTGCCTCTCGCAATGACAAAATGAAATCAATCCGCAATCGGCTAATCACTGTTCCTTTTCCCACGCCACTTCTTCATAAGATCGGGTAGCTTAGAAAGAGCAGCCCACTCTCGCATCGCTTTTTTCGTGTCGCGTGCAGGGGCGCCGACGACAAAAGCACCCGGATCTACATCGCGCATAACACCTGCTTTGGCTCCAAGAATTGCCCCATCGCCAATTGAAATATGATCTGCGATCCCTACATTACCACCTATCATGACACCATTGCCGATTGTTACTGATCCACTGATCCCTACCAAACCGGCAATCACACAAGCACGACCTATAGTACAGTTGTGAGCAATCTGAACCAGGTTATCAATTTTGGTCCCATCCCCAATTGTCGTCGCGCTGAACTTACCACGATCGATACAAGTTCCGGCGCCAATTTCAACGTCGCGACCAATATTTACGGTACCGATCTGTGGTATCTTTACGAGGCTCTTGCCGTCGGGTGATGGTCGATAACCGAATCCATCTGCTCCAATCGTTACATTAGGATGTATAATGCAATTCTCGCCAATTTTGCAGCGTTCGCGAATAACGGTACCCGGCCAGATCACGGTACCTTCACCAATGGTTGAATTATCAAAGATGGTAACATTGGCATAAAGCGAAACATTATCACCAATCTGCACGTGGGGGCCAAGAACACAACCGGGTCCGATAGCGACACCCTCACCTAATTTGACTGCAGGGTGGACTATTGCGCTGGAGTGGACCCCCTGTCCACAATCAGGTATTTCAGGCGCAAACATTTCCAGGACGACAGCTAGTGCAAGATCGGTATCTGGTACGTGGATCAAGGCCCTACCCTCGCCCGGCTCTAATTTTAATTTTTCATCGGCAAGCGCGGCTGAGGCATGCGAGTCAGTCCATAATTGCGCGTAATTCTTTTGTCCAATAAAAGTTAATTGAGAAGGACCGGCACGGTTTATCTGCTCCACCCCGGTGATCATCAGCTCTGGCGGGCCAACTAGTCTGCCCGTAACGCGCTGGCATATCTCGTCAATCGTATAGGTATTCATATCCATTCACAAAAAATACAATCAGCAGATTGAATAATCTTGAATTTTCTATAAATCAAAAACCATTCCATCCTCAGAGATAAAAACTTTATCACCCAGGATATCCCTTCCCTTTTGGAGTTCCCCCTGAGGATCGGCAAGGACTTCTCTTCCATTATGGATTATTCCCAGTTGATTGAACGATTTTCCGGCATCCTTCAAATAACGACACACTTTATCAACTTGAAAGTGACCGGCCTCCATAAAGAGTAAATCACAGGAATCAAAAAGCGGATCAACGTCCTCAGGACCTCCTAAGTCCCCGGAATAAACAAAGCATTTCCCATTCGCCTCAATGCGATAGGAGTATGATAGCCAAGGTTCCCCGTTTACAGGTTTTCCCATATGTAAATTGTGCAAAGCCGTTATTTTTAAACCCTTTTCATCAAAAATGACCCCGTCTTTATAGCAAGTGGGTTTATACTCGATATTATTATTATCATAAGCAGGAAAAGTATACTTATTCATCTTCTCAATCGCCTCCCACACCTCCAGGTCCGGGATATATACATCGATCGTTTTTCCCGTTAAGACGGTTGATGTTGGATCCGCTCTCGAATTCAGTTTTTCCAGAATGGAAATTAAGTGGGGCAGCCCTTCGATGTGATCGATATGCGGGTGGGAGATAAAAATAGCACGCGTGGAGAGGAGATCGAGGCCTCTGAGGTGGGCAGTATAAGTACAACCTTCACCCGCATCTATCCAGAACAGAGAATCATTATGCTCAATGGTAAATGAACTGTGATGGCGCCCCGGCATTGGCTCGGTGCCGGCACAAGAACCAAGAATAGTAATTTTCATTTTTTTTAATTAAGACCTCAATTAAAAGAGTAGATAGTTTTCTATGGTCAGCAATTCAGAAGATTACATCTGTTCTCGATAATCATTAAGCCAGGGGCAAGAAAATAAGGAATGGTCAAACTTAAGATTATATTCCTTGGGCAAGATTACATTTATAGGCACGCGAATATGTGCTTGAATCATTCTTTCGAACTCTGTGTTTACCATGAATAAGGCTGAATATGAATGACAACATTTTTGGGTCGTTCAATAGTGACAAGCGCTTAGAATAAATGCTATCCTATAATCCAACGTTTGTAATCGGAGTAATTCTTTGTAACCCTATATACAGGAACAACAGTGCTTACAGAACATCAACTCGCCCATTTTAATACATTTGGTTTCGTTCCTCTTCGAGGGTTGTTCAGTAAAGACGAAATTGACAACTTCAACGATGAATTCCAGCTGAAGTTAGAATCGACTCTGCGTTGCACCGGTCTAGCTGAAGATCCTGCGAAGTATTGCAGCTGGTCCAGCCTGGGTTCTGAGACACCGCATTCAGCCAAAATTCACGAAGACTCTCGAATTCTCAGTATTGCTGAACAGTTGCTGGGAGATGACTTTGTTATACGTTCTTGCAATTGCGGTAGCTATGTTAATGTAACCCCGTGGCACCCTGATAGTATTAATTTCCATGAGCATACAATTAAATTTCCCATCTACCTTCAACCGCTTGACGATAGTAACGGCGCATTAAGACTTATCCCTGGCTCGCACCGGAAACCCTTTCACGAAGCAATATTAAATTTTGGACTGCTGGGATTAACAGAAAAGGCATCTCACACCGAGTTCAGCATCAGTGATATCCCCGCCTATAGCTGCAATATGGAACTGGGTGATGTATTTATTTTTGATTGTCATATCTGGCATGCCTCATGGGGTGGCAATACTGATCGACGGATGATTTCGCCCATCTACACGAAGAACCCCAAAACAGCTGATGAAGAAGCAATGACCCGCGAACAAGTGAAGAATAATTATTCAGTGCGTGAAGAATTAGCCAAAGACACCTATGCGGAGCGTCAACCTGAATACCCTCTCGATTGGTTGGCCAACACCGATAAAGATCCTCGGCGTCAACACTGGATCGATTACCTTACCAAATGGGGTTATATTGAGTCCTTTCAAGAAGTTAGCGATCATTCGTAAAAGCGAATACGCTTTTACGCGGTGATGCGTATAAACGGTAAAGCGTTTATGCGGAATGCGAAGATCGCGGTTGAATGGATTTTTGAACAATGGAAGGTTGAATACCCTCGGTTATTCCTCAATCATCCACACTTCCATTCTTCCAGATCATTTAATTCGACTTAACCTGTCCGTTTTCACGGTAGATACTAAGCACTTTTTCAAAAGTTTTGAGGTCTGGATAATTTCCGTCCGCGGCGTCGAGAACTCCATCAACCTGTTCCTCAGTGTTGAGACCGACAATGAGGCTGGTGACAATTGGGTGGCACAAACTAAACTTAATAGCAAAATCGGTCCATGAATTGATCTCACTGCCAAGTTGAGCATTCAACAATGCCAATCTATCATAGGCAGCTTCCCACAATGGATCATTATAGCGATCATCTTTCTCAAGTCCATTTCGATCGACACGTTTATCAGTCAACAATCCTGACATAAACGGGCGAATGCAAAAGAATCCCTGGTTCTGTTGTTCCATCAACGGGAAAAACTCAGCCATATCCATTTCAATTGGATTGTAATAGGCGACCATACCCTTGAAAGCCTTTGTTTTTATGGCCTCACGAGCAAACTCTGGTGAATAAGGAAATGTAGTTAAGTAACCTACCTTGCCCTCTTCTTTTAATTGCTCGAAAATTTCCATCATCGGTTCTTCTACCGCAGGAATATTCGGAATTCTTAAATCGTCAGTGTTGGGTCGCGCACGCTGCAAGTGTTGTAGTACATCAATACAATCCGTATGCAAATCACGCAGCGCTTCCTCTATACGCAGTCTGAATTTAGTTGAATCAAACTTGCCATTGTCATCGGAATCAGGAACGGGCACTTTAATAATATGATGTAATTCCCCGCGTCGGGGATGGTTTTTAAGGACTTCTCCGACAGCCCAACGGGTACCATATTCGTAACTGGAATGGATAAAGTTAACGCCACGTTCAAGGGCTCTTTCCAAAGCGCGCTTCCCGGCCTGGGACTTTTCATCATCCGATGGAGACTTTGCGGAAAACCGCATGGGGCCTAAACAGATTTCAGAAACCTTTAAATTGGTATCGGCAAATTGTCGGTAGTTCATAATTATTATAATAGGGTGAGCTTAGCATATCTCAATTGAGTCTTAAGGAAACAAGCATTATACTATGGGCAGGACAGAGGGAAGTAAATTGAGAGGTTGAATATCTCGATTTGCTTGATTGTTATCATCATTTAATTAGTTTACTTACCCATGGCTGATTCCAAAGAACTTAGATCCTCCAATGACGCAATCGATGATGCTGACGAATTGCGGCGACGGATGAAGGATGAGGGGTATTTATTTTTTCGTAAACTACAAGACCCCGATAAGCTTTGGGCTCTTCGACTGGAAATATTGGAGGTGATTCGGGAAGGCGGATGGCTCAAAGCGGGGACGAATCTGGCTGACGGTATTGCAGACCTCTCGCAACGCTGCACCGAAGGTGACGGACAATACACTGATGTTTATCATGAAGTCTATAAACTGGAGTCTTTCCATCAAGCGGGACACTGGCCAGAACTGCTTGAAACGATGCATAAGATTATCGGCAATACAGTCTTTCCTTATCCCCATAAAATCGCTCGGCTTTGGTTCCCACAATACACGGACCACACCACCCCCGCGCATCAGGATTTCGTTCATTTCCAGGGTAATTATGAAACTTATACTTGTTGGACGCCCGTTGGTGACAGTCCGATCGAACTCGGCGGTCTGTCAATATTACCGGGATCCCATAAGCAAAATACCGTTTTTGATCACCACTTTTCCCTCGGTGCAGGAGCTTTAAGCGTAGACACCGAAGAACGTTCGGGAGACTGGGTGACAACTAACTATGAAATCGGAGATACCCTGATCTTTCACTGCCTTACACTTCATAGAGCTTTGCCGAATTTAACTCCAGATCGATTGCGCGTATCGCTCGACAATCGCTACCAGGCCTTGGGACTCCCTCTCGCTGATACTATGCTTGAACCTCACTTGTACAACTTCAGTGAAATTAGCTGGGATAAAATTTATCAGGGTTGGCAGTCTGATGATTTACAGTATTACTGGAAAGATCTCGATTTTCCCGTAATCCCTAAAGACTTCAGTTTTGGAGATAAAGGATTTGCGGAGGCGCTGGAATTGACGAGGCAGGGAGATGAACATGCGCGCTTTGCCTTATCACGGTTGATCGAACGGGATCCGACATCCGACCAGGCGAAAGCCGCCCAAGAGGTGCTACAAGAATACGAAGCCAAAACGACAGGCGCAGTTAATTGAAGGTTCTTATCGAGGGCTGCTGTTTGTTCGTTTCACTCAGCCCCCATCATCAACGCCCGTATTTTTCTAAATGCGGGATAACCCGAGATCCAATTTTAGGATCATCACGATAGGGTTCCAGCATATCGAGCGCATCGGGGTTGCTTTTCCACATCATTAAATTATTCAAAGCATTCCATCTATCTGGCTCATCCGTCCTCTGAAGCATTTCCTTTAAAAGGGGAAATACAGCATAGGACTTTAATCCATTTGTGAGGGATCTTAAAGCAGCGTACTGAATATTGCGTTCAGGATCGCCTTTAGCTATCTCCAGGAGAAGACTCTCCCCTCGTGCAATCTTATTATTTCCGATCCCGTCTACGGCCCATTGACGTACACTTTTATGTTCATGCTCACAGGCTAAAAGAAATGAATTTTCAAATCCTGGAAATTTCTGAGCACTGGCAATATTAAGAGCTACTTGAGCCAACCGATAGTCCGGATCATTGATAATACGGTCTTCACATATTTTTTTTAATTTAAAGTCTCTAAAGCCAATGAGCGCATTCATCGCATAATACCGGGTATTACCATCCTCATGTTTAGTCGTCAGCTCCACAAGTTTTTCGAAAGCTTCAGGGGATTCTCGATATCTTTTAAGCTGATGAATAGCTTTATCCACTTCTCCTAGTTCGTTAGATGAAGCTTGCTGAAGAGCATTCACTAATATCGGATCCGGAGCTGACATTAATTTTTCAGTAAGCGGTCGAAGCCCTTCGCTAGTCCAACCATCTTTCGCAAGGCTGTGTCACCCCAAAGCTCTCTCCCAATAGTCAAAGAGATTTTCGTTTGTCGCCCTGTCTCTTCCGCTCAACTTTTTTATCTTAGAAGGAAGATAATTCGAAAAATAAGTATTAAGCTCCGCATCCTTTTCAAATGCCGCCAGCAATGGGAATGACCTGGGGTCGTCTATTTTGTATAATCGAAAAGCGTATAGAAATTGCACGTGTCGATGGCTTTCATTTTTCAATTGGTGGAAAATTATTTCCGCATCGTCCACGACTTCCATTGAGGTCAAGTTTCGCAGAGCATCCAGACGGATATGCGGTGTGGTATGTTCCGTCAGATAGCGAATCAACACCTTTTCAACTTCAGGTTCTATTTGATAATTGAGAAGCGATTTATTAACAATAATGGAACTGTAATTTTTACTCGGAGCGTCAAAATCAACTTTCTTCAATAATCCCAGAAATTTATTCCGCGAATCGGCGAGAAGCTGGTAATCCATTGGATTCAAACCCAAGTCTTGAAATACATTAGCGGTAGATTTCAAACCCTTGTAAGCGGCAACAATTGAATCAGTCCCCCCCATCGGGTTTAATTGATGGTAAGTGTGTACACGGATTTTTTGGAAATCCTCAGATGAAATATTTTGGCTCAGCATCCATACACCGCTTTGAACGGAACCCCAATTTAATTCTTTCTGCTCACTCATTTGAATAAAACGGGAAATCAAATCATTGGAACTTGCGGCCGAAAATTTAAAATAATCTCCATCACCGGTCTCTACTAACTTATTGGCATCAGAACCCACAACTGCCAATTCTCTCACTTTGTATTTCCGTGGAGCGATTCTCAAATTCGTCGTTTTCCATACATAGAATTCCGGAAATTCACCACTTTCCTGATGAACAATTTTTGTCCCCGCCGGAACGGTGATTCCTATTTCCTTTGAAGGATCTTCAAACTTCAGGTTTAGACTCCTGAAATCTCGACCCAATAACTGGAACTTTACTTTTCGGGATAACGCTTCAGCATCACGGGGCAACAGGTAGGTTTTGACAGGTTTGGTCTTTTCTTTCGCGGGTGCTGGTTTATCTACATCTTTCTGAGTCGGAATGCCATCCGATTTAAATAGCTTCGGTATGCTCAGGAAAAACCAAATAGAAAGCTCGACAACACAGATGATTGCACTAGCGATTATGAGAAGATCAACCTTGATCGACTTTTTCGGATTACCTTCAGACATTTGAATTATTGGATAAACAATTTTAATAGCGCAAAAAAACTCTCGTTATTATTATATATTATACAAATCGAGAAGCGATTAAGTTTAATTCGACAAATAAATAATCCCGGATTATTTAAAGAAGAAGATAATGCAATGACTTTAGAAACTGCCTATATCATGGATACTTCACGGATCAAATATGGTCCCGGTGTCACGCGTGAAGTGGGAATTGATATAAAAGATTTTGGCGTTAGTCGTGTTATGGTCCTGACCGATCCTATTCTGGCCAAAAGTGAATCGGTGTCAGTTACGCTCGATGCATTAAAAAATGAAGGGGTCGAAGCAGTTTTATATGACCAGGTTCGCGTAGAACCAACCGATGCTTCTTTTAAAGAGGCGATCCAATTTGCAAGTGAGGGAAAGTTCGATGGCTTTATCGCCGTAGGTGGAGGATCAACAATGGATACCGCCAAAGCGGCTAACCTTTATTCTACTTATCCTGCTGATTTTCTTACCTATGTTAACCCACCCATCGGTGAAGGCAAGCCCGTCCCAGGACAACTGAAACCATTGATCGCGATACCGACAACAGCTGGCACAGGCAGTGAAACGACCGGAGTTGCAATATTCGATTTAAAGGAAATGCACGCTAAAACTGGTATTGCTCACCGGGCACTTAGACCTGTGATGGGTATAGTGGACCCTCATAACACGCGCGGTTTGCCAAGAATGGTCGCCGCCTGCACGGGGCTTGATGTCCTCAGCCACGCGCTGGAATCGATGACCGCATTGCCATTTAATGATCGCCCCGCACCCGAACATCCAAGGTTGAGACCAGCCTATCAGGGCGCCAATCCCATTAGTAGTATATGGTCGGCACAGGCAATAGAAATGGTTTTTCATAATATTGTCCGCGCGATTAATGATCCAAATGATGAAGAGGCGTGCGGTAATATGCTCTTGGCAGCAACTTTCGCCGGAATTGGTTTTGGAAATGCCGGTGTCCATTTACCCCATGGCATGTCCTATCCAGTTTCAGGTATGGTAAGGAATTATATTCCCGAAGGTTACCCATCTGAACACCCGATTGTCCCTCACGGCATGTCTGTAATACTCAACGCGCCCGCGGTATTTCGCTTCACCGCGCCATCCAACCCAGAAATTCACCTTCAAGCAGCAAGACTGATGGGGGTGGATACAGCTGACGCAAAACCGGAGGATGCGGGAGATTTACTTTCCGGGGTAATTGTAGATCTTATGAAAAAAACGGATATGCCTAACGGGTTAAGCGCATTGGGTTACACAGCCGATGACATTGACGTACTTGTTGAAGGAACGCTACCGCAACACCGCGTTACTAAATTATCTCCCCGCCCGGCAAGTGCCTCCGACCTCAAGCAACTCTTTCTCGATTCACTATCCTGCTGGTAATTCAACAATGGTTAGGAGATTAAATCCATTTCAGGATGGAGATTAACTTAAAGAATAAAGTGGCGATTGTCACCGGCGCCGCCAGCGGAATTGGCCTGGCAATCGCTGAACGCTTTTCTGCCGAAGGCGCAAAAGTCGTCCTTAGCGATGTGCAGAAAGAAAAAGGGGTACTATCGGCTGAGCGAATTAACGGATTATTTATCGAAGGGGACTTGAGTCAGAGAGCGGATTGCAAAAATCTTGTCGATAAGACGGTGGAAGAATATGGCACCGTTCATATCCTCGTTAATAACGCAGGTTTCCAACATATCGCTCCCTTGGAAAATTTTTCTGAGGATATCTGGGACAAAATGGTCTCCGTGATGTTAACCGCCCCCTTTCTTCTAACCCGTTATGCATGGCCTCATCTGAAAAAGCAGCAGTGGGGTCGCGTCATTAACATGGGTTCGGTGCTTTCGGTCCGCGCTTCTGCTTATAAAGCGTGCTATTCGACGGTAAAGCACGGGTTACTCGGTCTAACACGTGTCACCGCGCTGGAAGGCGGCCCTCTTGGGATTACCGCGCATACGATATGCCCTTCTTATGTTCGAACGCCATTGTTTGAGAACCAAATTGCCGATCAAGCATCCGAACGCGGAATGACCGAAGAAGAAGTGGTCGAAAAAGTAATCATTGAACCCACCGCGCTTAAGCGCCTTCTTGAACCAAATGAAGTCGCAGCCCTGATTTTATTTCTATGCCATGACGAAGCCTCGGCTTTAACCGGGGCCCCCGTAATGATCGATGCCGGTATGTCCTCAGGTTAGCGGGTGTAAATAATGTATCTTCGTCTTCCACAGCGTCTTCGTCTTCGTCACTGTTTGTTCTTGTCCTAAAAGGCCAAGCTCAGTCGTGCTATAACCATCCTGCCAAAACGGACGCAACGGAGTGCGTCCCTCCATTTCTAAGGAGCCATCTTAAAGACGAAAATGAAGATTATAATTAATCAACAATCACTTGGGGTTCAGGTATCAAGAGCATCGTAAGTTCATCGTCTTGTAAGATAAAATCGATCGTTTGACCCTCATTCACCTCACCGGCGATAAGAGCCCGTGCCAGTTTGTTTTCAATCCGTTTCTGCAGGAATCGACGCAGAGGGCGAGCACCATAGACAGGATCATAACCGCGTTCGGCTACCCAATCGCGAGCTTCTCCGTCCAGTTCAATCGCAATACGACGATCCTTCATGCGCAGGTTTAATTCCGCAATTTGCAAATCAACGATGTTGCGAATTTCTGCAAGGGTCAGTGGCTTAAAAAGAACAGTATCATCAATTCGGTTGAGAAATTCTGGCCGCATCGCTTGACGCAGTTCCGCAAAAACGGACTCGCGCACGGACTCAGGAATTTCATCTCCAGTTACACCTTCCTGTAAATAGCGACTGCCGATGTTTGAAGTCATGATGATAACCGTATTCTTGAAATCCACGGTATGCCCTTGTGCGTCAGTTATACGCCCATCATCCATGATTTGAAGAAGAACATTGAAGACATCAGGATGCGCTTTTTCAATTTCATCAAAAAGGATGACACAGTAAGGTTTGCGGCGGACGGCTTCCGAGAGCTGTCCTCCCTCTTCGAAACCGACATAACCGGGAGGGGCACCAATCAATCGAGAAACCGTGTGCTTTTCCATATATTCGGACATGTCGAGACGCACGATGTTGTCCTCGTTGTCAAAGAGTGATTCGGCAAGAGTCTTGGCCAATTCGGTCTTGCCAACCCCAGTCGGGCCGAGAAAAAGAAAGGAGCCAATTGGTCTTTTCGGATCTTTTATCCCGGAACGAGCGCGCAGAATAGCTTCGCATACAAGTTGGACTGGTTCATCCTGACCGATGACGCGCTTGTGCAATTCTTCGTCAAGGCGCAGAAGTTTTTCTCTCTCCCCTTCGAGTAAACGCGTGACCGGGACACCTGACCAAAGCGAAACGATTTCACAAATTCCTTCGGCCGATACTTCCTCTTTCAAAAGACGGGGTCCATTGGATTTGTTCTCAGTTGATTCCATCTTCTTAAGTTCATCTTCAAGTTCGGGTAATCGGCCGTGGCGCAATTCTGCCATTTTATTGAGGTCGTAATCGCGCTCAGCTTGTTCCATCGCCAATTTTGTTTTTTCAATTTCTTCGCGAATTTTCTGCACATCCCCGATGGATGACTTCTCGGTTTCCCACTGGCGACGCAAGGTATCGGCTTTTTCGCGAATTTCTACTAATTCTTTACCCAGCTGCTTTAATCGCTTTTTGCTCGCCTCATCTTTTTCCTTCTTTAATGCCGCTTCTTCAATTTCCAGCTACATTACGCGTCGCGTAAGTTCGTCCAGTTCCGTCGGCATACTGTCGATCTCTGTACGAATCATAGCACAGGCCTCATCAACTAAGTCAATTGCCTTGTCTGGAAGAAAACGATCCGTGATGTAGCGATTAGAGAGTATCGCAGCGTTTACCAGGGCGTTATCCTGAATGTGAACACCGTGATGCAATTCAAAGCGTTCGCGTAAACCACGCAGTATGGATATCGTGTCTTCAACATTAGGTTGATCAACCATGACGGGTTGAAAACGCCGTTCAAGAGCCGCATCTTTTTCGATCTCTTTGCGATATTCATCGAGTGTGGTCGCACCGATACAATGCAGTTCGCCGCGTGCCAACATCGGTTTTAACATATTACCTGCGTCAATCGCACCTTCTGCTTTACCCGCACCGACAATGGTATGGAGTTCATCGATAAAAAGGAGAATTCGCCCCTCACTGTTTTTTATTTCCTGAAGTACTACTTTCAGGCGTTCTTCAAACTCACCCCGGAATTTTGCCCCTGCCAGCAATGACCCCATGTCGAGAGAAAATATTGTTTTGTCTTTTAAACCCTCAGGGACATCACCACGCACGATACGTTGGGCAAGTCCTTCAGCGATTGCCGTTTTGCCTACCCCCGGATCGCCTATAAGAACGGGATTGTTTTTTGTTTTACGGGAGAGAATTCGAATAACGCGGCGAATTTCAGCATCGCGCCCAATGACCGGATCCAGTTTACCCCGCCGAGCGTGTTCCACAAGATCAAGACCGTATTTTTCCAGGGATTGATAGGTGGCTTCCGGATTCTGTGAAGTCACGCGCTGATTCCCCCTGACATCCTGCATTGCTTTTAGGACCTTTTTATCATCTATACCAAACTGCTTGAAAAACTGTTGCAGTGCTGTGTTATCGCTGTCCTCGGTTAACCCGAGAAGGAGATGCTCAACGCTGATAAATTCATCCTGCAACCGATTCGCCGCTTCCTCGGCCCAGGTAATTGTATTTTGAAAAGACGGTGTAACATAGACACGTGATGCATCTACACTACCCGATACACTCGGCAATTTTTCTAATTCCCGTTGCACCGCGAGTTGCACAGCACTTGGGGTGATTTCCATCCTCTCTAATATTGCCGATACCGCACCGTGCTCCTGATTGACAAGTGCTGACAGTAAATGAATGCCGTCGACCTGCTGATGATTCAGCCGTCGGGCAATGTCCTGAGCCTCTTGCAGGGATTCGCGTGATTTTTCAGTGAATTTATTGGGATCGATATTCATGATTTAATTAATATGCAGGATCTATTCCAAATTCCTCCCCGCCAATACGTTTCTGAGAGAAGACCTACATTTTTCCTATATCATTCTTACATAATTACTTATATTAATTAGTTTCCGTCTGTTAAACAGTCTTTCTGATTAGTTGTATGGGGTGAATAATTATTTTGCGCCATAATGACACATTTGAGCATAAGGAGAGGCCCCGATTTACATGTGATTAACGCTTAATTATCGGCTCAATTTCAGCTTATTGAACCCTCAATACAGTTCTTCGCAACCGTAGCGGTTATTATTTTTATTTTTTAAAATAGATATAATTACACGCTTGTACTTTAATTCATTTTACTTTCATAATTTTCAATGGAAGTGAGCGTCATGAATTCTAAAGCAGAGCCCTACAGCTATAAACTGGTACGTCAGGACTGTTTGAAAGGCATGCGGAAAATTGATCCTGATACTATTGATATAGTCATCACTTCTCCGCCCTACAATCTGGGTATCGCGTACGGTAATTATAAAGATTCGAGCGACCGTTCCCAATACTTAAGCTGGTGTATAGAGTGGGCGCGGGAGATAAAGCGTATATTAAAAGAAAACGGATCCTTTTTTCTTAACATTGGTGCCAGTCCATCTAATCCAATGCTCCCGCACGAAATCGCCATTTTAATGAGTGAATTCTTTGTTCTTCAAAATACTTTTCACTGGATCAAGTCGATCACCGTTGAAACACCGGATGGAAACGAAACTTCGGTTGGCCATTTCAAACCTATCAATTCGAAGCGCTATGTCACCGACTGCCACGAATACGTATTTCACCTTACACATGCCGGAAACACCCCTGTAGACCGTCTCAGTCTAGGCGTACCCTACAGTGATAAATCAAATATCGCGCGTTGGAGCCACACCGGTGGTCGGGACAAGCGGTGTCGTGGTAATAATTGGTTTGTCTCGTATAAGACAATTCAAAGCAGGGCTAAAGATCGTCCACACCCTGCGACCTTTCCCGTAAAATTAGCAGAAAATTGCATTAAACTTCACGGTGTAAAACGGAGTACCGTCGTGTTAGATCCCTTTGTAGGGATTGGTCATGCCCCCCTCGGGGCCATAAAATGTGGGGTAAAAAAATTTATCGGTTTCGATATCAATCCCTACTATTTAAAAACCGCCAGGGAACAGATAAAACAATTCAAACGCAACGATCAGAAAATGGCTAAGGCAGTGTAATCGATTGCGGATGGAGTCTGCGGAAAGAATTAACACGAATACATTATTAGTAATTAATTGATTAGCCACAAAAGGCACAAGAGACACAAAAAAAACAGGTATAATTCAACAGAAAGATTGAGGAGAATTATTAGGTAAAATTAAGAACCTGAATACAATTTCGCCTCTTCTGCAATTGTGAGAGGGCAGACAAAGGATATGTATGACGCTCAGCAAATGTATAACATTCCGATCATATTCCATGATTCACTAAGTATCTATTATGTGTTTTTTGTGCCTTTTGTGGCTATTTCTTCTATTTTAATTCAATCGACATTTGATTTACAGTTTCTCGCTCCATTCCTTTTCATTGAAACCAACAAGATTCACGGGCTCGGATAAGAGAAAAGGTCTTTTTATCAGATTGCCATTCCCCGCGAGAAGATCGAGTGCCTCGGGTGAGGTCATTTTGGGCAGTTTATCTTTTAACTTCATCGCCTGGTAATCTCGGCCGGAAGTATTAAACAGTTTTCGTATTTCCCCCTGATAAGCAGCGAGCATGGATTTGAGCTCTTTAACCGTGGGGGGCGACTCACGAATAGCTTTTTGCTCATAATCTATTCCCTGAGCATCAAGCCACTTGAGCGCCTTGCGACAGGTATCACAATTCTTATAGGTGTAGATCTTCATTTTACAGAACTCCGGACATTTTGGCTTTCAGATTTATGCTTTTTTCGCCTCGAATGGCTTGCGGCGGCGTGGATAGCAAGTGGAACAGATTTCACAGACCGTTCCATCACAGCCGCGAGCGGTGCAATGTTCCCTTCCATAATAAATAATTTGAAGATGAAGGTCATTCCAGCTTTCTATGGGGAACAATCGTTTTATATCGCGTTCGGTTTGAATGACATTCTTTCCGTTCGTGAGACCCCAGCGCTGCGTAAGTCGATGAATGTGTGTATCGACAGGGACCGCGGGCACGCCAAAGGCTTGAATCATGACCACCGAAGCTGTTTTGTGACCTACGCCGGGCAGAGATTCCAGTGCTTCCAGCGTGTCGGGGACTTTGCCCGCATATTTTTCGAGAATCATTTTTGAAGTTCCTGAGATCACCTTGGCTTTGGATGGAGCGAGACCACAGGGTCGAATGATGGCCTCAATACTTTTTACCCTCATTCGGGCCATGTCACATGGGTTATCCGCTTTCTTAAATAGCTTGGGCGTAATCTGATTAACACGAACGTCTGTGCACTGCGCGGACAAGATAACCGCGATGAGTAAGGTATAGGCGTCCTTATGCTCCAAGGGAACAGCCGGATTGGGATAGAGTTCAATTAGACGGCGTTGTATGTATTCAACACGCTCTTTTTTATTCATATGAAAATAATTAAGAAATCTAGATGACAGGTTGCACAAAAAAATATAGTCATCAGCATCACATCAAGATATTTGAGACAACCCTTTAAAATTTGAGGTACGAAGACTGACTCCGACATTGACTAAAAATCCGCTCCCCTACGATCCTGCAATCTTGCCGCGCGAACTTAAACGGCATTATATTTCCGCTACCGATGATGACATTGCCGAGATGCTCAAGCTCCTTGGCTACGATAAGTTAGATCAACTTTTCGACCATATACCCTCAGACCTGCTCTTCAGTGAGGCCCTCCCCATTCCCGATGAACTTGCCTATGAGGCACTGCAGGAGCGGATGGATTCACTCGCATCAAAAAACAAAATTTGTGAATCATTTATCGGTGATGGACTACCGGATTTTGAAGTTCATGAGATTATATCCTATATAGCCAGCATACGAAATCTGACCACCGCGTATACACCCTATCAGCCGGAACGCAGTCAGGGGACTTTAATGAGCCATTGGATATACCAATGCATGATGGCTATGCTAACCGGCTTTGAAGCGATTAATTCTTCGCTTTACGATCGATCCACAGCCATCTACGAAGCGATTTGTACAGCGATACGGTTAAAAAGGAATGCTGACACCGCAATCGTCTCCGAGGGCATCTATCCAGGTGACTGGGAAGTGATAGACACCCATGCCTCGAATACAACGACTAAGCTATTAAAATTGCCGCTCGACCCTCAGTCTGGCCGCATCGACATGGATTCACTAAAGGAAATGGCTGTAGATACAGGTGATCGCCTGGCAGCTGTTGTTTTTCCGCAAATTAATTCCCTGGGGATTCTCGAAGACGTCGACTCCTTGACCAACTATTGCGCCAGTATAGGGACAAAAAGTATAGGAGTCATTGATCCTCTTCTGCTGGGAACGGGCGGTCTCAAACCACCCGTAGATTTTGGTGAAAAGGGTGTTGATATGATCGTAGGCGAAGGTCAGCACCTGGCCATAGGCCCTAATTTCGGCGGCCCGGGGCTGGGTGTGTTTGGTGTACGTTTTAACGATGAGACAAAAAATGATGTGCGGTCAACACCTGGCCGTTATGTTGGCAAAGCAGAAGATATCAGTGGTCACGAATGTCGCGTCATGGTATTATCGACTCGTGAGCAACATATTCGCAAAGACAAGGCCACTTCCAATATCTGTTCAAATCAGGCTTTTCTAGCCACTCTTGCGGGAGCCGCGATACTGGCACGTGGTGAATCAGGTATGCAGCGGGCTTGTGGCCTTGCGCGAGATCATGCCGTTGATGCTCTGAAAATGCTTACGGCCATACCGGGTGTTCGCCTCGCTTTTCCCCATGCACCATTCTTTAATGAGTTTGTTCTCGATTTACACATAGCTATACCTGAGCTTATCGAAAAAGGCAGCGGTGCAGGATTGCATCTAGGTGTCAATGTTTCCGATCGTGTAGCTGGTGGACGAAATCTATTAAAGCTATCATTCTCAGACAAAAAGCGGGACACCGCCAAACTCGCGGCATTTTTTAAGGATAATATATTTTCTGAACTTTTGACTATTGAGGGAGACGATCAGGATTTCGCTCTTCCGGATAAATTATTACGTCAGAACGCAGTGGGTTTACCTGATATTCCTCTTAGCGAAATCAAAAGCTATTATCAGAAACTCGGAGATCTGAACGTAAGCCCCGACGACAGTTGTTATCCTCTGGGTTCATGCACAATGAAATATAATCCCTATATTAACGACTGGGCGGCCAATCTCAGTGGCTTTGTTAATATTCACCCACAAGCTCCGATCGAAGATTCTCAAGGTTGTTTGGAATTACTTTATGAAATTCAGGAATGGTTTAAGGCGATTACTGGATTGCGGGCTGTTACAACACAGCCCGTGGCTGGCGCACAGGGGGAATTAACGGGTTTAAAAATGATTCAAGCCTATCACCGGGCCCACGGGGATATGAAACGGGATGTCATTTTTATTCCTAAATCAGCACACGGCACTAATTTCGCAACTGCGGCAATGGCCGGCTTTGAGAATAAAAAAGTAGACGCTCTTAATGTCGGAATTGTCCATCTCGAGGCAGACGAGAGCGGTCTAATTGATGGGAAAGACTTAGACCTCAAGCTAAGCGAATACCGAGAGCGCATCAGCGCCGTAATGATAACAAATCCAAACACCAGTGGATTATTTGAAACTGAGTTTAAAGCAATCACAGATAAAATTCACAATGCAGGTGGGCTTGTTTATATGGATGGAGCTAACATGAACGCTATAGCGGGTTGGGTAAATCTCAGCGCTCTAGGAGTCGATGCGGTGCACCAGAATTTGCATAAAACTTGGACTATCCCTCATGGGGGAGGTGGCCCGGGAGACGCAGTCGTTGCCGTGAGTGAAAAATTAGAGAAATATTTACCGGGTTATCAGATCGTAAAAAAGGGAAATCAATTTGTGCCTGTCAAAACCTCGGCAAGTATTGGTTCGTTCCACCGACACTGGGGGAACTTTGCGCATAAGGTGCGTTGTTATACTTATCTACTACGCCTGGGTCAGGAAGGGGTTAAAAGGATGTCTGCAGTCTCAGTCCTCTCCTCACGTTATCTGTATGAAATACTGCGCCACCATTATCCGACCCTCCCCCAGTCCACGCACAACCTGCCGCGCATGCACGAGTTTATTCTCACTCTCGAAGATGAAGATTTTGCACGACTGGAAGCGATCGGTTTAAGCAAAGCCATTGCTATCAGTCGTATTGGTAAATTATTTCTCGATTTTGGTTTTCATGCACCGACCGTAAACTGGCCGGAAACGCTTGGGCTTATGATCGAACCGACTGAAAGTTACAGTAAACGTGAGCTCGATCGTTTCTCTGAAGCGGTAATGTGGATCGTAAAACTGGTGCGCGATTACCCAGAGACACTAAACAAAACGCCATTTTTCACACCGGTGGATCGCGTTGACGAAGTTAAAGCCAATCGGAGCCCATCGCTCAACGAACGTATCACGCAACTCCCTCCCTTAAGTGAAAACCGACTGTCACCTTCAGAACTCGGAGAGCTGTCGATTAAGGAAATTTACGATAGAATTATAAATAGCCTGTGAAAACAGGCTCATTCATTTCAAAAGAGTTTTAAAATGGCCTATGATATCAAAAAGCTAAGCGATCGTTTCAAAAGAGATGGATTTATTATCGTCAATGGCTTTCTCAACTCAACTGAAATTGACGCGTTTGATTATGAAGTAGAACGGATCATCAGGGAAGAGCTTTCAAAACTTGACGAGAACCATGTCTTTTACGAAGCAGAACCCGACGGACCGATTAAACATCTCTCCTCACCCGATGACTATAGTAAGCCATTTAAAGATCTCTTAAATCGCCCGGAAAATTATGAATTAATTGAAGCTTGCGTCGGATCCTCTGTAGAATCACTTGCCTCTGAAGTATTTTATAAATCAGCTAACGTTGGATCACCTGCGCCATACCATCAAGATAATGCTTTTCTTCATCTTGAACCTGCAGATGGCGCCGTAATATGGATCGCACTGGATGATACGACGGTCGAAAACGGAGCTGTTTACTTTTCCGGCGGCGGCTTTGAGCTTGGTGACCTTCCTCACTACGAAACTAATGTAGCGTTATTCAGCAAGTGTCTCACTTCGCCTCTCGATTTAGACAAATATCCAGAAACTCCCGCACTCTTAAAGCGTGGGGACGCGTCGATACATCACATATTAACTCCCCATCGTAGTGGCAGCAATAAAACAGACAATAATCGACGTGGAATTGTATTAAACTATAAGGGTGTTGACGCTAAAGTTAATGTAGACCGCCAGAAAGCTCACGCTGACTATGTGTCTAGAATTAAATAATCAGGTGACGATTATAGCTTGATTCCCTTAGTCACCATAGTTGCGGATTTCTCGCCATGATAAACGAGAACTTAGGTAATAAAATTACTGCAATTACCACTCTAATTTACACATCAAAACTTAATACAACTTCCCATCGCGTCTACCCCATCAATTATCCAAAGAACGCGAATTAAAGACCGCGTAGACAACACCGAGAAAATTATCGGCGATTACCCACTCTTCATCCATCACTTGATTATTCAGCCCCTGCGCTATCCATTTTTTTCCCCGTTTTCGAACCAACTGGTGGACTATCCGCTTCCCTTTCATATTTTGGTATGCGACCATCATTCCCGCTTGTAAGTCATTGAATTCCGCTGGGGTTATAACCATAACCGTATGCTCACCATAAAAAGGTTTCATCGAATCGCCAACCCCCGATCCAATTGATCCCCCGAAATACCCTCTTTAAACTGATCGTGCGACTTTTAAGGTAGTCGCTGAATCAACCGTAGATACAGGTTCTATTGCTGTCTCTGCAGTTGTACAAGCGGATAAGTGTAGCATTGAGACAATGATTACAAGTAGAACACCGCGCAAAATTGTTAAACACGACTCATTATTTATCAGTTTTATTTTCACCTTTAATTCCAAGTGGGAAAGCAAAGGAGAAAATCGTCAGACGGACTATAAAATGAAGGATAAATAAAATAAAAACATAAATCAGCACGCTTTTTTCGACGATACCCGCAATTAGCGTGCTATGACGGCGCGATCCGCTTTACAGAGACAAGATTCCAACTGAGAAACCTATACTTTAATTTAAGATCAGGAGATGCCCACCTTATCCCAGAGAGGAGCGAGTTCAACGATACGTTTTTCATCTAACGCCTGGTCAATAGCGAAGGCGGTGACTGCTGATTTTATACCCTCTTCAATTCCAGCCATGGGTTGACTTTGGTGATGGATTGAATGAGCAAGGCTGGCAGCAAGAAACAAATCGCTACCGTAGTGGCCACCCGAGATGGGATATTCTATAATTTCGCGTGGTTTGTTAAAACCGACTCGCTGTGTTTCAATGCGACCGCTGATAATATCTGCGCGTATTGTCCCTTCATTACCGAGAATATAGAACCTTCGCTCAAGTATACCTGCCTGGCAATTGGTGTGAAAAGTACCGCGAACGCCATTAGCGTATTCCAAAATAACGACCTGGTTATCGACAATGGATTGATCCTTAGTAAATGGGTCATCAATTCGATTCGCGTAAACACCGGGCTTTGCCGTGTATGCCCTGCGGCCATCACTGTCATGACCGAGTCTCTCGACGAGGTAATTGTTTTCGGGTCGAAAGATGTCCAAACCCCCGAAGCTGGCAACCCGCGATGGAATACTACCGATGAACCAATTGGCAAGATCCAGATCGTGACAACATTTTTCCAGGATAAAGGTGCCTGCGTTTTCTCGAGAGCGACGCCATCCACCGTGGATTAAGGTAGCTAAATTAAAATCAACCGTCTCGTTAAACTCAAAAGAGATAATTTTCCCCACTGCTCCGTTTTCAATGAGTTCACTTACTTTCTGGTAAAAGGGAGAATAACGTAAAACAAATCCAAGCGAAAACAGTCGGCCACTACGTTTCCATGCTTCTCTCATTTTCAGGCATTGTTCCAGTGAAACGGCGAGCGGTTTCTCACAGAACACATGTTTGCCCGCTTCGAGCGCGGCTACCGCGTGATCGCAGTGGAAACAGTTCCAGGATCCAATCATAACCCAGTCAATTTCTGGGTCAGCTACCAGCTCCTTGTAATTCTCATAAATTCGAGCGTTAGGATTGAAGGCTGCCCGATAATTAGCAATCGATTCAGGATGAGGATCGCAAAGAGCCCGCAGCTCTATCTCTGGATATTTACTATGAATATTGGTGAATATCTTTTGAATGCGTGCGCCACAGCCAATAACACCCACCCCGACAGATTTCATTTCATTACTCTCACTCATGCTTTTTCTATAGCTTAAATATTAACACTTTCACCGCTCACTACCATGGCGGTATCCCAAACAGTTGACTCGTCTTTGATCGAGGCGTCACGGTAAGTCGAGATAAATGAAAATCTGTCTGCACCCGTAACATTTTCATAAGCGCCGTGCAAAGTCCTATCGTGAAAGAACACCGCACCTCCACTTTCGACTGCCAAAGATTCAACGGGTAATCCTTCGATTTCTTTTTCATCCGTGCGGCGATTAAACATGTTAGGATCATCAACATTATTCCATTTGAATAATTTATTATGGCTCCCAGGAACCACTCTTACACACCCGTTATCGATAGTCGCATCATCCAACGCAATCCAAACTGATGTTTTATTTGCACCTTTCCAATAATACCAATCCTGATGCCAGGGAGAGCTAAATCGTGTCTCTGCGTTTTTGTAAACCGCTTTAACGCTTAAAAATTCCAGGTTTTGTCCGATCAGTCGTTGCAAGATAGTAACAACTCTTGGTTCACGCATTTTTTCGATAAAATATGGATGTAAATCGTGCAGAAAAAAGACATGCACGCCAGAGATAATATTGTAGTGTCCACCGTCTTTCAAGAGGGTGATTATCTTCTCTTTCCATCGTTGCATCTCCCGCCTGTCATACAGGTTTTTCACGACAAGATAACCGTCATGATGATAACGCTCAACTTCTTCGTCCGCTAACAAATCTTTCTTTTTCTCTAACATGGGTGAACACTAAATAATGAAAACGATGAAACAGTGACAAACATCTAAATACTTAATCAATATTGTTGAGTGAAACATTATTTTCAACGAGCAGAGGTTTCAAGTATTTCCACACGTTTTCGGCAAGAATATGGTGCCCCTCAACATTAGGATGAATTCCATCCGCTTGATTCAAAGTAGCAACACCCGCTACACCCTCAAGTAAGAAAGGAATAAATACGGCCTTATTTACTTCAGCCAGTTCAGTAAAAATAGTTTCAAAATATTCTGTATACTCGCTTCCCATGTTCGGCGGCGCTTTTAGACCCGCAATCATGATTTTAGCACGAGGATAATTATACTTTGTTATCTCGATAATAGCTTGAAGATTTTCTTTCGTAACCGAGGTATTGAGACCACGTAGACCGTCATTGGAGCCAAGAGCGAGGACAAGAATATGAATGGGCCTTTTTAACATCCAGTTAATACGTCTTAGTCCACCGGCACTCGTCTCTCCGCTAAGACCACCATTGACCGCTTTGAAATTTAAACCGGAACTATTGATTTTCTCTTGAATACGTGCCGGATAAGCTTCAAGTGGATCAAGTCCATAACCGGCAGTCACGCTATCACCAAAAAAGAGGACAGTCCGGGTGTCGCCTGAAAGCAGGTAAGGATAGGTGATAAAGAAAGTGAAAATTAAAATATAGAAACAAAATGATTTAACGTTATTGCTCATCAAAAAAAAGGATCTATCACTGGTATTGGATAACTAATGTTTGACAGAAATAATCTTATTACAACTTTGTTGCAACATCTCAACACAAGTTGTGCTCTTTAAAAAATAAATCTTTATTCATGCCTGATCAAAACCTCATTCACCCCATACTGTCAGTCAAATTCCTGAGCAAGGTTTTTCAAAGTGGAGGGCAACCCTTAACGGTGTTGAAGGATATAAACTTCAATGTTACACGAGGGTCCAGTGTCGCTATTGTGGGCCCCTCGGGAAGCGGAAAAACAACCTTGCTTGGTCTTTGTGCGGGACTTGACGAACCTACGAGTGGATCGGTGACACTCAATGATAGGGACTTGGGGAAATTGAATGAAAATGAGCGCGCTGAATTGCGCAACCTGAACGTGGGATTCGTTTTTCAAAATTCCCAACTCATTCCCACGCTCACGGCACTGGAAAATATTATCGTCCCGTTGGAACTACGTGGTGAATTAGATTCTTTTACCCAAGCACAGCGATTGATCGAAAATGTAGGTCTCGGCGAACGCGCTAATCATTATCCCATTCAACTTTCCGGCGGTGAACAACAGCGCGTAGCACTGGCACGCGCATTTATCAACGATCCTAAAATTTTGTTCGTCGACGAGCCGACAGGCAATCTGGATCGTGATAATGGCCAGCATGTGACTGACTTGCTTTTTTCGCTCAACAAAGCCTCAGGGACGACGCTTATTCTGGTCACTCATGATCAAGAAATTGCCGCCCGTACAGAACGTATTCTTCGTATAGACGACGGGCAACTTGTCGACAATGAATGTTAATAATAACACGGATCGTCCTCGCAGTTTATTCAGATGGATGGTTGTAATGGCTTGGAGAGATAGTCGAGGCCAACGGCGTATCTTATTCCTATTAACTCTTTGCATTGTATTCGGGATCGGGGCCCTGGTTGCGATAGGTTCTTTTCGGCATAACCTCGAAGTGGCGATTGATCTTCACTCACGCAGCCTTTTAGGCGCGGATCTATCCATTTCTGGACGACGATCATTCACAGAAAAGACGGAAAATTTTATTTCAACCCTGGGGGGTGAACAGTCGCGGGAAGTGCGATTTCGCACGATGGCTTATTTTCCTAAACAGGGAAAAACTCGCCTCATTCAAACTAGAGCCCTGGAAGGTAGGTTTCCATTTTACGGTGAGATGGTAAGCGATCCGGAAGAAGTGGATTTTCTAACCCCTGATACACCTGTTGCGCTCGTTGAAGACAGCTTGATGATTCAATACCAGGTGCAAACCGGTGACACCGTAAAATTGGGTGGGATGGCATTTGAAATTGTCGGCAGTTTGAAGCGCATTTCCGGAGAAAATGGAGTAGCAGGAATATTTTCACCACGCATCTACATTGCAAAAAAATGGCTGAACGCAACCGAACTCATTAAACCTGGAAGTATAGCCAGGCATAAGGTCTGCTTTAAACTTCCCAATGAAATCGACACCGCTTTTTTAGAAGAGGCAGAGAAAGGAATTTTTGCTGAAGAACGTCTAAATTATGACACCGTAGAAGAGCGCAAACGCAATATCGGGGACGTGCTCGATAATCTTTATGATTATCTAAATCTCGTAGGGTTTGTCGCTTTATTACTCGGTGGTATGGGTGTAGCCGGCGCGGTTCAGGTATATTTACGGGAAAAACTAAATACCATCGCCATATTACGCTGCCTTGGTAGCAGGATCAGCCAGGCATTCGGAATATATCTCTTACAAATCGTGATTGTCGGACTAATCGGTTCTACACTGGGTGCAGCGCTCGGAATCTCAGTACAATTTTTACTTCCCTGGGTTTTGAGTCCCTTTCTACCCTTTGATGTTCATGTCTTCATATCTTTTAAAAATGTTTTTATAAGCTTTGCCTTCGGATGGCTGATCTCACTTCTTTTTGCTTTCATTCCTCTCTTATCGATACGCAAGATCACCCCGCTTCACGCCTTGCGATTCTCATTTGAAAACCAACATCTCTTGCGCCGCGATCCCTGGTTTTGGACGGTTTCCAGTATCATCGCGGCCATTACCCTGGGCTTTTGCTTTACTCAAACGAGTCAGCTACGTTACGGGCTTGGTTTCGCGGGAGGCCTGGCTGGCAGTTTATTAATCCTCAGCGGATTGTCGCTAGGTCTAACCTGGGTGTTACGGCACAATTATCCAAAGAAATGGCCCTACGCATTGAGACAAGGGCTTTCCAATCTATATCGACCTCATAATCGGACTGTATTTCTCATCGTTACTCTTGGTATGGGCACGTTTCTCATCTATACGCTCTACCTCTGCCAAGGTTTATTGCTTCAGCAAGTAACATCATGGGGCGCGGAGGACCAACCCAATATGGTGCTCTTCGACATACAGCCCGATCAAGTTGAGGGAGTAACTGCGATCATCAACGACGCAGGCCACTCAATTATAGAAACCGTTCCTATCGTCACCATGCGCCTCACCAGTATTAACGGGCAGACTATTCCCGAATTAAAAGCTGATCCAGAAACTAAAATCGAAACCTGGGCGCTCAATAGGGAGTACCGCTCGACTTATCGCAACCATCTTATTGAAACCGAACAATTGATCGAAGGAGAATTAACAGTTGAAACTAAGGGGGAAGAACCGATTCCAGTTTCGGTTGAAGAGAGCATTGCTAAATCATTAGCGGTAAAACTAGGCGACCGCATCCTCTTTGACGTTCAGGGCATCCCGATTGAAACACGGGTGGAAAGTTTGCGAAAAGTCGACTGGCAAAAAATGCGGACCAATTTTTATGTGGTTTTCCCCAATGGGATTCTTGAGGAGGCGCCAACTTTTTACGCTCTTGTCACAAAGGTGCCAGACCGTGTTGCCACCGCAGATTTGCAGGAATTGCTCGTAAATAAATTCCCAAATGTTTCAGCAATTGATCTCTCTCTGGTAATCGAAACGATCACATCCATTCTAAACCGTGTCGCCTTCGTCATTCGATTTATTGCCACTTTTACCATTGCTACCAGTCTCGTGGTTTTAGCAGGGTCGATCATTACCAGCCGTTATCAACGTATTCGGGAAAGTGTCCTCTTGAGAACTTTGGGGGCTTCAAGTGGGTTTATCCAAAGCATGATGGCGATAGAGTATCTTTTACTGGGAACGTTGGCTAGTATTGCTGGAGTCACCCTGTCGCTATTGGCCACTTGGGCGCTTGCTCACTTTGTTTTTAAATTATCTTACAACGTCGAATGGGCAAGTCTACCCGTAGCGATGATCACGGTCAGCCTATTAACCCTCATCATCGGGCTCGCGAACAGCCGCGGTATTGCCCGACACCCACCCCTTGCCATTCTACGCGAGGAGGGTTGATAGAAGGCTATTTTAAATCTTCCTCTTCCTCACCCTATTCGTCAGTAAGAATTTTAACGCAACTTTAAATAGGTTAATTTCAGGAGGAAGACGTAGACGGGGACGCAGAGGAAGATTAACTATGGACCATTATTACTCTTCCTCCCCCCCTCTTCGTCTTCTTTAGCTATATATTCAATGAAACAGGGTGGAACGCGGTGTCCCTACCGCGTTGGAGTTTGTCGTAATTAAAGAAGCGCGCTAGGGAACAGCCTTCGCTGGGCATTGTTAGGCTATGGCCGTCAGGCAGCCCGCTCCACCTTAGGTTGCAGGATATATGACTAAATAATTTAAAATTCAACCAGGGACGTAGACGAAGCCAATTTATGGTACATTATGTCATTTAATCACAAATCCCCCCGTCTTAAGGAGATAAAATAAGGCGGGCAGCCTACCCCTAAGCTGCCCGCCGCTTATTTTCTAATTCACTATTCTTTTTTGTTACCCCAAAAACTCCCTTTTACGGGAGAAAGATCGGTGAATAGACTCACTTTTATAGATGACCTAAGTCGGATTATGTTCAAGATCTTTGAACCTTATCAGATGTATTGTAGGTTGTATGGCAAGTATCATTAGATTCGCTTATTTAAATGTAAAAAATTAGTAAACCTTAGTTCACGCCCTTCTTTAAATTATGCAGCACAAGGGCAATTCTCACTACCCAAAAGCGATATCTCGCTCCAATCGATCCGGATCTCAGATGCAACTATTCACTGTCTTTTATTAGAATGAAGGCATTTATGATCTCAAAAGGCCCCTCTCAGCCATAAAAAGAGCGGGCAGCCTACCCCTAAGCTGCCCGCTTTATCATCCAATTACGTCTGTTACCCAAAAAATCCTTTTCAGAAGGAAAGATAAATTATATTTAAAACCTCCTCCAGGAAAACATTGTATGTCGTTAGTCTATATATCGGTGTTTTACAAATTTTTTAAAATTAATGCTATATTAAGATAGACGGAGAAAGTGGGGAAAACGTTCAAAATTTACCCAAAAAAGTCCGGTTTATCAGCTTGATCACAAAAGGAGCCAGAAACCAACTTTTTAAACTGCATGAGGGGTTAAGCGGACCAGGTCGTTGGTTTTGGAATATCCCAGCGGGTGAGATAACCTGGGTTGCCCTTATCTCCTGCGAGCAATTCGCGGTAATTATTAGCCACCTTACGGTAAGCAGCCGCATATTCTTCAATAAAATCTTTTTTGAAATAATTAAATCGTGGAACACCAAATACCTTCTCACCGATTCCCTCACTCACGGGGAGGCTACCCGGAGGTTGATCAATTACCCGAGAGGTATGTGCATTACGCGTGGGTTTCCCATGGCCATAAATATCAGCTTCACTAAATACAGGGTGAAGATGAAGAGGTAAATTACAACCTGGATCACAAATAGCACCCTCAGCATTAACAGCATTGGCAAAAGCCGATAATGAAAGACCCTCTAATTCTTCAGAACGATAATGTCCCCTGGGCCAGTACCATCCGCCCATGGTATTTCCTGAATCTTTGGAAGTGCGATGTGGCTTAATTCCCGGAACTCCATCGAGTAGATCCCAAAAATAATTTATCGCTTTTTGGATCTCTTCGGTCCGTTTATCGTAGTGTTTTAATTGTACTCTCCCCATCGCGGAACTCACCTGGTGCGTGCGGCCTTTGACTCCCCCCAGGGGTATGCCAAAGAATTTTTTTAAGTCGGCGGTCTCGATATCAGGAGAAAAAAGATTGTAATGGCCCCAGGCAATAGCCCGATCATAAATCTCTCTATCCTCTGTCCATAGCATGCCAGCTTCACCGGTGGCCAATGATTTTTTGCTCATCATCGAGGCTGCTGCGACGTCACCAAAGGAACCTACTTTACGGCCTTTGTAGAGCGCTCCATGAGCGTGGGAAACATCTTCAAGAACCTTGAGATGCCGGCGCTCCGCAATCGCGATAATAGCATCCATATCTGCCGGGTGTCCATAGTTGTGATTGACTACAATCGCCTTGGTATCCCCGGTAATTCGATGTTCTATATCCTTGGGATCAAGACATAGCGTATAGGGGTCAACTTCAGCAAACACCGGGGTCGCTCCAAGCGAGTAACACTGAATAACAGAAGCCCAAAAATTCAGGCTGGGGCATATTACTTCATCACCGGCACCAATTTTTATCGAGAACATAGCGGCCTGAACCGCTCCGGTTCCATTATTATACCCTAAAGCGTAAGTACAGCCCTGCCAGCGGGCAAACTCCTCTTCAAATTTCAGCGTGACATCGATATCAGACATCGCCCCACGTCTGATAACATCCAATGCTGCGTTCTCATCCTCGCGTGTAATGATAGGCCAGGTAAAATTATCACCAGGATCCGATTTTACCGCCGGGGCACCACCTCTTATCGCCAGTGATGATTGATTCGTGGTGTTCGCTGCTTCAGCAGATTTTGATTTCATCTGAATTCTTAAATTAAGGTTTCTATTGTATTTTTACTATTAAAATATTAATTCCCGCATCGATAGCTCGTTCAATGATAGCGTACGAATCCTGAAGTTCGATTCTCTCGCCAGTCATCATGGTCATTGATCATAGATTTATTATCAATTTAAAAGAAATCTATTTGATCCCGCTCAATTTTACCGGCCGCATTGCGAGGGATATTTTTAAGTGGAATCCACAACTTAGGAATTTGAAAAGGCGAAAGTTTATCACCCAAACTCTTTTTTAATATCTCAGGTGTCACTTCAGCGTCATTGGGAACATAGACCGCGGTTACGCGCTGCCCCCATTCTGAGTCGGGACGCCCTGTTACCCAGACGTCTTTAACCATACCCGTTGCAAACACCGCGGTCTCTACTTCAACCGGTTCAACCTTTTCTCCACCCGTAATAATTATCTGGTCGATCCGTCCCAGGATATGCAAGTCCCCCGCCCGATCAAAATAGCCCTCGTCCCCCGTAATAAATCCGTCATTCATTGGCAACTCAGTTGCAGGATAATACCCCTGACTCAGGGTGTCTGTTTTTATGATAATGCGACCCGGTGATCCTGACGGTACTACATTACCCGATTCATTCTGAACGATTATCTCAGCGTGAGGTAAAGGACGACCAGCACCACTTCTACCTTGAAGAAAATCCTCGGGTAGATGAGAGGCGACCATGGCTGCGGTTTCGGTTAACCCATAGGAAGGGGCAAGCTTGATACCTGACGATCGCGCTTTGTCGAGCAGAGGCTCACTCGCAGCAGCGCCACCGATTAGCACGGTTCTGAATGCCTTTAACCATTCGACTGTATCTTCTCGTTGAAGAAGACGTCTCAGCTGCGTCGGCACGAGTGAAATAAAATAATCGTCAGGTTCAAGATCGGGAATTAACCCCTCACTGATTCGCGTCCAGGAGGGAAAGGCAAGAGCGCCATCCGTTAATACGGAACGCAGGGTTTGCATCAAACCACCCGCATGATAGAGCGGAAGGACGCAGCAATTATTTATTTTTTCGGTTTTGAAATGCTTCTGAAAACCGGATACCGCTAACTCGAATTGCTCCCAATGATGGATGGCAAATCGCAAACCGGCGGTACTTCCACCCGTCGGCAACAGGATGCGCGGTTCTTGATCATGGCAATTGACTACGGATTCTCGATGCTTTTCATATTCGGTCCTCACCTGCTCAGACACTTCTCCGATTAATAGATGGGGCTCAACCAAGGCGATCGCCTGATGCCAACGATTCTTGCCCCAGTCGGAATTGCCTAGAAATATATGGCTGCGATTAAAAAGAAGCCTGAAAAAAAATGGGATTAAAATATCCGGATCATTTTCTGCGATCATTACCCGCGGGTTGGATTCCATTTCCAAGCGCGATTCACCCGGAATGGGCACATCGGGATCCCAGCCCCGGCTCTTAAGTCTAAGCTTTAATTCTTCCCAACCTGTTTCCATATTTTTTCAAAATCTTTGAGAGAGCATTGATTGGGGCTAAGATCAGGACCCTCTCCATGAAGAGATAGGCCGTCACTTAAAAAATAACTGTTGATGCCATAGCCGGCAGCGAACCCAGGTGCTCCATATTCTGCCGCAAGCTGAAGTCCCGCTTGAAAACCAACCGCAGTTTCAAATACTGAAGAAAAAATCAAGGGACTTTCGCACTCTTCAATCCAAGCGCGAAATACCGAAGGGGATCCCATGATCGACGGTTTAACAACGAGGAAACCTGACCAACCCTTTTTAACTGCATTTTTCAGGTTATCAATCGACGCTATAGATTCATCTAATGCGATGGGTGTGGAATATTTTTCAGCTAGAGCAAAAATGGTATTTATCTCCGTTGGGGGCAGCGGTTGCTCGAGAAATTCTATATTAAAATTATCGAGGAATCCAAGCCAGTCTTTAGCTTGCCGAAGAGTCAGGGCTCCGTTTGCATCGAGGCGGAATTTTACATCCCCAGGTAATGCCCTGGCAAGTTCTTCAAAGACTGACTGCTCGCTTTTTATCTCATCGACACCGATCTTCCACTTATACGTTTTAAACCCCTGACTGGAGTAGTGATCCAATAACTTCAATGCTCTCTCCCCCGAGGGGAGCAATGCTGCGACTTGAACTTTTCTCCCTGCATTTAGTCCACATTTATCGCGCAGTAATTCGCATGCGCTTTCCAGGGCGAAGCGACAAGCGGGAAGATTAGCATCTGTTAATGCGAACATATCATCATTAAATTGTCCTTTCAGCCCACGGCAATAGGCAGAGGCCTCTTCCATGCTTTCAGTACCGAATGAGGGTAAGGGTGCAATCTCTCCGTAGCCGGTATTACCCTCTCCATCCTCTAATCGGACAAGGATTCCTTCGCGAGTAGTCCATGCGCCATGACCGGTTATAAGCTGTCGACCAAATGGGCGGCGGTAAGATTTAAATTCAAAACGGTAGTTCATCAGCAATCACAAATTCATAATGTTCTCTAAAAATCTATTTTCACTTGATTCTTTCATACATTTCGGTCAATTTTCAACATGGCGATACTAGAAAGCGACACAGAAACTGTATCGAATGAAATCGATGCAACATTTTATCAAACAGCTGATGTATTTTTTCCTCAGCAACTGCCTTTCGCCGTTACCTTTGACGATGTAACGCTGGCGTCACGCTATTCTACCTTAACGCCGCGAAATATCCGGTTGGAGACCGCGATTTCAAAGTCCCTAACCCTGCAAATTCCAATCATATCTTCGGATATGGACACCGTAACGGAAGCGCCCATGGCGATCGCCATGGCGCAGCAAGGCGGCCTCGGCTTAATCCATTACAACCTTCCATTTGAAAAGCAGGTTAAGGAAGTAGCACGAGTGAAAAACCATATTCATGGTCTTATCCAGGAACCGATTTCGATAAAACCCGATCAATACATTGGCGATGTCCTCAGATTGATCAAAGAAAAGCAGTACGAATTTCATACATTTCCAGTCGTAGAAGATAATGGCGTCTTCGTCGGTCTCCTATCCGGATTGGTTGTTAAGGAAAGATATAGCGGGAAGAAAGTGCATGAAGCGATGACACCCCGCGACCAGGTATTTTCTATTCAAGAACAGGAAATAGCAGACGATCCCATTGGTGTGGCCGATAAATTTTTTAACAAGCACATGGGGGTCAATAAACTAATCGTCATCGATAACAAAAATCACTTGCGCGGCCTATTCACGATAAGTGACATCGAGCGCATCGCTCAGGAAGCGAAGTCGAATCGCAAACCCGCACGTGACAGTGGATTTCGACTTGTTTGCGGGGCGGCTATTTCAGCCGCACGCACGAGCACTGATGAGCTCGATCGCGACCGCATCGTAGACCAGGTAGGAAACTTAGTTGATGAAGGGCTCGACGCGGTGGCCATATCTACGGCTCACGGACACAGCCAGGGGGCAGGTGAAGTAGTGAAAACGATTCGCAATGTATTCAAAGACCTGACAATCATCGCCGGCAATGTAACGAGCGCAGAAGGCGTGGCTTTTCTCG
>Ga0114999_10001299_pt1 | contig 34963 bp, 29 predicted proteins | sample ArcticOcean_MG_C_3_FD_89820 | JGI IMG/M metagenome (GOLD analysis project Ga0114999, IMG submission 89820) | Marine microbial communities from western Arctic Ocean - ArcticOcean_MG_CB8_126 | ecosystem: Environmental > Aquatic > Marine > Oceanic | place: Arctic Ocean: Canada Basin | collected...
GGCCTCCTTCCGCCAGAACCTTGACTTCCTCTACAACCTTAACCACATAATAATAACCTCCAGACTAACAAATCACATGGCCCAGTTTGGGTAACTCGATCAGAGTTAAAGGCAGCTGGCTTTCATCCTAATTGCCAAATGTTACCTGGTATTCCTGAGGACATCATATCCACTTATGTTCAAGAGGCGGGCATTTCCTTGCTTCTTTTAGGCGCCTATGGGCATAGCAGGATCCGCGAGTTTCTGATCGGAAGTACTACCACCGAAATGATCCGCCGGTGCCATATTCCCCTTATGCTTTTCCGCTAGTCGCCGCTTGTGATTTTCGAGCACGGACAATAAACATAATTCCTGTTATTAGCATAATGGCTGAATAGAAAGTACCTCTGCTTAGGCCAAGTATTAAGTCGGCATCAGGTTCTCGAAATTGTTCTCCTAAAATTCGTACAATCGCATAAAGTAAGAAGAACTCCCCGCTCAACTGTCCTGGATGTACGGTGGTAATTCGCGACTTCCTAAATCGCCACTGCAAGAAGACCAAGACCAACAGTCCTTCCAACGCTGCTTCATACAGTTGACTCGGGTGACGCGGAATTCCGTAGGGTGAAGCAGCTGGAAAGACAACTGCCCAGGGAACGGTTGAATAGGTACCCCATAATTCGCCATTGATGTAGTTTGCGAGTCTTCCGAACAAAACGCCTGCAGGCCCGAGTGTTACCGTGAGATCAGCGACCTTCCAAAAGGGAAGTTTGTGGCGACGCGACACATACGCGACCGCAGCAACAAGACCTACGATCCCTCCGTGGCTTGCCATACCTCCTTTCCAGACCTGGATTATTTTCCATGGTGTTTTGACCAGAGTATCCAGGTCATAAAGCACCATGTATCCTAGTCTGCCACCGAGCATCACCCCAGCGATTAAGATCATCAAAACGTTGAACTGTTGTTCTTTGTCGAAGGGTGATTTTTGTTTTTTAAAATAATAGGCCAGTAACCACGAAGCGCTTAAAAACCCTAGAACATAAGCAAAACCATACCAACGTATGCCGAAGTTTTCGGAAAAATGTATGATGAACGGATCCCAATCGTGAAGATGGTAATCAGAGCCTTCGTATGGAACTGTCATAGGCTTAATCAGGTATCAGCGGCGTCTTCTTTGGAAGCATTTTCTTGGAGGGCATTCTTTATCTCCTTGCCTCGCTTTTGATTGTTCTTCGCGCGTGCTAGCTCTCGCATGTCTATCGCAACATCGTCCTTCTCAAAAATTTCCCGGCCTAGTATGTGTTCGATGATATCTTCCATCGTTACGACACCGGTCACTGAGCCAAATTCGTCGACTACAATAGCCATTTGCTGATGTTTGGCCAAAAAGCTTTGAAGCGTGTCAGCCCCATTTGCTGTTTCCGGGACATACAGTGCGGGCTCTACCATTTTGGATAAAAGCGTGTCGTGCTTATCGTCAGCCATGACCTGTAACAGATCCCGGCGCCGAACAAATCCGACGACATTGTCTATGGTCTCGTGGTAGACTGGAATTCGCGCAAACGGTATATTATTAAACTCCTTAAAGACCTCATCCACAGTTTTATCATCCTCAAGCGCGAAAACCACCGTCCTCGGTGTCATGATGTCGTCGATCGCCACGTCGTCCAAAGTCAACGCATTGCTAATCACGCTTGCTTCGGAATGGCGAAGTTTGCCCTCCTTGGCTCCCTTCTCGGCGAGCAGCTTTATTTCCTGCTCTGCCTCTTCACTCGTACTTTTTTGCTCCTTAATAAGTAAGCGTACAAATCTTCGAGTGAAGTAGGTAACAGGCTTCATTAGTAAGCGGATGAGCCACAGCGGGTAAACCGAGTATCCATGGATCTTTGACCTGTAAGCTACACCCAGATTCTTCGGAATAACTTCTGAAAAGATCAGGATAAGGAAGGTCATTGCACCTGCAACGATGCCTACTGAAGCTGAGCCATAGATATCGGCTGCCAGCGTTCCAACCACGGACGCTCCGGCGGTATTGGCCACCGTATTAAGGGTCAAGATAGCGGAAATGGTGTCATCCATTTCTTCCATCATTTTACCAAACAGTTTCCCTCGCTTGGGGAATCTATTGATCATGGCTTCTGTTTCTGCCGAGGAAGTACTAAGAACCATAGCCTCCAGCACGGAGCAGAAAGCCGATACCCCAATCGTCAGGACAACAGCTACAATGAATTGAGTCATGGTCTTGAGGCCTCTTGCTCGAAATTTTCCGACTGACTAACTATCTCTATGCCCAAAAACTGACTTTGAACTAAGCGGCAGGCGAACCTACCGGTGCTAATTCGAGGGAGAGGGTCGTCGGAGTCTGTTTTGTTTTGGAGTGAACTAAGCGTGGGTGTTTCCATTCTTGTCATGAACTCCAACCTGACTTTCGCAGGCGTGTAAATTGCCAATTAATGGCGTTCGATATACTCATTAGGCAAAAAACAGTAGAGAAATGATGGAGATTTTCAAGTGTTGCTTTTCTGTCCAGATTCGAGCCTCAAAACAACTTTCTTTAATATTGTGGCAGTTCTTGCTTTTGCCTTTTCCAAATGCTGCTTAAGGTGCCGCTATTTATGACATCCGTCGGCCTGAAGAAAACGTCCCTCCACGCATTTCATGTTGAAAATGGCGCTCGCATGGTTCCCTTCGGCGGTTGGGATATGCCCGTTCAATACACCGGCATTCTGGCTGAGCACCAGGCAGTCCGAACCACTGCAGGTCTATTTGATGTGAGTCATATGGGTGAGACAACCATACAGGGGACGGCTGCCCGAGCTTTTCTCGACCACCTCGTAACCAACGATGTTAGTCAGCTGACACCTGGTCGTGTTTTATACACACCGATGTGTTACGAGTCTGGAACTGTGGTCGATGATCTATTGATATACTGTCGTTCGGAAACCGACTTTCTATTGTGCATTAACGCCGGAAATACAGACAAAGATATCGACTGGATATTTGAAAAGGCCGAACGGTTCGATTGTGCCGTTGAGGATTTTTCATCCTCATTTTGTCAGTTGGCTTTGCAGGGCCCCCGAGCTGAATCGATTTTGCAACGCCTAGTCGAAGTTCCACTCGGCGATATCGACTATTATCATTTTGTGGAGGGAGCAGTATGTGGCGAAACTGCCATCATTAGCCGCACCGGCTACACGGGCGAGGCTGGGTTTGAAATCTACGCACCTTGGGATCAGGGACCTGTTATCGCCCAAGCTATTCAAGAGATTGGCCAGACCGATGGAATGGTTTTGGCCGGACTGGGTTGTCGTGACAGTTTACGTTTGGAAGCCGGATTTCCTCTTTACGGACATGAGATCAGTGATACCACGACTCCCTACGAAGGTGGGATCGGATGGACCGTTAAATTAAAAAAGACTTCCGACTTTATCGGCAAAGATTCACTCCTCGAACTGAAGAGCGTTGGGATACCGCGGCGCACAGTATTTTTCGTTATGGAAGATAGGCGCATTGCTCGAGCGGGGGCAGTGGTTTATTGTGGAGATGAAGCGATTGGAGAAGTCGTTTCAGGGACTCAATCACCTATTCTGAACAAGCCTATTGGGTCGGCACTAATTAAAACTGAATTTGTCTCGTCAGAGAATTTGGAAGTCGATTTAAGAGGGAAACGTTACGCCATTTTACAGGCCAAACCACCACTTCACAAGATCAACTAAACAACTAGTACATAAACCAAAACGATTTAAACTTATGAGCAATATCCCCGCTGAGCTGAAATACTCGAAAGACCATGAATGGGTAAAATTGTTGGATGCCGATACCGCGCTTATTGGTATCACTGATTACGCGCAATCCAGCTTAGGGGATGTTACCTTTGTTGAATTACCGGGTGAGGGAGACAGCTTTTCCAAAGGCGAAAGTTTTAGCGTGATTGAGTCAGTGAAGGCCGCATCGGATATTTATCTTCCAGTCGACGGTGAAGTTTTGGAGATCAATTCTCCATTGGAAAATTCGCCGGAACTGATCAATCAAGATCCGTACGGGGCAGGGTGGCTTATCAAATTCAAGATTACCGACCCTTCGGGACTGGAGACTTTGTTATCTTCTAATGATTACGAGCCGCTAACTGCTGAGTAGAAGAGCTACTCGAATTCCAGGTAGGTAGTACTCTCGAGAGTTTTTTGGTAGAAATTGAGTAGGCGCATACCCTCACGAGGGCGGATTTTGTTCGACTTGGTTGCTCTATCAATCTGCTTTTTAATTTTCCGCGTGAGATCATGCGCATGATACTGGGTCAGCTCTAGGACATCCTTATTGCTGGCACCAGGAATTATTTCCTCAATGTAGAATCCGTCCTCCTCGTCGTCTTCCAGAAATACGTGAGCTTCCGGCACCTTGCTGAAAAGATTGTGCATGTCCCCGATTATGTCCTGGTATGCTCCCAATAAAAAGATGCCGAGGTAGTATGGATTATCAGACAAAGGATGTAGGGGCAATATGTCCGTCAACTCATCTTCCAAATCAATAAACTTGGAAATCTTTCCATCGCTGTCGCAGGTGATGTCGACGATGATAGCGTCGACCGTTGGTTTTTCCAAATGCCGATGAATAGGCGCGATTGGAAATAATTGATTTAGGGCCCAATGATCGAGAAGGGATTGAAATACTGAAAAATTACACACGTACTGATCCACCATCGAACTTCTAAGCTCAGTCAGTTCTTCGTGCTGGTATCCTTTCTTGGGTATTTCTGAGACTACCCTTTTGCATATTTTCCAATAAAGCGATTCGGCGGCTGCCCGGGTTTCAAGGTTTAAGTAACCAAGGTTGAACAGGGAGATTGCCTCCTCTCTTTTTTGCAATGCGTCGTGATATCGTTCCAGGGGTGTTTGGTTCGATTCGCTATTCAGGCTAAACTCGAGGTCTTCAATTACCTTATGTTTTGATTCTGCCCGGGAATCGACCGTGGTTTTATATTCATGGCGACTGATTCTATTGAAGACTTCCAGGATCAGGACAGAGTGCGGCGCAACAAGGGCCCGTCCACTTTCAGAAATGATATCGGGTACCGGTACCTCGGATTGCTGGCAGACCGATTGAATATTAAATACAACATCTCGAGCGTAGATGGACATGGTGTAATTCATCGAGCTATCGAAATTGGTCCGACTGCCATCGTAATCGATTCCCAGTCCTCCTCCGACATCCAGGTAACCCATGGGAAATCCCTTTTTCTTTAAATCACAATAGAAGCGGGTGGCTTCGGTGACTGCGTTCTTAATCGTCAAGATATTCGGCACCTGAGAGCCTATGTGGAAGTGGACGAGTTTGAGTGCTTCTTCTAGTCCAGCTTCTTCCAGGCGCCGGGTTGCTTCTACAACTTCTGGAGTTGTAAGGCCAAACTTCGCCTTTTCACCGCTCGATGTCGCCCATTTCCCTTCACCCTGGGACTGTAACTTAATCCGAATACCTATGGATGGCTCGACATGTGATTTCTTTGCCAGCTTGATTAAAGCCTCCAGCTCGTCCAGCTGTTCAATGACAATTATAACGTTTTTACCCAGTTTCTGAGCCATCAGGGCAAGGCTGAGGTAAGTCTCATCTTTATACCCATTGCAAATAAGGAGGCGTTCGGAGTCATCAATGTGAGCCATTGCCAGTATTAGCTCAGGCTTGCTTCCAGCCTCTAATCCAAATTGATAGGGCTGCCCGGCTTCCAATATTTCCTCAACCACTTCGCGTAACTGGTTCACCTTTACTGGAAAGACACCCTGATACCTTCCAGCATAGTTCTCTTGCTGGAAGGCCGTATTAAACGCGTCATTGATCGCTTCTACCCGATCCCGCAGGATATCCTGAAACCTCAACAAAAGGGGCGGTTTCAACCCTAGACTGATCGCTTCTTCCATCGCTTCGGTAATTCGGATCGATGGCCCCCCGGTCTTGGGCGTGACAGTTACTTCTCCTGATTTATCAATTGAGAAATAGCCGTTCCCCCAGCGATCGAAGCCGTAGAGTGTCTCTGATTTTTTGTGACTCCAATCTTGCATTTGAGCTTTGTTTTAGCGCTGAAATCACTGGGTTAATGACTTGCCTTTCTAAAAACACTTTCCTTGAGTGGTCCGTTCAATTTTACGGATTCAATTATGGAGACAGCAATTAACAATCTTTTTCTTCCGCATTTTGCGCAGGCAGGACCAAACAGTTCGATGATGATCGTATTTTGGTTTCTCATCCTGGGTGCCATGTGGTTCTTTTTGGTAGCTCCTCAGCGTAAAAAACAAAAGGAACACGTAAAATTGATAGATGCATTAACCACCGGTGACGATATAATCACCGCTTCTGGAATATATGGAACCATTACTAATGTTAAAGATGATCGCTTTGTTGTGCGTATCGCTGAAAACACGAAAGTAGAAATCCAGAAGAGCTTCGTTCAGGTCAAAGTTGAGCCTGACGCGGCCAAATAAATAGTTCCTCTCATTAACCCACTTTTCTCCACTTTCCATGAACAGTAGTACTACTTGGAAACTCATTCTATCTGCGCTGATTGTAATCACTGCAGTTCTCTATCTCATTCCTTACCAGGATACAGAATTCAAGGAATACATCCTTGGGGAAAGTAATCAGGACGAGGCGTTTACTTCTCTGGTCGCGGAGGCAGAAGCCGCTTATCAGAACGAGGACGAAGACTATCACAGCACTTATATTGCGCTTCGTGAGATTGCCTTAGATCGAGACATTGATCTCTCTCAATATTTTCCAGAGCTCATTCTGGAGTCGAGCCTTCGCAATATCGAGCGCCGGAATCAAGTTCTCCTGGAAGAGCTGCTCAAACGCTCTAAAGCGAAATTACAACCAGGTCTCGATCTTAAAGGAGGTGTGGTGTTTGTCTTTGAGCTTGGTATTCCTGAAACGGCTACTGACTACGAAAAGCAAGGTGATCTTTCGAAAGCGATTGAAATCATTGGTAAGCGTATCAATTCACTCGGTGTTACTGAACCGGTCATTAGAACATCTGGCGAAAATCGTATCGAGGTGCAGTTACCGGGACAAACTACCAAAGATAATCCTGAATTGGAAGACACCATCAGTAAACCGGCTCGACTTGAGTTCAAGCAGGTCCATCGAACCGCTTTCCCAACGGGTCCCAAGGATTTAAATGCTCCAGTGGGTTATGAAGTTAAGGCGCTTAACAACGAAGATAAGAACGGAGTTGTAACCACCTCTTACTTGTTTATCAAACGCATTCCAGACATTAAGGGGGATGCCATTGATGAATCCAGGCCTGCTATGGCGGAATTTGGAGGTTTTGAGATTCTGATGGATTTTACTTCCAAAGGTGGTAAGCAATTCGAACAACTGACTCGGGAAATCTCTAGTGGAAATAATCAAAGCAGCGTTGGGCGCTTAGCGATTACTCTAGATGGTGAACTCCTCACTGCCCCCAGTGTTCAAAATACAATTGCTGGAGGTTCTGCTCGTATCACTGGTTCCTTTACCCAACGTGAAGCAGAGGAAATAGCTAACGGTTTGAACAATCCGTTGGATGTGAAACTTCGGATTGCAGAAATGTATGAGATCGGGCCAACCATGGCTCAAGATTCTGTCAATTCAGGGAAACAAGCGTTCATTATTGGAGCGGCTGTTGTTGTATTTTTCATGTTAGTTTATTACATGATTGCTGGTGTTGTGGCACTGATCTCGGTGGTAATTAATTTGGTTGTTGTTCTGGGAACGCTTTCGAGTTTCGGCGCAACCCTGACTCTGCCGGGAATTGCTGCGTTGGTTCTCACTGTCGGAATGGCAGTGGATGCGAATATTCTGATTTATGAGCGTATGCGCGAAGAGCTGCGTGCAGGCAAGACACTGAAAAATTCGTTACTCGGTGGTTTCGAAAAAGCCTTTTCAACTATCGTTGATGCGAATGTGACGACCCTTATCACCGCGTTCATTTTGATGTATTTTGGAACCGGACCTGTAAAAGGATTCGGTGTGACTCTTGCGGTCGGTATTGGTTCAACGATGTTTGGTGCTTTGTTGGTGAGTCGTGTATTTCTTGATTTGCTGATCAATACCGAGCTCGTAAAACGTATGCTGACCATGTCTCTTTTTAAGGAGAAGACCACCATCGATTTTCTGGCGGTTCGGAAATATGCATTTGTTGGATCCTGGATTCTGGTCGTTATCGGAATTTCAATGGCTGTGGTTAATCGAGACAAAATTGGGGGAATTGATTTCACCGGGGGTGATGAGATTTCATTGCATTTCACCCAAGAACTTAGCGTTGGCGAAATTGAAGCGATTGCTGGTAACCTGGGCATAGGCGAAGTCAATGTAACCTTGAATACTCCTTTAGGCGCGAACACAAAGCCGGTGATGAAAATCGCCACGCCATTTGAGCAAGGGGAGCCCTTAATGAAAGCACTAGCTGCTGCTTACCCTGGCCATGAACTTAAAGAGATCGGTACCAATCAAATAGGACCTACTGTGGGTAGAGAGATTTTGATTAACACCTTATATTCCTTAGTAATCGCATTGGTGTTTATCATGCTCTATGTTGCGCTCCGTTTTGAAGTTGGCTTTGGTGTAGGTGCTGTGGTTGCAACGATCCACGATCTATTAATGACAATCGGTATTTTTGTTCTGTTTGGGAACCAGTTTTCGGCTCCAATGGTAGCGGCGCTCCTGATGATTATCGGTTATTCGTTGAATGATACGATTGTGGTATTTGATCGGATACGTGAAGAGTTGGATATGAATCCTGGACTGTCATTGAAACAAGTTATCAACTTGGCCATTAACAGAACACTTTCCAGAACGATCCTCACTTCGGTGACGACGCTTCTGGTAACGGTTTCACTCCTGGTCTTTGGTACCGGAATCATTCGTGATTTTGCATTCACCTTTGTCGTTGGAATTCTAACCGGAACCTTTTCATCCATCTTCATCGCTAGCCCGGTATTCTATGCCTGGCATAAAAAAGATCGCCGCAGAGTTGAATCCCACGCTGATCGTCTTCCAAGCTACGATTGGGAAGCGGGCAACAAGTCAAAATCATAATTTATGGAGTGGCGAGATGCAGCTATCTCTAAACGGACGGTTTCACATTTTGCCAAGGAATTAGGAATACCGCGTTTAATTGCGCAGTTAGTTGCCCGATTGGATATCGAGGAGATCGAAGATGCTAAAGCGTTCTTGTATCCAAGATTGAAGCACCTTGATGATCCTTTCAATCTCTCACAGTTGGAAGATGCTGTAACCCGAATTCGTCAGGCCATGGCGGGGAAGGAGCGTATTGTAATCATTGGCGATTATGATGTGGATGGCGTAACCAGTACAACCTTGCTGGTTCATTCTTTGAACACCTTTGGCATATTTCCTGATTATACGGTGCCGCTCCGTTTAGAAGAAGGTTATGGGCTCTCACGGGCGGTCATTGATCGAGCGTTGAATGGGAAACCCGCAGGATTAGTTATTGCGGTTGATTGCGGAACCAACTCGGTCGATGAAATACGCCATATCAAATCCAAAGGTGCGGATGTTATCATTATAGACCATCATCGATCTACCTGTGAGGAGCCAATTCCAGCTATCCTGGTTAATCCTCATGTTAACGATGGTGACCACGAGCCTTGGAAGAACCTTTGTTCGGTTGGGTTGGTTTTCAAACTCGTTCATGGGCTCGTGAAGTCGCTTCGAAATGACGGTGATTCCACCGCTTTTAAGATTCAGCTTAAGGATTACCTGGATCTGGTGGCCATGGGTACCGTTGCTGACCTAGTCCCTTTGCTCGGAGAGAATCGTATTCTGGCGCATCGCGGGTTGAAGATGCTCGAGTCGACCAGGCGAGAAGGACTACATGCCTTGTATCAAGTAGCGGGAATGCAAAGTGGGAATCCTGTTACCTCAACAGATATTTCATTTAAGTTGGCCCCGCGTATCAATGCAAGCGGTCGCTTAGCTGATGCTGAATTGACCGTAAAAATGCTCCTTAACCGAAATTCGTCCCAGTGTTTGGAAATGGCCAAAGAGCTCGATTCGATGAATTGTGAACGGCAGGATATTGAGCGCAGCATTGTTGAAGAAGCGGACGAATACATCGAAACGCATTTGCAGGGAGCCCATGGATTCGTTTTGCACAACCCCAACTGGCATTCTGGCGTAGTAGGAATTGTGGCTGGACGAGTTTCTCGTAAGCACAATGTCCCAACCATTGTGCTGGGGGAAGATCGAGGTTTTGCTAAAGGTTCTGGTCGAAGTATTCCCGGAGTAAATTTGATTGAGGTGTTGAGTGAATGCAGTGACCTGTTGGAAAGTTGGGGTGGGCATCCTATGGCCGCAGGGGTTTCGCTTGAAGAGTCAAATGTGGATGCGTTTCAAAAAGCTTTCAACGAGGCAGTGAAGCGCGCGTTGGAAGGCGATGCGTTTGAGCCTGAACTCGAGATTGCTGCCTATATAAAGGCAGAAGACATTTGTCAGAATTTTATGGATACCATGGATACGCTCCATCCTTTCGGACAGGGAAATCCGGAACCTGTTTTTGGGATAAAGAGTATTAGTTTGGGACAACCTCCAAATACGTTCGGGAGCGACCATTACCGTTTCTGTCTTCGACCAAATCCTGGTGTTTATTTATTGGGTGTTGCCTGGAAGAAGGCGGATAATCTTCCCCCATCGGATCAGCTTATCGACTTGGCCGTGAAGGTAAACTGGAACCACTTTAATGGCCGGCGATCACTCCAATTGGAACTACTCGACTGGAAGCTCAGTTAATTGAAAAACTTCACCTAGAGCAGTTAAACTATAAGTAGTCGCAACTATTCTAATTTGGTAGGGCTCGATCGCCGAGCGAGCCGTCTTGGAAACGGCGGGTTGGGCCAAACCGCCCTACCTTTTTCAGCGATAAAATAAGGTTAAAACGCTCTAGTTTTCAGGGCTCGTTTCTTCTTCGACTGGTTTGTCTTCTTTCTTTTTTGCTGGCGTAACTTCGAAAATCACTGAGTTTCCGTCGATATGCTGTTTTATTTCAGGCTGTCCAGGCGGTGAGGCTTTTTCTAAAATTTCTTCGGGTTCAGGGACTTCAATGGCTTCAGGTTTTATTTCTGGTTCGGGCTCAGGTTCAGGTAGTTCTGCCACTTCTGTAATATCCACTGGGATACCAGTAAAGCTATAGGAGGATGTAGTGAAAGCTAAGCGCCCCATCAGTTTATTTATCGCGTGGTCAGCCTGACTACTTGAGAGATGTAAGTAGGTTGTGGAGGGACCGGCACTTGTCGGTGCGTCTTCACCTTCTGGCGCGGGTGGTTCCCATTGACTCATTTTGATGCTTATCGTTTCGCCCGAAAAGAGCGTGAACTTTATGGAACGTACTTGGTCCTGTGCATCCTTCCAAACTTGGGTAGCTTCTTCAATTCCACGTTCTGAAACGTTCTCGTATCTGAGATTAGAGAATCGGGAGATGAGGGAATTAATGTCACTTTGCTTCGGAATCCGAGCGTCTACCGGTAAGGTGCTTACGAACTCCTTTTCCTTGTCGTCTCTTCGAACTCCCCAGGTTTCATTAGCCAAGGAAAACTGAATCCCAGCCACCTCGTCCGCATTCATTTCGTAAATACTCTTAACGGCCCAATTGTTGGAATCCGCATCGGTAGCTGGGGACGTGGATGCTTGATATGCGGTTTTCTCACGCCCAAAGACAAAAGCCTTTCCTCCTCCTTTAAGGGATTTTCCGTAGGTAATCTCAAAAAGTGTTTTTTCTGTTCCTGACATTAGCTTAACCGTTCCTTGATTAAGATCGAGGCGCTCCATGCGGTCCTGCCGACTGGTAATTTTTCGCTGAATTTTCGCGGTTACAATATCTTGGACCAGAGTGTTGAGTTTGTTAAAATCCACGGGTAGGTCATAAAGAGAGCGAACAACCCATTTGTTGTTTTCGTCTATTTCAAGAATACTGGTGGATCCACTTTTGGTGACCTCGATTCTATTCACATCAGGAAGTATGCTTCCATCCACCAGAGAGGTTCCGACTAAAGGATCGTCCTGTGGTGTGGTGAGTGATGCGTTTTGTATGTAATAACCAGCCACTGTGACAACAGCTAGAGCGACAGTGACAATAATAAGTGTTCTTAACTTCATGATAAGTCCGTTCTACTTGCGATGGTGTCTGCGGATAAAAAAGAGAATTCCTGCTATAAAAACGGTGCAGGGGATAACAGTGAGATTTGCGAAAGCCAGGCTATTCCCGAGGCTTTCTACATCTTCACGCAGCTTCTTGCGCACTTCTCTGCGTTGCCCCCGTTTTGCTGCGGCGTTCTCATTTAATTCTTCGATTTCGGCCTGTAACTCAGGAGTCATAACCAGAGTGTTTCCTCCACCTTGTTGCGTTTGGAGTTGGCGAATCCGATCTTCAACTTCCTGCACCTCGCGATTGAGCTCCTCTAATTTCTGTTGGTATTCGACTTGAGCTTGTCGCTCAATTTCATCCACTACTTCGAAGGGGCGAATCGAATTCCCCCGTGGACGAATCGAGATGAGATCACGACTTCCCGACATAAATTCCACGGTGTTTGTCAGGAGGTTGAGGTTATCATTTAATGGCTGGAAAAGGTTTCCAAATATCCTCTGAACTGAGAATTGGTCCTGCAACCAATCTGAATCGGTGATGAGGAAGAGACTACTCGATTCGACCGATTCAGTCAGGTGAGCTTCGTCTGTAGGTTCCGGAGCCTGGGGCACTTTCCCTTCTGCCGGTGGTGCTTGCGGTTTGCCAGAAGGGAATGCGGTTTTCAAATTCCCTCTAACAAAACCGGCGATGGTTAAACGTTCATCAGCCGCGGACATGTTTTGGGTCAGTTGAACCGGGTTGTTAATTTGGTTGGCCAGCATGGCAAACAGCGTCCCTGATTTTTCAGATGACTGAATCAATGGAGTGATTTCCAGATCTGATTCCTCCGTTTTCCCAAAGGAGCCCGGCTCAACTAGAAGGATCGAATCCAGTTGCGATAGTATAAACTCGTTTAGATTGAGCGCTTGTTCGTCGAGGTTCAGCCAAGTGGGCATTTGTATAGGGTCACCAGCTTGCGTGCTAACTTGGGCCGCATTCTCTGGATCAACCAGAATCTCCATGTCGTTAAAATCAATCCCATAAGCAGAGAATAATTGGGCCAAATTACTGGTGATACCTTGTGGAGGCTGCCCCATCATCATGGCTTGTTGATTCTGCTGGGCTTGGGTCTTCATAAAATAGCTTGAAGGATCCAGAGCAATAAAAGTCGGCTTGCCAGCTAGAAGATGTTGGTCGATTTCAAACAGTAACTGCTCATCTGGATTTTGCGGATGGACGACCATGAGTAAATCCAGAGTTGAGGGCCAGTCACTGGCTGAGGTGATCTCCACGATCTCGAAATTCTGGCGTAGTTGCTGGATGAACGTCCAATCCGTTCCTTGTGGCTGTTGCCCAGGGAAGTATTGTGGAGGTGCAACCATAGGGAGACCTGAAATCAGACCGATGATCGGTTTTTCCCACTGCTGGACCGTATACAAGGCCTTGGCGATATCGTATTCTAAAGAGTTTTCTTTTTGTTGGGCGAAGAATGGAACCGCTTCCTGATTATCAGCCTGAGTTAAAGCCAAGCCGAACAACAGATTTTGGCCATTGCCGATTGGATTGGCTGTGATTCCAGCACTTGTTGCATCTTCCTCTTCCTCCGTATCTGGCTCGGGGTTGATTATGTTTAGGCGAATCATGCCGTTGGAGGCGGACTCAAATTGACGCAGCATTTCCTCTACCCGCGTTCCATAGTTTTTAAAAGAAATCGGTAGTCCATCAACCGATTTACTGAAGTAGAAATCAAAATCAATCGGGTCTTCCAATTGTTCAACCAGTAGTTGGCTTCCTTTGGAAAGGGTGAATAGCTTTCCATCTGTGAAATCCAGTTTCCAGCTGAACAGATTGGCAAACATGTTGGCAAAAAGAAGGACTAGGATGAGTAAGAATCCAGCGATAAACTTTTGTGAAATATTCATGGGTGTGAATCGGGTGGATTAGCGTTCCAAAACCAAAACGGTTAGAAGCAATGAAATTAATGAGAGTGAAAAGAAGAAAACCAGGTCTTTGAAGACGATCAAACCTCGGGTAAAACCAGCGAAATGAGTTGTGTAACTAAAATTGCTTAGCGCGTCTACCCAGACGAGAGGCAGGAAGGATAGAAAATCGGTAAACACGGACCATCCGAGAAATACCAGGCTCAAATTGATTACCACGCTTAAGACAAAGCTGATGACCTGGTTTTTTGTGAGCGAGGAGGTAAAGGAACAAACCGCAAGGAAACTACCGGCCATAAGAATGCTACCAATATATCCTGTGAAGATGGGTCCCCAGTCCGGGTCTCCAAGGTAGCCTACCGTCATTATCAGAGGAAAGGTTGACAGGATACCGGTGGTTATAAATGCCCAGCCAGCCAAGAACTTTCCCATCACTGCGTCTTTTACTTGAATGGGTAAGGTGAATAATAGTTCCCAGGTTCCGGACCTTTTTTCTTCCGACCATAACCTCATGCCAACTGCAGAAATAAAGAAAGTGTATATCCACGGCTGCATCGCGAAAAATATATCGAGGGAAGCGACTCGTGAATCAAAGAAATGGCCTAAGTAAAACGTCAGTCCCGAACTTACGGTCAGGAATACAATCAAAAACACGTAGGCTACTGGTGATCGGAAGTAGCCGTAGAATTCGCGTTTAAATAAAGGTAGAATCTGTTTCATATCAATAGATTGGGTACGATGGTTTGAATGATATGCTTACGCAGTCAATTCCCAGAAGACTTCATCCAATCCAATGGGCCGTTTCTCAAATCCTGAGACATGCCAATTATTTTCACGGCACACATTTAGCACCAGGGTTTCAATGGATTGTTTATTTTTTGGAAACACTTCTACGGAGTTTTCATTGATCTCAGCAGCAGAAACTTCTGGGAGCTCCTTCAGACTTTGTTTTACGGCCTCGAGATCAGCCCCTTCAAATTCGATTTTAAGTGCATTATAATACTTGTTCCGTTGAAGCAGAGATTCGGGTGACTCGTCTGCTATGACCTCACCTTTGACGATTATTATGACCCGCGTGCACAATGCACTAACTTCTTCAAGGATGTGCGTTGATAGGATGATGGCTTTGTCCTTGGCCATGGCCTTGATGATTTTACGCACTTCTTTTTTCTGATTGGGGTCCAAACCATCGGTTGGTTCATCTAGGACGAGAACAGGGGGATCATGTAACACGGCTTGTGCGAATCCGACCCTTTGTTTAAAACCTTTACTCAAGGTCTCAATGGATTGATGCCGAACCGAATTTAAGCGGCAAAGATCGCAAACCCGATCAATACGATCTTCCTGCTGTGTTGGGTCGTCAAACCCACGTATTTCTGCAATAAAGATAAGAAATTCCTCAACAGTCATCTCTCCGTAAACAGGGCCATTCTCGGGCATATAGCCAATACGTTCCTTAACTGAGACGGCGTTTTCCTGGACATCCATGTTATCGACGAGGACGGTACCTGAGGTCGGCCGGATAAAGCCGGTGATCATTTTCATGGTGGTCGACTTCCCTGCGCCATTGGGCCCTAGAAAACCAAGAATCTCACCTCGGGTCACCTCGAAACTCACACCGTTCACTGCGTTGATAGAACCGTATTTCTTATGAAGGGATTGAACTTCAATCATAAATAATTACTAGATTGTTTGAAAACTTGAGAGGGTAGAGTTAAAAAAATATTCCGACTTGGCTAGCAAATTTTTTAATGGGCGCCCAGTTACGAAATTGAGAGGAATACTTACTCTTTATCCTCAAACATTGTGTCTTGTTGAAGTTGCGGATCCAACACGTTTTTTTCTTCTTTATGGATATGTTTAGGGGGTTTCCCCACTTTCTTTGTGAGTGCCAATTCTCGTTCTTCGACGATTTGATCGCAGATGTCGCAAACATGCATCTTTAGCCACATCCCCGTATTGCTTGTTTCCTCGAAGTTTGTGGGCCCATAGGCATGAATACGGCCGCTTTGAAGTAATCGATCGTTTTGAGCGAATTCTTCTTTTGAGGATTGATCATACACCGCAAACGTTTTGCCACCGTTGTTCTTTACTACCGAAAAGACTGGGATATCGCTCGGACCATCGGCGATGTAGATCATATTGCGAAACGGGACCCGGCGGTCTGAATGGCGAATGTTGGAATTGACGTTGATCTCCGGGTTCTTGTTACAGCCCTTATTGATCTCGAAAATGTAGCGGGTTTTGATGGTGTTATCGATCACAACTCCGATTTGGGACACTTCGTGGTCTGGGTGGATACCCAGGTCTTGTTGATCCAAATAATGAGGAAGGAACGGATCTTCAATAAACTCGCACCCGTAAATGTTCTCAACGAATGGCGCAATCTCGCTCCCTCTGATCATCGCCCCGAGACCGGTACTGACAATGTAATGTTCGAGGTTGATATCATGCTTTTTGTATTCGGCCTTCAGTGTCACCAAATTTTGAAGCGATTTAAAAAACTTGGGGAGGCCAGGATTGAAAACGAGTTCTTTCCCTAATTCCTCCAGGCTCGCATTGGTCAGCCCTTTAATAATGCCTGCCCGAACATAGGAGAGTAGATGATTCAAGTATATTGTATCAGCCGATACTATGAGCCCCCTTTCTTCGTAGGCTTGGGGTAACGCGTTCACCTCTTCCCAGAATCGATTTTCGGTGATAGCGAATTTTTCGAACAGTGGTTGCTGCATGTAGCCGGGGATGAGCGTTTTGTCGAAATCCCAAATGCAAGCGACGACGTTTTGAGTGTATAGGCTTGTTTCCATTACAAAGAGGACCCTTTATACGGATTGCTTTATAAAACTCCATTCATTTAATCACGAGCTTTTCTAGTAAAACACCGCATGGAAGGCATCCCACCCATTGACCCTTACGTGAACCGCTACAAGGAATTGTCGGCGGAAATGGAAGCACCCGATTTCTTTCAAGATCAACGTCGGGTGAGCGCGCTTTCTCGGGAGCATCAAAAGCTGGCTGCATTGTTAGAGCAGTACAAGGTCATTGAAAAACTTGCAGCCGAAATTTCCGGGAACTTGGAAATGATCAATGAGGATAGTGCGGACGAGGAGCTGAAAGAATTGGCTGAGGCTGAGCTCCCGGATTTGGAGAAGTCACTCGCCGAAATAAAACATAAGATTTTGATTTCAATGATTCCGCCGGATCCTTCTGATTCTAGAAATACGATCGTAGAAATTCGAGCCGGTGCCGGAGGAGATGAAGCTAGCTTGTTTGCCGGCGACCTCTCTCGGATGTATCAGCGTTTTTCTGAATTAAACCATTGGCGAGTTGAACCCATGAGCAGTAGCGCTTCAGGAGTTGGTGGGTTTAAAGAAAACATTTTCTTGGTTACTGGAGATGAAGTCTATCGCAAGTTGCGTTATGAGTCCGGGGTACACCGTGTGCAACGAATCCCGGTTACGGAATCTGGTGGCCGCATTCATACCTCCACCGTAACCGTGGCGATGATGCCCGAAGCTGAGGACGTCGATGTTGATATTAATCCCGAAGAATTGGAGGTCACAACCATGCGGGCCTCGGGTGCAGGTGGACAGCATGTTAATACTACGGATTCGGCAGTTAGAATAGTTCACCTTCCTACTGGCGAAATGGTTTATTGTGCTGACGAGCGGTCCCAACTTAAAAACCGGGATAAGGCATTGAAAGTTCTTTACTCAAGATTGCTCGAAAAGAAACAGCGGGCAGAGCAGGAGAAGTACGCCGCCCAGCGTAAGAGTCAGGTTGGGACTGGTGATAGAAGTGAACGAATCCGCACCTATAACTTTCCTCAAGGTCGGCTGACCGATCATCGCATCGGCTTAACCTTGCACACGCTTCCACAGGTTATGGAAGGTGAGTTAAGTCCGGTGGTGGAAGCGTTGCAGGAGGCAGAGTATACGGATAAATTGGAGGCGTTATTGGACGGGAAAGGCCTGTTGTCCTGATTGGATTTCTGGCTGACGAGCTTCTGCTATGATTACTCTGCTCGAAGTATTACAAAAAAGCACCAGCTTCCTAAATGAACGCGGTTTAGTGGATGCAAAGCGTAGTTCAGAATGGATTATGGCTCAGTCGCTTGGTCTCAAGCGCCTTGATTTGTATCTCCAATTCGAACGACCAATGACGGAGGAGGAACTGGTTGAAATTCGAAAGGGAATCAAACGCAGAGCTAATCGGGAACCTTTGCAGCACATACTCGGAACGGTTGATTTTTACGGTGTCGAGTTGAAGACGGACTCCCGAGCGCTTATTCCGCGACCCGAGACTGAATACCTGGTTGAATTACTACATACACGTTATTTAAACAAGGAGCCGACGCGTATATTAGATTTGGGTACGGGTACCGGTGCAATTGCCATCGCCTTATTGTCTGTTTTCTCCAATTCCTTAGCAGTAGGGGTTGACCAATCAGAAGCTGCTCTGGAGCTTGCCACTGAAAATGCAAAATCAGTCGGAGTGTTTGAGCGTTTAGATTTATTGGTCTCAGATTGGTTTGAAAAAGTTGAAGGAGACTTCGAACTCATAGTCGCCAATCCTCCTTATCTTACATCTGAAGAAATGGATACTGCCGACCCTGAGGTTATTAAATTTGAACCCCGCGAAGCTCTTTACGGTGGGGATGATGGTCAGGATTATCTAAACCACATCATAGATGGAAGTTACTCTTATCTTGCGGACGGAGGAATGCTAGTCCTCGAAACGGGAATCCTTCAACATACCAGCCTAATGGCTCGTGCCAAACAAGCTGGATTTATTTCGATCCAATCCGTTAAGGACCTGGATAGACGTGACCGTTTTTTAATCGGCCTCAAGTAGAATTCAGCTCTTAGATTTTACGTCAGCGACACTTTGATTTGCCGCCGTATCCTTCATCTCCGGGTCTTGCGCATAAATCCAATCAGATAAGATGCGTAGTGTTTCACGAAGGTGAATGTCGAGATGGGGGCCATCCTCTTCAGAGTCCTCCTCGCTGTCTTCTGAACTCTCATCAGCAGGAGTCTCAGTTTCTACGTTTTGAGCAATTTCTGGTCCGGATAAGGTGTCCTTGATTTCACCTAATTCTGTTTGGAATTCTTTCTCCGACTCAGAGATGCCAATAGGAGATGAGAAGGTACTCTGCGGATTGTCCTCGTCTGCGCTTTCCTTAGATTCCTCTGTCTTTTTCGCATCTTCAACTTCGGTTAAAGTTATTTCTGTGCTAATAAAGTTGAGCTTCTCCAGTTCGGTTTGCCTGGTTTCGAGCAAGTCGCGGAATTCTTTATCTAATTCTTTTTGCTCTTTGCGTTTGACGAGGTTGAGGGAGTACGCCTTCAGCTCCTGCTTTTCTTTGAAGAATTCAATGCTCTCTTTAAGAAATGCAAATTCTTCCAATTCATTCTGCCGTGTTTCACTCAGACTGGTGAGTTGGTTTTTCAATAGCTCGTCAATCGGATCAAACTTTAGATCACCTGACTTCTGGCTCCAATTGACCGGTTTGATTTCGTCCCATAACATGGAGTGGTCGAGATCAGCTTCTCCAATTTCCAGGAATTCATTGATTGAAGGCAGAGCGATATCGGAGATGACCCCTTTATTCTGTGTGGACTTTCCATTGGGGAGGTAAAACTTCTGAATCGTCAATTTGGCCGCACCTGTTGGTTTGTCGTTAAAGAATGAAGGCGACGCAAGTTTATCTATTTCAAAAACAGCTTGCACAGTGCCTTTTCCGTGCGTGGATTTATCCCCCACAATAAGAGCCCGGTCATAATACTGAAGCGCACCTGCAACAATTTCCGAGGCGGATGCACTGTACCTTGAAACAAGAACAATAAGCGGTCCACCATAGGCAATGTCTTCGTCTCGGTCCCAATCACGGCGGATAAAGCCTCTGCTGTTACGGACCTGTACAACCGGCCCGGTCTTTATGAAAAGTCCGGTCAGATCGATCGCTTCGGTTAACAATCCTCCACCATTGTTTCTTAAATCGAGAATAAGTCCGCGAATATCTTCCTCTTGTAATTTCCCGATGAGCTCTGCCACGTCTTTTGTGGTGCTGGTGGGGGTACCGCCATCCTCAATACTGAGGTCTCCGTAAAACGAAGGTAACTGAATAACTCCTATTGGAAGCTCCTCTTCCTCATTTATTGGTAATTGAAATACATTGGCGCTCGCCCGACTGGCGGTGATTTTTACTTCATCACGAACGATATCGATCATTTCTCGTGAAGATGGATCAGCAGCGTCCGAAGGGATGACTGTGAGGAATACCGTGGTCGCCTTTTCTCCGCGTATCATCTTCACAATTTTTCTCAACCCCATATCGATAACATCAATGGGCTCTTCACCTTCCTGAGCAACGAGTACAATTTTGTCACCCGCTCGCATTCGTCCATCAAGTTCAGCCGGGCCTCCGGGAATCAATTCTCTGATAGTGCAGTAACCTTCATCCTGGACTAGTATGGCTCCGATGCCGACCAAAGATAAACTCATAGAAATGGAGAAATCCTCGAGTGTGTCGGATGATAAGAAAGTAGAATGTGGGTCAAACATCTGAGTGAGCGTTGTCAGAAAAATCTCCTGAATGTCGCTCGATTCCAGATCGAGTAAGTTTTTCTTCAGGCGTTCGTAGCGTTTGTTAATTGTTTCAATTGCATCCGTTTTTTCTTCGTCGTTTAGAATGTCGAAGAGCATTTCATACTTGATTCGCTTCTCCCAAAGCTCGTCCGCTATTTCTACAGATTCCAACCAAGGGAATTCCTCACGATCAACAACATATTCGGCTTCTCCTTCAAAGTCGAACTCACCGGCGAGTCGTTCCAGAACCCAATCGATACGGCTTAGAAACCGTTCCTCGTATCTTTGGTAAATGTCGTAAGCCGCATCTAGATCTCCGCGTCTTAGGCTTCGTTCCAGCCGACTTGCGTACTTACTCACCATTTCTTCCCGGTCCTGCTTTAAGAAAAAGACATGATTGTAATCAAGGTCCTCCATAAACCCTTCGAGGACCTTTTCAGCCTGGGATTGATTAATAAACTTTTGGGCGTAGTGGAAATTTTCTAATAAGAAGACAACCGTTTGGGTCTCCTTTTTCATGACCTGGGTGTATTCGAAATCCCGGGCTTTTACAAAAGGGGTAGCTCCGACTAATAGAAGCAATGCGAGAGTGAATCGTGATCTGAGTTTAAGCATTATATTAACTATAAAGATTCTGGGGTGTGTCTGTCACTCTTGAAATTCGGTATCCACAGGAGCGTCGCCTCATAAGATTCGTTGATTCAACATTCGAGGAGTGGGGGGGGGGTGGATCGTTTATTACGGGTTCGAATCCAAATTTATTTGTCAGGAGATCTCGGACAGTAACGAGCGTGTGGAAGTTCCAAAGTTTACAATCCTTTCACACGGGTTGGGCTATCGATTCAGTAGTTCTTTTGCCTTATCCAAAGTTGAGCGTTCTTCTTCGCTTAATGCTCCGAATCCCTCCTTGTTAATTTTATCGAGAATGCGATCTACCTCCTTTTGCAATTCTTTGCGGTTGGTGAAATTGATTTTGAACTTTCCTATTTTTGCCTTCTTTGTTTTGTCACTGACAAACCAGCGAGGTGGTTTGATGTCCGGCGTACCTATCGTGAAGTCTTTGTTGAGGATGAACTTCACAAATACCCATCCGCCGAACATGCCACCCAGGTGGGCGGAGTGAGCGATGGGCATTATCATTGAACCGAACAGTTCAAGTTCGTTAATCAGGAGGCCTACAGAATCAAATATTAGTAGCACCTTCAATAATGTCCAGGGAGTGGTATCGACGGGAATTATCAGAAATATTAAGACCCGCATTGGCTGGTTGGGCATGTGCATGGCGAATGCTACGAATATCCCCATAACCCCCGCAGATGCGCCAATTAATAACCCAGGAGTCTTCGTCCAATAGTTCACAGTAAACCAGACCAACCCTCCTAAAAATACTGCCAGGCCATAGAGAGTGAAGAAGCGCTGTGGTCCGAGTAATGGCAGCATCACTCGTCCTATCCAGAAAATCATCAAGCAGTTTAACAGGACATGCAGCAGCCAGAACGAACCCCGTGTTGTGTGGAGAAAACTATAGGAGATGAAACTCCATATATAGCCGTTTCCCACACCCATTTCAGACAGCGAAAACAGGATTGCAATTGTCCTGTAGGCACCGCCGCCAAACCATTTGGGTATTAACAGTTGAAGAATAAATACGCCTACAATAATTCCTATCAACCAGTAAAGGGGCTTTAGCGGAGAAGGCTGGTACTGCGGCTCACGCATATATGGCCGGTCAGATAGCATGATTTGTAATTAAAGAGTGTCCGTTTGAGTAAAAGGGTTCCTGATTATTACTCAGTAAATTCACCCTCTGTGGTCGAATGGGAAAGTGCAAACCTTTCATTGTTTTTAGCCTGGCATGTACGAAACATCGAACTTGACAGGAATTCAAGATTGGCAAGGGTTTCTACTATTATGGCAGAGAAAGACGATAAATGGCCTGAAAATGCTACCGGGAAGTTTTACGTGGATGAACAATGCATTGATTGCGATCTTTGTCGTGAAACTGCTCCCGACTTTTTTACTAGGGATGAAGATGGAGGATACTCCTATGTTCATAAACAACCAGGTGATCAGGAAGGGATTGATCAATGTATGGAAGCCCTTGAAGGATGTCCAGTCGAAGCTATCGGCGAGGATGGAGACGGATAACTGGTTTGATTCGTAAAAATTTCCAAAGCCCTTTCGGAAGAGAGGGCTTTTTTGCCCGTAGTAAGGCTAGCTCATTGATTGGGTTGAGAAAGATGCCTATGCCTCATTTCAATGCTACGAAAAGGAACGCACATATAGTTAATAAACCCGTTACTCGGGCTTATCTCTTGCTTGGTCTTATTGGAGATACCAGTTTCATCCTATGTCCGAGAAGATAGCACCTAAGATAATTATTCTCAGCTTGTTTGAACCTACAGGCGGAATTCCTGGCGAGCAGACCCTGTTTAAGGAACGCTTAAATTTTACCGAGTCCTATGAGGTCCCTGGTACGATGGGTAAGCTATATATAAACAACGATGGAGTAGGGGCGTTGTTGTTAGGAATCGGTGCTACCAAACCTGCGATTAGCTTGATGGTCCTGGGCTATGACAATCGGTTTGACCTAAGGCATACTTATTTTTTGATAGCTGGTATAGCCGGCGCAGATCCTCATGTGACATCTATTGGCAGTATTGCTTGGGCCCGATTTGCTGTGGATGGGAATCTGGCTTTCGAAATCGATTCGCGTGAGATTCCTGACCATTGGCCAACCGGGCTTTTCCCATTAGGTGCCAATGAACCGTACGAAATGCCTTCCCGAGGCGAGGATGGCGTGTTTCTTAAAGATGAAGTTTTTGAACTAAACAATGAGCTGAAAAACTGGGCCTATAATCTAACCAAGGACGTATTGCTGCAAGATTCAGAAGGCATGCAAGAAAGTAGGGCCTTGTACACCGAAACGCCGGCGGCAATGAAAGCTCCAAGTGTATTATTGGGTGACGTCCTGGCCAGTGAGCGTTTTTGGCATGGTAAATATTTTAACGACTGGGCTCAACGATGGGTGAAGCTTTGGACGGAGGGGCAGGGTACCTTCACTATGAGCACCATGGAAGAAATGGGAGCTTTGCGTGGCTTCAAGGTTCTCGAAGAGCAGGGAAAACTTGAGTTTAATCGTGTCATGGTCGTTCGTTCAGCCAGCAATTTTTGCATGCAACCACCTTCGAAAACGGCTGTTGAAAACTTGAGTCCTGAAGCATCCGAAGAAGATCGTTTCCCGGCTTATCTTCCGAGTTTGGAAAACCTGAATCGGGTAGCTTCTGTTGTACTAGACGATATTGTGGCCAACTGGGATTCCCATGAAACGCAGATTCCTGGTTTTTAGACTTGGAAACGATGGCTAGGCTTACCTAGCTTTTGCTTCACTTTAACTATAAAACTTATGGCACTCACAAATTTTCCCAAAGTTGGCATTGTGATGGGCAGCATCTCTGACTGGCCCGTCTTTAAACGCTCCGCAGCAATTCTTGATGATCTTGGAGTTGCTTACGACAAACGCGTCTTAAGCGCTCACCGCACGCCCAAAGAATTGGAAGCCTGGATCTCAGAATGTGAAGAAGCTGGTGTCCAGGTTTTCATTGCAGCCGCTGGAGGAGCAGCTCACCTTGCCGGTGTGGTCGCGTCACTCACTATTTTGCCTGTGCTTGCGGTCCCGATGGAATCGAATCTTCAAGGCCTTGATTCTCTGTTGTCGATGGTTCAGATGCCTGGAGGTATTCCAGTCCCTACTATGGGCATTGGTAAAGCAGGTTCTACCAATGCAGGTCTATCTGCTGCTGCTATCCTTGCATTGAACGATCCGGCGGTGAGGGATGCACTTATTCAGTTTAGAAAGGACCAGGCATCAAAAGTTCTCAATTCAGAATTTCCGGAAGACTAAGTTCCCCACCATTTTTTTTAATATACAAAAAGGGCGGCCCTGGAGAGGACCGCCCTTTTGAGTATTGTTAAAGAGAGATATTAGAAACGTTTGCGAACAGTAACTTCCGCGTGGAATGGCATTCTGGAAACGATAGATCCGTTTCCGTAACCGGAGTTGTTTGCGTCCCAGTTCTCTTCGTCGGTGAGGTTGAAGAAAGCCAGTTTGAACATCCAGTCTTCTTTTTCGTAGAAGACGCTCACATCTAGTTCATACTGGAAGGGTATTCTTGCGGTGTTGGCCTGTATAGAGTACCCACCATTTGGATCAGTTACATCAAATACGAAGACGTCGAATCCTTCATATCCAGAGTTCATTTCGCCCCATCCAAGCAGACCAGCAGTAAATCCGAATCCGTTGTCAAATTTGTATTGCAAGAGCGCATTTACGAGGTGTTCTGGAATTCCAGGTGCTTCTAATTTCACTTTATTTCCATTTGCATCGGTTGGTCCGCCTGGGAATGTTGGGGATACGTAGAAACCTCCGGTTTCAGCCCATGCTCGGTCAATCGTATATCCACTAGCGAAGAAGCCCATCGTTCTTTTCGCATCTGTGTAACTATATCCCATGGTTAGGAACATTTGGGTGGTAGGCTGGTAGTTAAACTCGATTTCAAATAAAGAGAGTTCGACATCATCCACTGATCCGTCCTGATTTCGTGTTGTGAACGAACGGTCCACAACGGCGGTTCCGAGGAAGAACTTACCGTCAAGGAATGAGAATTTGGCACCCAATTCAAGCATCTCACTCTCTTGCGGATCAACGATCGCACCAATATCTGCCCTACCTCCTGTGTCAGCGGTGTAAGATTCACTGAAATTGTAGGTCGCGTAAAGAGTTGAGTTATCATCCAGCTTGAAAACAGGGCTTATGTTGTAATTTATCAACTCCGTGCTATCCGACACCCTGTAGCCCCGCGCAGGGGTTCCGTCACCGTCGTAATCAAAGGATCCATGCTGTCCCAAGGTCGGGTGAACTTCAGTAGCATCAAAAAAGTCGACGGTGAAACCCGCCAGCAAGCTAAAGGTATCTGTGAACTGCAAGTCCGCTTGAGCGAATGGTCCGGCAGTTTTCATTTCTGTATCGCCGCCAGTAGGGCTACTTTCACTACCGCCAATATACCATTTGCTCAGTACTCCTCTGGCATCTTTACCCTCTACCCAAGGATTGCCGTCGTTTCTGTATGCTTGGTCTGGAACACGACGGAGATTAGGGTCACGATTCATGTCCCAGAAATTAACTGGCTCGTTGAAAAAGTGGTTTGCAGCCCAGATGTCATCATAGCGGAATCGGGCTCCCATGTTGAAACCAACAGAGCCGGTATCTCCCATATCAGCGTTCCATCGCACTTCCGTGCGGTTTTCTATAGAGATGTTGTCTTTCAGGTATTCAGAGTAATGGTACGAGCTGAATGTGTCTCTGTCTTTGTAACTAAAGAATGTCTTGTTTATTACAACCATGTCGTTGTCCAATTCCCATTTTTGGTCAATTCCACCAGAAATGGATGTGGCTTGTGAGTCATCTCCGGGAGCAGCGAGTTTCCAGCTACGATTTACAGGAACCGTATTGGATGCTACTGGAATAATGGTTGCGAAACCTGCGCCACCAAACTGGCTTGCAAAATCAACTCCGGGTGCTCCTCCACCGTATATGTTATCTCCATTGCCGAGCTTGGCAACGTAAGCAGCATAGCCCACATCGGTTTGACGGTTAGGGACGTATCGACCGTGGTCTATAAGATCTTGAGTCACACGATTGATACCCCAGTTCTCGGTGTAATTAGCGAAGAAAAACTCAATGTTTGCTTCAATCGTATAGGTATCGCTTGGCATGTGGGTCAACGCAAAGTAGACGGCATGTGTTTTTTGTTTCCAAAATTCCCAGTATCCTCCCCAGTCTTTTCCTTCGTAGGACATGCGCCACGCGGTCTTGCCATTTTCTAATGGTGCTCCGTAATCAAGGTTCCAAGTATACTGGTCATAATCGCCAATACTGAATAGAACTTCACCGCGAGGACCGTCGAAGAAAGGCTTTTTGGTAATCAAGTCGGCGTAGCCACCCAAATAGTTTGTGGTTCCATAAACCACACCGGCTGGGCCCTTGACGATGTTGACAGATTCAACCGCGTTGAAGTTGACCGGCATCCCGTTTCCGTTAACCGAACCGCCACGACGCATACCGTTGATGAATAAATCAGCTTCTTGTCCGCGTAAGTTGGGCGTAGTTGGAGCGCCGAAGTTTGTTTTTGTATAGGAACTTGATGTGAGTTTGGAGAAATCGCGTATATCCTTAATGGTAATAGCGTCCAACTGCTCCCGTGATATGATCGTCACATTCCGGGGCGTATCGAGAATGCTTCGATTGGTTCCATAGACTGAGTTAAACGGACGCGATGTCGGCATGATGTTTTCCTCGATAGGAATTTCATCAATGTTCAATTCGGCTAGATTGTAGGTATCTAGGTTCTCGTCATTTTCTTGTTGGGCAAAGGTGGCCGTAAAGGGCACCAATAATCCAAAAAATACGCTAAGGTATTTTGTCCAGTAGGCTCTATTATTCATAATTATTCGTTAGTTATTTGCAGATTAAATACTCGCTAGAAGAGTAATGTGCACACCATTTCTTCTGAAAGAAGCAAACAATTTCACTAATATGGTGTAAAGCAAGTCTCTTTAAAAAACTAAAAGCTCTATCTAGAGAAGCGTATTACAGTCCCCATCCGGCTTTTAGTGTTTTTACCTCAGCTTTCTTAACGTCTTCGCTTAAGGTTTTTTTCCGGAATGGATTAATTCAGTCATTTTATTCGCAACTTCATTGAGATTCAAATGGGTTGTATCTACCAGAATAGCTCCTTCCGTGAAGGTTAATGGGGCGGTTTCCCGTTTTGAATCAAGCTGATCCCGCTTTTGTATGCTATCGATTTGTCCCTCCAATTTTCTTCTCCGGCTTCGCTCGCCTTCTTCTGCGGACATAAAAAACCGAAAATCCGCATGTGGAAAAATGATAGAGCCAATATCTCGACCTTCCATAATTAGCCCTGAAAACCCTGATTCGCTGGCTAACTGTTCATAGGATCTTTGGTAAGTTAGCAAATACTGCCTTACATCTGGAATGGCCGCTATTATGGAAACGGCCTCATTGACTTGTTCCGATCTAATTTCCTGATCGGGTATTTTATTGTCCAATGTGATTTGTGCTTCTTTGCCTTCAATGCGCCTCCCAATATCCATCGTTTTTAAGTGAGAAACGATTGCATCTTGATCAAGCACTGAGACGCCCGCTTTCAGTATCGCCCATGTTAACATACGGTAATGCGAACCGGTATTCACGTACAGTAGATTGAGGCGCTGACTCAGTATTTTTGATGTGGAAGATTTTCCGGAGGCCGCACCTCCGTCCACCGCAATTATGATGAAATTGTCGTCTTTCATGCCAATCGTAACTTCTCAAGTTCGATAAAAAATTCTGGGAAGGTTTTTGAGCAACACCCTGGATTGCTGATCTTAAGCCAGGGACTCCCGTCGGCGTAAAGATTGAAGCAACCTAATATGCCGAAGCTCATGGCTACCCGGTGGTCATCATAGGTCATCACTTCTGATGGAGTCATCAGACCAGTATGTATTTCGATATAATCTTCACCTTCCTCGATCCACTGTCCCAATTTAATAAGCTCATTGGCCATAGCGGCGATTCTATCGCTTTCCTGATGACGAGTATGAGCAATTCCTTCGATACGGGTGATTCCTTTCAGGACGGGTGAAATTGCAGCCAGGGTGAGAAAGGTATCTGAGATGGGCCAAAAGTCTCTTTTAATTCCAGCACCAAGTAGTTCCTTCAACTGAATGGATGCCGTTGTGCCGACCTCCGTTTCTTCTACCTTCATACCTATCTCCCGAAGTACATCGGTGTAAGCATAATCGCCCTGAAGAGAATTAGAATGTAGTCCCTTCACTGTCACAGTACCACCAACGACTAAAGGCAATGAAAAAAAATAGGATGCGGCCGACGCATCGGGTTCTATGGCTACGGTATCGGGTATGGAGTAAGGAATGCCGGCCTTTACACGAAGGAGTGCCTTCCCATTTCCGAGAGATTCGATCGTTTGTTTCGGTTGTCCAAACCGATACATCAACTCCTGAGTTAGGCGAACAAAAGGCTTTTTCTCAGCTCCTCCTGAAACCTCAATTTGTAGGTCTTCTTCAGCCATGGGGGCTACCATAAGAAGCGCGGAAAGTATTTGAGTGCTGGCAGAAGTCTCCAGTTGGATTCGCCCTCCCTTTAATCCATTCGGTGATAGGGTTGCTGGTAAAAACCCTTCCTTAGAGTCGATGTGAGTGCCTTGTTGTTCCAACGCATCCAATAACCCTTTCATCGGGCGCTTACGCATCTGTGGCGTGCCGTCGATTTCAAATCGTCCACTTTTTCTAGTCGCACAAAAAGCCGTTAAAAATCTTGCCGCAGTTCCAGCTACTCCTACGAACAGAGACGCCTCATCTGAGGGAATATCTCCTCCTGTGCCAGAAACATGGATATTTTTCTTTTCAGGCTCAATTTTTATCTGGAATCCCAATCTCTGTAAACAATCGACCATGTAATGAGAATCGTCACTAAGCAGAGCTCCGGTCAATTCCACGCTATGGGATGCCATGCATGCCAGAATCAGCATCCGATTGGTTATGCTCTTGGAGCCTGGTACTTCCACAACGCCCGAGACTGGTCGAGAAAATGGTTTAACCGCAAGTGGATCAGGATACAGGTCGCTCATTTAATTCCCTCCCTTAAGAGAGGCGATCTCTGAATTGCTTCCCTTTTTCGAGTATGGATATGATCTCCAGCATATTCCCGTTCGTAAGAGCTGAATGAATACGTTGTAACTCATCTTGGTATTGCGAGAGGGCTCGTTTGATTTCCTCCTGATTCGTTTCGATAATTGCTTTCCACATGGTCGGGTCACCTGCTGCAACACGGGTGGTGTCGCGCAACCCCGAACTGCTTAGTTGTTCCCAATGGCCAGGTTTCTTATCCAGGAATTGGCAAAGACTCGAAGCGATAAGATGGGGCAAATGGCTGATGTGGGCTACGATTTCATCGTGATCTTCCGGCGTCCTTACAAAGGTGACCGCTCCCAGTGATTTCCAAAATTGGACAACTCTATGGATAGCGGAATCGTCCGAATTCTCAAGTGGAGTAACAATGCAAGGATTGTTCAAAAATAGGTCTTCATCCGCAAAGTCCATCCCCGTTTTCTCTGAGCCAGCCATTGGATGTGCCCCAATGAAGTGCTCCTGATCCGCTCCTCCAGAATTTGCTTGGCGACAGATCACGCTTTTAGTGCTCCCAACATCAGTAACCAAAGCATGGGGCTTGAGGGCCGGTTTAATCTCCTTATACAGCTGAACTATAAAATCGACCGGGGAGCATATTACGACCAGGTCTGCGGAAGCAGCTGCTTCTTGAGGCTCGGGAAATACTTCATCGCACCAAGGTTGATCCGATAGTCTTGCCCGGCTACTTGCCCTACGTGACCAAACATGAATCCTTTTAGCGATTCGGGTTTTTTTGCATGCCATAGCGACGGATGCTCCCAATAGGCCTGGTGCGAGCACGCACACGGTATCAAATGGTTGATAAGGCTCAATGTTTGTATCAATTTCCAATGGTCTAAGTAAGGACGTTATAAAAGGGGGATTAAGTTGGTTGGTGTATTGATGAGTATCAAATAAAAAAGTCCGGGTTTCTCAACTTACGGGTTTTCTTTTCTGTAGCTGATATATTAGTCAAAACCGGAGCATGCCAATTCACCAAAATCAAGACAGAGCCAAGTACCAGGGACTTTTCTGGTTATCGGGTGCTGTCATTCTGGTCGCATCCCTATTTTTGGTGTTTTTAATATATTTATGGTTTGCTGACCCTGGCGAAATTGAACGAGCGAAAAGCTGGGAGATTGAGGAATCGTCAGTTATTGACTGGATGTCCCAAAGTATTGAAGCCGAGTGATCGAGTTACTAAAAAGGCTACTAACCAAACGCTGGATATTCCAATTGCCCAGTTTTTAGTTTTTGATGTTAGCGCACTTTGTACTAACCAGCTAATAAACAATGCCAGTCCTATACTGGGAAGGAATAGATAGTAATCGCAAATGGCCCCATTTCTCAGAGGCACGACGTTAGCCATAGGAAAGAGAGCTAAAGCATACCATCCCAGACTCAGAAATAACAGAGGCTTTCGGGACCTAATCCAAAATAGAAAAATGCCGAAGGCCACTATGACCCCGGCGACTACAATTACTAGGGTGCGGTGGTTATCCGGGTCGAATACGATCAGGATCCCCTGTTGACCGAATGGCCAAATCCACCGGAGCGCATGGATGAGGTAGAACCAACCAGAACTCAGGCTAACCCAGAAGTCGGAGTCGGTAGGAATGGTTGGCAGCATGGTAAAATTTGTGGCGCCCCCATGGACCCTTCTCAGAAGGAAATACAAACTTAGCGTAACCAGAGATAAAAAGAAAAACATCCAGGTGCGCTTGCCCTTCAGTCTGTCAAAGTCCTTCACATAGTCTTTAAACAACAATAAGCAAGGCGCTGCCATGCCTGCCTCGTATGAAAACACGAAAAGGCGAGCATCAGAAGTGCGCCAAATAACCACACGTAGGCCTTTTCGATTCTTCCTGAAAGCTGCGTCTTTTGCGCCTTTTCATAAAGCAGAAAATAGAGGGAAAATCCATAGCCACCAAAAATAATGTTCGGGCTACTCATCCAACATACCACGGTGGTTGCTGCAGGCGCGCTAGCCCAGAACCCGGTAGCCAATAATTGGAGCCAGGCTTGTTTTTTGAAAAACAAACCAAAAAATAGATAGGGCAATGGGATTAATCCGACAATTGCAGACAGTCGCCAGGCTTGATAATTGTCCGGAAACACGCTGAGCCATGAGTAGAAAATAAGGGTTTTGACCGGTCGAAAGAGTCCAAAGCAGTCTACCGTAAATGTGCTGCCAAGAGATGAAAAGCTGCGAGCATGGTTAATTTGATGATCATCATCGGACATGGTCTCGCCTCCACTATTCAAGGCATAGACAAGCCCCAAGCACACCATTAGGAGCCCTAGAAATATCCGTGGAGATAGAATAGTCTTCAGTAACATTGATAGAATTATGGAAGCTGCTTAGGCAAACAGGTCTCGATACTCAAATCCAACAGTTTGTAGCCAACAAATTTACCTTCTTAATACAGGAATGGATACCTGATCGATCCGGGTTAGGCACGAGGTGAAGATATTCAAGTTTGGATACTTGCAATCCAGATTAACCTTCTCAAGAAAGGTGGCTCCATTTCATGAATTCTTCTTTGCCGCTCTGTGTAGATCTGGATGGGACTTTACTCGCTACCGATTGTTTGTGGGAAAGTTTTATTCAAGGTCTCAAACAAAATTCATTTATTGTATTTTTGGTCCCTGTTTGGCTGATGAAGGGGAAAGCTCATCTCAAAAACCAATTGGCTAAGTATGCGGATTTCGACGTGGATTCACTACCCGAGAATCCACATTTTCTCAATTGGCTGGCTGAACAAGTATTGAAGGAAAGGGAGATTTACCTTGTTTCGGCTAGTGACCAGACGCTGGTGTCGGCCGTTGCGGAGGAGTTTGGCATTTTCAAAGAGGCTATTGGAAGCAGGGCAGGATTAAACCTGCGTGGTCGTAATAAATCGGACTATCTTGTCGAACGATTTGGAGAAGGTGAGTTTGATTACGTAGGGAACGATTCATCGGATTTGCCTATTTGGGAGAAGTCTCATTCGGCCATTATGGTTCATCCTAATCGACGATTAGAAAAACTTGTCCCCAAAGAGAATCGTTTAGTGATCATGGAAGATCGTCCCAGAGTTGCTGTTGCTTTCCTCAAAGCGATTCGACCTCACCAGTGGATGAAAAATTTACTGATCTTTGTACCTTTGCTAACCGCTCACGTTTGGCACAGGCCTGACGCCTGGTTTGCAGCCCTGTTAGCTTTTGTCTCATTCTCGTTTTGCGCTTCGGCGGTCTATCTAATTAACGACCTGACCGACTTAAAGTCCGATCGCTTACATAAAACCAAGCGCAATCGCCCATTTGCTTCTGGCGCTCTCCCCCTTTATTATGGGCTGATTGGATCGCCCTTTTTATTGGCATTCAGTTTCCTGATCATGGTCTTTGCCAATTACCAGTTTGGTATGCCAGTATTAGCCGTCTATTTCATCTCAACCTGTTTGTATTCATTTTGGGTTAAGCAGGTCGCTGGAGTTGATATTGTGTTTCTGGCGGGTCTTTATACCATTCGCTTGGTTCTAGGTGCTTCTGTAGTGGAGGTAGAGATATCAGATTGGTTATTGGCATTTTCGATGTTCTTTTTCCTCAGCCTCGCTTTGGCCAAACGTTTTTCTGAACTCTATAATATCAAGGAAGAGAATCGCAGTAAGGTGGTTGGAAGGGGTTATTTGACAATCGATCTTAACCTTATGGTTATGCTGGGTTCAAGCAGTGGGTATTTGTCGATTTTGGTCCTAGCTCTCTATGTAAGTGGAGAAACTGTCGCGGATCTTTATAATCATCCTAAGTGGATTCTACTTATTTGTCCTATCATGCTTTGTTGGGTGACACGGCTGTGGTTGGTCACTCATCGGGGTGCTATGGATGAGGATCCTATCTCTTTCGCAATGAAGGATGCGTTTAGTTACGGAACTCTTCTTTTAATGGGAGTAATAGCCTTTCTCGCCTCTCCAATTTAAAAAAACGTCAAGATATAGTTTTTCCTTGAGTATCTACTTAACCTTTTCGGGGTAGGCGCTAGGTTTTGTTTCTCATCCTTGAATTATGAACCGTTTCCAAAGCTGGGGTCGCTACCCCAAAGCTGAGCAAGATGTCAGTGCTATGCGCTGGCTGGATACCACTGTTCCTGAAACAGAGGGTAAAACCATCTTACCTTATGGTCTGGGGCGAAGCTATGGTGATTCCTGCTTAAACGATGGACAGGCTCTGGTTGAAACCTCGGGTATGAACCGCTTTATCCGGTTCAATCAGGAAACTGGAATCCTTTGCTGCGAGGCTGGCGTCACCCTCGATGAAATACTCAAACTATCTGTTCCAAAAGGTTGGTTTCTGCCAACCACGCCCGGGACGAAATTCATCACCCTTGGGGGCGCTATCGCCAACGACATTCATGGTAAGAACCATCATGTTGCCGGAACGTTTGGGTGTCATGTGAAAGCTTTCGAGTTATTGCGATCCGATGGTACTCGCATGCGTGTACCTCACGAACAAATACAGAATTTTTTAAAGCGACCATCGGTGGCTTGGGTCTCACCGGATTAATAACGTGGGCCGAGATTCGGTTGAAAAAAATCGATAACGCTTGGATTGATATGCAATCGATCAAGTTTGAAGGAATTGAAGAATTCCTGGAGCTCTCTAAGGAGTCCGATAGCGGATGGGAGTATACGGTATCCTGGATCGATTGTGTTGCTCAAGGAAAGGACATGGGCCGTGGTATTTTTATGCGAGGGAACCATGCTCCAGCGAGTGTGCTTTCCCGAAAACTACATGGTGATCCTAAAGTAAAAGCTCCTTTTGATTGTCCTAATATAATGCTGAATTCTCTCAGCATCAAAGCATTCAATTCGGTATACTACGGTAAACAACGGACGAAACGTGCCAATGCTCGCGTTCATTATGACCCTTTCTTTTATCCGCTCGATGCCGTTAACGCTTGGAATCGAATTTATGGGAAGCGTGGATTCTTTCAGTACCAATTCGTGATTCCCTTTGAAGGAGGGCAAGAGACCATGGAGGAAATTCTTCGAATGATAACCAAATCAAAGCAAGGCTCCTTCCTTGCTGTTATTAAAACATTTGGTTCAAAGAAATCACCGGGACTGATGTCCTTCCCTAAGCCTGGGCTAACGTTGGCTTTAGATTTTCCTAACCGTGGGGCATCAACCCTCAAACTCTTTGAGGAGTTGGATGCTGTTGTCGACGCTGCTGGTGGGTTACTTTACCCCGCCAAAGATGCGCGGATGAGTGCCGCTTTTTTCAAAAAATCATATCCTCAATGGGAAGCATTTCCCCAGTATGTGGATCCAAAATTTTCATCTTCCTTTTGGAGACGAGTTACTGGCGAAGCCTGATCCCACTCATGAAAACAATACTTATTATCGGAGCTACCTCCGCTATTGCTGAAGAAACTGCAAAACTATACGCGGCTGAAGGTCATCGTCTGGTACTTTGGGGAAGGAACAAAGAACATTTGAGTAGCATTGGGAAAAACCTGGAGGTTTTGGGTGCAACTGGGATCTGGGAATTTGAAATCGACTTGGATCAGTGCGACCTTCACGCCAGCAAGCTTGATACTACTGTTTCTGAGACGGAA
>Ga0114999_10001300_pt1 | contig 34956 bp, 39 predicted proteins | sample ArcticOcean_MG_C_3_FD_89820 | JGI IMG/M metagenome (GOLD analysis project Ga0114999, IMG submission 89820) | Marine microbial communities from western Arctic Ocean - ArcticOcean_MG_CB8_126 | ecosystem: Environmental > Aquatic > Marine > Oceanic | place: Arctic Ocean: Canada Basin | collected...
GCCGGCGGAAGGTGGTGCGCCAGCCGCACAGTTCGCGCTGGGCACGCTTTATGTTACCGGCGAAGGGGTCGAGCAGGATTTTGCCGAAGCCGCCGCGTGGTTCCGAAAAGCCGCAGAACAGGGCCATGCTGGTAGTCAATATAATCTCGGCCTGATCCTCGATCAGGGCTGGATGGGCATGCCGGATTCCGAGGCCGCGGCGGAATGGTGGCGCAAGGCGGCAGCCCAGCACCATGCCGGCGCGGCCTATCAACTGGGGCTGCAAAACGAGCATGGGTGGGGGGTCGAACCCGACATCGCCCAGGCGATCCGGTGGTATGAACAGGCAGCCGGGCATAACTATGCCAGCGCGCAATACACGCTCGGCCTGATTTACGCCACAGGCCATGGCGCAGCCCCCGACGCGGTCATGGCGGCAGACTGGTACCAAAAGGCCGCCGACCAGGATTTGGCCGAAGCCGCCTACAATCTCGGCGTCCTCAATTTTAATGGCGAGGGCGTGGTCGAGGATCACTCCGCCGCTGCATTGCTCTATCAACAGGCTTCGGAAAAGGGCCATATCGAAGCGCAGAACAATCTTGCGGGCATGTATGCGTTGGGCCTCGGCATCGCGCAGGATTTGGTACCGCCTACATGTGGTCCACCCTGGCGGTCGATGAAGACGCCGATTTCGCGGAGGAAAACCGCGACCGCCTAGCCAAACTCATGAGCGCCGAGCAGATCGCCGAAGGCGAGCGGCTGGCCGAGGCGTGGCAGCCGAGCCAGCGGACCTACAAAGAGTAAAATCCAGCATTCAGCGACAATAACCGCCGCCTTGCTTGGCGTTTGATGGTTGCATGCCCGCGCTGATGCGCTTATGTGAGCGCCATCACATTTTCAATTACCCTGTTGAACCGCTGCCGCTTGTTTCCCCGGCGGCCCACGGTGAGGAATGATTTCCCGTGTCGCCACGCAAGACGTTTGCCATCATCTCACATCCGGACGCCGGCAAGACGACGCTGACCGAGCGCCTGCTGCATGCCGGCGGCGCCATTCATTTGGCCGGCGACGTCAAAGGGCGCGGCGAGCGCCGGCGCACACGCTCGGATTGGATGGCGATTGAGCGCGAACGCGGGATTTCGATTTCAAGTTCGGTGATGACCTTCGAACATGCCGGAATCACGTTCAACCTCCTGGATACGCCGGGCCATGAAGATTTCAGCGAAGATACATACCGCACCCTGACGGCGGTCGATTCGGCGGTCATGGTGATCGATGCCGCCAAAGGCATCGAGAGCCAGACGCGGAAATTGTTCGAGGTGTGCCGACTGCGCGATATCCCGATTCTCACCTTCATCAACAAAGTCGACCGCGAAGGCTTGAGCCCGTTCGAACTGCTCGACGAAATCGAGCAAGTGTTGGCGCTCGATGTGTGCCCGATGGTATGGCCGGTCGGCATGGGCGGCCTGTTTCATGGCTGCTTCGACCTTCGCGGCAACAAGTTTCTCACGTCGAAGGCCGGCGCCACCGGGCGCTTCGATACAGTTCGCGCCACCAGCGGTGTGGACGACCCGCATTTTGACAGCTGTGTTTCCAACGAGGTGCTGCCGGGCTTCCGCGAGGACGCGGAGTTGGCGCTTTCCGCCTATTCAGAATTCAATCAGACGAGCTACCACGAAGGCCATCTGACGCCGGTATTTTTCGGCTCGGCGCTCAAAGATTATGGCGTTGGCGACCTGCTGCAGGCGCTCACCGATCATGCGCCGACGCCTGGTGCGCAGCCCGCAGAGCCGCGCGATATCCAGCCCGACGAAAACAAAGTCACCGGCTTCGTATTCAAGGTGCAAGCCAACATGGACAAGAATCACCGCGATCGGGTGGCGTTTTTCCGCCTCTGTTCGGGGCGCTTCAAGCGCGGCATGAAGCTGAAACAAGGGCGCAGCGGCAAGACCGTGGCGATCAACAACCCGACCTTCTTCTTCGCCCAGGATCGCCAACTGGCCGAAGACGCCTATCCCGGCGATATTATCGGCATCCCCAATCACGGCACGCTCCGCGTCGGCGATACGCTGAGCGAGGGTGAGGATCTGCGCATCACCGACATTCCCAATTTCGCACCGGAAATTCTCCGCCGGGTGCGCCTCGGCGATCCCATGCGGATGAAACAATTGCGCGGCGCACTCAGCGATCTGGCCGAAGAAGGCGTGACCCAAGTGTTCCGCCCGCGCGTCGGCGCACAATGGATCGTCGGCGTTGTCGGCCAGCTTCAACTCGACGTTCTGGTGTCGCGCATTCAGAACGAATATCAGGTTGCCGTCGCCCTCGAGGCAGCGCCCTACGAGACCGCACGTTGGCTCGCCGCTGACGACGCTCAAAAGTTGAAAGAATTCGAAAAGAGCCAGCAGGCCAACCTCGCCGACGACCGCGACAGCTGCCCGGTCTTCCTCGCCCGCAACGCCTGGGAACTCGACTACATCACCAAAAAATGGCCCGACATCCGCTTCAGCGAAACCCGCGAACGCGGCTAAAAGACTATCGCAATCGGAACCACCAACCGGAATGCACCTGAATTCCGGCAAGCGTGACTACGCGCCCGAGTTAATACGAGATAGCCAAGCGAGCGGACGCGAGCGCCCGGCGTTTGAGGGACCAACAATAACTACTGCAACCGCGAAAAGTTTCCCTGCCAGCTCTTGAGGGTCCTGGGCCGGATGAAGATCAGCCAGCGCGGATCTTTCATGGTGGGTTCGAGATATTTCGGGCCGTCCTCGCCGAGATAGCGCAGCGCCATGCGGCGCGCAATCGCCACCCATTTGCCGCCAACATTGGGTTGCTCGACCACTTCCGCCGTGCCCTGAACCAGCACTTTGGCCGGATTTGCAACGGTATCGATGCAGATCGAAACGCGTGGATTGCGCGACATATATTGGGCCCAGAGCGATTCCTCGCGCCCAACCAAATAAAACCCGCCATCGCTATATTCATGCCAAACCGGCGCCGCGTAGGGCCATCCGTCATCGTCGAGGCACGTCACGCGGCAAATCTCACCACCGTCCAAGAATGTTTGCAGTTCCGTCTCGTTCATCGGTCCCGCCATGTCGCTCTCCCTAATGCTGTTCGTCGCCCCTGAGGCCGAGTGTCCACATCAGGCCAAGGCAAAGGCCTTTGGCATGGGGCAGCAGCAGAAGCAGAAGCACCAGGATAGCGCTAAGCGCGGTCGCGAACAGTAAAATGATCCACAATGCCGGCGCGTACAGATAATCGACGGTGCCGAGCACCGGCACCAGAATGTGGCCGAGCAGCAAGATGGTCAGCCAGGGTGCAAAATCGTCGGTGCGGATCTCTCCAAGCACCGCGCCGCAATGGTCGCAGGCATCGACGGGTTTGAGATAGCGCCGAAAGATTCGCCCGGCGCCGCAACTGGGGCAGCGTTTCCTGAAACCGCGCCACATCGAGCGCGGGATCGGACGGCGAACCTCTTTACCCGCCAGATCATCGGTGTGCATAGCGCTCTCTCCTTCCCATGCCATACGAGATAGGGTGGCGACGGGTGATTGTACATGCGGCATTTCGTCCATAGGCCAAGTCATGGCGAGGGGAGATAAAGAGATGCGATTGCAGGGTAGGAAAGCGATTGTTACCGGCGCTGCTGCCGGGATAGGGCTGGAGACGGCGCGGCGCTTTGCCGCGGAAGGCGCGCGCGTGGTGCTGTCGGATATCGATAGCGCCGCGGTTGAGACGGCGGCGGCGGAAATTGATGGCGGGTTGGCCATCGCGGCGGATGTCACCGACCAGGGACAGGTCGATGCGTTGATTGCCGGTGCGATCAAGGCCATGAGCGGCCTCGATATCCTGGTCAACAATGCCGGCATTCCGATGCTGGGCGGGGTCGAGAACCTGGCCGAGGCCGATTGGGACCGCGAATTGGACGTCAATCTAAAGAGCGTCTACCGCACCGGGCGGGCCGTTTGGCCGCATTTCAAGGCGCAGGGCCATGGCGTGATCCTGAATACCGCGTCGGTTGCCGGGCTCACCGGTAGCGCCGGCCAGGCGAGTTACGGCGCCGCCAAGGCCGGCGTGATCAATCTTACGCGCTGCATGGCGATCGACGGGGCTGATATTCCGATCCGCGTCAATTGCATCTGTCCGGGATTTATCGAAACGCCGATGCTGATGGATTATCTCGCTGGCCAGGACGACCCAGCGGCGGCGCGCGCCCAAGTCGATGCCATGCATCCCCTCGGCGGCATCGGCCGTCCGGCAGATATCGCCGGCGGCTTTGTCTACCTCGCTTCCGACGAAGCCGCGTGGATCACCGGCACGGCGCTCACCATCGATGGCGGCCTGACTGCCGGGATTTAACGGGGATTTAGGGGAATTTAGCCAGCCTCGTTGAGGTTGGCCAGCGTCGCCTCACGTATCCCCAACCGGGTGAAACCGATATCGCGCAATAAATGATCGTCGGCGATGCCGAGCCGGGGTGCCCGGCGGGTTTTACGCGGCTTGGGTGCGGCCGGCGTCCCTGCCATGCGCGACGCCGTCATCTGCGTCCAGACCGCATAGCTCCAAATCTGAAGCCGGGAGAGAATATCGCCCGCTAGGGCACTGCTCGCGCGCGCCCTTGGAATTGGCCTTGAAGTTGGCCGTGCGATTGGCCGCCGGATTGCCGGTTGAGTAAGTAAATCGTCCATACTCGTGACTGTCATTTTTCTCTCCTCTGTTTCCTGTCAGGGTCCCTTGGCGCCTTCAGGTATTGGCGATCGGTCAGCTAATTTCTACATACATACCAACCGGTCTGTAATATAATATACAAACCGGTTGGTATGTTGTCAACGTCTTCTCGATAGAATGTTCTAAACTTTACTATCCACCAGAAATTCCGCCAACGAGCGGTACCATCTGAATTCCTAATCGGATATTCTTGACCCTTGTAATTTCCGCCATTTTCTATAACATACTGGTTGGTACGTTGCAGAAAGGGATAGATGATGGAACGCGGCCACGATACCAAGGAGCGCATCCTTGATACGAGCCAGGCGCTGATCCTGGAAAATGGCTTCGCCGCCACATCGCTCCACAACATCCTCAAGACGACCGGCGTCACGAAAGGCGCATTTTTCCATCATTTCGATTCAAAGGCCGATCTGGCGCACACGCTCATCCGGCGCTTCGCGGCAGATGATTTCGCCATGTTCGACGAATGGGACCGCCGCGCCGACGCGCTAACGGACGATCCCCTTCAAGCTTTGATGCTGTTTCTCAAATTTTTTGAGGAATGGATCGACGGACTCAGCAAGCCATTCGCCGGCTGCATGTTTGCGGTCTATGTCTATGAGAGCGCGCTGTTCAGCGACGACGTGAATGACTTCGTCAAACAGTCGCTCGAGCATTGGCAGCGCTATTACAGGAAGAAGTTCGCTGCCATTATCGCTGTGCGCCCCCCGAAATTAGAAGTTCGCGCCGCGGAGTTGGCCGAAATGATCGTCGCTATACTCGAAGGCGCGTTTATTCTCTCCCGATCGAGCGGGCAGCCAGAGTTGATCTCGCGCCAATCGCGGCTGTTCCGCGGCTACATCAAATTATTGTTCGAAGAGCCGCAAGCGACCGCCTGACGGGCTTGCCCCGGCACTCACCGTTTAGCCATCACACTCTCTCCCCTGCTCGCTTGGCACGGCCCGGGCACAGCCGTAAACTGTCGTCCCAACGAGGCGGCCAAAGTGCCTGAAAGCTTGGAGAGCGGCATGAACGTCGACATCAATTGCGATATGGGCGAGGCCTATAGCATCTACACCTGCGGCGACGATGCAGCGATCATGCCCTATGTCAGCCAGGCCAATGTCGCCTGCGGCTATCATGCCTCCGATCCGAGCGTCATGCAGGCCACGGTGCGCCTCGCCCAGCAGCATGGCGTTGCTGTTGGCACCCACCCGTCCTATCCGGACCGCCAGGGCTTCGGCCGGCGCGCGATGAAACTCGATCCCGATGAGTTACTCGACTGCCTAGTCTATCAGGTCGGCGCGCTGAAAGGCTTTCTCGACGCCGAGGGCATGGTGCTCAACCATGTGAAGCCACACGGCGCCCTGAACGTTGTCGCCTGGGACGACGAACCGACATGCCGCGCAATCGGCCTGTGCGCGCAAACCTTCGGCGTGCCGGTGATGGCGATGTCGGGCACCGGCCACGAGAAAACTTATAGCGATCTTGGCGTGCCGATGATTTTCGAGACCTATGTCGATCTCGACTATAACGATGCTGGCCAGGTGGTGATTACCCGCGAGCACACCGCCGTTGCCCCTGAGGCAGCGCTCGCCCAGGCATGGCGCGCCGCCAATGACGGCACGGTTAAGGCGCTTTCGGGCAAGCTAGTGGCGGTGAAATGCCAATCCATCTGCGTCCATTCCGACACCCCCGGCGCCGTCGGGGTGGCCGAGGCGATCCACGCCGAATTGGCCTGAATCACACCGTCCGCACGAAATAAAGAAGGCAGCCATGAAGAAAATTCTGATCGCCAACCGCGGCGAAATCGCCTGCCGCGTCATCAAAAGTTGCCACGCCCTCGGGCTGGAGGCGTTGGCGGTCCATTCTGAGGCCGATGCCGATGCCAAGCATGTCGCCGAGGCCGACGATTCCCGCGCCATCGGCCCGGCGGCGGCCAAGGAAAGCTATCTCGTCGGCGAAAAAATTATCGACGCGGCGCGCGACATGGGCGCCGACGCGGTGCATCCGGGCTACGGCTTTCTCGCCGAAAATTCCGACTTCGCCCGCGCCGTGGTGGCGGCCGGCCTGATCTGGATCGGCCCGCACCCCAAGACCATCGCCGACATGGGCGACAAGGAGCGCGCCCGGATGCTGGCGCACGGCGCTGGCGTGCCGATCGTGCCCGGCAGCCCACGCTTCAGCTCGGGCGACAATGCCGGGCTCGACGCGTTCGGCAAGGAGATCGGCTTTCCCCTTCTGGTCAAGGCGACGGCGGGCGGCGGCGGCATCGGCATGAAACAGGTGGATACGCCGGACGCCCTGGCAGATACCGTTGAAGCGACCGAGGCCATGGCGGAAAAGGCCTTCGGCGACGGCACGGTATATCTCGAAAAGCTGATCGACAGACCGCGCCACATCGAAATACAGGTGTTTGGCTTCGGCGATGGCAACGCGGTGCATTATTTCGAGCGCGAATGTTCGATCCAACGGCGCTTTCAGAAGATCGTCGAGGAATCCCCGGCGCCGGGCCTCAGACGCGAAACCCGTGACGCCATGGCCCAGGCGGCAGTCGCGCTCGCCAAGGCGGAACGCTACCGCGGTGCTGGCACGGTCGAATTCATCATGGCGCCGGACGGCAATTATTACTTTCTCGAATTGAACGCCCGCATCCAGGTCGAGCATGCGGTCACTGAAATGATCACCGGTGCGGATCTCGTCAGCCTGCAACTGCGCCTCGCCCGCGGCGATGATCTTTCGGAAATCATCCAGGACAGCATCGCAGTCAGTGGCCATGCCATCGAATGCCGCGTTTACGCCGAAAACCCGGCCAAGAATTTCCTACCCTCGCCGGGCCCGTTGGACGTGTTTCAGCCGCCGACCGAGAGCGCTACCGTGCGCGTCGATACCGGGCTTAGGGAAGGCGATCAAGTAACCTATTTCTATGATCCGATGATCGCCAAGCTGATCACGCATGGCGCCAACCGCGCGGCAGCTATCGAGAATATGTTGGCGGCCCTCGGCGAATTCCGTATAGAAGGCATCGTAACGAATATTTCCTTCCTCAAGCGCGTCATGGCCCATCCGGCCTACCGGGACGGCGAGACGCATACCGGGTTCGTCGGCGAGCACAAAGCCGCGTTGTTGGAAGAATAGACTGCCCGCCTTGGGCGGTGGGGGAGAGGCTGCACATGATTTTTGACGAGCCGAAATTCGCGCCCGGCGGCGACCGTTACATCAGGGTCGAGTTCGGCGACGAAATGAACCTCGAGCTCAACTTCATGGCCCAGGGGTTGGCCGGCGCGCTCGGCGAATCCGGCACCAAAGGGCTGGTGGAAACGGCACCCTGCTTCGCCACACTGCTGGTGCATTATGAGCCGCGCGAGATTTCATACGGCGACATGGTGACCGAGCTTAAAAGCCTGATCGCCTCCCTCGGCTCGTCCGATGAGATCGAGATGAACAGCCGGCTTTTTACCTTCGAGACGCTCTATCTCGACCCCTGGACCAAAGAATGCATCGACGATTACCGTGAAAAACTTAATCCGGACAAGGAATACGATCCGGATTTCGTCGCCCGCCTCAACGGGCTGGAGGACCGCCACCAACTGGTGCGCGTCCATTCAGGCACCGAATATTGGGTCGCCTCGCTCGGCTTCTGGCCCGGCCTGCCGTTTTTGCAGCCGCTCGATCCGCGCGCCATGATCACCTGCCCCAAATACAATCCGCCGCGTACCTGGACGCCGCAAGGCACAGTGGCCATGGGCGGCTCGGCTTCGGCGATTTATCCAGTGGCGACGCCCGGCGGCTACCAACTGTTCGGCCGCACCCCGGTGCCGATTTGGGACACCACCAAGCGCTTCGACGTGTTCCAGGGCGATATCGTGCTGTTCCAGCCCGGTGACCGCATCAAATTTCAGCCGGTCACCCGCGAGGTCTATGACGACGCCGAGCGCAAGATCGCGGACGGCAGCTATATCTACAACATCATCGAGTACCAGAAATTCTCGGTGCGCAATTACAAAGAATGGATCGGCAAGCTCGACACCAGCGAGCGGTTTTAGGGAGGGATCGGGACATGCTTGAAATCATCAAACCCGGCCTGGAAACTTCTATCCAAGATTTCCCCGGCCGCGTTGGTTATTGGAACCAAGGCTTCCCACCGTCCGGGCCGTTGGACAGCTGGTCGTTCCGCCTCGCCAATATCCTGGTCGGCAACGACGCCGGCGCACCCGGCCTCGAAGCCCAGTTCATGGGCCCGACCCTCAAGTTCCAGCAAGATGGTGTGATCGCTTGCACCGGAGCCAATATGGCGCCGAAGCTGGACGGTGAAGAAATCCCAATGTGGGAAAGCGTCGCCGTCAAAGCCGGCCAGACCCTGGTGATGGGCCCGGCACTCAAGGGCGCGCGCGGCTATTTCGCTGTTGCCGGCGGCATCGACGCGCCGGAATGGCTGGGCTCAGCTTCGACCTTCCACAAGGCGAGCGTCGGCGGCCTCGATGGCAACGCCATTAAGGCCGGCCAAATGCTGCCGGTGAAAGCCGGCCAAGGCCAGGCCGGGCGGCGCGTGAAAGCGGATTGCCATCCGCAATTCGCCACGGACAAGAAATGGCATATCGAGGCAGTCGCAGGGCCGAATGACGATTGGATCGACGCGGCCGGCCACGCCCAATTTCTCGCCACCGATTGGAAGCTCGAAGCGCGCAGCGACCGCACCGGCTACCGCCTCGACGGGCCGGATTGGACCTTCACCGATAAAGCCACCAACAAGCCACCGGAAAACGGCGAATTTCCCTCCAATATCATCGATCACGGCTATCCCATGGGTGGCGTCAACCTGTGCGGCCAGAAGCCCATCATCCTGGTGAATGACGGCCCTTCTATGGGCGGATTTATCGTGCCCTACACGGTGCCGTCGGCGGCGTTCTGGAAGCTCGGCCAGATGAAGCCCAACGAATTTATCAGTTTCAACCGCGTCAGCGTTGAGGAAGCGCAGGCGCTCCGCATCGAGCTAGACGATCTGTGCGGCGAAAATTCCATCGAATAATAGTAGATCAAATCATAATCAGGAGATCGCGACATGGCAGAACAGGTAATGACCCAAGCCCCCGGCAATGTTTGGAAGGTGCTGGTCAAGGAAGGTGACACAGTCGCGGCGGGCGATACGCTGTTCATCCTCGAGGTGATGAAGACCGAGGTGCCGCACGAAGCCGAAAGCGCCGGCAAAATCACCAAGCTCCACATCGCTGAGGAAGACGCCGTCGATGTCGGCCAATTGGCGATGGAGATCGAATAGAATAATCCGGCAAGCAGGGCTAGGCCAGATTAAGCTTCTCTTCCCCGAGGGGAAGAGAAGATGGAGAGATGGGGCGAACCAAGCGCGAAGCGATTTTTGTTCTCTCCTACCCAACCCTTCCTCCCCGCTGGGGCGGAAGGGCTTATCACGGGGATTATTTAGGCGCTGTCTCCGCGAAGCTCGGGCGCGCCATGACCTCATCGTACCAGGCGGCGAGATTGGACGCCTCGTCGCGCCATCCCTCACCATGGCGAAACTCCATATGGCCGATACCCATGACGGCGCATATCTGGTCCATCCGCAACGCGCCTTCCGCCAGCGCATCGGTCTGGTTATCAAGCGCCGCCACGGCGCGCGCCATGCGCTCGGTATAGCGCGTCTTCAGCGTCGTGCTCTGTTCACCATCAGGTAGCACCTGTTGTAGCCGAAGCTGCACGCTGGCATCGGCCAAGCCGTGGCCGATCATCATGCGCGTGCGCCACAGCCAACGGTTGGCTTCAGGAAACAGCGTCGGTCCGGTGCCGATGGAATCGAAATATTCACATATCAACGGGCTCTCCAGCAGCACCGCGCCATCATCCAACACCAGCACCGGAATGAGCTTCATCGGATTAAGCCGCGCCAGCTGATCCGATTCAAACGGATTGGTGGTCTCTTCATCGAGTTTGATGTTGTGCTCGCGCGCCACAATCGACGCTTTGCGCCCAAACGGCGAAGTCGGTGCGGTGTAAAGTTTCATGTTTTGATTTCCCTTGTAACCTTTGGCCTAAGTTAATTCCTCGAACGGATTCTCACCAGCCGGGTTTTCAACCTCAACGATCCAGAGGTCCGGATCAAAACGGATTTCGGATTCCAGACGTTTTTCGATATCCGCGTCGGGCAGCCAGTCTTCGCCGCTTGAGCGCTGCCATTCGGTGCCGCCGGAAAACGAGGTGACGCGAGCAAAGAGCGCGGCGCTGCCGTCGAGGCGGTTTACTTTTACGAACAGCGCGCCGGCATCGGCGTCGCCGCGCCGGCGCAGCATGGCGGTGATCAGCTTGCCTTCGCAATAGCGAATGCCCGCCTGCACCAACAGGCCGGTTTTGATGCGTGCTTCCATAAATACCCTTAACACCCGATCGCACCACCGTTGCAAGCCCTTCCTCCCCAGCGGGGAGGGAGGGTTGGGTGGGCGGGGAGAGCAAAGCGCGTATTCGCGCGCTCAAGCCGCTCTATCTCTCCAACCTCTCTTCAGCCCAGGAAAGAGGGGCTTGCTAGGAGGTAGCCAATTCCGCGCGTCCCAGCTAGTTTGCACGCCCCATGACCAACGAATCTGAAAACAGCGGCACCGACGCCGCGCTAAACAGCGCAATGGCGGAGACGCTGGCGCATTACAACAGCTCACCGGAATCTTTTTGGCAGGGCACGCGCGACCATGATGTGAGCCAGAATATTTCCGCCCTACTCGACGCCATCGAGGGCGATGCGCCGTTCGCCATTTTGGATTTCGGCTGCGGGCCGGGGCGCGATTTAAAGCGCTTTTCTGAACTTGGGCATCAACCGGTCGGGCTCGACGGCTCGGGCGAATTCGCCGCCATGGCGCGCGCGTATTCGGGCTGCGAGGTGCTGCAACAAAATTTCATCACCCTTGACCTGTCGCCGGCGCGCTTCGATGGCGTGTTCGCCAATGCCTCACTCTTTCATGTGCCAAGCGCTGCCCTGCCACAGGTTCTGGGCCAGTTGTTCGCCACGCTGAAGCCGGGCGGCGTGTTGTTTGCTTCCAATCCGCGCGGCGACAATCAGGAAGGCATGGAGCGCGGCCGCTATGGCTGTTTCCATGATTTTGATAGCTGGGGCGCTTTTGTCTCCGGCGCCGGCTTCGTCGAGATCAACCATTATTACCGCCCGGCCGGCCAGCCACGCGAACGCCAGCCCTGGTTGGCGACCGTCTGGCGCAAACCTTAGAACGAGAATCCTTGCCCCATGAGGGCGAGACATTGTATAGCCGCCGGCGATGGCCCCACCGCTTCTTAATCTACGCGACATTAACCTCCGCTTCGGCGCCTCGCCGCTGTTGGAGGGGGCGGAGCTGTCTGTTTCCGAAGGCGAGCGCCTGTGTCTGGTCGGGCGCAATGGCTGCGGCAAATCCACCCTGTTGAAGATCGCCGCCGGATCGGTCGAGGCCGACACCGGCGAGCGTTTCATCCAGCCCGGCGCAACGCTCCGCTATCTATCGCAGGAGCCTGATTTGAGCGGCTTTGACACCGTGTTGGCGGCGGTTGAAGGCGATCTCGGCCCGGGTGACGATGTGCACCGGGCGCGCACTCTTGTCGAACGCCTCGGCCTCAGCGGCAACGAAGACCCAGCCCATCTATCTGGCGGCGAAATCCGCCGCGCCGCGCTCGCCCGCGCGCTCGCGCCATCGCCCGATATTCTGCTGCTGGATGAGCCCACCAACCATCTCGATTTGCCGGCGATCAAATGGCTTGAGAACGAGCTTAAATCCATGCGCTCAGCATTGGTGCTGGTCAGCCACGACCGGCGCTTCCTGGAGAACCTGTCGCGCGCCACGGTGTGGCTGTCCGACGGGGTGATCCACCGCATCGAGCGCGGCTTTGCCGAATTCGAGCCCTGGCGAGACGATTTTATCGAGCGCCGTGAGAGCGAGCGCCACAAACTGAAGCGCAAGATCGCGGCGGAGACCATGTGGTTGCACAAAGGCGTCACAGCGCGGCGCAAACGCAATCAGGGCCGCCTCCGCGCGCTGATGGCATTGCGCAAAAAACAGAGCGAGCAGCGCACCAAGGCCGGCAATGTCAATTTGGAAGCCAGTGAGGCCGGCAGCTCCGGCAAGCTGGTGATCGAGGGCAAACACCTCAGCAAGTCCTACGCCGGGGTGACGGTGATTGAGGATCTCTCAGTGCGCATCCCGCGTGGCGCGCGGATCGGCATCGTCGGCCCCAACGGCGCCGGCAAGACCACCCTCATCAATCTTCTATGCGGCACGCTGACGCCGGATAGCGGCACCATCAGCCTCGGCGCCAACCTGCAAATGGCCACCCTCGATCAAAAGCGCGAGCAGCTCGATGACCACGCCACGCTGCAGGACGCGTTGACCAGCGGCGGCGGCGAAATGATCTCGGTGAACGGTACGGCGCGCCATGTCGTCAGCTATATGAAGGATTTTCTGTTTTTGCCCGAACAGGCGCGGACGCCGGTCACTGTGCTGTCCGGCGGCGAACGCGGGCGGCTGATGCTGGCGCGCGCCCTGGCGCAGCAGAGCAATCTACTTGTGCTCGACGAGCCGACCAACGATCTCGATTTGGAAACCCTCGACCTGTTGCAGGAAACACTCTCTGAATATGGCGGCACGGTGTTGTTGGTGAGCCATGACCGTGACTTTCTCGACCGCGTGGCGACGTCGGTGATCGCCTGGGAAGGCAACGGACAGTGGCTCGAATATGCCGGCGGCTATAGCGACATGATGGTTCAGCGCCGGGGCGCGACAGCACCAGTACGACGCGCCGTTGAGCTGCACAAGAGCAAGCGCCACGCGGCGTCAGCCCTTGCCGCGACCGCTGGCGCCGCACCGGCCCCGGTCAAGCTTTCCTACAAAGACAAATATGCGCTGGAGAATTTGCCCAAGCGCATCGCGGCGCTGCAAGACGAGATCAAAGCGCACAACAAAGCGCTGGCCGATGGCGGGTTGTTCGCCCGCGACCCAGATGCCTTCGAGGCAGCGGCAAGCGGGTTAAAGCAGGCCGAGACGAATCTGGCGGCAGCCGAAGACCAATGGCTCACGCTGGAACTGGCGCGCGAAGAAGCGGAGAGCGCTTAGCCAGCACCCGGCACCAGGCGCCGTGTCCGTGCCTAACGGACATAGGAGCCGCCCGTGACATCCACCGTGATGCCCGTGGCGTGGCGGGCGCGCCCGGAAGAAAGGAAGGTGATGATCTCGGCGACATCCTCGGGCGGCGTTATTTCGCCGAGCGGCATGTCGCGCACCGCCGCCGCGAGATGTTCAGGCGTCGCGCCCTGGAGCGCCATATCCGTCGCCGTCCAGCCGGGTGAAACCGCATAGGCAAGCACGCCGTCTTTGCCGAAGGCGCGGGAGATGGTGCGTGTCAGTGAGCCGAGCCCGCCCTTGCTGGCTGAGTAGTGGCAGTATTCGGGCTGCTCTCCGCGATAGGCGCCACGGCTGGTCACATTGACGATGATGCCGCCGCCGCGGGTACGGTAATGTTGGATGGCGGCTCGGCATAGATCGCCCGGCGCCCGCAGATTGACTTGCAGGGTACGCGCCCAGGCGGCGTGCCAATCCTCGATATTCGAATCGACATCGGCCGGCTCATAGACTGCGGCATTGTTGACCAACACGTCGATCCGCCCCTTCCAGGCGAGCGCCTCATCCCACAAGCGGGCAACATCCTCGGGCTTGGCAAGATCGGCGGAGATCGCCTTGCTGCGCCCCGCTCCTGCCGCATCGACCAGGCTCGCCGCCGCGTCATGGCTGCGGCCGTAATGCAGGATCACTTCGCCGCCGGCGGCGATAGCCTGCTCGAAGGCCGCTTTGCCGATGCCGCGCGATGCGCCGGTGATAAGAATTACTTTGCCGTCCAACTCAGCCATGGTGTCGCTCCCTAACGTTACAAGAATCTGTTGATGGTAAACCCGTCCAATGAAACCGTCGGCGGGCGGCCCGAGATTATATCGGCGATCACCCGCCCAGAGCCACAGGCCAATGTCCACCCGAGGCTGCCATGGCCGGTATCGAGATATAGATTCTCGCGTGGGCTGGGCCCAATGATCGGCGCGCAATCCGGCGTCAGGGGTCGGAGGCCCGTCCATAGCTCGGCTTTCGAAGGATCGCCACAATTCGGCAGGATCGTCATGAGGTCGTCGAGCATGGCGGCGGCGCGGCGCGGATCGGCGCGTTTGTTAAAGCCGTCCAGCTCCGCCGTACCGGCAATACGCAAGCGATCGCCGAAAGGTGTAATGCCGGTTTTATGCGCAACATCCTGCAGCGCCATCTTGGGCGCGCCTGCGCCATCGGCGGCAAAGGTCTGGGAATATCCCTTCACCGGATAGATCGGCAGGCGGAGGCCGAGCGGACGCACTAGATTGGCGCTATGGCAACCGAGCGAGAGCAGCACCGCATCGGCTTGTTGTTCACCCTGATCGGTCTCCGCACCGGTTACTTTGCCACCGCTATGCGTCAAGCGCACAACGTTGCGGCCATAGTCGAACGATGCGCCGAGGCGCTCCGCGGCGGCGGCCAAGGCCACGGTGAATTTATGCGCATCGCCCGTCTGCTCCTGATGATAATGCAGGCCACCGGCGAAGCTGATGCGGCTCGCCGCCAGCGCAGGCTCCAGCGCCACGCACGCTTCCCAGGTCAATTTCTCGGGCCGGCGCACCGCATCTTCGCTCTGCAAGGCAGCGGCGGCACGGGCGAAGATACCGGCATCGCGGTAGAGCCGGAGTACCCCAAGGCCGGAATGGTCGAAATCCAATGGCTCCGCTTGGCATAAATCGTTCAGCATCGCCATGCTGTAAACCGCGAGACGCCGAAGATCGGTGGTGATCCGCGCCACCCGAGCGGCTGTGCAATTGCGCAAGAATCGCGCGCCCCAAAGCCAGCGCTCGGGCGCTGGCGAAAAGCGCACCCGGTAAGGCGCATCCACGCGGGCAAAATTGCGCAGCACCATACCCGGCACATCGGGCGCGAGCCAGGGGTGGATGGTCTCGCCGAGAAGCTGGCCGCCATTGGCGTAACTGGCCTCCAGGCCGGGCCCCTCGCGGCGCTCCAGCACGGTCACTTCGTGCCCGGCGCGCGCGAGATAATAGGCCGCTGTGACACCGATCACGCCCGCACCCAGCACCAGCACTTTCATCTGGACCGCACCATTCAATTTCTACCCACGCGGCGCGGGTAAATCGCGTGCAGCCCCTTGTTCGCTCGCTTTAATACTGCTCTCAACACGGCACCGGCGGTAATAACTCACATTGGCCATGATAGCGCTAAAAGCCATCACTAATGAGGCGGCCACCCAGCTAAAGGCAATTGAGGCGTATTCGCCCATGCTCGCGATGACAGGGATAAAATGCGCGGCCGCGTTCAGGATGATGACCAGGACTAAAAATATGCAAGCCACCTTACGATAGCCTTTGGAAAGAACAACACTTCGGCCCAAATCAAACTGGAATGGGCTCTCCAACACGGCAGCTGGGATGGCAAACCAAAATAAACTTAGTAGATATAGTCCGAAGATCGTCACCACCGGAATGGATATTATCGACAACACATCGAGCCTAGCGCTACCCCAGATCGATGTCGAAAACGAAGTCACAATCCAGGCAAACTCTCCATATGTCATCACCCCCCATATTGAACCCGCGACGAGGGCGACAAGAGTCACGGGAAATATTGCCTGAACGCCGCGCCCCACGGATTGAAATAGTCTGGCCGGTTGACCTTGGATAATTTGAACAATCATGACCGAAAGTAGCGCCGCAACGAAATAAGATAGCAACGGAGAAATAAGAAACGATAAGAGCGCCGCGAATTCTATTCCGTTTGAGACGATGAGAATAATGTAGGGCGGCGACATGACAATAAGTGAGACCAGCCCGATCGGAACAATGTTGCGGATGAGAATCGAGAATGACCGCTCCAATACGATGGCACCTTCGAATTCATCGACTTGGTCAGCGGGCTCGCTCATAGAATGCTCATACCAGTATGTGTCCGTGTCCGGGCCGGCGGGCAAAAATGCCCGTTAACGAAGCATAACCATTGCGGGTAAAAAATGCATGCTGGCCAGGGGATCCTCGTACGATGGTTGCAGGCATGGCAATTTTGAAATTCGACATTCCATCTTGCGCGATAGGGTTACAGCCCTAAGATCGGCTTCCAGAAAAATCATACAAGATCCAACGGGGAGAAGATTGATGGCATTTACGGAAGTGAACGGCGCCAATCTCTGGTACGAGGTGACGGGCGAAGGCGACCCGGTGATCCATATTCACGGCGCCGGGTTCGGCCATTTCAATTTCGCCACGGCGACGCCGATTGAATCGAAATATTTTCAATGCGTCGATTACGATCAGCGCGGCTACGGCCAATCCGACAAGCCGATCCAGGATTACGACATGGAGGTCTGGGCCGACGATGTCGCCGGGCTGATGGACTTTCTCGGCCTGGAGACCGCGCATATTCACGGTACCTCTATGGGCGGCATGGTGGCCCAGGTGTTCGGCGCCAAGTACGGCCATCGCACGCGCCGCCTGATCATCAATTGCTCCGCCGCCAAGCTCGATCTTGCCGGCCGGCTCACCTTCAAGACGTGGATCGATATCGCCGAATCGATGGGCTGCGGCAGCCGCGCGCTGGCCGAGCTATTGGCGGTGCAGGCGCTGTCACGCAAATTCCTCGATGGCCCCGACGGACCGGGCGCCGTCGATATGATCCAAGACATTCTCGAGCGCTCCAACCGCAAAGAAGTCTTTCAACGCGCCTGCCAGGCAATGATCGATATGGATCTGAGAGACTGGGCAACCAGCATCGCTGTCCCCACCCTGATCATCGGCGGCGATGAGGACATCATGACACCCTGGAACGTCGGCCCCGACGGCTGCGGCCAGGAATGGCTGGCGCAGAACATCCCGGGCGCGGTGAAATATGTCGTCAAGGGCTCGAACCATTCGTCCCTGTTCGACGGCACCGAGGAAAACATGCGTGTGGTGGTGAACTTCCTGCAGAGCAACAACGACCTGACAGCGGCGCTGGCTTAAATCACGCGAAGGTGAGTTAATTTCCGCCGCCGTGACGGCAGCGGTCAGTCGAGTTCGGTCTTAGTATCCCGTTCTTTCACGCCGTCCTTGACCAACTGCAAATGGTAATAACAGACCGTGACCACCACGATGCTAAAGACGGTCACAAAGGCGTTGGTTGCCCACGCCAAAAGAAAGATGGCGCTATAGCTCTCGACTAGACTAGCTAACGGCACCGCCAGCAATCCGAGGCCCCAATATGTAAGTCTTGAAATCGCGATAACCAGTATCGCGATGACGAGAATCCGCCAGCGATTTCCTTTTGTGAGGTATGCGCTGCGGCTAAAGCTCGATAGAAATCGGCGCTCCAGCACCGCCACTGGCAGGATCACCCAAAAGAAGCGTGCTAGAAACGCGATGATGACGATCGACACTGCCGAAGAGATTATCGACACATGCTCAGGGCCAAGATTGCCAATTCCGCGAATAACAGCGCCTATCAATACGGTAACAAACAGCCAAGAAATGGCCAGAATGCCAAAGATGCCAAGCGCTGGGAATACCGTCCACAGGCCTCGAGATAGGGACCGAACGATGCCCACGGGCTGCGCGCCGAGGCGCTGAAAAATTCCATAAACGAGAATCGTCATCGCGAATAGCGATGACAATTATTCGATAACAATTGTGATGTATGCGCTCGTGATAAAATCGTACGGATCTGAGAAAAAGAAGGAATAGATCGCAGCCGGACTGCAAAATACTATCAAAATTATTCCTAACGAAACAATGTTTCGGGCCAACGTCGAAATTGATTGCCACAATACGTTGAAAACGCGAAATTCCGGAGCCGTCGCGATCTCTTCGTTCACCGATCCGACCTCTCGCACGCCACGTTCCCGACGAATCGTCCGTATGCCATGCGAACCTCCATTTACTGGCTCATAGCATCTTGCGGGAAATATTAGAAGATTATTACAACCGCGTTTTATCGCTCGGTTCTGTCAGCCGGCCGCGCTCAGCGGAAAGCCCCGCGCCGTGCCATGACGGGGAGCGCGATGGCGGCGAGGACTAGGGCGAGGGCGGCGAATTCAGCAAGGCCGAGCGGCTCGCCGAGGGCCAAGGCACCGGAAAAGACACCGACCACCGGTGCGATCATCACACCGATGGTGGTCATGCCAACGGGGAAGATGCGCACGACCTCGAAATAGGCATAGAAGCACAGGGCTGTGGCGATAAAGACGTTGTAGAGCACGCCGAGGATCGGCCATAGGCCGGGAAACGCCACGCCGTCGTAATCCACGAAGACCGCACCGATGGCAAGCGGCACCGAATTTAACAGCGATTGCCAGGTGACCAGCACCAGGGTGGGAACTGTCCAAGCTACTTTCTTGTGGGCGATTGTGGCGGCGGCCCAGATAATCGCCGTCACCAGCATCAACGCCATACCGATCGGCGCGCCGCCCAGAGTTTCGATATCGGCGATCAGCAGCAGCGCCATGCCGCCGAGGCCGAGCAGCAAGCTGGCGAGTTTGCGCCAGGTGATCGGCTCGGCCAGCAATAATGCGCTGAGGGGAATCGCCCAGACCGGCATGGTATAGGCCATGACCGCGGCGCGGCCGGAGCCGGTTTGCAGTACGCCATATCCCGAGAGCACGGAAAAGCCGAAGATCAGCGCGGTCACCAACAGCAGCGGAAACCACTGATCGCGCGGAACCTTCAGCGAATATCCCATATAGCGGCAGAGTGCCGCCAGGCAGAGGCCGCCAAACAAAAGCGCAATGGCGCGGAAGGTGAAAACCGGAATGGCCGCCATGCTGATTTTCATGACCGGCCAATTGAAGCCCCAAAAAATGCCGACCGCGAGCAGCAACAGCAGCCCGCGCAACGGATAGGACCTGCCGCGCCATTTCACCGGATGGCGCGGTTCGGGCAGGACTGGTGTCACGGAGTTACTCTCCGCTGATCAAAGCGCACGCCGGGCGGCGCTGCTATTCGGCGCAGCGTGGCGGCGTTCCGAGGCGCTGACGTGCGGTGCCGAGAACCTTCTCACACGCAAGTGCGACCGCGAGCAGGCGTTCCTCGCGCCCACCGCAAGCAATCAATTGCAGGCCGACTGGCATGCCCGCGCTATCGAGCGCCACCGGCAGGGTGATCGAACACAGTTCGAGCAAGTTCACCGGATGGGTGTTCTGCGTCATATGGCCGAGATGATGCTTGTACGTGCTCACATCCGCGACTTCCTCCACGGTTGGCGGCGTTACCGCCACGGTGGGCGTGATCAGCACGTCGATATGGCGCAGCTTGTCGTTGGCGATACGGGCGAAACCAGAAATACGCCGGAGCGCCTTGAGATAATCGATCGCCGTGATATCGCGCCCTTCGTCAAAGCGCGCGGCGACGAACGGGTCCAGTGTGGCGACGCGATCGGGATAATACTCCTCAATGAAAGACAGCCCCTCGGCGCCGAAGATGCCGCCCCGGAGCGAACTTTCGCGTGCCAAAGTGGCCTCGGGCAGCGACACCGAGCCGATTCGGGCACCCTTGGCGCTGAGCTCGGCAATGGCTTGCTGTACGCCTTCCGCGATGCCGGGCGAACATTCAGCCCAAAAATGTTCATCGCATAGCGCGAAGTTGATGTCTCCCACCTCGGCGCCGTCGACGCTTTGAAACAGCGCTTCGGCGTCCGAATGCGCCGGGTCGATGGCGCCGAAGGCGAGCACCGAATCTGTGACATTGCGGGTGAGCGGTCCGGGCGTATCAAAGGTGTGGCTGAGCGGCACGATGCCTTCAAGCGACCAGCGGCCGACGGTGGTCTTGAGGCCGACATTGCCTGTCACGCTGGCTGGTATTCGCACGGAGCCGCCGGTATCGGTACCCATCGCCACCAATGCCGAGCCCTGGCAGAGGCTGACGCCGGCGCCAGAGCTGGAGCCGCCGGTGACGCGGTGATTGTCGGCGTCCCAGGGATTCACCGGCGCGCCCCAATGGGAGTTGGTGCCAATACCGCCATAGGCGAATTCCACCGTGTGGGTTTTGCCCATGACGACGCCGCGGGCCAACCGCAGCGCTTCAGTGACCGGCCCCTCTTCGCGCCATTTTTCCGGCAGCTCGGCTGGCGAGCCGCCGAATGTTGGCATGCCGCGCACGCCATAGAGATCTTTCAGCGAAATCGGCATGCCCATCAGCGCGCCGGCATCGTAGCCGGACGCCAGCAAGCCATCATTTGCTTTGGCTTCCTGGCGCGCCCGATCAGCATCCCAATCTTTGTAAGCATTGAGCGGCGCACCATACGCTTCGTGCCGCCGCGCGGCTTCGTCGACCAGCGCCTCGGAACTGGTATCGCCGGCCCGCATCGCGGCAGCGATGACGCGCATGTCGCTGTCAAGAATATGATCGCTCACGATGATCTCCCGTTTTGATTTGCCCGCATGTTACAGCGAAAGCCCGATCAAGCGAGCGCTTTTGCGGCGCGTCGCCGCGCTGTCACCGCGCTAGAAAAGCAGGGAGCAAGACTGCCGGCTTACTCCGTCGGCAACACGAAGCCCATGTCGCGCTTGCCGGAAATATCGTAGATTTCCGCCGAATAATTTTTGATATCGCCGCGAATATTAGCCGCGCTCAGTGCTGCAACGAGGGTATCCATATAGGGATGGGTGAAATGCGCATCGAGCGCGGCTTGATTGTCCCACACCTCGAAAATAATCGCTCGGTCAGGTGCTGTGATATCGAGCGCCCAGTCATAAATCTGCGCCCCTTCTTCTTTCCGAGAATTCTCGATCGCACCGAGAATCTCCTCCTTGATACGGTCGAACCCGCCCGGCACAAAATCAAACACCACAGCAACGATCAGCATAAGTTATCCCCCTCGATTGGTTGTTTTTTTGAGCGTCTTAGACAGGGATTATCCCACGCCCGGCCCGATATTACTGCCCTAATTCCTGGCGCCGACCAACCGCCACCCCATTAATCGCAGTCGTTCTGAATTGCGAAATTCCGCCCGACAGGCAAGGGCGCTATACTCGCAACGCGAATTCCGCCGAGCAAAAGCGATACAGCCATTGGCGGTATTTCTCGAATTGGCTACATACAACGGGGGCTTTCCAGCCGAAGTCTGAAGCATGGTGGAGAATCAAATCGAGGCGGCACGGCAGACCCGCAAGGCGGCCGAGCAGGGCAACGCGAAAGCCCAGGCCATTCTCGGATTCATGTACGCAGAGGGCCGAGGCGTGGCGAAAGAGAATGCTGAGGCAGTGAAGTGGTTTCGTATGGCCGCCGAACAGGGTGACATCACGGCGCAGTTCAACCTCGGTACCATGCCGAGGCAGTGAAGTGGTATCGCCTAGCCGCAGAACAGGGATACGCCAAGGCGCAGTCCAATCTCGGACGCAAACACCGCGCCGGCCAAGGCGCGCCGCAGGATAACGCCGAGGCAGTGAAGCGGTACTGCATGGCCGCCGAGCAGGGTCTAGCCGTGGCCCAGTACAATCTCGCCCTTATGTACGCCAAGGGCGATGGCGTCACTCAGGATGACGTGCTGGCGCATATGTGGTTTTCTCTTGCTGTCGGCCAAGGGCACCAGGACGCACGCCAGGGACTCGAATATGTGGCAGATAAATTGATCGCCGAGCAAATCGCCGGAGCAGAAAAGCGCGCCCGCGAGTGGCGGCCCAAATGACCGCCTAACTCCGGCAATCCGATATTTCGTCAGCCCGCGCGCTCGGCACCGATCTGTACCGCGATGAGCCGGCACGCTTCCTGGCCGGGGTTGCGCCAGGCATGGCGGGTGCCGCTTTGGACGAGGGTGTCGCCGGCGGCGAGATGCACTTCGGCGGCGTCGTCGAGCGTCATGATAACTTCGCCGGAAATCACATAGATGAAATCTATGCTGTCGGTGGTGTGCATGCCGGGCGCATCGGGCTCCATCACAGAAAGCAAACCCGGCGCAAACGCTTCCAGTTCCGCCATCGCCGTCGCCTCATCGGCGATTTCGGGCGCTTCGTCCGAAGCTGGCGGGAGTGTGACGGCGAGGAAGCGGAAGCCGCCCACCGGCGGGAACCAACTTTGATGCGGCAGAGGCGCGCCTTCATCCGGGTAGGTCGGCGGCTGATCGCCGCCCCACAGCGCATGAAACTCCATGCTGGGGAACAGTTGCGGACGGAATCCCTCGATCTTGCTGTCGCTCGCGACAATTGCTTTGCCATCGTCAGAATGGCCCGTCACCACGCGTCTGATCTGCATCGCACAACTCCTTCGCTGGTTTAATCCCCCGCCATTTTACGCGCGCCGCTACGGCGCGTCGAACTCAGCATACATGCGCTGCCACGCTTGAACGCGTTCAGGTTACACTCTGGAATTGATGTGGGAAGACTGGTGCCGCCGGGGTGGATCGAACACCCGACCTCGCCCTTACCAAGGGCGCGCTCTACCACTGAGCTACGGCGGCGAATAATCGCCGGGAACATGGCATATTGGCTGCCGGGCGGCAACATTCCTGGCCGCATTAACAGCATAGAAAAGGGGCGAGGGTGAACGCGAGAGGCAAAGACAAAAATGGCCCGACGGTGACGCCGGCGCGTGCACTCGAACAGCAAGAGCGCAAACAGCGCCTGGCCGAGGCACTGCGTGAAAACCTGCGCAAACGAAAAGACCAGAAGCGCGAACAGGCGCAAACCCCGGCGCATACCAGTGATAGCGGCGATAAAAATTGATGTCGCGCCTGCTCATGCTTCGCCGCAATGCCCGCAGCCGGGCGCATCACCGCCGCTTGTTCACCGCATTTCCCTGACATATCTTGACCCGGCAACGGGCGTTGCGAGGCAACCAGCGTGGCGCGGCAACCGTTGTGGCATGACGACCAGAGTTGCCCGGAAGCCAAGAAAATGCCGAAAGGCGAAGATCAAGCATGGACAAAATTCGCATCCGGGGGGGGCGCCCGCTGCACGGCGACGTGAAAATCTCCGGCGCCAAGAACGCTGCGCTGCCGCTGATGGTTGCAGCGCTTTTGACCGACGCGCCTGTCACCCTATCGCGTGTGCCCCAACTCGCCGATATCGACACCCTAGCCAAGCTCTTGGCCGAACTCGGCGTCAACATCGAGACGTCGGAAAATACTGGCGATGGCGATGGCCATGCCATCACCCTGACCGCCGCGCGGATCACCAACACCACAGCGCCCTATGACCTGGTGCGGCGCATGCGCGCGTCCATTCTGGTGCTTGGGCCGCTGGTGGCGCGCTTTCGCGAGGCCGCGGTGTCGCTGCCGGGCGGCTGCGCCATCGGCACGCGGCCGGTCGATCTCCATCTCGCCGGGTTGGAGCGGCTCGGCGCGCGCATCGTTTTGGAAGAGGGCTACATCCGCGCCAGCGCACCGGGCGGCCTCAAGGGCGCAGAATTCCATTTTGCCTCGCCATCGGTCGGCGCCACGGAGAACCTGATGATGGCGGCGACGCTGGCGGAAGGCGAAACCGTGCTGCACAACGCCGCGCGCGAACCGGAAATCACCGATCTCGCGGAATGCCTGATCGGCATGGGCGCAAACATTACGGGCGCCGGCAGCGATTGCCTGCGCATCCAGGGTCAACCGAGCCTGCATGGCACCAAACATCAGATCATGGCCGACCGCATCGAGGCCGGCACCTATGCCATCGCTGCCGCGATCACCGGCGGCTCGATAACGTTGTTCGGCGCGCGCGCCGGGCATTTGGCATCGCCCATCGAGTGCCTGCGCCAAGCTGGCGTCACGGTCGAGGAGCGCGGCGATGGCCTCCGCGTCGCGGCCAACGGGCCGCTTCGCTCGGTGAACTTAACCACCCACCCCTACCCTGGCTTTCCGACCGATCTGCAAGCTCAGATCATGGTGCTGCTGGCGTTGGCCGACGGCGCTTCGCTGATCGGCGAGACAGTGTTCGAAAACCGCTTCATGCACGTCCCGGAACTGGCCCGCATGGGCGCCGATATATCCGTGAGCGGCGGCAACGCCCTGGTGCGCGGCGTCGCATCGTTGCGCGGCGCTCCGGTGATGGCGACCGATTTGCGCGCGTCGTCCTGCCTTGTCCTCGCCGGACTGGCGGCCGAGGGCGAGACGGTGATCAGCCGGGTTTATCATCTCGATCGCGGCTATGAGCGGATCGAGACCAAACTCGCGGCGCTCGGCGCCGATATCGAGCGGATCGCGTCATGAGCGATATAAGGGCGTTGAAACTGCGCGCCGAGGACGATGAAGACCTGGCCGCCATTGCCGCCTGCCTGCACGGCGCCATCGGCTGCTTGAATGAAATGGCCTACGACCGCGAGGCGCGCCGCTTTGCAGCCATACTAGTGCGCCCACTGTGGGAATCGACGGCAAAATCGACGGCGGAAACGGCAGCACCGGATTCGACCATTGCAGCAAATGCACCGGCGGAACTGCCCGCGCTGCAAGATTTTCCGGCGCTCAAGCGCATGCGCACCGGCCTTCATTTCGATCACGTCAATGCCGTGCGCTATCGTCGCCTCGACCGGCGCGCACCGCACGCGCTGCTGCATCTCATTTCGATTGTCTCGGCGCCCTTGTCCGAGCGTTTTGGTATAATTCTTTCCTTCCAAGGCGGTGGCGATGTCTTCCTGGAGGTCGATAAACTGAGCGGCCAGCTACGCGATTTAGACATCGCGCGGCACGACGCGGCACCGCATGACAAATCGCGACAGAAATCGCCACAGAAATCGCGACAGCAAGAAACATGAGGCCAATATGATTCCCGGCGACGTCCACACCATCGAAGACCTGCACCGCATCGTGGAAGAGCGCGATGCCAAAAACGTCACCATTGCACTTACCGACACCAACGGCCTGTTGCGCGGCAAATATATCTCACGCGATAAGCTTTATTCGGTGCTCGAAAATGGCTGGGGCATGCCGCCGTTGGTGCTGGCGCTGGATTTCGACGACGTCGTCATGGAGGCGCCGCAGATCGCCGACGGCTCGGATGGTTATGTCGATACCATGACCCGGGCGTTGCCCGAGACATGCCGCGAGATCCCCTGGGAGACGCCGGGACGCAACCTTCTCATACTGGCCGAATTCGCCGGCGAACATGAGGAGATTTGCCCGCGCGGGATCTATCGCCGGATCGAGAAGATGGCCGGCGATATGGGGTTTCAGCCCTACCATGCGCTCGAGTATGAATTCACCATGTTCGAGGAAACCGCGCTCAGCGCGCATGAAAAAGATTATCGCGACCTGCAGCTCTCGACCCCGCTGCTCACCTATGAAGTGATCCAGCGCCAAGCCGTTTGGTCCGAGTTTTATAATGAATTGCTCGATTGCTTCGATACCATGGACGTTGCCGTCGAGACCGCCCATGAGGAAATGGGCCCTGGTTTCATGGAGTGCAGCCTGGCGCCGCAAGCCGGTGTGCGTGCCGGCGACAACGCCATTTTATTCAAAACCTACACCAAGGCCCTGGCGCAGCGCATGGGCCGCTTGGTCACCTTCATGGCGCGCTGGAGCAACGATGCCGATGGCCAGAGCGGCCATATCCATATCTCGCTCAAGAATCTGGAAGGCCAACCGGTATTCCGCGACGACAGCGCCGAGGACAGCATGAGTGCGACTATGCGACATTTTCTCGGCGGCATGCAGGCGCTGTTGCCGGAGTTGCTGATCATGCTCGCGCCGAATGTGAACAGTTTCAAACGCTTCGTGCCCGATATATTTGCGCCGATCGCCGCCACCTGGGGCTATGAAAACCGCACCTGCGCCTTACGGGTGATCCGCGGCGTAGCCAAATCTCAACGCATCGAATGCCGCGTGCCGGGCGCCGACGCCAATCCCTATCTGGCCCTCGCCTGCCTGCTCGGCGCCGGGCTCTACGGCATCAAACATGAGCTCGAGCCGCAGCCGCCGATGCAGGGCAATGTGTATAACCAGGAGGTGCCGGAGGGTCAGCGCTTCCCCGAGAGTTTCCGCGCCGGCATCGAACGATTCCGCGCGAGCGAGGCGGCACGCGAACTATTCGGCGCACGCTTCATCGACACCTACGCCGCAACCCGCGATTCCCAGGAGCGCGAATTTCGCGCCAAGGTGACCGATCAGGAATTGCGCCGTTTCTTCGAGCTCGCCTGAAAAGAATTAGCGACAAACCGGGCCAAGCCCAGTATATCCGCGTCCCATGTCCGACGAGCTCATCTTTGCCCTGCCGAAAGGTCGCATCCTCAAAGAGGCCGCGCCGCTGCTGGCGCATGCCGGAATCGAACCGGAGGCGGCGTTTTTCGACGACGCCAGCCGCAAGCTCCGCTTCGACACCAATATCTCTGGGCTCAGCATCATCCGCGTGCGCAGTTTCGATGTCGCCACATTCGTCGCCTTTGGCGCCGCGCAATTCGGCATTGCCGGCTCCGATGTGCTGATGGAATTCGATTACCGCGAGCTCTACGCGCCGCTTGATCTCGATATCGGCAAATGCCGCATGGCGGTGGCCGAGCCCACGCAATTGGCGTCGGAAGACGATCCATCGCGCTGGAGCCATGTGCGGGTCGCCACCAAATATCCGCATGTCACGCAGCGCCATTTCGCGGCGCGCGGCGTGCAGGCCGAATGCATCAAGCTGAATGGCGCGATGGAGCTGGCGCCCGGCCTTGGTCTCTGCCGCCGGGTCGTCGATCTGGTGCATTCGGGCGCGACGCTCGCGGCCAACGATCTGGTCGAGGTCGAACACATCGCCGATGTCTCCGCCCGCCTGGTGGTCAACCGCGCCGCGATGAAGACCCGCGCCGAGGAAATGCAAGGCTGGGTGCAACGCTTCCGAGAAGCGGTCATTTCGGGCCGTTCGGTCAATGGCGCGCCGGCTCAATAACACCCTACCCGGCTTCGAGGCCGAATTCGCCGCACTGCTGGCGGAACGGCGCCATGGGCCGAGCGGCAATAGCGCAAAGGTGGCGGAAATCATCGCCGACGTGCGGGCGCGCGGCGACACCGCCCTGTTGGAATATACCGCCCGTTTCGATGGCCTTGATCTGAGCGCGGCGGAACTCCGCCTCAAGCCGGACGAGATCAAGGCGGCGGCAGCAGAATGCCCGGCTGAGACCCGCGCCGCACTTGCCTTCGCCGCCAAGCGCATTGAGGATTTTCACCAGCGGCAAATGCCAGCCGATCTCGATTATACGGATGCTTCAGGCGTGCGCCTCGGGGCGCGTTGGAACGCACTGGCCGCGGCTGGCCTCTATGTGCCGGGCGGTACCGCGGCTTATCCGAGCTCGGTGCTGATGAATGCTATCCCCGCCAAGGTGGCCGGGGTGGCGCGCATCGTCATGACTGTGCCGACACCGGGCGGCGCACTCAATCCGGCGGTAATGGCGGCAGCCGAGATCGCCGGCCTCGATGAGATTTACGGCATCGGCGGCGCCCAGGCGGTGGCAGCGCTGGCCTATGGCAGCGCGACCATCGCGCCGGTCGATAAAATCGTCGGACCCGGCAACGAGTGGGTGGCCGAGGCCAAGCGTCAGGTGTTCGGCACCGTCGGCATCGACATGATCGCCGGCCCGTCGGAAATCCTGGTGGTAGCGGACGGCGCCAACAATCCCGATTGGATCGCCGCCGATCTGCTTTCCCAAGCTGAGCATGATACCGCCGCTCAGGCGATTCTTATTTGCGACGATGCGGTCTTTGCCGATGCCGTGGCGGCGGCTGTAGACAAAACCTTGGAAACTCTGCCGCGCCGCGATATCGCCGGCGAAAGCTGGCAGCGGCACGGCGCTATAATACTTGTCGGCAGTCTCGACGAGACGCCGGCCCTCGTGGACCGCATCGCCCCCGAGCATCTCGAGCTTGCCGTGGCCGAGCCCGAGGCCCTGTTCGCGCGTGTCACCCATGCCGGCGCAGTCTTCCTCGGACAGCACACCCCTGAAGCGGTTGGCGACTATGTCGCCGGCCCCAACCATGTGCTGCCGACCTCGGGCAGCGCACGCTTCTCCTCCGGCCTATCGGTCTATGATTTCTTGAAACGCACCAGCTTCGCTGCCTGCGATCCTACCGGCCTGGCCAAGATCGGCCCCGCCGCACAAACGCTGGCCGAAGCCGAAGGCCTACACGCTCACGCCCTTTCTTTGGCGCTCCGCCTCAACGGGGATGGCAGTAAATAATTCGCGACGTGCGCCAAGTATTTGCGCCTTGACAAGTTCCCAATATTGGTCTGAATAATAGACCATTCAAATTCATAGCGCGCCGGAGTGGGCGGTGAAGCGTCACTCATGGCTCGCAAAGGGAGGGCACTATGTCTGCCGGTTGCGTTCATATCAACGGCGAGTTCGTCACGCTTGAAGACGCCAAGATTTCGATTTTCGACACGGGATTCCTGCACTCTGACGTGGTCTATGACGTCACCACGTCGTGGAAGGGATATATTTTTAAGCTCGATGAGCATCTTGAGCGTTTTGCGGCGTCCTGCGCCGGATTCAAGCTAAAAAATCCTTATTCTGACGACGAGACGAAGGCGCTCCTCGCCGAATGCACGGTACGCGCCGAATGCGAGGATGGCGCCTTCATTCACATGCATGTCACCCGCGGCGAATATGCCGAAGACTCGCGCGATCCCAGGCTCTGTGAAAATCAGTTCGCCTGCTACGTCGTGCCTTACGTATGGCTTTGGGGCGAGGAAAAGAGCAAGGCCGGAATTAACATCCATATGGCCGATATCGAGCGTATCTCGAGCAAATCAGTCGATGCGCGCTACAAAAATTTCCATTGGGGCGATCTCATTCAGGCGCAATACCAAGCCTATGAAGCGGAGCGCGACGATGCTGCACTGCTCGCCGCGGACGGCAATCTCGCCGAAGGCCCGGGCTTTAACATCTGGGTCGTCAAAGACGGCGTGTGCGCAACGCCGGACGCCAACTGCCTCTTGGGCATGTCGCGGAAATCGGTGATCGAGCTGTGCGGCATGGAGGGCATCCCGTTTGAGACCCGCGCCGTTCACCCCGATGAGCTGCGCGGCGCCGACGAAGCATTCGCCACCTCTTCAGCCGGCGGCGTGCTGCCGATCACGAGGGTCGACGATAAGCCGCTCGGCAATGGCGGCCCAGGCATCGTCACCTCGCAACTGTTCGACGCTTATTGGCGCAACCGCGAAGCCGGTTGGTGCGGAACAAAGATCAGCGACTTGCTGGATTCCTAGGCTCCCATGAAAAGCCCCACTTCTCCAACCGGGAAGTGGGGTTGGGGAGAAAGTCAATCGGGCACGGTATGTCGATTTGCGGCGTATAATATTCAGTCGCGAACCGGAACTACGGACACTCCGGTCCACCCAGTCCGCCCGCGCCGGCTAGTCCTTGTATTTTTCTCCCCATTCGCGCATTGCGCGCACCACCGGGCCAAGCTCACGCCCTTTCCGTGTCAGGACATATTCGGCGCGCGGCGGATGCTCTGAGTAGAAACGCCTCTCGACAATGCCGTGCCGCTCAAGCGTCTTCAGGCGGTCTGAAAGTGTCGTCGGCGCAATGCTTACGAGCGAGTTCTGCAAATCCTGAAACCGCTGTGCCCCGTGCAACAGCAGGTCGCGCAAGATAAGCGGCGTCCAGCGCGCACCTATGACGTCCAACGTGCGTGCGACAGGGCATATGGGCACTGCGGGTTTTGCCATCCCCACCTCATACTATTCTCGATAAATATTTGCTATAGACTCAATATATAATAGTTACTATGTTTTTCATTGTTAAAATGATTTCGGAGACGATTCAGTAAATTTGCACGTTCCTCAATATCTTTTCGGGTTCACCGCAGCAGCAGAAGCAATCTTGCTTGTCGCCATTCTTTTGTTGATTTGGTTTGGCGTTGCGCGCTTAGCGCCCGGCGGCAGGGAGCGCTGGATAAGCGCGGCTATTCTTTCGGCCGGCTTGTTGGGCTGGTTTGCTCTCGCCACCTATCTTGGCCACCAAAATTTTTATTGGGCACCGCGCAATCCCACCGTCCCGCTTATTCTGGTCGGTGTTGTGGTTCCGATTGTGATCGGCCTCGCACTATTGACGCATTCCAGGCGGTTCGTCCGATTGCTCGATGCACTGCCCGTGTCCTGGCTGGTTGGCGTGCAGTTCTACCGCGTCCTCGGCGGTATATTTTTGGTGCTCTGGTTGGACGCCGAAGTGCCCTGGCAGTTTGCGTTGCCCGCCGGCGTGGGTGACGTTGCGACCGGCATATTTGCGGTCATCGTGGCTGGAATGCTTGCGAGAAAATCCTGGCGCGCAGCCAGCGCCGCCTATGCTTGGTGTCTGTTCGGCATCGCCGATCTAGTTGTCGCCCTCAGCATGGGCGCCCTGACCTCGCCCGGGCGCATTCAGCTATTGGCCAGCGAGGCACCCAATTCGCTCATTTCAGCTTATCCCCTGGTGATGATCCCGACGTTTGCGGTGCCGGTATCGGTTATCCTGCACGGCCTCACATTTTGGAAACTCCGCCGCATGCGGGCCGACGCGCCAACAAACCAGGCCGTCCACGCCTGAAATCACTATTGGCCGGGACGTTCTGTCCCGGCCAATAACGGGCGCCACTAAGATGACCTGTAGTCTTAGCCCGCGCCCTATTTTGGCATGCCCGCCAATTCCACCGGCGGGTAGTAATGGTCATCGCCCAAAGCCTTCACGCGATCCCAGAATTCGGCACTCGCTGCGAGGCCGGTTTCGTTTTTCTCCGCCGCCTGACGCCAGATGCTCCACGAGGTTGGATGGAGGCGCGAGGCCTCCGCCAGATGTTCATGGGCTTCCGTCTCACGGCCGTGGCGCAGCAGATATTGCCCGAGATGAAAATGGCAATGCGCCTGCGCGGATTCATTGCTCGCGGTCGCAGTCCGGGCTCTGGCTTGATCGGCATCGAACAGATGGCCGCTTTCCGCACCTAACCGGACCCAGTCCCCCACTGCGGCGATATATGTAGCCTGGGCGTTGATCGTGGTGGCGAGTTCATCGTCCGGCATCGTCCAAGTTTCCAGATCCATAGCGCGAAAACCCTCATACGCGCCGGCATTTTCAGCCGGGCGCACGATTGTGCCAGTCTCGTCGATCCACACCGCTTGCGGCACATTCACCATGTTATAGAGCTCGGCCACCCGGTGGTCGCGGTCGATCAGAGCCGGGTAGTCCGGTGCCGCCACTTCGATCCATGGCCGTGCTGCATCAGCCTCACTATCCATGGCAACGGCGATAATGATGAAGTTCTGGTCTTTCAGCTCGTCGTAAAGTTTTTGCCACACGGACAAATCGTTACGACAGCCTCACCAGGATGCCCAGGTCGCCAATAAGATTTTCTTACCGCGATGGTCTGAGAGGCTGTGCTGCACGCCGGCCAAATCCGGCTGCGTGAAATCCGGCGCCTCAAGCGAGCGCAGCTCGGCGGTGCGGTTCTCGGCGCCTTCACCCAATGCCCAGACATCGCCGTCGGCGCTATGGGCGATCGGCATGCCCATATGATCCCAGAACGCCGCGAGGTTGATCTTGCCGTCGGCAGTCAGCGTTTCAGCCTTGCCCGGCGGCACCGGCACGCAGACATCGCCGCGGCAGAGGCCCTCCGGCCGTAATTCCCAGCCGCTCATCGCGGTCGCTTCGGCTGGCTCAACCCAAAGTCCCTCCGCTGGTCCGACGGGCACCTCGAATTCGCCCAGTTGTGACAATATTACGGTCATTCCACACCCTCCTATTTCCATATCTCCTACAATGTTAGCGTGGAACATGACGCCAAGGGAACGTTATTCCGCCATTTGCCAACACTGTGGGGGGCGCTATTGTAAGTTCAAAGAAATACCGTGGAAGAACCATGGGAAGAGCCTTTTTCAATCGCCGCCAGTTCATCGAAGCGGCGCTTTACGGGTCGACGGCAGTGGCGGCGCTAGCGCCGTTTTCAATCGGTCGGGCGCGGGCGCAAGCGCTGGCGGACACCAAAGTGATCGTCGTCGGCGCTGGCCTTGCCGGCCTCGGCGCGGCCAAATCACTCACCGAGCAGGGCGCCGAGGCAATCGTCCTTGAGATCAAGCCGCATATCGGCGGGCGCCTCTACACCGACTATTCCATGGGCGCGCCGTTCGAATATGGCGCCGGCTGGATTCACGGGCCGAGCGAGGAGAACCCAACCAAGCAGCTGGCAGATGCAGTCAATGCGCAAACATTCCTGACCGACAGCGATAGTTTGATTGTCTTCGACGATGAAGGCGAGGAACTGGACGACGACGAACTGGAGGAGATCGACGAGAATTGGTACGGCGCGCTCGGTAAAATGGACGAAGAACTGGAGCTGGACGACCCGCGAAGCCTGGCACAGGCAGTCAAAGATCTGGTCCCCGGCGCGATGAACAACGAAGGGCTGGTGTGGGCGCTTTCGGCCTTTACCGAGTTTTCAAAGGGCGGGCCGATCGAGAATCTGTCGGCGGTCCTACTCGATGATGACGATGCCTTCGATCTGCCCGATGTGGTGGTCACGACCGGCTATGACAAGATTCTCGGGCCGCTCGCCGAAGGGCTGGATATCCGTCTTTCGACCAAGGTGACGACGATCCAATATGGCGAGGACGGCGTGACGGTCACCACCGATCAAGGCGATTTCGAGGGCGATTATGTCGTCTGCAGCCTGCCGCTGGGCGTCTTAAAAGCCGGGACCGTCAAGTTCGACCCACCGCTTCCCAGCGATTACCGCAAAAATATCGAGAAAATTGGCTTCGGCAGCGTGACCAAGATCGCGTTTAAATTCGAACAACCGTTCTGGGATCTCGAGACGCAGTCTTTTGGCATCATGACGGAACCGAAGGGGCGCTGGAATTATTGGATGAGCTACCGGACTTTCTCGCCGGAAAACATCTTTCTTGGCCTCAGCGTCGGCGCCTACGCGCCGCTCGCCGACCAAATGAGCGACGAGGTGATGAAGGCCGATGCGCTTGAGGTGCTGCGCGGCGTGTGGGGCGACGCGGTCGGCGAGCCAACAGAAATGCTTACCACCCACTGGTTTGTCGATCCGGCAAGTCTTGGCGCCTATGCCTTCCCAACGCCGGGGTGCCGCCCCAGCTAATATGATGATCTGGCGGAGCCGGTTGAGGACACTCTCTTGCTGTGCGGCGAGCACACCATTTTCGATTTCGCCGGCACCACTCATGGCGCATACATGTCCGGCCTGCGCGCCGCCGAGTTGATTATCGACGAGTAGAGCAAAAACGGCAAAAACAAGAAATGGTCGAAGGCTAAACTATGCCCAGTGAGGTGAGGGCTATCAAATTCTCTAATGATGAGCTGATGACGGCTCTCTTCAGGTATGCTCAGCGCAATGGCCAGGGCAGAAAAAGCGGCCTGCCAACGAAAGTCAAGCTGTCGCAGAACGGCGAAGTCTCGGCGCGGCTTTACGCGACCTACCAGGAACCGCTCGATTGCAATGCCGCCTACATCGCGGCGGCTCTGATATTGCTTTGCGTGAGGCAGAGAATTCCAATCCCCAAGAAAGCACAGAAATCCATCCATGTTCAGGACGGGAATGTCGTGCTCGTGTTGAAGTCGGGAGACTCACCGCCGCAACAAATTCCGCCGTAGCCGACTGCCCGGCGGCGGCTCGTGAGCGTAAGTGTGCTACACCACTTTGTGCTCGATCATGCTTTCGGCCATTGACGTCACCATTTCCTCGGCGCCGCGCGGCTCCCAGTCGAGCACCTCTTTGATGCGGCTGTTATCGATCTCGGCCAGGTTATCGAGTTCGTAGAGAATTAGGCGGACCGGCTTGTCGATCAGCGAGACAAGGCGCACCAGAATACTCGGCATAGTGCGGGTGGGGATTTTGTAGCCGCGCGCGGCAAAACTCTTTTTCAGGATGCGGACGACATCGATCATCCAGACGGACTCGGCGACGCAGCAAAAGCGCTGGCCCGCCGCCGCCGGTACAACCATAGCCTTGATATGCGCCGTGGCCAGATCACGCATATCCACCGAGCCCCAGCCGAGCTTCGGCACGCCCGGCAAGTCACGCCGCATGAGCTTGCGCACCACTTCGCCCGAGGTGCCGTAATCGGCCTCGAGAATCGGGCCATAGACCGTGCCGGAGTTGATTACCACCAGTTCCAAGGCGCTGTCTTCTCCGAGACTCGCCATATAATCCCAAGCGGCACGCTCGGCGATGGTCTTGCTCTTCGGGTAAGGCGGCAGCGGCCTATCTAGATTGGTCCAATCTTTTTCGGTGTAGAGATAGGTTTTGGGGTGGCTGTGGCCGTTAATAATGGCGGCAATGAAAGACGTCAGCACCA
>Ga0114999_10001308_pt1 | contig 34878 bp, 29 predicted proteins | sample ArcticOcean_MG_C_3_FD_89820 | JGI IMG/M metagenome (GOLD analysis project Ga0114999, IMG submission 89820) | Marine microbial communities from western Arctic Ocean - ArcticOcean_MG_CB8_126 | ecosystem: Environmental > Aquatic > Marine > Oceanic | place: Arctic Ocean: Canada Basin | collected...
CAGCCAACAGGTCAGCCAACAGGTCAGTAAGATTGTCAGTCGCATGGAAGGCCGAGTAAAACTTGGCGGGGACGTGGATGCAGGAACCGGTGACTCGGATCGGGAACCGCAGTCCCGGCACCCGCGCCATCTATTGTATTCTATTCTGGCCCAGTCTTCTGGTCTTCTGGTCGGCAACCGGTCTCCAGAACCGGTCCATCCGCATGGATGCATCCGAACCTCACTTCTTGCGCAACACCAGTACCACATCCTCGGTCTCTTCATCTACGACGATCGGCCGCGAAATGTCGTAGGAAAAATCGAACGACTCGATCCACTCCAACGACGGCACAGACGACACCAGACGCCGGATCTGGGCCCACGTGTAGGTGCGGTACTTGAGTATCCCCTCGATGCGGCGGTGACGTGTCGGAGTATAAATATCAAAGGTCATTTCGAACCGCTCGACCCGGCGACGCCGGTCGATCGAAACACTCTGCAAGTTCGAAACAATCCCCAGATGCCCTCTCCGGGCCGACCACGTTTCACCCATGTCTCGAGGCCCGCGGGTTGGTGTCAGGTGCAAACCCAACAGGTAAAGCCCCCCCTTGGACAACGCACGGGCAACACAACTCAGGTGCGATCGCGCCGCAGCTTCCGTGTCGAGATGCCGGACGCTGTTGATCGTATTGAATGCAGCGTCCACCCGACGGCGAACTCGAAACCTGGACATGTCGCCGACCACCGCCGGTGACTCCCAACCGGCTCGCTCGAATCTGCGGTTGCAATACTCCACCGCATGACGGTTCAAGTCGTTCCCTGAAACGATGTAACCGGATCGTGCCATCCGGTACAGCAACCGGCCCGTTCCACACGCCGGTTCGAACACACGCCGAACACGACGACCAGCAAGCTGATCGAAACAGGCCTTAAAAAACGCAAGCTCCGATGCACAATCGCTGCCGAAGATCAAATCGTAGTAGGCCGGGTAGTCGTAAAGATGCCCATCAAGCATCTCGGGACCATACGTTTCGAAATCCGCAGCCGTCATTGGTTGTCTGAACCCGCCGCTTCCGGAGGGAGATATTCAGTCTCTGGTTTGGCGTAGAATTCCGACAGATCTACGCCTCCTTTGAGTTCCGATTCGGCCAGTTGCAATCGCTTCTCGATCATTTGCAGTCGGCGTTCCAGTACCGGATCCAACTCGATGTCCTTGACCTTCCGCGTTCTTGGCGCGCGAGGAAAATGCAGTTGCCGCTGCAAGGCGGCGAACATGTATAGCGGATCCTTGCCCCGGTTCGCCTTGGCGATGCGACCTTCCTTGTGCCCGAACAGGATCGTGTGCTCGGCCTGCCAGTCGGCCACGCCTCGCTGACGCCGCTGATCGACGACCATCTGCTCGCTGCGGATGTAGACCATGTCAGCAAAGTCGACCGCGCCCAGTTGAGTGCGGATCTTCAGGATCCACTCGCAAAACGCCTCCTCGTAGATCGGATCGCCAGCAACTGCCTCGAGCCCACGGTCGTAGCCGAGATGATTGCGTGAGATCACTTCGAACTGATAAATGAACAGCCCCTGAGGAGTCGGCTCCACGGCACGGTACTCGGCTTCCTTCTCGAGAACATCGAGTGCCGTCAACTGATCGAACTTGCCCTTTTCATCCTCCGACTTACCAATCACGAAGATCTGGAACGGGGTGAAGTAATGAGCCAGCAGCCGCATCCCGTCGACCAACTGCCCCCGCAACAACAACTCGCCCTCGATCAATTCCAACGCCGTCGGCAAGTGAGTGGTGTTGAGCAGTTCTTCGCGAATCTGTGCGAGGATTTCCTGCGAGGGGATCGCATCGGCGAGCCGTTCGCGGAAGGTCCGAAAGAAGTACGCCTGTTCGACATACTCCTCGCGTTCAAGCAATTCGGCTGCCATGGTGATGAATTCTCGGTCGGTACCTGACCCCGCTGGACTGCCTCTGATCGAGCTTCGCTCTCTATCGGACAGACGGCTTCTTGATCTCCAGGCAGACGATCTCTGAATCGTCACGCAACAGTAGCTTGCCATGAGCCAGCGACGGAGCCCCTCGGGTCGGGCCCAACACTTCGGCTCGAGCCAGTTCGCGGAACCCCTCGGGCGTCGCCGACACCAGTACCAATTCGCCTCGCATCGTGCTGATCCACAACTTCCCATCGGCAGCCACCAGGTTCCCCTTGCCAAAGCGAGTCTTCGTCCAAACCCGCTTGCCCGTGGTCGCGTTCAGGCAGCTGAGATGAGTGATCGGGCCAGCCCCTCCGACGTTGTCCATGCCGTACAAGTGACCATCCAGCAGAATCGACGTCTGCCATTCATTCCGCATCACCGCAGTCCGACCCTGAGTTTGCCAGGCAACAGACGGAACCAGCCCGGTCCCCGTCTTCCTGAGCTCCAGCATCACGCTGCCATGGTTCTCGCCCGACGACAGGAATACGCGTCCCTTGTGGAGCAGTGGTGTGGCAATATTGCAGTCGTAGTCGGTCTTGTAGGGATATCGCCACAGGCTGGTGCCGCGGGTCGGATCGAGCCCAACCGCCTGGTCGCCCAGGAACGCCACCACCTGCAAACGGCCTCCGGCCTTGAGCAAGGCTGGAGACGAGTAACCGGCCGGTCCGTCGGCGGCCGACCAGACCTTCGAACCGTCGTCGAGTCCGAAGGCAGCAACGGCGGCTCCGGGAGCACCCGGGGTCACGATCACCAACTGGCCCACGACCAGGGGCGAACAGGCCATACCGTAATCGGCCACCTGCCCTTTCAACGACTGCACAACATTGCGGGTCCAGCGGATCGCTCCGGTCTTGGCATCCAATGCCACCAGCACACCCTCGCCAGTGAACGCCACAACCGTGTCGCCGGCGATCGTCGGAGTCGCCCGGGGGCCGTTGCCCATGCCGTTGCGATACGACCTCGCCACGTCCGCCTTCCACAACACCTTGCCGCTGGACAAGTCGAGCGACCACACCTGCTGACGGGATCCGGATTCGACCATCGTCACCACTCGACCGTCAGCCACCGACAGCCCCGACATCCCCACCCCGCCTGCCACTCGCCAATTCACCTTCGGACCGGTCGCGGGAAATGTGTCCAACAACCCGGTTTCGGTGCTGATCCCGTTGCGGTCCGGACCCAGAAAACCAGGCCAGTCGCCAGCAATAGAAACCGACGCCACGACGGCCCATGCCATCGCTGACAACAACACACTGCGTCGAAATCTGACTTCGGAAAAGATGCCGGTCATCGTCTGCTCCAAGGGCTCGGTCAAAGACAAGGACGACTTTCGTGTCGCCCTAGATGTAACCAAGCCGAACCGGTCGGGCAACGCCGCAAACCAGACAACTCGGCACGACAACTCAGACGAACAACGCACCTGACCTTGCTCGCGGGGTGGCTGGAGTCGAGAATTGAGTAAGCTTACCGGCTTGCGGCGGTGACCTCCCTCCGCGTCCCGCCACACTGACTCCCCCGCCCCCCACTCCCAGGTGGTCTCGATGAGACTCGCTGTACTGCCTCTGCTCGTGATCGGCCTTGCGCCAAACGCCGTCCCGGCGGCCGCACCGTCGCTGACCTTCGAACGCGACGTTCGCAGTATCTTCAAAGCCCACTGCTTCGAATGCCACGGCGAGACGAAACAGTTGAAAGGGAAACTCGATCTCAGATTGAAACGGTTCTTGGTCAGCGGCGGCGAATCGGGTGCGGCGATTGTGCCGGGGAAACCCGATGCCAGCCTGCTGATCGAACGGGTGGCCGCCGGAGATATGCCACCGGGAACAGACAGCAAAAAACTGACACCCGCTCAGATCGACGTGATCAGACGCTGGATCGCCGCCGGAGCACCCACGGAACGGCCCGAGCCGGAGACCATTGGCCGAGGCTTTCAGTTTACGGAACTGGATCGCGAGTTCTGGGCGTTCCAGCCGATCCGTCGACCTCGACTTCCGACGGTGAAACAGCCCGAGACGATCCGCAATCCGCTCGACCACTTCGTCCAAGCCCGCCTCGAACACGCCAACGTCTCACTCGCCCATTCGGCTCCGAAACAAACCCTGCTGCGACGAGCCACCTTCGACCTGCTCGGGCTGCCTCCCAACCTCGCACAGCAAAAACAGTTCCTCGCCGACACCGCTCCAGGTGCCTGGGAACGACTGATCGAAAGGCTGTTGGCCAGCCCGCATTACGGAGAACGCTGGGGACGACACTGGCTGGATGCGGCCGGCTACGCCGACAGCGAAGGAGTGACCAATACCGACCCACAAAGGAAATGGGCCTGGAGATATCGCGATTGGGTTATCGACGCCCACAACTCCGATTCGCCGTGGAACACCTTCCTCGTCGAACAACTCGCCGGCGACGAACTGGTCCAGCCACCCTACACGGACCTGTCGCCCGGCGACGTGAAACTGCTGACGGCGACCGGTTTCCTGAGAACCTCGCCGGACGGGACGGCCGGTGCCAATAACGTCGCCAACAGAAACCAGGTCATCGCCGAAACTCTCAACGTCGTCTCCACCTCCATCCTCGGACTCACCGTCGGTTGTGCTCAATGCCACAATCACCGCTACGATCCGATTCCTCAGGTCGACTACTACCGCCTGCGAGCGATCTTCGAACCGGCGCTCAACGTGACGCGTTGGAAACAGCCCGGTTCGCGAACCGTCTCGCTCTACACCGACGCCAACAAGACTCAGGCCACTCGCATCGAAACCGACGCAAAGACAATCGACGCCGAACGGACGGCCAAGCAAACCGTTTTCATCCAGCAGACCTTCGACAAGGAAGTGGCCAAGCTGCCCGAGGCTCTTCGGCAAAAGGCCCGAGACGCCCGCAAGACCGACGCCAAGAAGCGGACACCCGAACAGACCGAACTGCTCAAGACTCACCCCAGCCTCAACGTCTCCGCCGGTTCGCTCTACCTCTACGACGGCAAGGCCGCCAACGTGCTCAAGGCGATCGCCAAGCGAGCTGCCGACCTGCGAGCCACCAAGCCCAGCCAGTCCTTCATCCGCGTACTCACCGAAGACGGCCAGGCCGTGCCCGTGACCAAGGTCTTTTTCCGAGGCGACATCAATCAGCCGCGAGACGAAGTCGACCCGTCGGACCTCTCAATCCTGGCAGTCACCACCGATGCCAAGGTCGAGTTGCCGAAAAACGACACGGCGATCCCATCGACCGGGCGTCGACTGGCCTGGGCACGACGACTGACCGACGGGCAGCATCCGCTGGTGGCTCGAGTGATCGTCAACCGCGTCTGGATGCACCACTTCGGCCGCGGACTCGCTCCGACACCCGGCGACTTCGGCTCGCTCGGCATCCGACCCACACACCCCCAACTGCTCGATTGGCTCGCCTCGGAATTCACTCGTAACAACTGGAGTCTCAAGCAACTCCACCGACTGCTGATGACCTCGGCCACCTACCGCCAACCCACCACCGCGACACTCGCCCTGCACGCCTCGGACCCCGACAACCGGCTGCTCGGACGCGTGTCTCTAAGACGCCTGGATGCAGAAAGCCTGCGCGATGCGGTGCTGGCCACCAGCGGGTCGCTGATCTCAACCCGCAACGGACCACCCGTGCCGGTGATGGCCGACCGAGTCGGACGGTGGGTCATCGGCAAGGAAAACCTCAACGCCGGCCGACCCGGGGCTGTGATCGACATGACCGGGAACCAGTACCGACGGAGTGTCTGGATCGAGGTCCGCCGCAGCCGACCCTTGGCCGTACTCGATTCCTTCGACCGACCAGCCATGCAACCCAACTGCACTCAACGCGTCTCGACGACCGTTTCCAGCCAATCGCTGATGATGATGAACAGTGATTTCATCGTCGCCCAGTCGGTTCGCTTCGCCAGACGACTCGAAGCCGAAGCCGGCGACGATCTCAACAACCAACTGCGACTGGCCTGGCAGCTGGCCTACGGCACCCGAGCCGACGAAACGACCATCACCGAAGCCGCAGGTTTCGTTGGCCGGCAGACCGACCTGTTCATCGCCCAAGCCGCCGCCGCCGACAAAAAGAAACTGGCCGACGACGTAGCCCGAGCGGCTCGACGAGAACAGGCCGCCGGGCAGGCACTCGGAGTGTTCTGCCAAGGCCTGCTCGCCAGTAACCAGTTCCTCTACATCGACTGACCACAACCCGGTGCCATTCATGCCCACATCACACACCACCCACTCACGCCGCCACTTCCTCGCCGCCGGTTCACTCGGCCTGGGTTCGTTGGCAAGTGCCTGGTTGGCCGAACAGCAGGCCCAGGCCGCTCCGGCTCGACCCGAACTCGAACCCACTCACTACGACACCCTGCAAAAGAGCCCCGAGGCCGAACCCCGCGCCCAGGCCATGATCTCCTTGTGGATGCAGGGCGGACCCAGCCACCTCGATCTGTTCGACCCCAAGCCGGTGATGGCCAAGTGGCACATGAAAGCCTTCCCCGGCAAGATCAAGTACGACAACGCCGCTCAGGCCTCGTCCAAAGTCCTCCACAGCCAGTGGACGTTTCGGCCGCGAGGCGAATGCGGGACCGAAATTTCCGAGTTACTCCCCTACACCGCCGGGATCGCCGATGACATCTGCCTGATCCGGTCGATGCGAACCGGAGTCAACAACCACGGCCAGTCGATCATGGCCCTGCAAACCGGCAAGGTCACCAAGGGACGTCCCTCGCTGGGCAGTTGGATGGCCTACGGATTGGGCACCGAAGCCGACAACCTGCCCGCCTTCCTGGCAATGATCGACCCCGGCCAACTGCCCGTCACAGGCGTCGCCAACTGGTCCAATGGCTGGTTGCCGGCCATCTACCAGGGCACCGTCATCCGACCCGCCGAACCCCGGATCCTCAACCTGCAACCTCCCGCACACATGGTCGGCAACGTCCAGAAGTCGTTCCTGGACTACCTCCGCAAGCTGAACCAGAAACACCTCGCCAGACGCCCGGCCGAAAACGATCTCGCCGCACGCATCGCCAGCTACCAACTGGCCGCCAGAATGCAGACCTCGGCTCAGGAAGCCCTCGACATCACTAAAGAAACCAAGGCCACCCAAGAACTCTACGGCATCCACGAACCGGCCACGTCCGACTATGGGACCCGCTGCCTGATCGCCCGGAGGATGGTCGAACGAGGTGTTCGGTTCGTGCAGGTCTACACTCAGAACCAGTTCTGGGACCACCACGGAGGCATATCCAAGAGCCTGCCTCGGTCGTGCAAAAAAGTCGATCGACCGTCCGCTGCCCTCGTCACCGATCTCAAACAACGTGGACTGCTCGATTCGACCGTCGTCCACTGGGGTGGAGAAATGGGTCGACTGCCTGTGATCCAGAACGAAAAGAACATCGGCCGCGACCACAACACGCACGGGTTCAGCATGTGGTTGGCCGGAGGCGGCTTCCGGGGCGGGATGGCTTACGGGAAAACCGACGAATTCGGACACAAGGCAGTCGAAAACGTGGTCAATCACTACGACTACCACGCCACACTGTTCTCGCTGTTCGGACTCGATGCCAACGCCCTGACCTACACCCGAAACACTCAGGACAAGACGATCCTCGACGGACAACCCGGAAAAATCGTCCACGACCTGCTCAGCTAAGTACCACCGACCCCTCGAACACGTCGTCGGAACCGACCCGCCGGGCAACGTCCTCGGCCGACAAAGCCCACCCCGGTGAAATCTCAATCACCGCACTCGCACCAACACGCCCACCAGCCGCCTCCAGCCAACCGCGGTGGAGCCGAATCAGCCCGGACCGAGCCGACTCCAGCGAATCGTCTCCGCTGGCCTGCTTGACCGGCAGGAAATCTCTCGACCGCACACCTTCAACCACCAAACCCGTCTCCGCCTCAACCAGCAAATCGAACACAAACCTCTCGAACTGCCACGCCGTCACGCCGGCCTGACCGACCGCCTGACCGACGCTTCGCCGGACCCGATGCCATGGCAATCGGTTCGAATCGGCCGCACGTTCCAAGAAACTGCAATCCAGTACATGGACGGCAATGTTGCCCGCCCACAACTTCAACCGCCCCGCCTGATCGGTTGCCGCGGCCGCCGATTTCGACAGGTCGATGTACTCGACAACCCGCGTCCGTCCCTCCGCGACCACCACCACACCAACTCGCTCGTCGGCCGACCGCCGGCCCACCACCCGGGTCGTCATCTGCGACGCCTTCAGATCGTGCCAGCCGAGTAGCCGAGGATCGGGAGGCAGCACGGCCGGGTTGTCGACCTGGTGATAGAACAGCGTGTCGACTCCACGATTGCTCAACCAGCCAAACAACTCGGCTCGCCGCATCGCCTCGACCAGCCCCCCATGCCCATCCGGGCTACTCGCCACTCGTCCCGGCTCGGACAACAACACGCGACCGGTCGCGACATCAACCGCCGGCATCGTACCCTGTTCAAACAGCACGACATGATCGGGATCGAGACCAAAGAACTGCTGATCGCCGAAGTACTCGCGAGTCGCCGCGTCGGTGGCCGGCGAGGTCATCACCAGCCAGGGGATCGGCCGACCCGCCCGACGAGTCCGTTCGTGAATCGCCGCCGCAAAATGCTCGAACAACGTCCCACCGCTGACCGGCATCACACTCAACAACCCCTTGGGCGCCTCCGAACCCAACCGGCTACCGCGGCCTCCAGCAACTGTCACCACCCCCACACGACCCTCGGCCAACAACTGTTCGCCACGCACCCCCGCCGCCTCCGCCTCCGCCTCCGCCTCGGGCTGTCGCACCACAAAAGGCAAGTCGACGTCCATCTCAGACTCGTCCCACATTCCGCACGGTCGGTCACCGCTCGCCGATTCGATCAATCGTGCCAGCAACTCCCAGTCGATCGAACCCAGCTGACTCTCGAATCGCTCGCGAGTCGACTCGTCCAGAGGAGTGATCCCCTCGAGCAACCCAGCCTGCCCGGCGTCGACCAACCGCTGTCGCAATGTCTCGTTCACAGCAACCCCCGGCTTCGCAACAGCAACAGCAGGCTGTAGATCACCACGACCGACACCACGCAGATCGCCAGCCGCAGCACGAAATTGGCTCGACCAGGATTCCTGAGTGCGATCGCCTGAGTCAACACGACCACGACGGCGACCATTGTCATCTTGAAGATGATCATCCCAGACATGTCCCAGTGATCGTAAAAGAACTTCGCCACCGGGTTCGACTCGCGAAATCGACCGGTGCGAATCAACCGGTGAGTCATCAGGATATCGATCACGCTGACGACGACGAACAGTGTCGTCTCGTACAGAAATCGAGCAGATGGTCTCTTGGGTCGCGGCATCAAGAACACCTACGAAATCAACTGACGGAGTTGCCCGAGATATCCGGGGATCTCGCCCAGCGGGTCCTTCTCTTCGTACTCCAACACGATGTACCCACGGTAATCGGCATCGCGAAGAATCCCGATCACCCGTTTCAGATCGGCCGGTTCCTTCTTACCGTTGCGAGAGATCGACACCTTGACCTGGGCATTGATCGCGTAGGGTGCGATCACCGCCATGTCACGATACGGGTCATCGCTGCGAAAGTTTCCTCCATCAAAGTTCACCCCAAAGAACTTTGATTCCCTCACGCCCTGGATGATCTTCATCATTTGAGCCGGTGTCGACGTGATCCCGCCGTGGTTTTCCAGGGCCAGGAACACGCCGCGTTTCTCGGCATGCCCCAGCACGTCGTTGATCCCCGCAATACACCGCTCGATCGCCACCTCCTCGGTGTCCCCCTTGGGAATGCGTCCGGCGAAGATACGAATCGCCGGTGCGCCAAGCACCGCAGCGTGATCGATCCATTGCCGGCAGTCGGCCAGTTGCTTCTCGCGACCCGCCCCCTCGGCCACGCAGAAGTCGTTACCGATGGCCGTTCCGGAAATGTCCAGGCCCAGCCGGAACGAGAGTTCCTTTATATGCACCAGGTACTCGTCGGTGACCACCTTCGGGAAGTAGTAGGTCGTCGGTTCGATGCCGTCGAGATCCTGTTCGGCACAGAAGCGGATGAATCCATCCATCGTCATCTTGGCCGACTGTTCCTGTTCCCGAGTCGGTCGCCGGGCGAGCAGTCGGTTGAACGAGTAGGCCGCGAGGCTGAGTTTCATGTGCGACTTGCCGTTGCGAGACGGCGGATCGGCGGCAGCCGACTCGGATGGTGCCGTGACAACAGCCGACGCGATTCCCGTGGCTAGGCTGCCGGCCAGGAAGGCTCGCCGCGAGGTGCAGGTGTTGGAGGTCATTGGTGCAGATCCCGTGGTTTGGCAAGTGTTGGCAAAAAGACAGACCATCAATAGACTATCGCGCCCCGCGTCAGGTCACGACCGATTCGGACAACCCCTTCCGGGAAACACCATGCCCCGCTACGACCCAGCCCGCATCGAACCTCGCTGGCAGGCCTATTGGGACTCTCACGAAACGTTCCGCACCGGTCCATTCCAAGAGGGGCGCGACAAGCTCTATGTCCTCGACATGTTCCCCTATCCCTCGGGCGACGGCTTGCACGTGGGACATCCCGAAGGCTACACCGCCACAGACATCGTCTGCCGCTACCGACGCATGACCGGCACGCAAGTGCTGCACCCGATGGGCTGGGACGCCTTCGGACTGCCCGCCGAACAACATGCCATCAAGACCGGCACACCCCCACGCGAAACCACCAATCGAAATATCGCAACGTTTCGCCGACAACTGAAAATGCTCGGCTTCAGCTACGACTGGAGCCGAGAATTCTCGACCACCGATCCCGACTACTATCGCTGGACCCAGTGGATCTTTCTCCAACTCTTCGACACCTGGTACGACTCCGAATGCCAATGGACCGGACCGGATGGCCGCCAACGGGTCGGACGAGGACGACCGATCAGCGAATTGTCGATCCCCGATGACGTGACCCAACGCGGCCACGAAGCCGTGCGGCGGTTCCAAGACCGACACCGACTCGCCTACCAACACGAAGCTCCAGTCAACTGGTGCCCCAAGCTGGGCACCGTGTTGGCCAACGAGGAAGTGATCGGCGGGAAGAGCGAACGAGGCGAGCATGCGGTCGAAAAGCTGCCTCTGAGACAGTGGATGCTGGCCATCACCCGCTACGCACCACGACTGATCGATGAACTCGACCTGGTCGACTGGCCCGAATCGGTCAAGCTGCTGCAACGCAACTGGATCGGGCAAAGCCACGGTGCCGAAGTCGACTTCTACATCGGTACCGGCCAAGACAACGGGGATTCGGACAGCCTGGAAGAAGGTTTCGTAGCCTGGCAGGCGAAGCGAGCCGAAAGCGGACTGCCCGACGAGGCGGGTGAGGAGGTCCTGCGAGTCTACACCACGCGACCCGATACGCTGTTCGGAGCCACCTACATGGTGATCGCTCCGGAACATCCCAAGGTCGAAGAACTGACGACGCCCGAACACCGCGAGGCGGTTGCCGCCTACCAGGCCCAGGCCGCCGCCAAGAGTGATCTGGATCGGACCGACCTGGCCAAGGACAAGACCGGAGTCTTCAGCGGGTCGATGGCCATCAACCCGGTCAACGGACAACACATCCCGATCTGGATCGCCGACTACGTGCTGGTCAGCTACGGCACCGGTGCGATCATGGCCGTCCCCGGCCAGGACGAACGCGACTGGGAATTCGCCGAACTGTTCGACCTGCCGATCCTGCGAACCGTCCAGCCACCCTCGGACTTCCAGGGCAAGGCCTACTCGGGCGACGGCCCGGCCATCAACAGCCAGTTCCTCGATGGCCTCGAAATCGACGACGCCAAACAGACCATCATCCAACACCTCGCCACAACCGGCCAGGGCGATACGGCCATCAACTACAAACTCCGCGATTGGCTCTTCAGCCGGCAACACTTCTGGGGCGAACCGTTCCCCATCTGGCACGAACTCGACGACCAGGGCAACCTGACCGGTTTGATGCGAACAGATGATCCGGCAAGCCTGCCGACCAAGTTGCCCGAAAACTTCGAGTTCAAACCGCACGGCCGACCCGACCCGCCGCTCGAAGAAGCACCCGACGAATGGCTCTACCGAACCGACGAAGATGGCATCCGGCTGAAACGCGAAACCAACTCGATGCCACAGTGGGCCGGGTCGTGCTGGTACTACCTGAGATTCGCCGATCCGGAAAACTCGGATCGGTTCATCGACCCTCAAGCCGAAAAGAACTGGCTGCCGGTCGATCTCTACATCGGAGGAGCCGAGCACGCCGTGCTGCACCTGCTGTACTCGAGATTCTGGCACAAGGTGCTCTTTGACCGAGGCTTCCTCGAAACTCCAGAACCGTTTCAGCGACTCGTCAACCAAGGCATGATCCTCGGCGAAGCCGAATTGAAGGCGTACCAGGACTCCAGCGGCCAGTGGGTGTCGGCCAACCAGATCGACACCGATAACTTTGACGGCGAAACGGTGCCGGTCACGGCCGAGGAAGTCGAGAAGCGCGGTGAGGACTTCGTGCTGATCGAGCAGCCGGAAATCGTTGTCGAGAGTCGGGCGTACAAAATGTCCAAGTCGCGAGGCAACGTGATCAACCCCGACGACATTGTCGAGGAATACGGTGCCGATTCGCTGCGGCTGTACGAAATGTTCATGGGGCCACTGGAAGCAACCAAGCCGTGGAACATGAGCGGAGTCGAAGGCGTCAGCCGGTTCCTCGGCCGGGCCTGGAGAATGATCGTCGACGAACGGGCCGACGAAGTCTCTCTACACCCGGCCATCAGCGATGACGAGCCCGACAGCGAACAACTGAAAGTGCTGCACCATACGATCAAGGTGGTGACCCAGGATATCGAAAAACTGTCGCTGAACACGGCGATCAGCCGGTTGATGGAATTCACCAACGCGGTCGGACAGGCCGATCCAAGACCTCGATCGCTGATGGAACCCTTCGTGCTGATGCTCTCGCCGTTTGCTCCACACCTGGCCGAAGAACTCTGGTGCCTGTTGGGCCACGACCAGACGCTGGCCTACGAGACGTGGCCGGCCTGCGACGAGTCGCTGCTGGTCAGCTCGATCGTCGAACTCCCCGTTCAGGTCAACGGCAAACTGCGAGGCAAGGTGACCGTCGCCACGGACGCCGATCAGCAGACAATCGAACAGACCGCAGCAGCCGAGGCCGGTGTCGCCAGGTTCCTCGACGGCAAAACCGTGGTCAAGACCATCGTCGTGCCAGGCCGGTTGGTGAACTTCGTTGCCAAATGAACTCACCTCAGCGAGTGGCTCAACCGGCCGTGGCCGGTTGAGCCACTCGCTGATCGCGATCATTGAGGTTGAAAGGACTCAACACATCAGCAACCATTGAATCGAGTTACGGGAAGGAACCTGGCTAAGAGGACAGGTGATGGCATCTGCGTCGCAGTCTTTTCGAGACGGTTGCCGAGACTTTCGAAACCTCTCACGCCGCGCCGCGTTGCAGACCGGCGGCCTGTTCGGGCTGACGCTGCCCGCGATGCTGCAGCAGCAGAGTCTGAGTGCTGCCGAGGATCTGGCCGGTGGGGCCAAGTCGTGCATCATCCTGTATTGCTGGGGTGGTCAGAGTCACATCGACACCTGGGACCTCAAGCCCAAGGCGCCCGATTCGATCCGCGGCCCCTTCAATCCGGTCTCGACCAGCGTCCCGGGAATCCAGGTTGGCGAGCACATCCCGAAGCTGGCAACACTGGCCGACAAGCTGGCAATCATCCGCTCGATGACCCACACCGACTCGGCTCACGGACGGGGCATGTACTGGAACATGACCGGCCACAAGCCGCCGACAGACCGCTCGGGCAACATTCCCCCCAAGCGGAGCGACTGGCCGGGGCTGCCGGCGATGATCTCGCACTTCCGCGACTTCCAGCCTGGCGTCCCTCGCTCGATCCGCTTGCCCTACCCAATGGTGGACAACGGCACGTTGCAGGCTGGCGAATACGGCGGGTTCCTGGGAGGTGCCTACGACCCGATCGTGGTCAAGACCCCCAAGGGCAGCGCCTACGGCGGCCGATCCCGCGACCTCGGCTCACCGGTCCTGAATCTCGCCCCCGGCATCGACCGCGACCGCTTCCGCCGTCGCCGCTCGCTGCTGGATCAGGTCGAGTCTTCCGCACTCAGGCCCGATGGCTCTACGGCGGCCCGTTCCTACGTTCACTTCCGCGACCTCGCACTGAACATGCTGGTCAGTGACCGGATCCAGCAGGCCTTTGACCTCGACAACGAAACCCCCCAAGTCAAGGCGATGTACGGAGAGCACCTCGGTGGCCAGAGCTGCCTGCTGGCCCGTCGACTCGTCGAAGCTGGTGTGCCGGTGGTGCAGGTGCTGATGTCAGCCAGTGACCTCAACGGCGGCAAGGGTGACCACTGGGACACTCACGGAGACAATTTCAACCGGCTCAAGGATCGGCTGCTGCCAGTCTTTGACCGCTCGGCCTTCGCCTTGATCAGCGACCTCGAACAGCGAGGCCAACTCGACGAGACGCTTGTGCTGATGATCGGCGACTTCGGCCGCACGCCGAAGATCAACGGTGGTGCCGGCCGTGACCACTACCCGTTCTCCTACACTGCCGTGCTGGCCGGCGGAGGCATTCGAGGCGGGCAGGTCTATGGCAGATCGGATGCTCACGCCGCTCATCCCCACTCCCTCGCCTGCGGACCACACGACCTGCATGCCACCATCTTCACCGCCCTGGGTATCCGCCCCGATGCACAGATTTTCGACAACCTGAACCGGCCGCACATGCTGAGTGTCGGTCAGGCGCTACCGCTGTTCTAGCAGCCCGTAGCCGACTTCGTATGAATTCGGACGCCGCCCAGACCACGAATCCGCACCCGATTCTGTAAGATCCTGCACCCCTGGTGACACCAACCCTCCACACCCTCTATGCTCAGGTTGGTTCCCCCCTTGCGACCCGGTTGCGCTGCAGGTGAGAGATGCTTCACGCGGTGATCATGTCCGGAGGCAGCGGCACACGGTTCTGGCCGCAGAGCCGCCGGCAGTGCCCCAAGCAGCTCCAGCCCCTGACCGGCAGCACCAGTCTGTTGCAGCAGACCGTCGAACGACTTGATGGCCTGGTGCCGCCAGAACGCACCTGGGTCGTCACCAACACGCTCCAGGCCGACGCAACCCGTGAACAACTCCCCGACCTGCCCGCCGACCAGATCCTGGCCGAACCACTGGCCAGGAACACCGCCCCCTGCCTGGGCCTGGCCGCCATTCACCTGCAGCAAGTCGATCCCGATGCGGTGATGCTGGCCATGCCGGCCGACCACCTGATCGATCCGCCATTCGCCTTTGCCGACACCGCCCGGCACGCCGAACAACTCGTCAACGACGACCCGTCCCGACTGGTCCTGATGGGAATCACTCCACAACGACCGGCCACCGGGTACGGATACATCCGACGTGGCACACCGCTGCAAGGCACCGAACAAGCGTTTGCTGTCGAAGCGTTTCACGAAAAGCCCGACCGGGCCACCGCCGAATCCTACATCGCCGCCGGCGACACCTTCTGGAACTGCGGCATCTTCACCTGGCGAGTCGACACGATTCTCAACGCCCTCGCCGAACACCAACCCCAAATCGCCACCGGCATGACAACAATTCGCCACGCCCTGGGCGACGCCGACTACAGCGCACGGCTCACCAACGTCTTCCAACACCTCCCAGCCATCTCGATCGATCACGCCGTGCTCGAACAGTCCTCCAACACCTGCCTGATCGAAGCCCCGTTCCAGTGGAACGACCTGGGCAGCTGGCAATCTCTGGCCGATGTCGTCGGCACCGATTCCGACGGCAACACGCTGCAAGGCAATGTCGTCGTCGTCGACTCGAACAGCTGCATCATTCACAGCGACAGCAAACACCTGGTCACAGCGGTCGGAGTCGACGGACTGGTGATCGTGCACACCGCCGACGCCACACTGGTGGCTCGACGGGATGACGAAGACGGACTGAAGCGACTGGTCCAACAGCTCCAGGAGCAAGGCCGTGCCGACTGTCTCTGAACCGATCCGCGACAAGATCCCCGAATACGGGTCGTTGCTGGGTCTGGACTACGGCCGAGTGAGAATCGGTGTGGCAGTCTCGACACCCGAACGGAATCTGGCGGTGCCGCTGGAGACCTGGGAACCGACCGGCGACAAGGTCCAGGACGTACTCCACCTCGAACAACTGATCCAGGACCAACTGGTCGTCGCCCTGGTCGTCGGACTGCCGCTACACGCCGATGGGACCGTCAGCGAGTTGTCGCTCGAGGCCGAAGCGTTTGCGGCTTGGGTCCGCGAGGCGACCGGAAAACCGGTGACCTTTTATGACGAACGCTACACGTCTGTGCAGGCCGAGGAACTGTTACTGAGCGTCGACATGTCGCGAAAGAAACGCAAGGCCCGACGCGACATGATCGCCGCCCAGATAATCCTGCAAGGGTACCTGGATTATGGCTGAACCGACCGACCCCGCGGCCGGACGATCGTGGACGCGGCGACTGATCTACGTCGCCATCCTGCTCGGGGCACTCGAAGCCGCCGGATGGCTCGGCGATTACGTCTACAACTTCCGACACCGTCTGCTGGCCGCTCTGACCATGATGCGGCTCGAAACTCGACCCATCCCAGCACTCTCCGACACCTCACACGACCTCGAACTGACTCTACGCGACCCCACCGACGGACCCGGTGCCGCTTCACCCTACAAGATCGGCGGAGTCGAGATCTCCGGAGCCGGGCCGTGGCAGGGAATGCGGAACGTCGTCCCCGACGACGTCGTCCGCGACGGCCAGCAGCGAGTGTTCATCGTCGGTGGCTCGGCTGCCTATGGGTTCCCCTACCGTTACGCCGACACGTTTGCCGGCATGCTCGATTCCATGCTCGAAATGCCCAACCTGCGGACTCTCAATGCCGCACAAATTGGCTGGACCAGTGGCGAATTGGCCCCGGTCGTCGACCAGGCCGTCGGCTTCTACAAACCCGCCGCGATCGTGCTGTTTGTCGGCAACAACGAATGGTTTCACTGGCAACCGCTGCCTCGTACCTCACCCGCACAACAGCCGCCCGTCCGAGAAGAACTGAGCCAGAACAGCATCAACCTGCTAAGGACCTTGGCCGCCAGCCGAGCCCTCGCAGCCGTGGAATACGGCCTGGTGCAATGGAGCGTGTCGAACCGGCAAGCCCGGCAGGACGAGGCTCGTGAGTCGCTGACCCGCGACCATTTCGAGGCTCATCACCAACTGATCGGTTCCGACTACGCCGTCGAAATGCCGCTGGATCCAGAACAACACGATGTGACAGGTTGGCTCGATGTCCGACAACAGTACCTGGACACGTTCCGAGCCAATCTCCAACACATGGTCGCCGCGGCCCGCGATGCCAATGTGCCACTGATCCTGTTGACCGTTCCCTACAACCCCCGACTCTCGCCCGCCTGGAAACACCGGCAGCCTCACTGGTTTGCGGCCAAACACCGCGAACAGGTCGTCGCCGCAATTCATGACGCGGCACAAGCCGTCGCCAACAAGCGGTTCGACAACGGACTGGCCACCGCCCGAACAGCTCTGGAACTCGATCCGCAACCGGCCATCCTGCATTACCTCGCCGGTCAATGCCTCGAAGGTCTCGGGCAACACGAGCAGGCAGAAGCGGCCTACGCACAGAGTCGCGAGCATATGATCGGCAACCTGGGTTCTCGACTGAGCACCAACCGGATTATTCGCGAGGTGTCCAAGGACGCCGACGTACCGTTGATCGACGTCCAGGCACTGTTCCAGCAATACGGTGCCAGTCGGCAACGCTTCTACAATCGCGACCTGATCCACGATGACTGCCACCCGACACCCCTGGGACACCAGCTGATCGCCGAAGCGCTGGTGCCGCTGCTGCAGGCGGCCATCACCTCGCGGCACAATCCATGACCGAACACAGTCCAACCGCCGACGCGCCCGCTCGCCGCTCGAAACGAACGGCACTGTTCGTGGCCATCTGCCTGATCGGCATCCCGATCGCCCTTTCGGGATTCGATCACCTGGTCGGCGTGATCGGCAAGGTTGGCGGGATCGGAAACACCTCGCCCAAACATCTGCTGTTCCCATCCGGCAGCCGCGTACGGCACCAGAGTGCCGAGTTCGATGTCGAAGTGGTCGTTTCCCAACAGGGACTCCGCGACCGCGACTACCCACAGGTGCCAGATCGAAACGGAACGCGACTGGTGGCCATCGGCGATTCGTTCACGTTCGGCTGGGGCGTGCAGGCCGATCAGGCATGGCCCAAGGTGCTCCAGCGGCTTGCTGCCAGCCAAGACAACACGCTCGAAGTGATCAATTTCGGGTTCCCCGGAGCCTCGCCCAACGACTATTCGAGAATGATCTCCCAAGCACTCGACCACTTCCAACCCGACATCGTGTTGGTCGGAACCCTGCAGGGGGACGACCTGATCCAACTGGTCGAGCAGGAAGCCGAAGAGGTGGAGTGGCGTTCGCAGTGGGGCGAACGCCTGTTCCCGACCCTCGTCGGTTGGTTGAAACCGAATCCACCAACTATGGAATCGTACCGCAGCGTGTTCCTGAAATCTCAGGCCTACCTTCGCTCAACCCTCACACCCGAACAACAGCAACGCTACCAGAACCTCTCGCCCGGGGTCCGCCAGGCCTTCCAGTCCGGGCTGCTTAACCCGTCTCTGCTCCACACCGCAATGACCAACCCCGGCCGGTTTGCCGAACCGGTCACCGGCGCAGTCGCTTGGCGAGGGGATGCCAAATCGAAACTCAGGCGGTGTGTCCGCCAGTGGGCAGGTCTTTGCCGCAACGCGCAAGCCGAACTGAAGGTGGTGATCGTGCCCGACGGTCCGTACGTGTCGCGGGCGGCGGCCGAAGGGATGAAGGCGGTGGGGTACGATGTGCCCGAATCGTTGATCGAGACTACGGTTTGCCAGGACGTGGTGATCGAGATCTGCGAGGCCGAAGGAATCGCGGTCATCAATCCAGTCGCCGAATTCCGCAGAGCCGCTCGGGCTCGCGAAGCAGGCGACTCGGATCAGCCACCAGATTACTTCGAACTCGACGGACACTTCACCGTCAGCGGACAACGACGGCTGGGCGAAGCGGTGTCGCGATTGATCCGGCCCTGACAGTCTCGCCATCCGCCTTCAGTCCCGACTGCCTTGCCGCTGTTGTGCGCGACGGTTAGAAACGGTCTCTTGTTGCGACCGGTTTCTTGCACAGCAGGAGTCTCATGAGCGATCTCAACAACCGCACAGCCGTGATCACCGGTGGAGGTTCGGGTATCGGGGCCGCAGTGGCCCGGGCACTGGCCGACGCCGGTTGCCAGGTGGCCATCACCGGCCGACGACAAGAACCACTCGATAACGTCACCGGGAACTACAACGGCGATGTGCCGATCATCGCACGCACCAGCGATGTCGCCGATCGCGACACAGTCAACGAGTTCTTCGGCTGGGCGACAGAAGAACTCGGACACATCGACATCCTGGTCAACAGTGCCGGCATCAATACCCCGGTGCGAAGTATCGCCAAACTCGATCCGGCCAACTGGGACCAGTTGATCGCCGTCAACCTGACCGGCGCCTACAACTGCATCCATGCCGTCTTGCCGGGCATGCGCGAGCAGGCCGACGGAGTGATCGTCAACATCTCGTCGGTCGCCGGAATCCGAGCCGTCCCGATCGGTGGAGTCGCCTACAACGCTTCGAAATTCGGCATGTCCGCACTCGGGATCACCGTCGCCGAAGAACACCGTGACCAGGGAATCCGGGTGACGAACATCTACCCCGGCGAAGTCGAAACTCCGATTCTGGACAAACGACCAGTGCCGGTCAGTGCCGAGCACCGAGCGAGAATCCTGCAACCGGAAGACTGTGCCGACGCAGTCATGATGGTCGTGCGGCTGCCGGCTCGGGCCAATGTCCCGGAACTGGTCATCATCCCAACCTCCCAGTCGTACTGCTGATCGCGGTCCTTACATGTACGATCTCATTCTTCACGGCGGCACGGTCATCGACGGCACCGGTTCGGACCGGTTCGTCGCCGATGTTGGCATCACCGCTGACCGAATCACCTCGATCGGTAACCTCGCCGACGCCCAGGCCACCCGGCGAATCGACGTTGCCGGACGGGTCGTCGCTCCCGGCTTCATCGATGTCCACAACCACTCCGATGGCTGGCTCCTGAAACGGCCTCACTTCCTCCCCAAGACCTCACAAGGCTTCACCACCGAAATCCTGATGCTCGACGGGATTTCGTACGCTCCCGTCCGGCCCGACACCGTGCGACAGTGGCTGTTCTATCTCCGAGGCCTCAACGCGCTGCGGCTCGAAGAATACCGCGGCTGGGAATCGATCGGCGAGTTCCTGGCCGAGTTCGATCGGGCGACGGCTCAGAATGTCGCCGGACACGTCCCCTACGCCAACGTCCGCTCGCTCGCTTGCGGGTTCGGTAAGCAGTGGGTCGATGACCTGCAGATGAGAATGATCTGTGCCGAAGTGCACAAGGGGATGCAGGATGGAGCCGTCGGTATCTCGACCGGACTCGATTACATCGTGCAGTGCTACACCACGACCGACGAACTGGTCGAAGCCTGCAAGGTGATCGCCGAATACGACGGAGTCTACACCACGCACGTTCGTTACAAAAAAGGAATCCTCGACGGGATCCGCGAGGCCGTCGAGATCGGCAAACGGTCCGGATGCCGCGTCCACATCTCGCACGTCAAGGGCCGCGACGAACAGACGGTCGATGCGCTGCTGGCACTGTTTGATGAGGTGAGACACGAAGTCGAATTTTCCTACGAGTGCTACCCGTATCAGCCCGGGTCGACAATGCTCAACTACCTGATGCCCTACGACGCGTGGGACGACGGGCCGCTGGGAGCCATGGCGAAACTCGAAGATCCCACCACCAGAGCCCACTTCCGACAGGCACTGGAAGCCTATCCGCTGGACCTCGATCGGATGACCCTGGCCTGGGTGCCGGGCAAGGACAACACCGCGTTCCAGGGCAGAACACTTGATGAATTCGTCAAGGAAGTCGGGTTGCCGGTCGAGGAAGCTCTGTACAGCCTGCTGATCGAAGAACGACTGGCTCCGCTGATCGTCTTCAACGAAGGCGATGACAAGAAGATCGAACCGCTGCTGCAACACGACCTGTGCGTGATCGGATCCGATGGCATCTATCACGACGGAGGGATCGTTCACCCCCGAGTCTATGGCACGGCACCGAAAATTCTTGGACCGTGTGTCCGAGATCGTAAACTGTTCTCACTCGAAGAAGCCGTCGCCAAACTCACCGCCAAATCGGCAGATGCCTACGGGCTGAAGGACCGAGGCCGAATCGGCGAAGGGACCTTTGCCGACCTCGTGGTTTTTGATCCCGATACCGTGACCGACCGAGCCACCTACGAAGATCCTCACCAAACGGCCGATGGCATCGAACTGGTCGTCGTCAACGGTCAGGTGATCCTCGACAACGGCACACCGGCTGTGTTCGACGGACCCATGCCAGGCCGAACCCTGCGATACGAACGCTGATCGCTGGTACGCTCAGGGCAATCTCCACCACCGCAGTGGGGACGACTTGCGCCAACAACCCGATGGGACGGATTCTCTGTGCAGCATTTCTATACACCTGTCGCGAAATGCACCACAGCGCAGTACTGATCGCGGTGATGCAAATCACTGGTTGACAGTTAGTTACGGCATTTGTGACTTTCGGCACGCCGCTTGCATCCTGTCAGTAGCCAGTACGACTCAACAATCGGATGACAACAACAGTCCGACCGCATCTTCGCTTTTCAAGTCTCACCGTCACCCTTTCTCCATTCCCCGGAGGAACAGACCATGGCGCGACAGGAATTCACACCAACACCGTCACAAATTCGCCAGGAGTGCGAGCGGATTCGCTCGGGTTGGTCCGAGGACACCTTGTGGAAACGGTCGGGACAGGAACACTGCCGGCACTGGGCGCCTCCGACGGTCCAGATGCCACGGACTCACGAACTGATCGACGCGATCACCGATCCGTAGTTGCAGGCTTCGGAGGCTCCAGATGCACTTCGCTCTCTCGCACCACGCGTTGCACGTCCTGGGCCAGGTGACCAAACAGCTTGGCCTTCCCGTCGTGCATCAGGTGGTACCACAGGCTGCTGCGGATCGTCAGAGAAGTCGTGGCGGGCGAAGGAAATACGATCCGGTAGGTGTAGCGTCGAGTTTCGCGTGGCCGGAGCCTGGTATCGGGGGCGGGTGGAGCCTGGAGGTTTCGCCCGTGCTCGCGGTCGCCCATCTGCCGCCTCAGGGTCTCGACGATCGGCCACTCGCCTAGATCCCCCTCTTCACCCGCTTCGACACGAACTGCCGCATCGTCGGCTACCAATCGCGTACCAACCGACTGACCGTCGGCTTGTGTGACTTCGGTCCTCACCGTCAGAAATCTCAGCTCCTCGCCGCCCGGCACACGGTGCCCGACGCGACCGGCCCGCAGGCTGACGGTCACCTCGGCCACCCGTCCCGGCTCGATCCACCGAGCCTCCAGGTCCATCTCGACCGCCTGCCGGACCATCGCGTCGTCGTACCCACCGGGCATCCGATGAGCTCCGCGTGGCATGTGACAATCCTGGCACTTCGTCTCGACACCCCCGGCGGCGCGATACTCGAGAAACTCCTCGAGACTCGCCTGTTGCAGGGCGCCATGGAAGTGATCGGGCAAGTCCATGTCCTTGAACCCAAACTGGTGGCATCCGGCACAGAACTCGGCCTTCCCCAATGCCGCATCCTGTCTCATGGCATGCTTGGCGATCCCCTTGTCGGTGACCTTGGTGGCCACCACCACACCGTCGCGAACATGGCAACTCAGACAATCCACTCCACCGGCCAGCCAATCGGGGTACTCGCGAAAGGCCTCGTCGAGACCGGGAGGTTCGGACGTCGGAAGTCCGTTGGCCGGGATCCTCGGTGCATGACAGTTCAGACAAAATTGCTGACGACCGCTGCCCGGTTCCAAGCACTCGACTTCAAAATTGTGAGCCGTGGCGGCCACGTTGTGCCGACTGCCCAGCCACTGCTCGTACTCGCGGTTGTGGCACGAACCGCACCATTGATTGGTCCAACCCGAAGGTGCTTCGGTGACCGTCGGCTCTAGACCCTGGTTGAACAGGATCGTCGTCCCGGCCTCGGCCGGATCCAACACCCCGCGCACCCGCCAACCCGCCAGGCCAAGACCGGCGACCAGCACGACGACGACGACAACTGAGACAATTCGCGATCGCATGATTCAGACCGATTCATCATCCGAACAGCACACTTCGCCTGTCAAGAAGATCCCGAATCCGACTTGGACTTCGAACTGCCGGAATCCGACTTGGGCTTCGCATCGGACTTCGAACTGCCGGAATCCGACTTGGGTTTCTCGGTCGCCAACTTTTCGGCTTGCTTGTCCGCCTTGGCTGCGTCCTTGTATCCCTGGCTGCGGTAATCGGTCTGGTAAAAACCCGACCCCTTGAAAATGATCCCCGCACCCGGCCCAATCAATCGCCTCGCCCGAAGCCGCCCGCATTCCGGACACTTTCGCTTCGGACTGTCCTTCATCTGCTGGAACAACTCCCAGCGATGACCACACTCTTTACACTCGTAATCATATGTCGGCATTAGTTCTCCTCACTCGTCTCGCCATCCAAGTCACCCGACCCTGCGGCTGGCTCGTCGGCCGGGGACCTGGAGTCTGTCGGCGCCATTGACACGATCACCTTGGCCGGCCGAACCACTCGGTCACCCAGCCGGAACCCCTGCTCGACCTCCTGCAGCACGGTCATCGGTTCATGCTCGTCACTGGGCAACTGCTGAATCGCCTCGTGCACCTCCGGATCAAACGCCTCACCAATCGCCGGGATCGGCTCGACCCCGTACCGAGCCAGTACGCCAATCACCTGTTCCACAACCATCTTCACACCAGCAACCAGATCGGCAGCTGCTTCGTTCGACTCGGCCGCCTGGATCGCTCGCTGCAGATTGTCCAGACCCGGCAACAGGTCCCGAGCCAACGGCAAGACCTGGTACGTCCGAGACTCGTCCATCTCACGCTGCACCCGACGACGGTAATTCTCGAGATCAGCCAACGACCGCTGCCACTTCCCAAGATTGTCGTCTCGTTCGGCTCGAGTCGCCTCTAGCTGCTCATCCAGTGACAACTCGGACAACGCCTCACCAATCGCTTCGGCACTCGCGTCGATGTCCGGTCCCGACTCGCCCGACAGATCCTCGACGGTCTCACCGCCTGTTTCGCCGGCAGCCTGCTCGGCCGAATCATCGGCAGGGACATCGGCCGTGTCGTCGGTTTCGAATTCGTCTCGTGTGTCGTCTGTCATGGTTGTTTTGCTCGAGTTCACAGGGACGGGGGGGCAGGGGGGGCAGCCCCCGGTGTGTTCAGTCATCGTCTTCGGACGAGAACCAGTCCATCAGTTTGTCGAGGAACGATTCCTTGTGTAGTGACACGTTGGCCTGTTCGATTTCGGCGAGTTGTCTGAGTAGTTCTTCCTGGTCCTCTCCGAGTTTCCGAGGCACCTCAACCTGCACCTCGACCAGAAGATCTCCCGCCCGACCACCTCGAGGGTCGGGCATCCCGCCGCCTCGGATCCGGAACACGTGTCCCGGCTGAGTCCCGGCCGGCACTTCCAGCGAGTGTCGTCCTTCCAGCACGGGGATATCGATGTTCGCTCCCAGTGCGGCCTGGCTGAACGTGATCGGCACACCGCAGACCAGGTGAGGCCCTTCGCGACGAAACAGTGGGTGGTCCCGGACGTCGATGTCGACGTAGAGATCGCCTCGCGGGCCGCCCGTCGATCCGCTTTCCCCTTCGCCTCGCAAACACAGTCTCATGCCCGAATCGATCCCGGCGGGGATCTTGACATCCAGCGAGACCGAACCGGGCACTCGTCCCGCACCGCGACAATCGTCGCACTTGTCGCGGATGATCTGGCCTTCGCCTTTACAGGCCGGGCAGGTCGTCTGCAGGCTGAAGATGCCCTGCGACTGAACGACTCGACCATGTCCTCCACAGTAGTCGCACGAATCGGCCGAGCTGCCCGGCCGGGCTCCACTGCCGCTGCACGTCGAGCAGGGTTCGTGGCGTGAGATTTCGATGGTCCGAGTGCAACCCGAGGCTGCGTCGGGAAGATCGATCGAAAGCGACGTCTGCAGGTGGCTGCCTCGCCGTGCCCTCGACCCGCCGCCCCGGTTTCCTCCTAACCCAAAGCCCTCGAAAATGTCGCCGAACATGCTGAAGATGTCGCCCACATCCGAAAAACCCCGCTCGTGACCACCGCCTCGGCCACCCCGCAATCCCGCATGCCCGTACTGGTCGTAACGAGCCCGCTTGTCGGGGTTGCTGAGCACCTCGAAGGCCTCGGCCGCCTCCTTAAACCGTTCGACCGCCGACTCGTCGTCCGGGTTCCGATCCGGGTGGTTCTTCAACGCGATCGACTTGTACGACGACTTGATTTCCGACGCACTGGCGTCCGAGTCGACTCCGAGCACTTCGTAGTAGTCGCGTTGTTCTGGCATGAAGGGATGGGGGAGCGGGGGAAAGAAACGAGCCACCTCTTTTTGCAAGGAGGTGGCCCGTGTGAGATATCACTGGAGTCGCAGCAGTTCGCTCAGCGAACCGCTCCTTCCACCTTCGGCTTCTCGCCACCTTCCATGTCGTCAGTGCGAGTGACCAGCACCTCGGTCGTCAACATCAAGGCTGCGATCGAAGCGGCGTTGGACAGGGCACTGGTAACGACCTTGGCCGGGTCGACCACACCTCGCTCGTACATGTCGACGAATCCACCAGTTTCAACGTCGTAGCCGACGTTGGTCTTCATGCCGCGGACCTCGTCGGCGATAACCGAACCGTCTTCGCCGCAGTTCTCGGCGATCTGTCGGATCGGAGACTCGAGGGCTCGGGCGACGATCCGAACACCAATTTTCTCGTCTCCCTTCGCCTTGACTGCCTCCACCGTGTCGATGGTCCGCAACAGTGCAACACCACCACCGGGCAGGATTCCTTCTTCGACACTCGCTCGAGTGGCGTGCAAGGCGTCCTCCATTCGAGCCTTCGTCTGCTTCATCTCAGTCTCGGTAGCGGCACCGACCGAGATAATGGCGACTCCGCCAGTCATCTTAGCCAACCGCTCCTGGAACTTCTCGCGATCGTATTCACTCTCGGTGTTTTCGATCTGAGTCTTGATCTGCCCGACTCGCGAGCTGATCTCGGCCGATTTCCCGGCTCCTTCGATCAACGTGCACGAATCCTTGGTCACCTCGACCTTCTTGCAATGCCCCAGGGCACTGATCTCGGTGTTCTCGAGCTTCACGCCCAAGTCTTCTGACAGCAAAGTACCGCCGGTCAGGACGGCAATGTCGCCGAGCATGTTCTTGCGGCGGTCACCAAAACCAGGTGCCTTGACGGCACACACCTGCAGAACACCTCGAAGCTTGTTGACCACCAACGCGGTCAAGGCTTCCCCGTCGACGTCCTCGGCGATGATCAACAGCGGCTTACCCGTCTGGCTGACCTGTTCGAGGATCGGGACCAGGTCACGGAGACTCGAAATCTTCTTCTCGTGGATCAGGACGTAACAGTCCTCGAGAATGCACTTCATGTCCTCGGGATGATTCACGAAGTAGGGCGAGTTGAAGCCCTTGTCGAACTGCATACCCTCGGTCAATTCCAATGTCGTCGTGCTGCCCTTGCCCTCTTCGACGGTGATCACACCGTCGCGGCCAACGTTTTCCATGGCGTCGGCGATCAGTTCGCCCACGGCCGTGTCGTTGTTGGCCGAGATGGCACCGACCTGCTGGATCTCGGTCTTGGATGTGACCGGTTTGGCCATTTCGCGGAGTTGACCCAGTGCGGCGGCGACCGCCTTGTCGATCCCGCGACGCACAGTCATCGGGTTGGCTCCCAACGACAGGCTGCGGAGACCTTCCTCGTAGATCGATCGAGCCAGCACAGTGGCCGTCGTGGTGCCGTCGCCGGCAACGTCACTGGTCTTGGTGGCCACCTCGTTGACCAGCTTGGCACCCATATGCTCGTACGGGTCCTCGAGCTCGATCTCCTTGCTGACCGTCACACCGTCCTTGGTCACCACGGGGTTGCCGAAGTTCTTGTCGATGATCACGTTGCGACCGGTCGGTCCCATCGTGACGGCGACGGCATGAGCAAGTTGCTCCACACCTTTTTTCAGCTTGAGACGGGCGGCGTGTTCGAATAGCAGTTGCTTGGCCACGGGTACTAGCTCCTGATAGGGCCCGGACAACTCGGTCCAGGGTTATTGCGCTTGGTCTGAGCAAAATGTTTCGTCTTGAGAACGAAGCCGAAGATCGCCTAGACGACCTTCGCCAAGATGTCACTCTCGCGGAGAATCTTCACCTCGCGGCCATCGACCTCGATGTCGGTGCCACCAAACTTGCCGAAGAGCACCTCGTCACCCACGACGACGCCAACGGCAGCTCGTTCACCACTTTCTAGCAATCGGCCAGGACCGACGGCGACCACCGAGCCTCGCTGAGGCTTCTCCTGGGCGGCGTCGGGCAGCACGATTCCACCCGCTGTGGTTTCCTCAGCACCGAGTGGTTCGACAACAACACGATCGTCCAACGGATTTAGCTTCATCTCTTCTTCACTCCCGGTTATCTGGTGCCCGAACGGTTCTCGGACAACTTCGATGTGGATTGGTCTGTAACTGGTAGGTCGCCTACATCATCCCCGGCATGCCACCCATGCCACCCATGCCCGGCGGCATACCGCCGCCGCCGCCCATGCCTGGCATACCACCACCCATTCCGCCCATGCCACCGCCCATGTCGTGGTGGTGGTCGTCGTGGTGGTCTTCTTCTTCATCGGCCGGTTCTTCGACGATGATCGAATCCGTGGTCAGCAGCAACCCGGCCACACTGGCGGCGTTCAGGAGTGCTGCACGAACAACCTTGGTTGGATCGATGATCCCAAACTCAATCATGTCACCGTACTTGTCGTTCTGAGCATCGTAGCCGTAGTTGGCTTGCCTGGACTTGAAAATCCGGCTCGCGACAACCGCTCCGTCCTGGCCGGCATTTTCGGCAATGGTGCGGATCGGCATCGACAGCACATCAAGGATCAGGCGGACTCCGAACCCCTCGTCGCCATCCAAGTCCAACTTCTCGACCGCCTTGTGGCATCTCAGCAAAGCCACACCGCCGCCGGGCACGATGCCTTCGTCGATCGCCGCCCGAGTGGCGGCCAGTGCGTCGTCGATCAGGTCCTTGCGTTCCTTCATCGCCGTCTCGGTGGCGGCTCCGACGTTGATCTGAGCCACACCGCCGGCGAGCTTGGCCAGCCGTTCCTGCAGCTTTTCGACGTCGTACTCGCTGTCGGTCACCTCGATCTCCTGCCGAATCTGCTCGGCACGACCATCGATGTCCTTCTTGTTCCCCGCCCCCTTGACCACCGTCGTGTTCTCAGCATCGATGATGACCTTGCGAACGCTACCCAGTTGGTCGAGGGTGACGTTTTCAAGCTTGATGCCCAGGTCCTTGAAGATGGCCTGGCCACCGGTCAAAACGGCGATGTCTTCCATCTGAGCCTTGCGGCGGTCGCCGTAGCCAGGCGCCTTGACGGCGGCAATCTTGATGATGCCCCGGAGCTTATTGACGACCAATGTCGCCAGTGCCTCGCCCTCGACATCCTCGGCAATGATCAACAGCGGCTGACCCGATTCGGACATCGTCTCCAGCAGCGGCACCAGGTCCTTGGCGTTACTGATCTTCTCTTCCCAGATCAGGACGCGGCAGTTTTCCAGTTCGCAGACCTGAGCGTCTTCGTCGGTGACGAAATGAGGCGACAGGTAACCACGTTCGAACTGCATGCCCTCGACCAGGTCGACCTCGGTCGTGACCTGACGACCCTCTTCGACAGTGATCACTCCGTCGTTGCCAACCTTCAGCAACGCGTCAGACAGAATCACTCCGATTTCGGGATCGTTGTTCCCGGCAATCGTCGCCACCCTGGTAATCGCCGACTTATCGTTCGACTTGACCGGAACGGCCATCTTGCCGAGTTTTTCCAGGCAGACAGCAACCGCCTTGTGCACGCCCCGAGACATCGCCATCGGGTCGGCACCAGCAGCAATGTACTTCAAACCCGACTTGTAAATGGCCTCGGCCAATACCGTCGCCGTGGTCGTCCCGTCGCCGGCCACGTCGCTCGTCTTCGAAGCCACCTCCTTGACCAGCTGGACACCCATGTTTTCAAACGGATCTTCCAGTTCGATGTCCTCGGCGACAGTCACGCCGTCCTTGGTCACCTTCGGAGCTCCCCAACCCTTGTCCAGCACGGCGTTGCGGCCACGTGGTCCCAAGGTACTCTTCACCGCTCGGGCCAGCTTCGAAACTCCCGAAAGCAGGCTCTTGCGAGCGTCTTCATCAAATTTCATCAACTTCGGCACGGTCTGATCCTCACGCTGCCTGCGGCAGACTCTAACAGAATGCAATTCACACGTTGAGTGTTTTGCAATCGTCGTGCCAAACATGCAACCGACGACGCAAGACCCTCTATTGAGAGAGGTTAGGCCCGAACTGTCAAGTCAGCGAGACAAGCCTGGACCCTGCCAAGTTGGCAGTCTTGGACACCCCGCCTGACACAGCGACCGGTCAACAACCCCAATAGGGACTGGCTCACCAGCAGATCCGCCAGCGGCGGATTCGCCGGGTGCCTGCCCCTGCCACCTGCCTGGCATCCCACTCACACCATCAATTCCTGAGCATTCGTTGACCGCCAGTCCATCGTTGCTAGAATCGCCCGCTGACCGCGGGATGTAGCTCAGCCTGGCAGAGCGCTGCGTTCGGGACGCAGAGGTCGCAGGTTCGAATCCTGTCATCCCGACTTCGCCCGTCTTCAACATGACTTCACCGACGGAAAACTCTCTGACCAGGGCATCTTCCTCTGGTGTCCACGGAACGCCGGCTGGCGGGTTGCCGTTCATGTTGAGCGTTTTGCGGCGACTGTAGACAGTGACCTTGGTCCGCCCGGTCTTTTCAACAACCTCCGCGATTGTGCAATCCTCAAGCAATGCGTCTTCCTCTGCCGTCCAGGGTCGTCCAGCAGCTGGCGGGATGACGCCGCGTTTCTTCTGAGCCTTGCTGATGTTCGCCCGTGCTTCGGCGGTATGCTTCTTTCCGAGGTTGGCCTTTCGCATCGCCGTGACCACGTGCGGCGGCCGTTTCCGCCCACGCCTGGCCTCGGCAATCTTCTCACGCCGCGCTTTATCGGCTGCCGCATTTCGGGACTTATCGTGAGCCTTCCCGCGAACGGCCTGAAACCACTCCTGAGCCCCGTCCTCCTGTCTCAGCTTGCGAGTGCCCGGCGTGGCCGCGTCGGCATAATCCGATAAACGCGGACTCCGTACAATTCAAAGTTAGCTGCAAAAGGAGCACATAGATGACCTACACCGTTATCATCGTTACAGCCCTGGCTATTGCACTTCCTTTGATTCTGCTCGTGATCGTGTTTAGTACCGTAATCCCGAGACAGAGAATGCTGGTTAGGGCTAAAGAAATTCTGAGCAAAATGCCTGAGCATGAAGAAAGGGTCGAATATCTCAGTTTTGACACACCCTGGCCAAGAGCAAAGCAGAAGGCCATGGATGCCAAGATCGTTGAAATGGAAAAGGCCGGATGGGTGTACCTTAAAGCAAGTGAGGCCAACCCATTGAAGACACTATTTTCGCTTGGCGGAGGCCTACGCCTTCATTTCGTACGGGAAGTGTCACGTGGCGAAGCGAAACATGGAAGCGGCAGCTAACAAATCGCTCAACCGGAGCGGCGGTTGGCGTCGGTTCTGAATTTGAAAGTCGTTCGCCGCCGCCCGGTTAGCTCAGGCGTTATGTGGGCAAGTCAATGGCTCGCGAAAACCTAAAGACGCTCTGCCACGATTTGCGCGAAAGTCGCTTCGATTTCGTGCCGCGCGGTGAGCACAACATTCGCGATGTTTACACGTTCGTAAAGGACCGCTTTCCGGAACTCTGCGACGACTCGTACCTCTGCTCTGAAAACTGCAAGAGCGGATACAACAGCCCCGAATGGAAGCACAAGGTTCGCACTGCACTTTGGGATCTCAAACGCCACGCCAATGATGCCGCAGTGGCACCGTACGCGGACTATGGATATTCGGTCATTCCGAACACGATGGATCACTTCAATTGGTCGCCAATGATCTCGATGCGCCATCACCTGAACGCGCTGAAACAACAACATTTCGCATCCTTCGCGATACTGCACTTGCTCGGCGGATCAAAGAACTCCATCGACATCAATGCCAAATCGGCGGCTTGGCAATTGAATTACCCAATGGCTCACGATATGCCGAAGCCCATCACATTCAACCGCTCGGTACGCCACACGATGGACCAGACATTGCTGCCAACATCATCGTCTTATGTCCCAATCATCATGCGATGTGCGACTATGGCGTAGTCGCTCTTGATCTTGATCTGGAACAATTACAGTCGCATCAAGAACACAGTATCGGTTCTGAATTCATCGACTATCACAATGCGATGGTGTACGTCGCGCAAACACCCACATAACAAACGCATGCACCGGAGTTGCCGACCGGGCCAAATCTGAAATCAACGTCACTGGCGGCAACCCGGTGATGCTGGATGTTATGTGCCACAATCGATAGCCCCCGAAGAGGCTCAAGCATGTTTACTCGCTCGACAGCACTAATCGTCGCGGCGTTGCTTCTCGCCGGTGTCAGTACGACGGGCGCTCAACAAGATGGTTCTCCATCGGAACACGTTGTAGAGGCACAGAAGTTTCTACTCAAGGACGAAAACGGGAAGGTTCGCGCTGAACTCGGATTTCGCCGAGGTGGGCCGCACATCGACTTGTTGAATCTTGACGGCTCAGTTGGCGTTTCACTGAATCTGGAAGACAACGGCAGGGGCCTTGCGATATCTGGCCCGAATGGCCAAGAACAACTCGTGATGGGCAAGGCATCTGGCCAGGTTTATGCCATCACAATTAAATCGGAGGACGGTTCGCAGTTGCTTTCTGTACCTGGCACCACGGCACAAGCGTCTGACGGTTCGGTCGGCGGCGCGAGGTCCACGTGGCCGATCGCCTTGGCCATCATCATCGCTGGTGCCTTTATTGCGGGAGGCGTTTTCCTCGGCATCACCCGAAAGCGAACTACGGCAACTGGCACATAACCAAACGGTTGAACGTGAGCGGCGGTCCACGTCCGACATGAAGCAACGGTTACTGGCCGCCGCCACGTTAACAGCCCGTTGAAAAACCCGTAGGGTCAAAAAACTCCGCCGACCGTTAAATGCAGGAGCTTCTTCCACTTCCGAAATCTGAAACATCGCAATCTCAGGCGGTTGATCCTTCGCCAATCTGTCACAACGCATCCAGCGGATCCACCGCCTCCCTCGCAGCCATCCCGCGTTTTGACTTCGGCGTCAGCCCGAACTGTGCCAGCAGGCTGTATGGATTCTCGGGTCGTCAGTGTCGAGAACTCGGACAGAAAACTTCAGAATGTCGTGACAAACAGCACGGCTGAGTTTTTTGACCCTACGGGCGTCTACAAGCTGCTGAAGCACGAAGGCAAGAAGCGGAAAATTCGACCCAATCAGAACAAACGTCAAAGTCTGACACGTGCATTAACCGATTTGGAGAAGGTGGAAATCCACGCCGGCGTGGATGCTACGCCCGAGCCTCACAAAAATGCGAGTCGAGCAAAATTCTCTTCCAATACGAGATGGAAATGCCGCGTTTTGTGCTGCTGACATTTCTGTTGATGCCGCTTTTCGAACTGGCAGTCTCCGGTCAGGATCTGCTCCACCCCGACCGGCTGAATATCGACCGGCTTTACGATGACGATTTCCTGGACGAAATCTTCGCTCCCGTCCATCACTCACACTTCAGTGAGAACGGGACTCCTTACGTCCACCCGTTTACTTTCGAACCGCCGCAGATTCACCAGGATGTCTTCTTCATTTTCAAGTATGCCGAGAACACGATTGACGGGGCCGACGAGTACGAATCTGAATTCCACATCGACTGGGCATTGACGAGGCGGCTGGGAATTCTGTTTGCCGTGCCGATGGTCGGAAACCACCAGGCGGGCGGTACTCAGAACGTCGGCATCGGCGATCTGGAAATTGCGCCGCGAATCATGTGGGTCGAGGATGACTACTTCATCCTAGCAACCAATTTGCTGATCACGGCACCAACCGGTGACGAGAGGCGCAACCTGGGCGCGGGTGAGGCAACGCTCAGTCCGCTGATCACCACCTGGCACGACCTGGGTAATTGGAACTCGCTGCTGTTCAACTTCGGGCCTGAGTTCGGCACGCGAAGCGGCGACGCGGCGATGATCTACGGATTCTCGATCGCCCACACGTGGATCGGCCGTTCGATTCTCGACGACGAGTCCCACGACGATCACGACCATGGAGCACACGACGGCCACGCGGCTCACTTCGTGCCAGGCATGAAGAGCATTTACCTGGAACTCAACGGCGAAACGCAACTGGATGGTGCCGAGGAGACGATGGTCGAGCTGCATTTGCAAATCGGAGTCGACGACTGCAGCACCGACCTGGAACTCCGTGGATTCCCGTCTTTCGCGGCATGATTGCCTCTATCCCGAAGGCAAATGCACTATCCGCTTTCAGTCGCCCGAAGTCTTCCAAACACCCCTGCGAAGATCCAACGATGAAGCAACCCTCCAGCGAGTTTGCTCGCGAACGGATCCGTCGTGAAGGGGACCTCCTCGCTCGCCCAGCCTCTCCTGCCATTCGACGCCAACGGCTTGCGATTTCGCTGTTCGCGGCAATGGCCTTGATCCTGGCTCTGGCACCGCTGGCAGCCGGCCTGGAGGCAGCCAGGAAGGATGTCCCGAACGAATGCGTCTCGTGCGATCCCATAGCCGTGCCTTCCAAGGACTTCTGCGAGTGGTGGAAGGGTCTCGGCACCCTCTATTCCAACCCGGAGAACCCGTACATTCAGGAGTTCAAGTTCCTCGGGCGCCTCCACTACCAGTACGGCATCGTCGATGGCGAAGGGGCCGGGAACGAGGTCAACTACGAAACGGATGAACTCCGTCGCTTCCGTGCTGGGGTCAGCTCGAAGTTCCTCGACTACTGGGATCTGTACGCAGAGGCCGAGATCTCCGACGATCAGCGCCCGCGGGGTGGGGACCTTGATATCCGGTTCCAGCACATGTGGCAGCTCAAGACGCACTTCGACGCTAAGAAGGCGTTCGATCTCGACGGGATCGACGGCCTCAAGTTCGGCATCGGGTCGCGCGAGATCAACATGTCTTACGAATGGGCCACGTCATCCAAGCGGATCAAGACGGTCGAGCGCTCGGCGATCGCGAACAAGATCTGGGCATTCAACTCGGAGTTCGCCAACCCGACCGGTGCCTGGGTCATTACGGAACTCAAGCCGATAACGTGGACCTTCGGAGTGTTCAGCACGACGCAGGACGACTGGATCGCCCCGTTCGACGACGGCGAGCTGTACTACAGCAACGTGCATTGGGACGCGTACGACGGCCCCAACGGCGAGGACACGGACGTTCGATGGACAGCGTTCTACCAGGACCGCAGCGGCGACGATGAGGTCCTGGCAGGGGGGCTCGACTGGGCAACTGCACTGTCCGCCCAGCACAAGCAAGGACCGTGCGAATTTCACGTCGAGGGAATCGCCGGTAACAACGGCAATCAGTCAAACGCTGATCGGGAGGGCAACTTCTGGGCCGCCGTCTTCATGCCTTCGTACTGGATCCTAGATGACAGCCTCGAGGCGGTCGCTCGCTTTCAATACCAAGGCTCCGGGGAGTCGCAGGGAGTTCGGCTCAACTCACGCTACGTCCGCCGCGCCGGCG